>Ga0070680_100004840_pt1 | contig 10141 bp, 7 predicted proteins | sample KBSC73BmetaG_FD_64672 | JGI IMG/M metagenome (GOLD analysis project Ga0070680, IMG submission 64672) | Corn rhizosphere microbial communities from Kellogg Biological Station, Michigan, USA - KBS C7-3B metaG | ecosystem: Host-associated > Plants > Roots > Rhizosphere | place: USA: Michigan... | reverse complement strand
GTGGGCGTCGGCGCACCCCGAATCCCCGGCTGCGGGGCGCGCGGTGCCGCGAGCCGCTCGAGCCCGCGCGCCACTTCTTCGGGACGCGTGGCGGGATTCGCGAGCAGGGCCGCGGCGCGATCGAGCGCCTCCATCTGCGCATCGTTCAGCGTCGCCACGCGAACGCTCCACTCGGCGGCGAAGCGCGCGACCTGCTTCTCGCCGAACGAGTTCGCGGCGCTTCCGAGCGCGCGCAGCGCAGCGCGCAGCTCCCGCTGATTCCGCTCGCGCTGTTCCGGCGAGCGATTCGCTCGCGCCTGCGCGACGACGCCGCGCAGATGCTCGGCGAGGCTCACCACCTCGAGCCGGAAACGCTCGGCCGCGCTCGTCGGCGGCTGCGTCGCGGTGGTGAGGATGTGCGGCCCTTCATCGTCGTGAAAGAGCTGCGCGATCGGCACGATCCGGTCGGCGCGCCCGGCCTCGGGCTCCGCCGCCGCGAGCGCGGCCTTGAAGGACGCGAGCTCGGGGATCTCGTCGGGCGCGCGCCCTCGCGACGCGATGTCGCGCGCGATGCGGCGGAGTATCGCGGCGGATGCCGTGAGCAGCGTCTTCTGCTTCGTCGTGGGAGTCTGAATGGAGCTGAGCTCGAGCGTCTTGAGCGTGTTCTCGACCGCCTCGACGACTTCGCCGAGCGCGGGGATGTCCTTGAGCTCCGCGACACCACGCAAGGCGCGTACGCGCTCGGCGGGATGGGCGCGGGCCGATGGATCGTCCTGCGCGCTGACGAGATGATCGAGCGCGCGCGCGAGCTCTGCGGACTCGCTGGCCAGGAAGGACAGGGCGCCGCTGGGCTGGCTCTGCGACGGGGTGGCGACGGCGCTCGCGGATGCCGGGACGATCCTGCCGAGCTCCTCTACGCGTGCCCGGACGCGCGCGCTCTCATCGGCGCCCGGAGTACGGATCGCGCGCACGAGGATGCGCAGATCGTCTATCGCGGCCACCACCGCGCCGCTCAGCGCGACGTCCCACCTGATGGCGCGGTTCCGGAGCGCACGCGCGAGGCGCTCGAGGGCGCTGGAAAGCTCGGCGATGCCCATCTGCCGCGACATCGTGGCGCTTCCCCGCAGGTTGCGCGCATAACGGCCGAATGCGCTCGCATCGGGACCATCGTCGCCCGCGGCGGTCACGAGCGAATCGAGGCGATCGATGTAATCGGTCGCCTCAAGCACGAAGAAGTGCAGCAGGCCATCGGGCGACGTCATCTCTACTCCGCTCATGTGCGCACGGGCAAGCTAGGCCTTCCTGCCCGGCTGGTCAACGCGCATCGCGGCGGGCGCGCACCATCGCCTCGCGCATTTCCGCGATCGACAGCGCCAGCCCGACGAAGATTGCGCGGCTAACGATCGAGTGTCCGATGTTGAGCTCCTCGATGGCGGCGATCGCCGCGACTGGGCCGACGTTGCGAACGGTGAGTCCATGTCCCGCGTGTACTGCGAGGCCGAGCGAGCGGCCCAGCTCCGCCGCGTCCATCAACGCGTGCAGCGATCGGGCGTTCGACGGATCGTGCGCGTACGTGCCGGTGTGCAGCTCGATCGCATCGGCACCCAGGTCGCGGGAGCGCTGGACGGCTCCCGCGTCCGGATCGATGAATAGACTGGTGCGCACCCCCGCGCGTTTCAATCGCGCGAGCCCCTCGCGGAGCTTCGCCGGCTCCCGGGCGACATCCAGCCCGCCTTCCGTGGTCACTTCCTCCCGCCGCTCGGGTACGAGTGTGACCTGGTACGGCTTCAGGCGCTCGGCGATCGAGAGCATCTCGTCGGTGAGCGCCATCTCGAGATTGAATACCGTGCGAACCGAGCTTGCGATTCTGATGATGTCGTCGTCCTGCATATGCCGGCGGTCTTCACGCAGATGCGCGGTGATCCCTTCGGCGCCCGCATCTTCGCAGAGCGCGGCGGCGGCAACGGGGTCCGGCTCGTCCGTCCGCCGCGCCTGGCGGAGCGTCGCCACGTGGTCGACGTTTATGTACAGGCGCTGGTGAGTTGCTGGCATGTCCACTCGTAGTTAGGTTCGCCCACGACGACAGCGGAGAATTCGGTGAGTCGCTTCAAGGTGATCACGATTGCGGCAGGCGTGTCGATCGCCATGGCCGCGTGCAGCACGGGCGGGGGAGGCAGTGTCGGCGGCGGGGGTAATCAGATGACCGGCGCGGCGTCGTCCCATCTGGCGGTGGAGCAGTTTCTCGCAGCCGCGCGTGCGCAGGATCTGCAGGCCTTCTCGGCCATCTGGGGAAGCGAGCGCGGTCCGGCGCGCGACGTCGTCGATCGCTCGCAGCTCGAGAAGCGCGAGCTCACGATGATGTGCTATCTCACGCACGATCGGTTCGAGATCAGCGGAGACGTGACCCCCAAGCCCGGTGAGCACGATTACACGCTCGAGCTCACGCGAGGCACGCAGACGCGCGAGACGAAGATGACGACCGTGCAGGGACCGGCCGAGCGCTGGTACGTGCTGGATGTGCAGCTGGCCCCGTTGCAGGACCTCTGCTCGCAGCGACAGCGGCGTTAGCACGGGAACGGGGAGCCGGGACCACGCGTTAATCCTCGGTGAGCTCGATGAGCACACCGCCGGTGGATGCCGGGTGGAGAAAGGCGATTCGCTTGCCCTCCGCCCCCATGCGCGGCGTGTCGTCGATCAGCCTGATACCTTTTGCCCGGCAGCGGGCGAGCGTGTCATCCAGATCGTGAACCGCAAAGCAGATGTGATGAATGCCTGGACCGCGACGGTCGATGAACCGGGAGATCGGCGAATCGGCGGTGTCGGGCTCGAGTAGCTCGACGAGCGAGTCTCCCGCAGAGAAGCCGGCGATGCGAGCACCGTCGGAGTCGGCGAGCGGATGGTCGTCGAGGTCCAGGAGCTCTCGATAGAAGGGAAGCAGCTCGTCGATCGCGCGCACGGCGATTCCAACGTGCGCGATGCGTGCTCCACGACGAGTGCTGGGTGGCATGAGAATCGCGCTCCACGACTGGTGTGAGCGCACAATTTAACGTGGGGCAGCGCTCTCGCGAGGCCCGCTGTGGAGGATGAAGCATGTCGAACGCGTTGGCAGTAACCGATGCCACTTTCGAGAAGGAAGTAGAGAAGAGCGAAGGGCTCGTGGTCGTCGATTTCTGGGCGGCCTGGTGCGGTCCCTGTCGCATGATCGGTCCGGTGCTCGATGAGCTGGCGAAAGAGTACGCCGGCAAGGTGAAGGTGACGAAGGTGGATGTCGACGCGAATCAGAAGTCGGCGATTCGCTTCAACGTCCGCTCGATTCCGCTCGTGCTCTTCTTCAAGAACGGCAAGGTGGTCGACACGATCCTCGGCGCGCACCCGAAGCGCGAGTACGAGTCGAAGCTGAAGCATCATCTCGCGGCGCCCGCGGCCGCTCCCAGCGCGACCACGGCGTAAATCCGCGACCCGTCGCCGCCGCCGCTTCCACGCGGCCACGCGACGCTGCACTTTGCGGGTCCGGCGCATCCTCGCGCCGGACCCGTTTTTCTTCCGGATCAGTGCACATGAGCGACGCGCCGGGGATGCTCTACATCGTCTCGACGCCCATCGGCAATCTGGGCGACATCTCCGCGCGCGCCATCGAGACGCTGAGGCAGGTGAACGTGGTGCTCGCCGAGGACACCCGGCACTCGCGTCCGCTGCTGCAGCGCTTCGACATCGCCACGCCGCTGCTCTCCTACCACGAGCACAACGAGTCGCGCACCGCCCAGTCGCTGGTCGCGCGAATGGTGGCAGGGGAATCGATGGCGCTCATCTCCGACGCGGGAACCCCGCTGCTCTCGGATCCCGGCGCGCGGCTCGTGGCCGCGGCCATCGAAGCGGGCATTCGCGTGGTGCCGATTCCGGGCGCGTCCGCGCTCCTGGCGGCGCTGGTCGCGAGCGGGATCCCGGCGAGCCGGTTCACCTTCTACGGCTTTCTCGAGCGGAAAGGGGCCGAGCGCGCGAGCGCGCTGGCGGAGATTGCATCGCTCGAACACACGGCGGTGCTGTACGAGGCGGCGCCCCGCGTCGCGCACACGCTCGAGGAGCTGTCCGACGCGGGCTGCGGAGAGCGGCTGGGATCGGTGGCACGCGAGCTCACCAAGCAGTTCGAAGAGGTGCGCCGGGGAACGCTCCGCGAGCTGGCGGCGTACTATGAGGGATCGCCTCCGCGCGGCGAGGTCGTGATCGTGATCGAGGGTGCCCGGGCCGGCGAGCCGGATGAGAGCGCCGCACGGGAACGGGCGCGCGCACTCCGCGCGGCCGGCATCAGTGCGCGCGACGTGGCGCGCGCGCTCGTGGCGGACCAGGGGATCGCGCGGAACGTCGCCTATCGACTGGCTCAGGAAGAGGATTGATCGGGCGCTCGACGCTCGCGGCATTGCTACCTTGAGACTCATGATCATTCGCCGATCGCTCTTCAGAAACTCCGCCGCGCTGCTACTCGCGGCCGCGCTCACCGTCGGCGCCACGGCTGCGCGCACTCCGCGCATGACGGTCGCGCGCCTGCAGTACGACGGCGGCGGGGACTGGTACGCGAATCCCTCCAGCATCCCGAATCTGCTCACGGCGATCGCCACGCGCACGACGCTCCCGGTGTCGCGCACGGAAGCGCGCGTCACGCTCATGGATGACCGGCTGTGGGACTATCCCTTCATCCACATGACGGGACACGGCAACGTGCACTTCAGCGACGAGGAGATCGTTCGCCTGCGCGACTATCTCGAGCACGGCGGCTTTCTGCATGCGGACGACAACTACGGGCTCGATCCGAGCTTCCGTCGCGAGATCGCGCGGGTGTTCCCCGATCGGCCGCTCGTGGAGGTCCCGCTGTCGCATCCGATCTACCACATCGTCTACGACTTTCCGAAGGGGCTTCCGAAGATTCACGTGCACGACGGCAAGCCCGCGCAGGGCTTCGGCATCTTCATCGGCGACCGGCTCGTGGTGTACTACAGCTTTTCCAGCGATCTCGGGAACGGCTGGGAAGACACCGAGGTCTATCACGATCCGCCGGCGCTGCACGAGGCCGCGCTGCGCATGGGCGTGAACCTCTTCGTGTATGCGGTGACGAGCCGCCCGGTCTCGTGACGCTCGCATGACCCTTCGCCAACTGGTCGCGCGCGAGCGCTTTCGCCTCGTCGCGACCATGGGTGCGCGCGGCGTGGCCTTCGCGATCGGTGCCGCGGCGCTGCTGATCGGACTTGCCGCGTTCTGGCTCGGCGACGCGCGCTGGATCAGCGAGCCCGCTGCGCCCGCGCTCGCATGGGTGGTCGTGCTGGTCGCCGTCGGCGCTCCGCTCGCGTGGACCATTGTGCACGTGCGTCGCGCGGCGACGCCGGCCAGGGTCGCGCACGCGATCGAGCGCGAGCGAGCGCTGCGAGATGGCTCGCTGCGTGGCGCGCTCGAGGTGGAGGGGCAGGGCGCATTCGGCAAGCGCGCCGCAGCGGCGCTCGGAACCTCGCTCGCCTCGCAGCGCGGCGCGCTCGCTCCGCGGATGCTTCGCGGCGCGCTCGTCACGAGCGCCGGCGCGGTCGTGTGCGCGCTGCTCGCGCTCGTGCTGCTCGGCGGCGCGCGCCGCAATGCGCCCGACGGGTGGCGCGCGATGCGGCATCCGGTGGGCGCGTGGACCGGCGCGCTGGTCCCTCCGCTGTCGATCGTGGACGCGCCTCGCGAGGTGATGCGCGGCGACTCGCTGCGGCTGCGCATTCTCGCGCCGGCGAGGCGCACGATCGAGTTCCACACGCGTGCGACGGGTGCGCCGTGGAGCACGCGCACGCTCGAGGTGAGCGATGGCGCCACCTCCGTCACGCTCGGGCCGCTCGACGCGGATGTGGCGCTCGTCGCCAGCGATGGGCGGACGCAGACGGATACGGTGGTGGTGCACGTCACCGATCGGCCGTTCGTCGGCGACGTCGCGATCCGGGCGATCTATCCCTCGTATCTCGATCGTCCAGCGGAGACGGTGCCGGCGGGCGAAACGGTGCGCGTGCCGCGCGGGACGACGCTCGTCATTCGCGGCCGCGCGTCCGCGGAGCTCGACGCTGTCGCGCTCGTGAGCGCTCGCGACACCGTGCGGCTCACGCCCGACGGGCACAACTTCTCGGGGCGGATGAGCGCCTCGAGCGGGGGGCGCTGGGTGTGGATGGCGCGCGGCGAGCGCGGCCCGGTGGCGGATGTTCCGGCGCCGCTCGACGTCGACGTGCTTCCGGACTCCGCACCTCGCGTGGAGATCGTCGATCCCGCGCGCGATACGGTCGCGCTCACCGGCAACGAGCTCGCGCTGCGCGCGGCCGCGAGCGACGATCACGGACTCGCGACGGTGACCATGCGCAGCTGGCGCGAGATGGCGAGCGGCACCGCGCAGCCGGGCGTCGAGCAGCCGTTGGCGGCGCCGAGCGCGCCGGAATGGTCGGGTGCGGCAACGATCGACGCGAGCGTGCGCGGGCTCCAGCCCGGCGACATGCTCCACGTGACGATCGCCGCCACGGACAACTCGCCGTGGCGTCAGACGACCGTGAGCAGGGAGCTCGTGCTCCGCGTCCCGTCGCTCACCGAGCAGCGCCAACTCGCGCGGGCGATGGGCGACAGCCTCGCCGCGCGCGCCTCGCGGACGGCCGCGGAAGAGAAGCAGCTGGCGCAGCGCACGGACGAGGCGGCGAAGAGCCGCGATCGCACGTCCACGACGAGCGATGGGCGATCGAACGGAAAGAGCGGCAGCAACAGCGAGAGCGAGAAGTCCGCGATGTCGTATCGCGCGGCCGAGCAGTCGAAGGCGCTCGCGGCGCAGCAGCAGAAGCTCCAGGATCAGGTGAAGTCGCTGCAGAAGGATGCGCAGGCACTCGGGAAGCAGCTGCAGTCCGCGGGTGCGCTCGACAGCTCGCTCTCGCGGCAGCTCGCCGAGGCACAGCAGATGCTCGCGCAGGCGCTCACGCCGGAGCTGCAGCAGCAGCTCGCGGAGGTGGAGAAGAGCACGCGCCAGCAGTCGCCCGAAGATGCGCGACAGACGATGGAGAATCTCGCCAGGGCGCAGCAACTGCTGAAGGAGCAGCTCGAGCGGAGCGCCGAGATGCTCAAGCGGGCGGCGCTCGAGGGGTCGATGCAGACACTGCGCGACGAGGCGAAGGATCTCGCGAAACAGGAGCGCACGACGGCCGAGAAGATGGCGCGCGCGGACAGTGGCGCGAGCAGGGACGCGGCACCGCTCAGTGATCGCTCGCACCAGCTCGCGAACGACGTGCAGCAGCTCGCGCAGCGGCTGCAGCAGGAGAAGGCGGAGAGCGGGCCGAAGGCGCTCCAGCAGGGCGCGCAGCACGCGCAGCAGTCCGCGGACGCGATGAAGCAGGCGGCAGCGAAGAGCAGTGCGCAGAACAGCGCGCAGAGCGCGCAGCAACAACAGGGCGCGAACGGGCAGCAGGATGCAGCGGCGCAGCAGCAGCAGGCCTCGGCCGACAGCGCGCAGCAGGCGCAGGGCTCAGCGCAGCAGCAAGGGAGCGGGCAGCGCCAGCCGTACGCGGGCGGCCAGCCCTCGGCCCAGCAGGCGGCCGCGGCGCAGCAGGGCGCGCAGCAGATGGAGCAGGCCGCGCAGCAGCTGGCGGATGCCCGGCAGCAGCAGATCCAGGAATGGAAGAACGGCCTCACGCACGATCTGGACAAATCGATTCAGGAGACGCTGCAGCTCGCGCGGCAGCAGCAGGCGCTCGCGGATCAGGCCCGGGCCGGTGGATCGCCGTCGCTCAAGGGCGATCAGAGCGCGGTGCAGCAGGGCGTCGAGAAGGTGAGCGAGGGCGTGCAGAAGTCCGCGCGCCAGTCGTCGCACGTGTCCCAGCAGTCGCAGCGCGCGCTCAGCGACGCGCAGCAGCGCGTGCAGGAAGCGACGAAGCAGACTGCGGACGCGTCGCCGAACGGACAGCAGGAGACCGCGGGCGCGATGGAGGAGGCCGCGCAGTCGCTCAACGAGGCGGCGACGAAGCTCATGGCGGATCGCCAGCGCGCGGCGAACGGATCGTCGGCATCGGGCTTCTCGGAGATGATCGAGAAGATGCGCCAGCTCGCGAAGGAGCAGGGATCGCTGAACGGGCAGTCCGCGTCGCTCATGCCGGGCGCCGGCGGGCAGCCGGGCGGCGCCGCGAGCGAGCAGGCGCGCACGCTCGCGCGCTCGCAGCGCGGGCTCGCGGAGCGCACGGAGGAGGCGGGCGCCGGCGAGGCGCACGCCGAAGCGATGGCCAAGGAGATGCGCGACATCGCGGCGCAGCTGGAGACGGGGCGCATCGACGCGTCGCTCATCGATCGCCAGCAGAAGCTGTTTCATCGGCTGCTGGACGCAGGGCTGTCGCTGCAGAAGGACGAGCGCGAGGACACGGGGAAGCGCGAGTCGGAGTCGGCGACGAACGCGGAGTCGGTGGCGCCGACGAACACGAACGCGACGGGGCGCGCCGCGCTCAAGTATCCCGAGCCCACCTGGAACGAGCTGCGCGGCCTCTCGGCCGAGGAGCGGCAGTCGGTGATGGAGTACTTCAAGCGAATCAACGCAGAGCCATAATTTGCAACGAGTTAGAGAGCTCACTTCGAGTACATTGAGAAGGGCGGCGGCGAGACCGTTCGTCGCGGCCGCGCTCGCGCTCTCGCTCGCGGCGGGTGCGTGTGCCCGGGCATCCGCTCAGGCTCCAGCGCAGTCGCGCGCGCAGGCGACCGATCCGTATTCGCGCGCCGAGCTGCTCGAAGAACAGTCCAAGTTCGAGGAGGCGGCCGCAGGGTACGCGGAGGCGCTCACGCACGAGCCGGCGAACCTGCCGGCGCTCCTCGGGCTCGAGCGCATGGATGCGCAGCTCGGCCGGCTCGAGCAGTTCCTGCCCGTGCTGGAGCGCGCGATCGCGGCCAAGCCGCAGGCGGCGCAGATCAGGGAGGCGCAGCTCCGCACGCTGCGCTCGCTCGGCAAACGCGACCAGCTTCACGATGCCTTCGAGCGGTGGCGCCACGACGCCCCCGGCGATCCGACGCCTGCGCGGGAGTATTCGCGACTACTGATCGCGGACGGCGACACGCGCGGGGCGGACTCCGTGCTCCGGCAGGCGCAGACAGAGCTGGGCTCCGGGCGGGGCTTCGACTACGAGCTCGCGCAGCTCCGCGCCGCGACGGGGCTGTGGGATCTCTCCGCGCAGTCGTGGCGGCAGGCCGTGCAGGACAACGCCTATCTCGATCAGGCTGCGACCTTCTCGCTCGTCTCCGCGCCTGCTGCCGCGCGGCCGGGAATCGTGAAGGTGCTGCAGGCATCGCCCGTCACCGCGTCGGCGCGCCGCGTGCTCGCGTCGCTGCAGCTGATGTGGGGCTCGCCGCGCGACGGATGGGAGTCGCTGCGCGTGCTCGCCCCGGACAGCGCATCGGTGGTGGCGTGGACCGACTTCGCGACGAAGGCCGAAGAGGTGAATGCGTGGCTGATCGCCCGCGACGCGCTCGCGGCAGCGCAGCAGGCGAGTCCGGATCCTCGTGCGCTCGCGCGCGCCGCGTACGACGCGCTGCGCGGCGGCGACGCCAACGGCTCGCTCTATCTCGCCTCGCTCGGTGAGCGCACGCTCGACTCGGCCACCGCGGCCGCCACGATCGTCCCCGTGCATCTGCGCGCGCTGAGTCAGACCGGCCGGGTGGCCGAGGCATCGCAGGTGATGAGTGCGTATTCGCGCTATCTGCGTCCGGCGGACAAGGCGCCGCTCGATCGCGTGCTCGCCTGGGGATGGATCCGTGCGGGCGACGTGACGAAGGCGCGCGAGCTGCTCGCGCACTCGGATTCCGGCGATGCCGATGCGCTGGGCTGGCTCGCGCTCTACGACGGGAACCTCGCCGCCGCGCGGAAGTCGCTCCGCCCCGACGTCGAATCGACGCCCGAAGCGCTCGCGGCGCTGGCGCTGCTCGCGCGCACGCGTGCCGACACGGCGCCCGTCACGGGGCGCGCCTTTCTCGCGCTCGCGCGCGGCGACACCGCGGCTGCCGCAGCGGGCTTCGAGAAGGCCGCGTCGGAGCTCGGAGATGCCGCCCCGCTTCTGCTCGCGACGGCGGCGCGACTGTACGCGGCGCACCACAGCGAGCAGCAGGCGATCACGCTCTGGAGTGCGATCGTGACGAAGTCGAGCGA
>Ga0070680_100004839_pt1 | contig 10141 bp, 8 predicted proteins | sample KBSC73BmetaG_FD_64672 | JGI IMG/M metagenome (GOLD analysis project Ga0070680, IMG submission 64672) | Corn rhizosphere microbial communities from Kellogg Biological Station, Michigan, USA - KBS C7-3B metaG | ecosystem: Host-associated > Plants > Roots > Rhizosphere | place: USA: Michigan... | reverse complement strand
TCGCTCCGGTCGAGCGTGACGCTGTTCGACGGATTCCAGCGCAGCGCCGACACGAAGTCCGCGCGCGCCAGCGAGACGGCGGCGGATGCGTCCCTGGTGAACGCGCGCTACCAGCAGCGGCTCACCACCACCAACCAGTTTCTCGATGCGCTGGCGGCCGCGGAGCTGGTGGGTGTGCGGCAGGCCAGCGTCAGCCGGGCCGAAGAGCAACTCAAGGTATCCATCAACAAGCTGAACGCCGGCTCGGCCACCCGGTCTGATTCGCTGCGTTCTCGCGTGACGCTGGGCACCGCCCAGCTGCAGCTGATCCAGGCACAGGCATCGCTCGCAACCGCCGAAGCCGGCCTCGCCCGCCTGATTGGCGCGACCGGCCGCGTGGCCGCCGCGGACGACTCCAGCTTCTATCACGTGATGTCCACGCCGGTTGACACCGCCGAACTGCGGCAGGAAGCCGAGTCGAAGTCACCGCAGGTGCAGGCCGCGGTGGCCAGCGCGGCAGCCGCGCGCGCCGGCATCACCAGCGCGCGCTCCGGCTACTGGCCCACGCTCTCGCTCTCCGGCAACGTGGGCCTGAGTGGCAGCAGCTCGCGCAACTACAGCTTCTATGACAGCCGCGGCGCGAGTCTCTCGCTCTCCTGGCCGCTCTTCGACCGCTTCCAGCGGGAGCAGAGCATCAATACCGCCGAGAATTCATCGCTGACCGCCGAGGCCCAGGCCGCGGACGCGGCGCGCCAGGTGTCGGCCAGCCTGACGTCGCAGCTGGCCGGCCTCGACGCCGCGCGCACCCAGATCGAGATCACCCAGGTCAGCGTCCGGGCGGCGGAAGAAGACCTTCGCGTGCAACAGGAGCGCTACCGCGTCGGCGCATCAACCATTGTGGACATACTTACCTCGCAGGAAGCCCTCGACCAGGCGGAGGTGGACGCGGTGACAGCCCGCTTCAGCTACCTCCGCGCCAAGGCGCAGATCGAAGCGCTGATCGGACGGAGCCTATGATGGCAGTAACCGACACGGCGGAGCGCATGGCGCTCCTGCCCGCGGATGTCCCGCGCGATGCGGTGATCGTGGTGCGCAATCTCCAGCGGGAATACGACATGGGCGGCGAGGTGGTCCGCGCGCTCCGGGGCGTGGATGTCACCATCCGCCGCAACGAGTTCGTGGCCATCATGGGCCCGTCGGGCTCGGGCAAGTCCACGTTCATGAACATGATCGGCTGCCTGGACAGTCCCACCGCGGGCGAGTACTGGCTCAACGGCCATCGCGTATCCGAGCTGGGCGACGATCAGCTGGCCCGGATCCGGAACAAGGAGATCGGGTTCGTCTTTCAGACGTTCAACCTGCTGCCAAGGGCATCGGCGCTCCACAACGTGGAGTTGCCGCTGATCTACGCCGGCATCGGCTCGAAGGAACGGCTGGCCATGGCCACCGAGGCACTGCGCCGGGTGGGCCTCGCCGACCGGATGCACCACAAGCCCAACGAACTCTCCGGTGGCCAGCGCCAGCGCGTGGCCGTCGCCCGCGCGCTCGTCAACCAGCCCAGCATCCTGCTGGCGGACGAGCCGACCGGCAACCTCGACAGCGCCACCAGCATCGAGATCATGGCGCTGTTCGAGGAGCTGCATCGCGGGGGCCAGACCATCGTGCTGGTGACCCACGAACATGACATTGCCGCACACGCCGACCGCCAGGTCCACCTGAAGGATGGCCAGGTCGAGCAGGACTTCCTTACCGAGGGAAAGCATTGATGTCGAATCGTACCGTTGTCGCGAGCCTGCTGGCCCTTGTCGTCGTGGCGGGCTGCAAGAAGAAGCAGGAACAAGTGGCTTACCAGGCGGTGCCCGTGGAGCATCGGGACATCGTCGTGTCCGCCCAGGCCGCCGGCACCGTCCAGCCCGATACCGTGGTCGAGGTCAAGTCCAAGGCTTCGGGCGAGATCCTGAATATCCATGTCGAGACCGGGCAGGAAGTGAAGCGCGGCGACCTGATGGTGGAAGTGGACCAGCGGGTGCCGCGCAACAACCTGGCGCAGGCGCAAGCGGATCTCGAGGTGGCCAAGGCCCAGCTCACCAACGCCGAATCCAAGAAGCGGCGGGCGGACGAGCTGTTCACCTCCCAGTCCATCACCCAGGAAGAGCATGAACAGGCCTCCCTGGACTACGCCAGCGCCAAGTCGGCGGTCATCCGCGCGCAGGTGTCGGTGGAGACGGCGCGGGACCAGCTCGATGACACCAAGGTGCTTGCACCCATCAACGGCACCATCATCTCGCTGCTGGTATCGCGGGGCGCGGTGATCACGTCGCCGACCAGCGCCGTGGGCGAAGGCACCGTCCTGCTCACCATGGCGGATCTCGACCTGGTCCAGGTCAAGACGCTGGTGGATGAGACCGATATCGGCAAGATCAAGCCCGGCCTGCGTGCCACGGTGACGGTGGATGCGTTCCCCAACCGTCCGTTCGAGGGCCAAGTGCTCAAGATCGAGCCGCAGGCCGAGGTGCAGCAGAACGTCACCATGTTCCCGGTGCTGATCCGCATCCAGAACCGCGACAAGCTGCTCAAGCCCGGCATGAACAGCGAAGTGGAGATCCACATTGGCCGCCGTGACAGCGTCCTCGCAATCCCCAACGCGTCGCTCCGCACCGAGCGTGACGTCGCGTCGGCGGCACAGGTGCTGGGCCTCAACCCCCAGGACGTGCAGAAGGAGCTGGCGGACCAGGCCAAGTTGGCCGCGGCTGACACCGGCAATGGCCGGACCTCGCTCGGCGCATCCACCCCGGCGGCCGGCGACAGCACGGCCAAGGGTGGCAATACCATGACGTTGCCGAATGGCCGGACGGTCGCGCTGCCCGCGGGCGTCACCGAGGCGCAGATCAAGGCCATCATGGACAAGCGCATGAAGGGCGAGCAGCCCAGCGCCGCGGATCGAGCCATTCTGCAGAAGGCGTTTGCCGGGATGCGGAACGGCAATGGTGGCGGCCGGTCGCGCTCCAGTGATGCCGGGCTCTACGGGGGCAGTTACATCGTCTTCGTGAAGCGCGGGACCGCTATCAAGGCGGTGCACATCAAGACCGGGCTCACCGACATGGACTACAGCGAGGTCACCAGCGGTCTTGAGCCCAGCGACTCGGTGCTGCTGCTGCCGAGTGCGGGCCTGATCCAGTCGCAGCAGGAAATGCAGCAGCGCGTGAATCAGATGACCGGCGGTGGCGGGGTGCCGGGCATGCGCAGCACCACGAGCACGAGCGGAAGCGGCAGCGCCCCCAGCGGCGGCAGGAGATAGCAATGCTCATCAATGAGACTGTGGCCGTTGCCCTCCAGTCCATTCGCGCCAACAAGCTCCGCGCTTCCCTGACGATGCTTGGCATCGTGATCGGCGTGGGCGCAGTCATCACCATGGTGGCGCTGGGCAGTGGCGCGCAGAAGGCCGTCAACGACCGGATTGCCGCCCTGGGCGCCAATACCTTCACGGTGTTTCCCGGCCAGCAGTTCCGGGGCGGCGTGGCCCAGACCACCCGCGTCAACCTGACCACCAAGGACTATGAGGCGGTCAGAGACCACGCCCGCGAGATCAAGGCGGTGGTCCCGGAGCTGCAGTCCAGCCTGCAGGTGCAGTACGGCAACAAGAATGTGAACACCGACATCGTCGGCACCACGGCCAACTACCCCGAGGTCAACAATTTCACCGTGACCGCGGGCAAGTTCTTCTCCTCGGGCGACGATGAGTCCCGCCAGCGCTTCGCGGTGCTCGGCGCCGACGTGCCGGACCAGATGGAATCGAATGGCGCCGCCATGATCGGGCAGACGCTGCTGATCCGGGGGATCCCGTTTGAAATTGTCGGTGTCCTGAGCCGGAAGGGATCGCAGGGCTTCAGCAACCCTGACGATGACATCTATATCCCGCTCGCGACGGCACAGTACCGGGTGTTCGGCACCGATCGCATCCGCTCCATGTCCATCCAGGTTGCCGACGGCATTCCGATCGAGCGCGGCATGGTGGACCTGGAACGGGTGCTCCGCGCCGAGCACAAGATCCGCCCGGGTGAGGACAACGACTTCCGCATCCGCAATCCCCAGGACATCCTGGCCACGCAGCAGGAAGCCACCCAGGTTTTCACCATGCTGCTCGCCAGCATCGCGGCGGTAAGTCTGCTGGTGGGCGGCATCGGCATCATGAACATCATGCTGGTCTCGGTGACCGAACGGACCCGGGAGATTGGCGTGAGGAAAGCCCTGGGAGCCACCCGGGGCAATATCATGCTCCAGTTCCTGATCGAGGCCCTCACGCTCTGCCTGCTGGGCGGCATCCTCGGCATCCTGCTGGGAACCGGCGCGGCCATCCTGCTGGCCAAGGTCGCGCACTGGAATACCCTGATCTCGCCCACGGCCATTATCGTGGCGTTCGGGTTCAGCGCCTTCATCGGGCTGTTCTTCGGCCTCTGGCCGGCCCGGCGCGCCGCGAGCCTGGATCCGATCGTAGCGTTGCGGTACGAGTAGACGGACAGATGGACGGACGGACAGACGGCTAGTTCTCGCGCGTGAGACCCAGCCGTCTTGCCGTCTCGCCGTCTGTAGCCTCCCCCCTTCTTCAATTAACTTCGCCCAATGCATTTAGCCCTCATCGCGCTCTCGGCGTTCATCCAGGACACCATCCCGCCCCGCTCCAGCCAGTCAGTGACCATCCCGCGGGTCGAAGCCATCGCCACAGTAGATGGGCGGCTTGACGAGCCGGTCTGGCAGCAGGCAGCCACACTATCGGACTTCCACCAGTGGATGCCGGTTGACGGACGGCCAGCGGGGGAACGCACGGTGGTGCGCGTCTGGTACGCCCCCGACGCCATCTGGTTCGGCATCGAGGCGCATGACCGCCAGCCGGATGCTGTCCGCGCTACCGTGGCCGACCGCGACAACGTGGACAACGATGACCACGTCAGCATCTACCTCGACACCTTCCGGGACCGGAGGCGGGCCTACGTCTTCACCGTCAATCCGCTGGGGCAGCAGGAAGACGGTGTGCGGAGCGAAGGCGGCAATCAGGCGGGGTCGCTCACCGGCGGGACCGACGACCTGAGCCCCGATTTCATCTGGGAATCCAAGGGCATGCGCACCGATTCGGGCTACGTGGTCGAGGTGCGCGTGCCCTTCAAGAGTCTGCGCTACCCCACCGCCAGGGAGCAGTCGTGGGGGCTCAATGTCGTCCGCATCACCCAGCGCACCGGCTACACCGACACCTGGACCGACGTACGGCGCGCCAGCGCCAGCTTTCTGGCGCAGGGTGGTGTCATGGCGGGGCTGCACGACATGAAGCGCGGCGTTGTGGTGGAGGCCCAGCCGTTCGTCACCGCCGCGGCCAACGGCGCGCGGACGCCAGCCGGCCAATTTGACCGCGGCAAGGTGGATGCCTCGGCGGGCGCCAACCTCAAGCTCGGTTTCACCGCCATGACGGTGGACGCCACCTGGAACCCCGACTTCAGCCAGGTCGAGGCCGATGAAGGCGTGGTGACCGTGAATGAACGGTTCGCGCTGTTCTTCGAGGAGCGGCGCCCGTTCTTTCTCGAAGGCATCGAACTCTTCTCCACGCCCAACCGGCTGGTCTACACCCGCGAAATCGTGGACCCGATCGCAGGGGCCAAGTTCACCGGCAAGTTCGGGCGGCTGGGCGTGGCCTACTTGAGCGCCGTGGATGAGGCGGGCGACAAGAACGCCCTCTTCAACATCACCCGGATCCGGCGCGATATCGGACAGAACTCGCTGGCGGGGATCACCTACACCGACCGGCTGAGCGGCAATGACTACAACCGGGTCCTGTCCGGCGACACCCGCATCGTCTTTGGCCGGATGTATTTCGCACAGGCCCAGCTGGGGCAAGCCTGGACCCGCGATACGGCCGGTACGCGCACAGGACAGATCTGGCAGGCGCAGCTCGATCGCACCGGCCGCTCGTGGGGCTTCAACTACCAGGTCAACGGCCTGAGCGACGGGTTCGAGACACGCTCCGGATTCGTGAACCGCGTGGGCATCGTGACGGGCCACATCATGAACCGGTTCTCCATCTACGGAAAGCCGGGCGCGCTGCTGGAGACGGCAACGGTCTTCTTCGGGCCGGAGCGGACCTGGGACTACGATACCTTCCTCGGCGACGGACCGATCGAGGGGAACGACGACGCCAACTTCACCTTCCGGCTCCGGGGTGGGTGGCAGATCGAACCCAAGGTCTCCCGCGACTTCGTCCATTTTCTTCCCGCCGACTACGCCGGCTACGAGCTCGGCGGCGCCACCACCGATCCATTCGCGCCGCGCGCTGCCGTCAACAACGCCATTGGTACGTCGCTGCAGGTCTCGACGCCAACCTGGCAATGGGGCGACGCCGAAACCCGGGTGCAGTACGACGAAACGGCCATCTTCCCCGAGGCCGCCGAAGGGCGCGAGCTGCGCGCCAGCGCGGGCCTCAGCCTGCGCCCGCAGCGCTCGGTCCGCTCGACCTTCGAGCTCACCTTCTCCCGCATCACCCGCGAGCGTGATGGCAGCGAGTTCGCCCGCACCATCATTCCTCACGTGAAGGTGGAATACCAGCCGACCCGCGCGCTGTTTTTCCGGTTCATCGGAGAGTATCAGGCGCAACGCCGATCCGCTCTGCGCGATGAGGCCACCGGTCGCCCGCTGCTGATTGACGGGATGGACCAGTCGGCGACGCTCACCAACACCTTCCGCATGGACTGGCTGGCCTCCTACGAGCCCAGCCCCGGCACAGTGGTATTTCTGGGCTATGGCTCGACCATGGCAGACGAGGGAACGCTGACATTCCGCAACCTCCGGCGGCAGACAGATGGGCTGTTCATGAAGGTGGCTTACCGCCTTCGGCGGTAGGCAGGATGGGCAGGATGGGCAGGATGGGCAGGAAGGGCACAGCGAAGCTGACTGCGAACGGCCCGCCCATCTAGCCCATCCTGCCCATCCCGCCCATCTTGCAGATATGCCTCCCATCAAGCGCCACCACGGCCTGGTGCGCCTCACCCACTGGCTCAACGCCATCCTGCTGGCCGGGATGATCGGGAGCGGGCTGCAGATCTACCTCGCGTTTCCGCACATCGGGCAGAAGGGCAAAGTGTTCGGCGTGCCCAATCCGCTGGACATGCAGACCTTTCCCGAATGGTCCCGGCTGGGCGGATGGCTGGCGGGCGGACTCAACTGGCACTTTGCGCTGGCGTGGCCGTTCGTCATCTGCGGGGCTGCGTACCTGCTGTTTCTGGTAGTCAGCGGCGAATGGCGCTCACTCGTCTTCCGGCCGAGGGATACCGGGCCGGCCATCCAGATGCAGTTGTATTACATGCGGCTTCGCAGGGAGGCGCCGCCCCAGGGCAAGCACAACGCACTGCAGAAGCTTGCCTATACTGCCATTCTGATTCTCGCCACCATTTCCGTGCTGTCAGGATTTGCGATCTACAAGCCGGTACAGCTGAACTGGCTGGTGCAGCTCTTCGGCGGCTACGAACTGACCCGTTATTGGCATTTCATCGCGGTGTGGCTCTTCGTCGCGTTTGTCATTGTCCACGTACTTGCGGTATTCCTGTCCGACCCGGCATCACTCCGCGCCATTATCACTGGCCGGTATCGGGGGAGGCATGTGTCCAATGAGTGACGCGGGACGCGTAGCAACAGTCGACAGTCGACAGTCGACAGTCGACAGCCATCGGGCCGTCGAGTCGCCGCGACCCGCGACCCGAGTCCCGCGACCCGAGTCCCGAGTCCCGTGTCTCGACCGGCGCGATTTCGTCCGGTTGGGATTCATCGCCGGACCAGCATCACTCGTTGCCGCGTGCGGTTGGGATGGCGGTCCGCTCATCCGGCCCAAGCTCAGTGCCATTTCCCGGTTCAACGACTGGATGGGCGAGCACGTCTTTCAGAGCAACTCCAGGCTGGCTCCGGTATATGACCCGTCAGCACGGAGCGGCCGGATGCCGGCCTATCACGTCGCCGCCGACATTCCGGAATATGCCGGCTCGGCGCCGTGGTCGCTCCAGGTGGATGGGCTGGTACGGAAGCCCGGCGCGTTGACCATGGAGATGCTGCAGGCACTGCCCCGGCTGTCCTACACCGTCAAGCATCACTGCGTGGAAGGGTGGACGGCGGTGGCATCGTGGGCCGGCACGCCGTTCAGTGCGCTCGCCTCGCAGGTCGAGCCGCTGCCGGACGCCAGGTACATCCTCTTCAGTTCGTTCGAGACCGACCGGCGGGGCGTGCGCTATACCAACGGCTGGGACATGAAGAGTGCCATGCACCCGCAGACCATCCTGGCCTATGCCTTCAACGACCGGCCGCTCACGCCGGATCACGGCGCGCCGCTCCGGCTCTACGCACCTATCAAGCTGGGCTACAAGATGACCAAGTACCTCGCCAAGGTCACCTTCATGCGCGAGCGGCCAGGCGGCTACTGGGAGGACAAAGGCTATCCATGGCTGGCGGGGCTGTGACGACAGCCTCCATCATCCTCGGCACCGGCATGGCTGTGCCTGACCGGGTCGTCACCAACGACGATCTCGCCCGCGTCATGGATACCAGCGACCAGTGGATCCGCGAGCGCACCGGAATCGCCGAGCGCCGGTGGGTCACCGAAGGCCAGACCGGTGTCGAGCTGGGACTGGCCGCGAGCAGGGCCGCGCTGGCATCCGCTGGGCTGAAGCCCTCGGCGCTGGACGCCATCGTCTATGCCACCTGTTCGCCCGATCACTTTGCGCCCGGCAACGGCGCGTTCCTGCAGCACGCGCTTGACGCCGGCAGCATTCCTGCGTTGGACGTGCGTGCCCAGTGCAGCGGGTTTGTCTATGGCCTGTCCGTGGCTGACGCGTGGATCCGGAGCGGGATGTATCGCACGGTGCTGGTGGTGGGCCAGGAGATTCAGAGCACCGGGCTGGACGTGTCATCCAGGGGCCGCAACACCGCCGTGATCTTTGCGGACGGCGCCGGCGCGGTGGTACTCGGTCCGTCAGCGGATAGCGACCGCGGCATCCTCGGCTTTGACCTCCACACCGATGGCGCCAATGCCGAGAAGCTGTGGGTGGATGCGCCGGGGTCCATGTATCATCCGCGGGTGAACCTCGAGCAGATCGAGCAGGGCCGGCAGTATCTGGAGATGGAAGGACGGGAAGTCTTCCGGCACGCCGTGGTGCGAATGCCGGAGTCGGTCAACGCCGTACTCAGCCGGCTGGGCCTCTCCACGGCGGATATCACGCTGCTGATTCCCCACCAGGCCAACCTTCGGATTTCAGAGGCGGTGCAGAAGTCACTCGGCCTCGGCGACGATCAGGTATACAACAACATCCAGCGCTACGGCAACACGACTGCGGCGACCATCCCCATTGCCCTTGACGAATGCGTGCGGGCCGGGCGGATTTCAACCGGGGACCTGCTGGTCCTTACGGCATTCGGATCGGGGTTCATGTGGGGGAGCGTGGCGATACGATGGTAGGGCGGACAGGCGGACAGGGCGGTCGAATATCGGAGCCGGCATCCGTAGGGGCACGGCATGCCGTGCCCTTACCCTCGCCGGGCCAACCGGTTGAAACCAGCAGTCGTGTTGTTCCGTAGTGCAACACAGTGACGTTTTCGGGCGGGTGCAGGCCGCCTTGGCATTCTGAAAGGTGGGTCCCATGATCGGCATCATACTTACCGCCGCCACCATTGCCGTGGCTGTTGCGGGTTTCGTCGTGAGCCGGGACTTTGTGCGGAACCGGCTCCGCTTTGTTGATGCGGCGCGGTCGCCGCTGGCGCCACTTGCTGCCGGCGTCATCGCGTTCGTGGTCGCCTGGCCGCTGAGCTTCCTGCCGTTCATTACTATCACCACGGCTGTGATCTTCGCCTTTGCCTGTGCCTTTGGCACCGCCAGCGGCATCAAGGCGCTCAAACGGGGCGACTACAACGAACGGCAGATCCGGGCGTAACGCGTCCCACCTGCTCTTGGACGCTTTTCAGACACCGTAGGGGCCGTCTGCGGCGGCCCCCGTGGTCCGCCCCTGCCTACGCCCGGTATATCTTTCCGCCATGCCAACCATCACCTGCACGCGCTGCGGCCAGCAGCGCGACCAGATGGCCTTCCAGCCCTTTCAGAACGACCTGGGGCGGCGGGCTTTCACCGAGATCTGCGCCGTCT
>Ga0070680_100004833_pt1 | contig 10144 bp, 9 predicted proteins | sample KBSC73BmetaG_FD_64672 | JGI IMG/M metagenome (GOLD analysis project Ga0070680, IMG submission 64672) | Corn rhizosphere microbial communities from Kellogg Biological Station, Michigan, USA - KBS C7-3B metaG | ecosystem: Host-associated > Plants > Roots > Rhizosphere | place: USA: Michigan... | reverse complement strand
GCCTGAGTGAAACGGAAAATGTTGTCTACAAACATAAGTACGTCCTGATGCTGTTCATCGCGGAAATATTCTGCCATAGAAAGACCGGACAATGCCACACGAGCGCGGGCTCCTGGCGGTTCATTCATTTGACCAAATACCATAGCAAGCTTGTCCAAAACTTTTGCATCTTTCATTTCATGGTATAAATCGTTCCCTTCACGAGTTCTTTCTCCTACACCTGCAAAGACGGACACACCGCCATGGGCTTTTGCAATGTTATTGATTAATTCTTGGATAACAACGGTTTTACCCACACCGGCACCACCGAATAACCCGACTTTACCACCTTTTAATATTGGACAAATAAGGTCAATAACTTTAATACCGGTTTCCAAAACCTGCGTTTTGGTATTTTGGTCGGTAAAGCTTGGGGCGTGGCGGTGAATTGGATATTTTTTTTCTGACTTTGGCGTTGCTTCTCCATCCACAGCCTCGCCGAGCACGTTAAAAATGCGGCCTAAAGTAACATTGCCAACCGGAACAGAAATATATGCGCCAGTATCTACAACTTCCATGCCGCGTTTAAGTCCGTCTGTAGATGACATGGAAATAGCTCGAACAATACCGCCTGGGAGTTGTTGCTGTACTTCCAGCGTCAGTTTGCCACCATCTTTAGAAACGCCTTTAAGGTTTATTTCCAATGCGTTATATATTGCCGGCGATTGTTCAAATTGTACATCCACCACCGGACCAATGACTTGAGTAATGTGTCCTTTATTATTCATGATTATAATTTATTAATTATGATACAGATATACTGATCGTACGGATGATATTGATAATACTGATGACACAGAATTCGTATTATCCGTATCATTAGTATTCATCCGTATATCAGTATCATATTTTATTCGAGTGCTATTCTTCCAGCGGTAATTTCTGCAAGTTCGGTCGTGATTTTGTTCTGGCGGAGCTGGTTGAAGGTTAATGTTAAGTCGGCAATTAAGTCTCCTGCGGCTTCTGTGGCGTTCTTCATCATGACCATACGGGCAGAATGTTCCGAAGCGTCGCTTTCTAAAATAGTTTGGTAGAGCTGGGATTCTATAATTCGAGGGATTAAATGTTCCAGTACAGCTTTTGGTGTCGGTTCAAAAATGTATTCCGACTCCGCCGAGGCTTCGTCGGACAGGTCTGTGTCTATTTCTTCTCCAGAGTCATCTGCAGTTCTCTCCTCCTGCCAAGGAGGAGTGGCCTCGCTTTGCGAGGACGAGGTGGTATTTGACTCCAACCCTTCCACTACGCTCCGCGTGGCACCTTCCCTTGTCTGGGAAGGAGAACCTGCAAACGGCAATAATTGTTTTATGGTTGGTTTTTGGAGTAAAGTGGAAACAAAGTGGTTATAGACTATAACAATTGCTTTATACTCCCCTGTCTTGTAAGCGTCGGTAATATACTTTGCTAGAGGATAAATATCCTGTGTGGTAATGTTTTTTTCTTGCTTTTCAAAGTCTGCAGTTATATCCATTCCCATTCTTTGTGCCAGGTTTCGAGCTTGTTTTCCGTATACAACTACTTCTGAGATTATTTCAGTATTGTAGTCTGCCGATTTATCGGCTACATTTCCAGAGCCCATAAATGTGCCGACTACACCTTTTAACTTTGAACCAAGATTGCTATTCAAACTTCCAACAAGTCCCCTATTAGTTCCAAGTACTACCACGCCAATTTTTTTAGCGTTTGGGTAGGTTGCAAGCAGCGGGTCATTGCTTGAGATCTTGGAGGAAAGCCCTAAAATAAGTTCCCATGCAAGCGAAGAGTATGTTCTGCTGGCCATAACCGCGTTTTGAGCTTTTCTCATTTTGGCCGCAGAAACCATTTGCATGGCGCGGGTAATTTTGCGAGTGCTCTGGTTCGACTTTATTCGGCTTTTTAAATCACGTAATCCGGGCATAAGGTAGGTTATAGGTTAAAGATTATAGGTTAAAGGTTAAGGTCATACACCTTGTACCTAAAACCTCATGGGTTTACTTCACGCTTTCAACAAACTGACTAATTGCTTCCTTAAGTCTGGTTTCAATTTCTTCGGTCAATTCTTTGCTTTTCTTGATTCCGTCTAATACGTCTTTTGCATTGGTTTGCATAAACTGGTGGAACATACTTTCTGTCTCAGCCATCTTTTCTACCGGGATTTCGTTAAAGTATCCGTTGTTAACTGCGTAGATGATTGTAACTTCTTTTTCCAAAGAATACGGGCTGTATTGTGGCTGTTTCAAAATTTCCGTCATGCGGCGGCCAAGATCCAAAGTCTTTTTGGTTTCCGGGTCTAAATCTGATCCAAATTGTGCAAAAGCTTCGAGTTCGCGGAATTGTGCAAGCTGGAGTTTCAATTTGCCCGCAACTTTTTTCATAGCCTTGGTCTGTGCGGAAGATCCTACACGGGAAACGGAAATACCAACGTTGAGTGCCGGGCGAACGCCTTTGTAGAAAAGATCGGTTTCTAAGAAAATCTGTCCGTCCGTAATGGAAATAACATTGGTTGGAATGTATGCAGAAACGTCACCAGCTTGGGTTTCAATAATTGGCAAAGCAGTAATAGAACCGCCGCCAAAATCTGGATTTAGCTTGCAAGCACGTTCAAGCAAGCGAGAGTGTAAATAGAACACATCTCCAGGGTATGCTTCGCGTCCTGGCGGGCGGCGAAGGAGCAAAGAAATTTCGCGGTAGGCTACAGCTTGTTTGGAAAGGTCATCATACACAATCAAAACATCTTTTCCTTGGTCTAAGAAATACTCTGCCATGGCGCAACCTGCGTAGGGAGCAATATAAGAAAGGGCGGCCGGTTCGGAAGCAGACGCAGAAACGACAATGGTGTAATCCATAGCGCCGTTTTCTTCTAAAGTGGAAACAATTTTTGCTACCTTAGATTCCTTTTGGCCAATGGCAACATAAATACAAATCATATCTTGGCCTTTTTGGTTGATGATTGTGTCTATGGCAATAGCAGTTTTACCGGTTTGACGGTCGCCAATGATAAGTTCACGCTGACCGCGGCCAATGGGAATAAGAGCGTCTATAGCCTTAATTCCGGTCTGTACAGGCTGTTTTACGCTTTGACGAGTAATAACGCCAGGGGCAATTTTTTCTACTGGATATGAGGTATTTGAAGCAATAGGGCCTTTTCCGTCAATTGGGACTCCAAGTGCGCTTACCGTGCGCCCGATTAAAGCTTCCCCTACTGGTACGGAAAGAATTTTTCCAGTTGAACGTACTGTGTCGCCAATAGAAATTTTGGTAAAATCACCCAAAATGACTGCTCCAACCATATTTTCTTCCAGGTTTAGTGCCACGCCGGTAACGCCTTTTCCAAAATCCAACATTTCCATGCTGGCACATTCGGTAAGACCGCTTACGCGGGCAACGCCGTCCCCCACTTCAATAACAGTTCCAACTTTTTCAACTTTAGCTTGAGGTTGGAATGCGAGAATTTTACTTTTTAATTGTTCTGTAATATTATTTGGCATATGAGTAATATTGATACTGATATACTGATAAATACGGATGATGCAGATAATACTGATTCTGATAACAACGGATAATCCGTATTATCAGTATCATTAGTATGAATTCGTATATCGGTATCGTGTTTATCCTTTTAATGATCTATTTAAATTATCTAACTGCGTTTTTACGCTTGCATCAATCAAAGTATCGTCCACTCGCACCACTACTCCTCCAACTATTCCTTCATCAATCTTCGTTTTAAATTCTGCTTTACCCTGCACTACGGAATTGAGGTCGCCGAGAATTTTAGTGCTGTGCTCCTTTGCAAATGTGACTTCCACCTCAGAAATTCCTTTAGCTTTTCTGTCTAGCTGCTTGTATTGCTCTTCTATTTCTTTATACTGAGCAATGTCTCCGTTCGTTGAAAGAATTTTCACAAAGTTATCCATAACTTTGTCGTAGTCTTTGGGGTTTGTTTCTGAAACAGCATCATATAATGCTTGTGCGTATTGTGTTGGGGTAAGTCTCATAGTAGATTAATTTCTTTTAATTTCTTAATTTCGCGAAGCTTATTTCTATTTATTTAAAAATGAAATTATGAAATTGAGAAACTAGGAAATTATTTTGAAATTTGGCTTAAAGATTCTTTAATTAATTCCGCGTCTTTCTTTTCGTCTAACTTGGAGCGCAGTATTTTTTCCGATGCTGCAACAACCAGATCTGCAATTTCTGCTTTGGCAGATTGCAACTGTGAGTTTTTTTCCTGAACAATTTGCTGCTTTGCTTCATCTACCAATTTTTGTTGATCCTCTTTGGTTTGCTGCAATACTTGATCTTTTACCGCTTGTGCATCTGCCTGGGATTTCGTCACTATTGCACTTGCTTCCTGGCGGGCTTTAATCATTTCCTGCTGCCGCCAAAGGGCAAATTCCTGCTTTTCTTTTTCTATTCTGTCCGCATCAATCAATGATTTTTCTATTCTTTCGGTTCGTTTTTGCAAGGCGCTTGTAACTCCCGGCAATATCCATTTCCAAAATACAAACAACAAAATTGCAAAGTTAACAAGCTGACCAATAAATAATTTGGCGTTAAGTCCAAGCGTGGCAATCGGGCTGCTATTTGCAGTACTTTCGGCTGCGTGTGCGACGGGAATAAGTATTTCTATAATGTTCATAAGTGTTAAAATAATTTCTTAATTTCAATTAATTTCCTTCAATTTCTGAGAGAAATTAGTTGAAACTTTGAAATTGAAAAATTAAATGTCATTGTGAGTGCAGGGCATCCCAAGTTTTGTCGGACAAAAGCTTGGGAACCCTGTGCAGCCGAAGCAATCTAGTTAAGACTGGATCGCCACGTCGAATGCCCCGGCGCAAGATGTAGTCGGGGTTCCGACTGCATCTTGCATTGGAACACTCGCTCGCGATGACAACTGTAATTAAAGCGTAAACGTTACGACAAGTGCGTAAATAGCAATAGCTTCGGCAAAAGCCATACCAAGCAAGAGAGGCACGAACAATTTGTCGGCGCTTTCCGGGTTGCGGCCAATGCTTTCCATTGCTTTGGAAGCGGTTTTACCGATCGCGTATGCTGGCAACATGCCACCAATTGCAATGGTTCCGGCTTTCGCCAAAACTGTCATTGTTGCTGCGTCCATAATATTTATCCTTTCTTTTCACATTTGATCGACTTTTTATATAAATTGTTTAACGTCGTCATTGTGAGGGTTAATGTAAAAGGCAAAAATCAAAGTGCAAAATAATTTACAGCCTCATTTTTACTTTTTACATTGTCATTTTAAATTTTGATCTTTAAAATTTACACTTATACTATTGGTACCCTATCCTCTTCCGCATGTACTCCATGTGTTTCCCCTTCTCCGCCATGCGTGTGTACATCTGTTGTCGCAACTGTTAAATATACCAAAGTCAACATAGAAAATACGGTAGCTTGCACAAGACCGACAATAAGCTCAAGTAACATAAAAGGAATAGGAATTAAGAAGGCCCCATAACCTGCGATTAAAGAACCGAGTACAGTGAGTAATACTTCCCCGGCAAAAATGTTACCAAATAAACGAAGGGAGAGCGAAACCATTTTGGCAATTTCCGAAAAAACTTCTATTAGTCCGACAAAAAATTCAATACCAGCGACTAAAACACTGGTGGGATTTTTAGACTTCACAGCGTTCCAAATATCGCCAAGTTTAATAAATTTATTGGCGTATTTGAAAAAACCAATCATAACAATACCCAAAATATGGGAAGCAATAACAGCAAAAACCGCCATGGCCAGGGTCATGTTAAGGTCAGTGTTCGCAGGTCTTAAAAGAGGAATTAATTCAACATGACAATCACCCGTAGGACATTTACCAATAGAACCAGTCCCGGGAAGCAATCCAACCCAGTTGGAAAAAAGAATAAAGAAGAACATGCTTCCTACAATTGGAAGAAATTTTAAGCTTCTTTTGCGGTCTTTAGTTACGCCGTCTATATAACCTAGTACAAATTCGAGCAAACTTTCAAAAAAGTTGACTATGCCTCGAGGCGCTTTGCTTGCGGACTGCTGTTGTTTTGAACCTCTGTTCAAAAAATAAGCAAAAACAATAAAAGCCAACACGCCCAAACTGGAATTTATGTAGGTGTTGGTTATAGGGAATGAGCCGATATGGAAAATTGGTTCTGCTGCGAGTGTTGGGAGTTGCATTATTTCAGTAAATCTTTTACTTCTCTAATTTTCTTGTAAATAAGATATGAACTTAATCCGAGAGCGAGAAAAATGCCAATAATCACCATAAACTTGGTGTGCATGCGAGCATCTGCTTTTTTCCCCAGCCAAATAAAAACAATGAGGGGCAGGGCTATGTAAACCGCAAACTCGAGTCCAAAATTGATCAATTTGGACCAAAGTGCTGCTTGCTTGGCTTTTAGCTCCTTATTTTCTGGTTTTTCTTCTTCAGTTTTCATGAAGACGCGTTAAGAATATGTAAAATAAGCCCTTTTGTCAAGACTGGCGTTTTTTTGCCCTCTTGACAAACTCCGTTTTAATCTTATTTGTGTACCAAACTCGGCCCGCCTTCGTCATACTTCGGACATGAGATTGCTTGACTAGTTAGTCGGGCTGAGCACGACTTAAGTCAAGCATCACGATCTCGCGTAGTCTTCTTGTAAGTTTTTTATTCTTAAACTTCAAAAAATCTTCTTTGGTCGCTTGTGGCGAAGCCAGACGAAGCCTTGGCGAAGTCGGGAGCCGGCTGTCGGACTTGAACCGACCACCTGCGGTTTATCCAACTTCGCTAAAACTACGTCGGACCTGTTAGAAAATTCGTGGAGCCGAGAAGAGGAATCGAACCTCCAACCTGCGGTTTACGATACCGCTGCTCTACCAATTGAGCTATCTCGGCAATAAATACAATTTTAGCAGACCCGCCGAAGCCTTGCTTGCGAACCGTAGCTTTAGCAAAGGTTGGGAGAAGGTGGGCGATACCGCTGCTCTACCAGATGATCCGCCGTATGGCGGACGGCATACATTGATCAAATATAATTTTTCTTGATCAAAGGATTTAGTCTCGTAACTATTTCATAACAGCTTGTGTTAGCAATTGTGCCAAGTTCATCTGCTGTCACTTCTTCTTTCCCTTGTTTACCTAAAAGAACTACCTCGTTCCCTACTTTTGCTTTCGTTGCATTGGTTACATCTACTGCAATCATGTCCATACTCACCTTTCCGAGAACTTTGCAGCGGATTCCGGCCACTAGAACATACGCTTTGGAAGAAAAAGCTCGCCAGTACCCATGCCAATATCCAATCGGCAATATGGCAATTTTAGAGTCACGTTTTAATTCTTCCGTATAATCATACCCTATTCTCTCACCTTTTTCAACTGTTTTTGTTTCTGAAATAATAGTTTTCCAGGTTAAAACAGGTTGTAGGTACGGGCTTGTAATCCGTCCGGATCGGATCGGTTTTAAACCCCTTCCTACAAATCTCTTCTTGGTTTCCTCAGAAGGCCACAGCCCATAGAGGCCAATTCCAATACGAACCATGTCAAAGTGGCTTTCCGGATAGTTGAGCGTTCCTGCTGTTGCAGCTGCATGAGCCAATGCTTTTGGGTGATATTTTTTGACGAGGGCAGCGGCCTGTTTAAAAATCGCAATTTGTTTTTCTGTTGCATGGCTACTGTCTGGTTTTTTTGCCGCAGCAAAATGAGTAAATACTCCATCAACTTTGATATTTTTAAGTTTTGAAATTTCTTGTAAAACTTTCTGCGCATCTTTCACAAAAAAACCTTGCCTATGCATGCCCGTATCAACTTTTATATGCACTGAGATTTTTTTATTAACTTTTGCAAGTGCTTTGATACTCTCAAAAGTTGAAATTGCCAACGAAATATTTTTTACACCTGCAAGCTCGAAATTTTCCGGTAAAGTATACCCTAAAACTAATATAGGTATCTTTATGCCTATTTTTCTAAGCGCCAGCGCCTCAGTTATGGAATCCACCCCCAGCCAGTCTGCTCCCAAGTTTTGCAATTCTATGCCAAATCGAAACAGCTCGTGTCCGTAGGCATTAGACTTAATAACCCCAAGTAATTTTGTTTCAGAACTAATAAGCTCTCTAAAAACTTTATAATTGTGGGCAATGGCCTGTGTTGAAATATCTATCCAGGTGCGTAAATGCTGTGCTTTCATATGTTATATATAGTATAGCAGAAAAAAACATCTCTTTTAAAGGAGATGTTTTTTACTTCTTTATAGACCAGCAGCAGAATTAAATATAATTGGTTGATTTTCTCTATCTTCTATCGCTTTCATAACATCATATGCATCTGTCGGCGGGGTTAGTGTTTTCGTTTTTCCATAGTCATGGTAATTTGCATCCACATTAAGGGTGCCGTTAAATTGCAATTTGTCTATTGTATCCTGAATTTCTTGTTGCACTGTTTTATCTGTATTGGTAGTATTATCTAAGTTTACACAGTCAGATTGTTTAGAGCTTGGGCAAGGAATATTGCCCTTTATACCAGAAGGAGAAAGCTGGGCAATGCCGGCCTCGTATCCTCCTGTATTCAAACCTAAACAAAATGTGAGGGTATAATCTGAGTATACTGTTTTTCCATTAATTGTTTGTTTTGTGCCACTTGGTTGATACCAATAGCTATTAAAGTAGTCGGTGCATGTTCCATCTGCTGGAGTAGGGGCAGTTGGGATTATACCAATATACGTCGGAGTCGTCCCGCCTGCTGGATTCCCATGACCATCAGATTCTGGATAGCCATTGTAATCGTTGTAGTATAATTCTAAAGCACTTGCCATTTGCCTCATGTCGGCAATTCGTTTAGCGTCTCTAGACTTATTTCGTGCAGACATCAACGGCTCATCTATCATAACCTGAACTGCAGAAACCAAAGACGGTGCATTGCTATCTATATGCACTTTATAAAGCCTAAAGTCAGTCGCCCCTATCCACGTTTCCATATCTTTTATTTCCACTTTATCTACCAGCGCATTAACTACGAATTTCATGCTGTCAAGATCGCTTTGGGATACATTTCCTCCCTTTCCAGCGGTAGCTTGCTGCAGTTTGTCCGCCATTTGCCCAAATGCCGTTTTTAATGCCTGCTTGTCCAAGGTATTTTTAAAATGGAACGTATTAACACCGTTTATTTTTTCCCTCCCCATATATTTGTCTATTTTTACAATTTTGGTATCGGACCAAATTTTTTCCAAATCGGTTTTTAAATTAGCATTTAAAATGTCGTTAAACTGGGAAAATTCTGTCGAACTGGAATTTTGCAGTTTTTGCAGATCAAATTTTATCCACGGCTGCTTATTTCCTGTACTGCCAAAAATAGCGGAAAGCAATGGGTTATCGCCGACATTGAGATAAAAAACGTTGTCTTTCAGAATGTATTGGAGGCCTGTAGAAAAACTGGTATTTCCATAACTGACGGTATATTGCACGTCGGAGTCGGATTCCGGTTTTGCCGCATCCGCTTGGTTTACATAAAAATCACCTTTAAACTGGAACCCAAGCTTGCTTAAAGTAAACGGGCTTGTTGAAGATTGCAGGGAATTTGGATCAGTATATGAAAACTGGACAGTTCCGCGGTACATATTGCTTTTCCCTCCGCTTGCGAACTTATCCCATACTTTGGAAGGATTATTAAAACCGTATACAAAATAGGCATAAGCACCGCTACCCAGTACCAGCAAAATAACTATAAGAATTAAACTAAGCCTCATGACCGACCAGGTTTTTTTTTGCGCAGGCATCTCCTCGGCCAGCGTGAGTGGGACGGCTGCTGGCTTTGCAGAAACAGCCACAGGTTTTATAGGATCAGCTTTTTGAGGCTGAAGTCCTTTAGACTCTATTTTTACTGGTTCTGCAGCCTTAGCGTCAGTAACTTTTGCATGTGCAAAGCCGTCATCTACCACATGCGCTTCCCAACCTGCTTTCAATAAATTTTGCTTTATTTCAAGGTCAGTAAGCCCGTGGGCGCGGGCTTCTTTTATGTAATTTACAACCTCAATTTCCATTTTTTTGTGTACGCAAGCTTGTAAAGCTTACGCAATTATATTAATTTTTTTATTTGTGACGTAGGCGAGTCTCCCGATGTCCATCGGGAAGCGAGCCGAGCCTGCCTGGCGGCAGACAGGGAGCT
>Ga0070680_100004829_pt1 | contig 10145 bp, 3 predicted proteins | sample KBSC73BmetaG_FD_64672 | JGI IMG/M metagenome (GOLD analysis project Ga0070680, IMG submission 64672) | Corn rhizosphere microbial communities from Kellogg Biological Station, Michigan, USA - KBS C7-3B metaG | ecosystem: Host-associated > Plants > Roots > Rhizosphere | place: USA: Michigan... | reverse complement strand
ACCTATGCGATCGCCAAAGCAGATTTGCTCCTGAAGGGTGAAGGCGAAGCAGCAGACAATCTGGTAGGCGGCCCCGAATGGTCCACATTGTCAAATGACGCCTTTCCCGCGCGCGAATTCGATTTCATGCTGTCGAATCCACCCTATGGCAAAAGCTGGAAAAGCGATCAGGACCGCATGGGCGGCAAGGGCGGGATAAAGGATCCGCGCTTCGTTATTCAGCGCGACGACGACCCCGACTATAGCCTCATTACGCGATCGAGCGACGGGCAGATGCTATTCCTCGCCAATCTGCTCTCAAAGATGAAGCACAGCACCAAATTGGGAAGCCGCATCGCGGAAGTTCACAACGGCTCTTCGCTCTTCACCGGAGATGCTGGACAGGGCGAGAGCAACATTCGTCGTTGGATCATAGAAAGTGACTGGCTGGAGGCGATCGTCGCGTTGCCTCTGAACATGTTCTACAACACTGGCATCGCGACATATGTCTGGGTGCTGACCAATCGCAAGCCGGAGCATCGCAAAGGCAAGGTCCAGCTCATCGACGCCACGGCCTGGTACAAGCCGCTGCGGAAAAATCTCGGAAAGAAAAATTGCGAGCTCTCGGAAGAGGATATCACCCTCATCTGCAATACCTTCCTCAAATTCGAGAAAAATGAGCAATCGAAGATCTTTGACGGCAAGGCTTTCGGCTATTGGAAAGTCACGGTCGAGCGGCCGCTGCGCCTGAAGGGCATCGACCCGGAACGCGCCTATAGCAGCAAAGAGATAAAGGCGCTCAAGGAAGTGGGCGGCGCAGTGGAGGACGGCATTCCGGTCATCCGCAAAATTCACCGCAATACCAAACCGGATCCCATCCGTGGACTGTTCGCGGTCCAGATTGGTGGCAAGCCAGCAACCGTGGAATATGAACCCGATACCGATCTGCGAGATAGTGAGCAAATTCCGCTACTGGAGCCTGACGGTGTTGAAGGCTTTATCCAGCGCGAAGTCCTGCCGCACGCCAAAGACGCCTGGATCGACGAAAACAAGACTGAGATCGGCTACGAGATCAGCTTCAATCGTTATTTCTACAAACCCAAGGCCATGCGCAGCCTTGATGACATTCGCGCCGACATTCTGGCGCTGGAGCGCGAGACGGAAGGATTGCTCACCGAGATCGTGGGGAGCGCCTCAAAATGAGGAAGATCGCGGGCGACGCCAAAAACATTCGCGCGCTCCTCGGAAGCGCAAAATATGGAATCGACTATTTCCAGCGCGAATATCGCTGGCAGGAAAAGCAGATCGCAGAACTCCTCACCGATCTGGCGAACAAATTTCTCGAAGATTATGAGCCCGGACACGACCGATCTGCTGTGGAGCGATACGGGCATTATTTTCTCGGGTCCATCATCATCAGCGAGAAAGACGCCCAGAAATATCTGATCGACGGCCAACAGCGTCTCACATCCCTGACACTGTTGCTCATTTTTCTGTTTCACAAGCTCGGCGAGGGTGAGCAACGCGGCCAGCTTGCCGACCTCATTTTTTCACAGAAATTTGGCAAGCGCTCCTTCAATTTGAACGTGCCGGAACGCGAACCGGCGATGGATGCCCTTTACGCTCAGACGCCCTTCGACGACCGGGACCAGCCGGAATCCGTCGTCAACATTCTTGGCCGATATCGAGATATCGAAGAACAATTCCCGGACGAACTTGGCGGCGATGCGCTTCCGTTTTTCACGGATTGGTTGATCGAAAACGTGCATCTCGTCGAGATCACGGCCTATTCAGATGATGACGCCTACACGATCTTCGAGACCATGAACGACCGCGGGCTTTCGCTCACGCCGACGGAGATGCTCAAGGGTTACCTCCTCACCAATATCGAGGATGAAAAGGCACGGCGGCAGGCGACTGACGTTTGGCGTGAACGGATCGCGGAGCTTCAAGCCTTAGGCAAGGAAGAGGACGCCGACGCCCTTAAAGCATGGCTGAGAAGTCAATATGCTCAGAGCATCCGAGAGCGTAAAGCCGGCGCGCAGCCGCAGGATTTTGACCTGATCGGTACGGAATTTCACCGCTGGGTCCATGCCAATGAAGACAGACTGGGTCTGGCGCGCGGCTCCGATTTTGCGACACTTATAGAGAAGAACTTTTCGTTCTACGCGCGGCAGTTCCGGCGCATCCGCGATGCGGCGGAAACCTTGACGCCAGGGCTTGAGTGCGTGCGTTACAACGCATTGAGCAATTTCACCCTGCAATATCCGGTACTGCTCGCACCGCTGCGGATTGAGGACAAGGACGACGAAGTTTTGCGCAAGCTTCGGGTGGTGTCTCGCTATTTGGACATCGTGATCGCGCGCCGTGTTTGGAACTTCCGCTCGACCGATTATTCGACCGTGCAATACGGCATGTTCGTTGTCATGCGAGACATTCGGGGACTTTCTGCGAAAGCCGCGGCAGAAGCGCTGACAGCGAAATTGGCCGAGGAGACCGAAGTCTTTTCCAGCAACGAGCGCTATCATTTGCATGGCGGGAATACGCGGCAGATGCGTCTTATTCTTGCGCGCTTCACCTCCTATCTCGAAACACAATGCGGGCTGGAAAATCACTTCGCCGAATATGTCGAGCGGCGGGGTAAGAAGGGCTATGATGTGGAGCACATCTGGGCCAACCATGCCGATCGCCACAAGGACGAGTTCGAACACGCGGCCGATTTTCAGGATTATCGCAACCGGGTTGGCGGGTTGCTGCTACTGCCGAAAGCCTTCAACCAGTCCTATGGCGATCTGCCTTACGGCGACAAGCTGAAGCACTATCGCGGGCAGAACGTGCTGGCGCAGACGCTTTGCGCCGATACCTATGAGCACAACCCTGGCCTGAAGCGCTTTCTCGAGGCCAGCGATTTGGATTTTCATCCACACGCCGCGTTCAAGAAAGCCGATATCGAGGCACGGTCTGAACTCTATCGCAAGCTCGCCGAAATGATCTGGAATCCGGCGCTGCTGGAGCAGGACGCCTCAACATGATCGAAGGCATCAAACCTTATCCAAAATACAAAGACTCTGGCGTGCCGTGGCTCGGGCAAGTGCCGGAGAGATGGGTTTTGGCGCCGCTCGGCCGATATCTCAGAGTGAAGAGCGGCGACATGATCGCGGCGGAAGAAGAAGCTGAGAACGGCTTTCCAATTTATGGCGGAAATGGCGTCAGAGGCTACACCTCAAAATACAACACAGAGGGGCCGATCGTCTTGCTCGGTAGAGTCGGAGCCAAGTGTGGATGTGTGCATTTCGTAAGTGGCCGTTTTTGGGCGTCGGAGCACGCGCTCCGGGTGATACCACAGCAAACTATGGACCTGGGGTATTTGGCTCGCCTTCTAGAAACGGCCGATTTTAATCAGTATGCGATAAGAACAGCACAGCCGCTTATCAACTCTTCAATTGTACGGACGCTTCGGGTAGCGATACCCAGCCATGAAGAACAGCGTCTGATGGCGAAGTTTATTCTAAGCGCAGAGCGGAAGATCAGACGGTACATCGCCGCGAAGCGGAAGCTGATCAAGCTGCTGGAGGAGGAGAAACAGGCGATCATCCACCGCGCGATGACTCGCGGCCTCGACCCCACCGTCCGTCTCAAACCCTCAGGCGTCGAATGGGTTGGTGATATTCCGGAGCATTGGTCCGCGAGGCGCGCAAAGTACTACATGTGTGAAGTCGATGAGCGCTCAAATTCCGGTGACGAGGAATTGTTGTCAGTATCGCATAAGACTGGCGTGACGCCGCGAAGTGAAAAGAACATTACGATGTTCATGGCGGAGAGCTATGCGGGTCACAAAATCTGCCGAGCCGGCGACATTGTTATCAACACAATGTGGGGGTGGATGGCGGCGATCGGCGTGTCGTCTCGCGTTGGCTTGGTGAGCCCTTCCTATGGCGTTTATCGCCTGGTGGATGGCAATAAATTTTTGCCTAACTTTCTCGATCTCCTTCTGCGCATAGAACTCTATAGAGGCGAGTACGTGCGAAGCTCTCGGGGCATCACCAGCTCTCGGTTGCGACTTTATCCGGAGTATTTTCTCAATATCCCAGTTTTGTGCCCGCCACTTGAGGAGCAAAAATCAATTTTGCAATTTATCCTCAATGCTACGGCACAACTTTCTTCAGTTATTGATACTGCTCGACATGAAATAGAGTTCCTGGACGAATATCGCACCCGTCTCATCAGCGACGTGGTAACAGGCAAACTGGACGTGCGGGAAGCCGCGGTCGATTTGCCCGACGAACCAGACGACATCTTGCCCGACATCGACGATGACGCATTGCCGGACGAAGAGGCCGAGGACGCTGAGCCGGAGGAAGAAGCGGTCTGACAGCCGGTCTGGTCTAATCGGAGAGCTCCCCATACAGTATCGCGGGCAGCGAGGACTGGTGAAATTTCCTGCTTTATTTGGGCTGATGGGCAATGCCGAAAACGGACACAAGCGAAAAAGGGCTTGAGAGCCTGATCGTCGCCAGCCTGACCGGCGAACAGGCCGCAGGCTCGTCCGGCGGTGCGGCCGATGAGGGCCGCGGCTTTGCCGGCCTTTATAACTACATCCTCGGCAACCCCGCGGACTACGACCGCGCCTGGACCGTCGACCTTGGCCAGCTTCGCGCCTTCATCGCCGCGACGCAGCCGAAGCTGCTCGGCGCGCTCGACCTCGACAACGACAGCCCCACGCGCCAAAAATTTCTCGCCCGCCTGCAAGGCGAGATCACAAAGCGCGGGGTGATCGATATCCTGCGCAAGGGTGTCGCCCACGGCGCGCATCAGGTTTCGCTATTCTACGGATCGCCCTCGCCCGGCAATGTGAAAGCGCAGCAGCTTTTCGCCGCCAACCGTTTCTCCGTCACGCGCCAACTCCGCTATTCGCGCGATGAGACGATGAACGCGCTCGACATGGCCATTTTCATCAACGGCCTGCCGGTGCTGACGTTCGAGCTCAAAAACAATCTCACCAAGCAGACGGTGGACGACGCAATCGAGCAGTATCGCCGCACGCGCGACCCGCGCGAGAAGCTGTTTGAATTCGGCCGTTGCATTGCCCATCTGGCGGTGGACGATTCCGAAGTCCAGTTCTGCACCGAGCTTAAGGGTAAAGCCTCATGGTTCCTGCCTTTCAACAAAGGCTGGAATGACGGCGCCGGCAATCCGCCAAACCCCGACGGCATCAAGACGGACTATTTGTGGAAGCAAATCCTTCTGCCGCTGGGCCTGACAGACATCATTGAGAACTACGCCCAGATCGTCGAGGTGAAGAACCCGAAGACGGGCAAGAAGAAGCGCACGCAGATTTTCCCGCGCTATCATCAGCTGGATGTGGTGCGAAAGCTGCTCGCCGATGTGCGCCAGAACGGCGCCGGGCAGCGCTATCTGATCCAGCATTCGGCCGGTAGCGGAAAGTCCAACTCCATCGCCTGGCTCACACACCAGTTGATCGAAGTTCTGAAAGATGAGGCGCCGGTCTTCAATACCGTCATTGTGGTGACCGACCGCACCATCCTGGACGATCAGATCGAGCAGACCATCAAAGGCTTCGCGCAAGTCCGCGCCACCGTTGGCCACGCCGATCGCTCCGGCCAACTTCGCGAATTCATCGAAGGCGGCAAGAAGATCATCATCACAACGGTTCAGAAATTTCCATTTATCCTTGATGATATAGGGGACACCCATAAAGACCGCCACTTTGCCATCGTGATCGACGAAGCCCACTCCAGCCAGGGCGGCAAGACGGCTTCGGCGCTCAACCGCGCGCTAGCGGGAGGCGTTGAGGACGATGAGGAAATTGAGGACGCGATCAACCGACTGATCGAGGGCCGCAGAATGTTGCCGAACGCGAGTTATTTCGCGTTCACCGCGACGCCCAAGAACAAAACGCTGGAACTGTTCGGACTCCCCTATCCGGAAGGCGGCGCCACAAAGCATCGCCCCTTTCACAGCTACACGATGAAACAGGCGATCCAGGAACGCTTCATTCTGGACGTTCTGGCGAGCTTCACGCCGATCGAAAGCTTCTACAAGCTGATCAAAACCGTCGAGCACGATCCCGAATTCGACGAAAAGCGGGCACAGAAAAAGCTCCGCAAATATGTGGAAAGCCACGAACACGCCGTGCGGAAGAAAGCCGAAATCATGGTCGACCATTTCCATGATTGCGTGCTTGCGCCACGCAAGATCGCTGGAGAGGCGCGCGCCATGGTGGTCACCAGCGGCGTTGCGCGCGCCATCGAATATTTTCACGCTGTCCGCAAAATCCTGGAAGAGCATAAGAGCTCCTACAAAGCGATAGTGGCTTTCTCCGGCGAACACGAATATGGCGGCCAGAAAGTCACCGAGGCCAGCCTCAACGGATTCCCCTCTCGCGAGATCGCGGACAAGATCGAAGAAGACCCTTATCGCTTTCTGATATGCGCCGACAAATTCCAGACCGGTTATGACCAACCGCTTCTGCACACGATGTATGTCGACAAGGCGCTTTCCGGTATCAAGGCCGTGCAGACGCTCTCCCGGTTAAACCGCGCGCATCCGGCGAAGCGCGATGTATTCGTTCTAGATTTCCAGAACGATGTCGAGACGATACGCGAAGCCTTCGCGGATTATTATCGGACGACCATTCTTAGCGATGAGACCGATCCCAACCGGCTGCATGACCTGAAGACCTCTTTGGATGAGGCCCGCATCTACACCCAATCGCAAATCGACGACGTGGTCGCAAAATATCTGCGAGGCGCTCAGAGAGACACACTGGATCCGATCCTCGATATCTGCGTCGCGACTTATAAGGAAAAGCTCGACGAGGACGGGCAAGTCGACTTCAAAAGCAAAGCCAAGGCATTTTGCCGGACATACGATTTCCTCGCGTCGGTACTCCCCTTTTCCCAACCGGAATGGGAAAAGCTGTCGATCTTTTTGAATCTACTAATCGGCAAACTGCCGGCGCCCACCGAAACAGACTTGTCGAAAGGCATTCTCGAAACGATCGATATGGACAGTTACCGCGCCGAGAAACAGGCGGTGCAAAAGATCGAATTGGCGGATGCGGAAGGGACAATCGACCCTGTGCCGCTGGAAGGCGGCGCGCGAAAGGCCGAGCCGGAGATCGCCCGCCTATCGCAGATCATCGAGAGCTTCAACGACTTGTTCGGCGCCGAACATTGGGAAGATGCCGACCGCATCAGAAGATTCATCTCAGAAGAGCTGCCCGCCGGCCTTGCGGCTGACGCGGCCTATCAAAATGCGAGAGCAAACTCCGACCGACAAAACGCCAGGATCGAGCACGACAAGAGTCTGGCGCGCCTGGTCGTAGGCGCCGCCAAGGATCATGGCGGCCTCTACAAGAAGTTCGAGGACGACCCGGAGTTCAGACGCTGGCTCGCCGACAGGATGTTCGACCTGACGTACGAAGGGAAGAAGTAGCGGCCAGGGGGGCAAAAGGTGACGAAGAACGAAACTCTCGCGCGCGCTGAGGCCGCGGTGCTTATAGAAAGTGCCGACCGGATGATTATGGCTGGCCGCACCATGTATTGTAAATGTCTGCGCGATAACGAGCAGCGCAGGTAATGAGCGCGCGTCCTTTGCAATCTTCCAGCATTGAACAGCTCGAAAATGACTTCGAGGCCGCGAAAAACGACTATGCGCGGCTTAAGCTGATCGCAGACGAGCTTCAGCACCGCAGCACACCACGTGCGGGATTACTGCGCCTCAAAGCGGGCGCCGCGATGGCACAGGCAAAGCGCGGGGCAGACAGCACGACTCCGGCACCGCAACCTTCACTACCGTCTTCACAACACAGGCCACTTGCCGCGTTGCTCGCGGGATTCGGTTTGACCGCGCCGGATGCGCGGCCACTGCACCGCTACCGGCTGAGAGGAGATGGTTACGACCATCTAGAAGCACTGCTGCGCTCACGTGCAGGACTGCTAGGAGGCAACTCCAGCGACGCGGCGCTGCTCACACTCTGGGCCTCAGCTTGGTTTCGCCGTCACTACGCGGGAGGCGTGCGCAAGTACCGCGACCTTGGTACGGCTATCGGTGCGAATATCCCCGACTCGCAGTGGCGTGACCTGCTGGAGCGAGGACTAAATTATTGGCGACGCCCGCTCATAGAGCGCACTGGTCGCCGCCATCGGCTGCTCACTATAGCGGTGGAAGGCGGCTTTCCGGTGCAAGTGCTTGCGTCGGGCGGAGGTTGGTTGTCACGCTATTTGAACGAAGTTGTCGGCCGATTGCTGGGCTTGAGAGAAGAGCCCTCATCTGACGAGGCTTTCGCCATGGCGGACGCTGCAAAAGAGACGCTGCGCGACACTTATCGCCAGGACGCCTTCATCGCGCTCGCCGCCGATTTGGCGCTGTCGATCGTGAAGCTCCGCCGCGTTGCTGAGACGACCGCGCCTGGATTGACGCCCTCCGCCGTGCTGGATCAAGTCCGCCCAGGCTGGCGCGACGAGCTACCGATCGGTACCGATACAGATGCGGCGCGCGCGCTCGTTGACGGCATGCTTGCGGCCAAGAAGATCGCGCGCGGGCTGAGCGGGAGCGCAGGATGCGTGCGCATATTGCGGCGAAGGGCGGAGGGGTGGTGCGCAGGCCTGCGGCTATCGCTTGGGGGCGAACTCAAAGCTGAAGCACTTGCGGGGCTGGCCACGCCTGGGACGAGATTGGGTATACATCCTCATGGCGTGCTGACGCGTGCGGTAGGAGAGGAATTGGCTTTCCTCGACCCACCCGGTGAGGACGGCGATAGCTGGCGACTCCGTCCGCTCACCCGCAGGACGGAATTGGACAATGTGCCTCTAGACGTACGGATCGATGTGCTCATCCAAGCGCCCAGCGGCGCGGCGCGTGTAATGCCTTGGCCTGGTGGCGAACCAGAACGCAGCGATGTTATCACTTTCGAAATCGATGCGGAGGACGAAGACGGGCCGCGTGTACTGGTTCTCGCCGCACAAGGATCGGCGAGCTTACGTGCCGGGCGGGTAGTGGTGACCGCACCCGCCGATTGGTCCGTACGCTGGGACAACAGGGGCGACGAAGGGAACCCAAAACAAATTGGCACAACCGCGGATGGGCGCGGGCTGTGGCTCGTCGAGCGATCGGTGCTCGTGGAAAGCACGGACGGCGGCCTACTTTATTGTATCAAAACAAGCGTTGACGAAGAGGTGCGCGACCGGATCGCGCTCGATGGACCATCTCCGCAATACTTCGAGGGCGCCGACAATGTACCGTTATTTGCAGGCTCACCGGCGGTGCGCTGCTTTCAAGGAAGGACACTAGCGAATCCGGAGCACAACGAGCTGTATTGGCGTCAGGCACGCGGCGAACCATGGCACGATTTAGCCCGCTCCCGGCTTCCAGCTGGCGTGATCGACATCATGTGGCGCGACGCGCGGACCGGGTTCGTACGCGATCGCGTACGCGCGGCGATCATACCGCAAGCGGCACACGTTACGCGAGATCGGGATGGCAACGGTTGGTGTTATTGTTTCAAAGGGTTCGGAGACTTGAAGATCGAACCCGAGTCTTGCGAAGGATTGCATTTCGAGCAACGTCCTGGTGGCGTCTTCACTCTTTTCTTCCGCAGCAACCCACGGAGGCGAGTCAATTTCGTGCTTCGTGCACCAGGTAGTACGCGCGCAATACGGATTATGCTGCCCTTCCCACTACATGACGGGATCGCAGATTGGGATGGAAGGATTGTTCCGCCTGGTTCGGAGATGACTCCGACGGAGCTTGGCGAGCTTGTCGCATTCGGTGATGGTAGGCTTAAGCTTTGCTGCGAACTCGAGGACGCCGAGATCGACATTCCCGCGCATTATACGCTCGGCGAACAGGAACTTGGCTTAAGACCGCTGGCTGAAAGGATTCGCAGCGATCTTGCATGGACTGGAATTGATGCGCGGGCCGCTCTGAGTTTCGTTGGCGCGACTGACAAGCCATGGCGGATCAAGCCATTCGATAGCGAAATCCGTTGCACAAATGGTGCAGTATCGATTCTGAGCATGCATGGACTTGGAGAAGGCGCGCTTGCTGTGATGGGGCGGCCAATCGCCGCTCCGTGGGATGAGCAGTGCCTTGCCGAGATCGATCTTGAAGATGCGCTCAACCGGCGATCGATCACGTTGCCG
>Ga0070680_100004826_pt1 | contig 10146 bp, 11 predicted proteins | sample KBSC73BmetaG_FD_64672 | JGI IMG/M metagenome (GOLD analysis project Ga0070680, IMG submission 64672) | Corn rhizosphere microbial communities from Kellogg Biological Station, Michigan, USA - KBS C7-3B metaG | ecosystem: Host-associated > Plants > Roots > Rhizosphere | place: USA: Michigan... | reverse complement strand
TGGACGTCGTAAGGAAAGCCGTGCAGCAGCATGACCACGGGCCCGTCGGCCGGGCCTTCCTCGTAGTAGCCGATGTTGAGAACACCTGCGTCGACATGCTTCAGGGGCTCCAGCCGTCGTAACCCAGACGCCGGCGCTGACGCTGCGGTCGCCTGTGATACTGTTGGATCACCGAACGCAAGCTCCATGGCGGCCACCCCGAATGTTGCCCTCTCCAGAATCATCCGACGCTCGCGATTGATCTTCTCGGACACCGGCGTGCTCCCCCGATCATCAATCCCGATTCTAGCAGGCAAAAGATGAGCTCATGGCGATGCCGGCGCACGAGCTGCGCAACCGCGCTCCGTTGGCTATTTGCTGGCCGCCGCCTTGTTGTCGGGGAGTTGTATCGGGGGGATGCCGAGCTTGCCCTGCAGCTGGTGTAGTTTCTGCAGATCGACCGAGCCTACGATATTGACGATCGTGAATTCGCGCGGCTGGCTGGCGATGATGGCGAGGCCGGAGGCGCGACCCTGGACCATGCAAATATAGATGTCGACGTTGGAGTGGTCGGGGCTGTTGTGGACGGCGACGAGGCGCTGCCAGCCGGGTGCGGCCAACTGCCTGCGGACGCTGTCGATATCCGCTTCCGGATATTGGAAGTCGCCGTTGAAGGTATAACTCCTGACGTACACTCCTTTGAGCCCGGCGATGATCTCCTTGACGGCGGCATCGTCGGGCTTGCCGGAATCCATGAAACTGGCGGCCATGCCGAGCAGGGAGGTGTCCAACGAGATGTCCACGGTCTGGACGGCTTTGCTGGAGATTCCGTCGAAGTTCGGCAGTTGCAGCGCGCCGGGAGTTGCCGCGGCGGCGATCTTTGCCGATGCGACAGCCATCCAGCCCGTCAGCACGGCTGCGCTCAATACTTTCAATGATGCGTTCATGACTCGTGCTCCACGTTCAGGCACCGGAGTGCTCTTTATCTTTCACGACCTGATAGGCGAGATCGAGTTTCTCACTCGTCACTCGCAATGCTTCCATCACCTGCCGGCGTGCTTCCTGCCCTTGCTGGGCATGCTGCCGAGCCTGCCATTGGTGAGCGACGAGGAACCCGGCGGCCGCGACGGCGAGCAATGCTCCTGACAACCAACGCAACTCGAGCATTCGCACTGCCCGATGCGCCGATACCCGCAGACCCGGCGGCTCACCGGCGATGCGCGCCAGGACGCCCTGCGTGAAGCTCTCTCCCGGGTCGACGGGTCGCAGGGCCGCCCGCAGCCGGTCATTCAGTTCGTTGCTCATATCAACCGGCCTCATCGGACAGGCACCCGAGCTCTGTTTTACCAGCGCCCATGTCAGCGCCGCTCCCGATCCGCTCGCGTAGTGTGGCCAGGGAGCGCTTCAGGTGGCTCTTGACTGTGTTGATCGACATGTTCAGCGTTCGCGCGATTTCATTCGGATTCAGATCCTCCTGGTAACGCAACAACATCACGGCCCGGGCCGCCGGAGTAAGCTGCGCCAGCAGGGCACGCAACCGTCGTTGCAACAGCGGATCGCGCTGCTCGGTCCCGTCAATGACCAGGGCGCCGGCATCCTCCAGGGACACCGTTTGCCGGGGCTCGCGCCGCAGACGGTCGATGGCGCGATTGAGGGTCACCTTGCGCAACCAGAAGGTGAGGTGCGCCGGGGACTCGACCGACGGCAGATTGCGGTGTAGCCCGAGGAAGACCTCCTGAGCAAGGTCCTCGGCCTCGTGCCGGTCGGACAGCATGCGCAGCGCCAGGCTGTAGACCGAGCGCTGGTGCGTCCGAACCAACATTCCGAACGCTGCCGCCTCCCCGGCAAGCGCCCGGGTCAGCAAATCTTCGCTCGTGTCTGTTTCCGTGCTGTTCACACCGGAGAATACGCACGGCAGGGGTGCGGAGGGTGCAGCTACCCGTGCTGGCTCGATTGTGCCCAGATGTTCAGATGCCCATCGACCGCATGGCGGTCGATCCGCGCCAGCTCATCATCCGTGAACCGCAGATTCTTCAGGGCTCCGAGACATTCCTCGATCTGCGCCCAGCGACTCGCTCCGATCAGCGCGCTTGTGACCGCCGGCTGGCGCAAGACCCACGCGATGGCCATCTGCGCCAGGCTCTGGCCGCGTTCCTGCGCTATGCGATCGAGCGCCCGCACGCTGGCAAGGTTGCGGTCGTTGACCACGCTTTTCTGGAACGAGCCGTCCTCGGCCGCCCGCGACCTCTCCGGGATGCCTCCGAGGTACTTGGAGGTGAGCAGTCCCTGCGCAAGGGGGGAGAAGGCGATGCAACCCACGCCCTCCTGTTGCAACACCTCGAGCAATCCCTTCTCAATCCAGCGATTGAGCATGGAATAAGAGGGCTGGTGGATGATGAACGGTGTCTTCAACTCCCGCAGGATCGCCGCGGCTTCGCGGGTCTTTTCCGGGCCATAGGAGGAAATGCCGACGTACAGGGCGCGGCCACTGCGAACCGCCGTGTCGAGCGCGCCCATGGTTTCCTCCAAGGGTGTCTCGGGGTCGTAGCGGTGCGAGTAAAAAATATCGACATAGTCCAACCTCATGCGCTCGAGGCTTTGATCGAGGCTGGCCAGCAGGTATTTTCGGGAGCCCCACTCGCCGTAAGGTCCCGGCCACATGAGGTAGCCGGCCTTGGTGGAGATGATGAGCTCATCGCGATAGCCCGCGAGATCGGTTGCCAGAATGCGGCCGAAGTTCTCCTCGGCCGAGCCCGGAGGCGGGCCGTAGTTATTGGCGAGATCGAAGTGGGTGATGCCGCGATCGAACGATCGCAACACCATCTCCCGCGCATTCTCGAACGGCATGCTGCCGCCGAAATTCTGCCAGAGCCCGAGGGAGATGCGCGGCAGGCGCAGGCCGCTGCGGCCGCAGCGCACATAGGGGAGTTGCTGGTAGCGAGCGTCATCTGGCAGGTACATCGTTGGGCGGCCCTTTTTTGAAAACACAGGTCAAAACACCGGTACTCCTAGATTACACAGATCCCCCCGTGACAGGCTCCCGAGACTCGCTCCGGCGAGTGAGCTAGGCTGTGCGTCGTGACCACGAAGAATTCATCTGGCCATATCCGTCTGACGTCGCATCCCGCGGGAGGCAAGGCTCACTTGTTCCCCATTACGTGGGGCGCGCCGGACGCCCGTGCCCGGGGGCCGGTGATTGGATCGATTACCGCTGGAGCGCACCGCAATGTGATCGGGGCCCACGGTGGGACTTATTCCATTTACCGTGCGCTCGCGGTCTCTTCGGGGACGCTCGACCCGGTTGCGCGCCCTGACCTGAAGGATACGCACCCGGTGGTGGACATTGGTCCCCATCCCCAGTGGTCCGGCAAGACACGCATCGTTTCCTTCGATCCCTGGGGACATCGGGTCGCCGAGGACTTCCGGACTGAAATCGAGGGCGGCCTCGACATCCGGCCGACAATTGCCGTCACGCGTGCTCGCCTGACCCTGCCCGAGCTTCGCGATGCCCTCGCCTTGGGGCGGATCAAGGAGGATGGGGTAGTCGTCCGCGCCGGAGGCGAGGCCAGTGTCACCAAGGCCGCCATCGATCCGGTGTGGTACCTGCCGGGTGTGGCCGAGCGCTTCGGGGTGAGTGAAAGCGTGCTGCGGCGTACCCTTTTCGAGCAGACGGGGGGAATGTATCCCGAGTTGGTGACACGCCGTGATCTGCACGTGTTCCTGCCGCCCATCGGCGGCATGACGCTCTATATCTTCGGTGATCCGGCTGCCATTCACGATCCTACGCGACCGCTTACGTGCCGCATCCACGATGAATGCAACGGCTCGGACGTTTTCGGGTCGGACATCTGCACCTGTCGGCCTTATCTCACCCACGGAATCGAGGAGTGCGTACGCCAGGCTCAGGCTGGTGGCGCCGGACTCATCGTTTACAACCGCAAGGAAGGCCGGGCGCTCGGGGAAGTCACGAAGTTTCTCGTATACAACGCTCGCAAGCGTCAGCCGGGCGGTGACCAGGCCTCCACCTACTTCGCTCGGACCGAGTGTGTCGCCGGAGTGCAGGACGCCCGCTTCCAACAGCTGATGCCCGACGTGCTGCATTGGTTAGGTATTACGCGGATCGACCGGCTCGTTTCCATGTCGAATCTGAAGCACGAGGCGCTCACAGGGGCGGGTATTGCAATAGGGGAGCGCGTGCCCATTCCGCCGGAGCTGGTGCCGCCGGATGCCCAGGTTGAGATCGAGGCCAAAAAGGCGGCCGGATATTTTGCCCCGGAGGGGGCGGTGGAAAATCCTGCGGATGTCGTCGGGCGTGACCTCAAGGACTATTGATCACGATGCCCGATCGCTGCTTTCGGCAGCGGCGGTTCGTAATGCCTCGCGACGTATTCTCGCGCTGGCGCTCGAGGGCGCCCTCGAGGATTGGGCCGTCGATCGGGCGCGACTTCCATCCACCGTGGAGCTCGTCGCCAAGGTGGTGCGGGATCGCTACCCAACACTACAACCTCCGGTGCATGCGCGCTGGCGTCACTTCGTGTTCGGCGGGCGCGACCTCTGGAGTGACATTGTTTGCAGTCGCCGTTGGGAGAGCCCGGCGGCGGCGGCCAGGGCCGCATTCGATCTGGCGGTCACGTCCGTGCTGTTGGATGCGGGGGCGGGCTCGGGGTGGCGGTATCGCGATTCCGGGATCGACGGTCTCGTTGCCGCTCGTTCGGAGGGCCTGGCTCTCGCGAGTCTCCGCTGGTTCGAGCGCGGTGGCTTCTCGGACGATCCTCGTGATCCTTTGAGGGCGGATGCGTCGGCGCTTTGCCGTCTGGACGGGCAAGCGATCGATCGCGCGTTCCAATCGACCTCCGACAATCCTTTGCAAGGCGCCCACGGCCGGGCAGCATTGTTGAATCGCTTGGGAAGGGCTGTGCAGGAGAGGCCTGATCTGTTCGCGAGCGCCGATATGCCGCGACCGGGTGGATTGTTCGATGTGTTGGCGCGCCGTGCCTCGGCCTCGGGTGGGCAGCTTCCTGCGGCCATGATTCTGGAGGTCCTCCTCGAGGGACTCGGGTCGATCTGGCCGAACCGGCCGGTCCTGGATGGCGTGCCGTTGGGCGATTGTTGGCTACATCCGGCTCTTCGCGGTGAGCGGCCCATCGATCGTTTCGTGCCCTTGCACAAGCTATCGCAGTGGCTCGCATATTCTCTGATCGAGCCGTTGGAAATGGCGGGTGTGCGCGTGGTCGAGGTCGGTGGATTGACGGGGTTGGCCGAATACCGCAATGGCGGCCTGTTTGTCGATATGGGAGTGCTCGTGCCGCGTGATCCTCTGGCCTTCTCCAGGGTGCACGATGTGTCGGACCCGTTCGTCGTCGGATGGCGCGGAGCGACCGTGGCGCTGCTCGATGAGCTGGCGCCGCAGGTTGCAGCGCGCCTTGGCTTCAAAGCGGAGGAGTTTCCGCTCGCACGAGTGCTAGAAGGTGGTACGTGGGCGGCGGGCCGGATCATCGCGCGTGAGAAGCGTGCCGATGGGGGCCCACCATTTCAGATCTCGAGTGACGGCACGGTGTTTTGATGAACAACGTAACTGTGGTGGCTCATCCGCTCGTTCAGCACAAGCTGACCCTGATGCGGGATAAGACGACCTCGACGAAGGGCTTCCGTCAATTGTTGCGGGAGATCGCGACGCTGTTGTGTTACGAGGTGACGCGCGACCTGCCGCTCGATCTGGTGGACATCGAGACGCCGCTGATGCCGATGCGCTCACACATGCTGTCGGGGAAGAAGCTGGTGTTCGCGCCCATTCTGCGCGCCGGCATGGGCTTTCTCGAAGGGATGCTCGACCTGGTTCCTTCAGCCCGTGTCGCGCACATCGGGCTCTATCGCGATCCGGAGTCGCTGGTGGCGGTGGAGTATTACTTCAAAGCGCCGACCGCGCTCGCCGAGCGGCTCGTGATCGCCGTCGATCCGATGCTCGCCACCGGCAATACGGCGGTCGCGGCCATGGACCGCCTGAAAGAGCACGGTGCGAGCGAGTTGCGTTTTGTCTGTCTGCTCGCTACAGAGGCGGGTCTGAGCAATCTGCACCGCCACCATCCCGAGGTGCCCGTGTGGACCGCGGCGATCGATGAGCGGCTGAATGAGCACGGTTATATCCTGCCCGGCCTGGGCGATGCGGGGGACCGGCTCTATGGGACCCGTTAACGCCTGAGCGCGCGGTCGAGTCGTTGCACTTCACGGCGCGCGTGCTCGGCGGGAATGTTGGTGAAGCTCAGCAGAAGTCCCTGGCCGCAGTCGCGGTCCACGCTCCAGGGTGACAGAGCCGCTACCCCCAGTCCCTGCGACCTGGCCCTTTGCATGAGATCGACGTCCCGCTGGAGGTGCGGGTCGAGGTGCGCCAGAAGATGCATCCCACCGGCTTGCAGTTTGATCCGGAAACGATCCGCGAATATTTCGTCCAGCGCTGTCGCAAGCGCCGCACGTCGCTCGGCATAGAGCTGCCGCATTCGCTTGATGTGTCGTCCGAAGTGACCTTCTGTCATGAACGCGGTCAACACCGAGGATGCGAATGTCGTGTCGTTGCAATAGAGGATTTGCAGAGTGCGAGTGAACTGCTCGATCAGACTCTCCGGTAGAACGATGTAGCCGAGCCGCAGCCCGGGGAAGAGCACCTTGCTGAAAGTGCCGGCGTACAGAACCCGATCGCCTTCGTCCAGGCTCTTCAGAGCCGGCAATGGCAGGCTGTCATAGCGGAATTCTCCGTCGTAGTCGTCTTCGATGATCCACGCATCGGCCTCGCTCGCCCATGACAAGAGCGCTTCGCGACGTGCGAGATCCAAGGCAACTCCGAGCGGCGCCTGGTGGGAGGGTGTTACAACCGCAAGTCGAGCACGTGGAGATCGTGTTACGCCGGCCGATACGTCCATACCGTGCTCGTCGACGGGCACTCCAACCAGGTGCGCCCCGGCGGCGATCAGGGCGTCTCGCGCGTGTGGGTAACCTGGGTCTTCGACCCAGACATCGTCACCCGATCTCAGGAGGACACGGGTGATGAGTCCCAAGGCTCCCTGAAATCCGGCCGTCACGACGATCGAATGCGCGGAGCATTGGATGCCGCGGGCAACGGCCAGATAGGCCGCGATCGCCTCGCGCAGCGGCGCGTAGCCGAAAGGAGCGGGGTATATCATCGCGCTGCCAGGCAACTCACGCGCCAGTCGGGTAGCAAGCCGCGACCAGACACGGCGCGGAAAGGCGTCGAGGGCCGGCATGCCCATTTGGAAAGGTAGTGGAGCCGCCAACGTTTGGGCGGCCGTTGGTCGAGGGGGGCTTTTCGGCGGGGCGCCCGGCACGCGTGCCGATTTTCGCTTCGCACCAGGCACGCCGGGCTGTGGCAGCGGCAAAGTCAGCGTTGGCGCGACCCTTGTGCCGGCCGCTCCGCGGCAAACAATGTAACCTTGGCTCGCCAACAGCTCGTATGCGACGTCGATCGTCCCTCGAGCGGTGGCCAGTTGGCTCGCAAGGGAGCGGACCGAAGGCAGGCGCTCTCCGGGCCGTAAGGTTCCGGATGTAATGGCGGCGTGCAGTCGCTCGTAAACCTGTCTGTATACAGGTATGCGTGATTGCCGGCTGATTCCGGTCCACAGTCGTGGCCCTGGTTGTTGCTGGCGGCGGCTCATGGTCCAGTCAATGTAGCTAAACTTGGCCCTGGCATACAGGTAACCGGTCATTCAACCTTCAGCATATGGCCACACTAAAAACCTCCTCCTGGATCGGAACCGCGGCCGGCATGAGCCTGGTTGCGGCGTCACTCGCCCTGGCGGCGGACAGCACACCGGGTGCTGCTCCACCGGCAAAGCGCGGCCCTCTTTTCTCGGCGCCGCTGGCGGATGTCCCGGGAAAGAATCTCGTCGTCGTGAACCTCGACTGGGATCCTAAATCACCCCGGCACTTCATGGCTCATCGGCATCCGGGGTCGGTCTTCGTTTATGTCACGAAAGGGACCGTGCGATTGGGTATCGAAGGCCAGCCGGCCAAGTTGGTCCATGCCGGGGAAACTTTCTTCGAGCCTCCGGGCGCTTTGCACGCGGTGGGCGAGAATGCCAGCAATACGGAGCCCGCCGCGGCGATTGCCGTCATGATCGTTCCGGAGGGAGCGCCGCTCCTCACGCCAGAACCGCAGAAGTGACGCCTGTCGGGCTCGTCCATTAGCGGGACGGGCCGGCTGGAAAGACTTGCCGCGCCGGAAGTCGATGCAGCAGCATCCTCTCGAATCAATCGAGGGGGACTTCAATGGCGAAAAAGCGTTCGACTCCGATACGTGCCGAGAGGCGTCCCGTCGCGGAAGATCGGCGCCGCTTTCTGGAAGGGATGGCCTTCAGCGCCGGTGCGTTCGCCTTGCTGTCCGGTGTGGGTGCGGGCCGCAGCGCTCGGGCGCAGTTCGTGGCGCCTCCGGCGCCCACCGCTCCACAACCGCCTCCATTGAAAGAAGTCGCAGGCAAGACGGCGTACATCACCGCGGCCTCGGATGGTATCGGATTGGGGATCGCGCGCGCCTGCTCGAATGCGGGTATGAAGGTCGTCATCGGCTATCGCAACGAGAAGCGCCTCGCCGAGGCTCTGCCGCTCTTCAAACCCGGCAATGCCGGCGTCCACGCCATCAGGCACGATGTCACCGATCGTGACGGGTGGGTCAAGTTGCTCGAGGAGATCAAGGGCAAGTTCGGCAACTTACACCTGCTCGTGAACAACGCCGGCTCCAAGACCCTCGCCAAGGCGAGCGAGGCGAAGATCGATGACTGGGATAATGCTGTTGCCGTGAACTTCACGGCAATCTACAACGGTGTGATTGCCTGCCTGCCGCATTTCAAGGAGCACGGTGAAGGCGCTCACATCGTAACCACCGCGTCCATGAGCGGAGTCGTGCCCGGTTTCCAGGCCGGGGTCTACACGGCTACGAAGATCGCCGCCGTCGGATTGATGGAGGCGCTGCGTGTCGAGTTGGAGGGAACCAACATCGGCACTTCCGCTTACTGCCCGGGGGGCGTGATCACCGACAACCGCCCGGCCGGGCAACGCAAGCCGCCGCCGCCCGGCCGGCGCCCATCGGTCATGATGGACCCGTTGGAAGCGGGCGAGCGCGTGTTGAACGGTGTGCGCAACAACGACCTGTTCATCTTTACCCATCCTGAATTCCGCGGCGGCATGCAGGAGCGTTTCGATGCTTTCATGGCCTCGGTGCCGGACGAAACCCCGCCGCCGGAGCGTGCCAAGGCGGAGCAGGTCATCGCTCACTGCCCGATCTATCCTCTCGAGATCGCGCACCGCAAGGTGAAGCGGAAGTCGTATCGCGCCTGAGCGCGAGCGCAGTTCAGTCGCGATCCGGCGCGCCAAGAGGGAAGAGAGGCCGATATTGCCGCGCTTCGTCGACCGCGCGCGCAAAGGAGGGGCGGGCGAGTAATCGCGTACGGTAGGCGCGCAGCACGGGAAACTTGTCGGAAATCCGGTGCGTCCAGTCGGCGTAGAACAGCGACGGAGCCGCTGCGCAGTCCGCCAGGCTGAAGGCCGGACCGGCGGCCCAGGTCCTGGTGGCAAGGTGACCTTCGAGCCATGCATACGCGGCCTCCAGCTTTTTGGCTGCATGGGCCAGTCCTTCCTGGCGCTTCACCGGGTCACCCGTCAACGCACCGTCCACCGCGTACTGCACGGGACTCATGACGTGCAGGTCGAAGAAACGGTCGAGAAAGCGGACGTCCAACGCGGCCATAGGATCCGCAGGCAGCAGGCGCACGGGGCCGGGATGAGCAAGCTGCAGGTACTCGATGATGATGCTCGTCTCGACGAAGTTGCGCTCGCCATCCACCAGCAGCGGGAACTTCCCCAGCGGCCAGCGCCGCAGCCACTCGGCCGAGTGTTGTGGAGTATCGGGCCCGATGCAACGGAATTCGAAGGGCGTCTCGTTCTCGTACAGTGCGATGAGCGCCTTCTGCGTATAGGACGAAAACGGATGGCCATAGAGTGCTAGCGACATGGAACCCTCGATTCAAACTACTCGTAGCGCATGATAACGGTATCATAAAGAAGGCATCTCAATCTGGAGCAGGGTCGGTGACGATAGCGGCTCGCGCGCGCTGGGTAAGCGGTTTCCTGTTTCTGCTGAGCGCGCTCGTTGCCCGGGCCGCC
>Ga0070680_100004825_pt1 | contig 10148 bp, 10 predicted proteins | sample KBSC73BmetaG_FD_64672 | JGI IMG/M metagenome (GOLD analysis project Ga0070680, IMG submission 64672) | Corn rhizosphere microbial communities from Kellogg Biological Station, Michigan, USA - KBS C7-3B metaG | ecosystem: Host-associated > Plants > Roots > Rhizosphere | place: USA: Michigan... | reverse complement strand
ATCGAGTACGCGTTGATGTAGCGGAACTGAAAGCCGGTGAGATCGATCGACGGGAGCGATGAGGTCTCCAGCGATTCCTGATTCATCGCGTTCCAGCCGAGGCTCAGTCCGTAGGACTTGTTGCCGCGGAGCTGGCGCCACTCGAGGCCGATGCCCCGCATACTGTAATCACTGACGAAATCCTTGGTCGACCCCGTGGTGCCGGCCATCGACCACGTCAGGCCGAACCACGACGAGCGCTCACCCTGTGCCGATGCGAGGGCCGGCACGAGGAGCGCGGCAGCTGCAAGAGTCCAGATACGCATGGCGGTCCTCATGGAACGGTGAGATAGGGTGACTGGGCGAACGCCTGCGAGATGTTGTTGTTGATCCGGCTGCTGATTTCAGGAGCGGTCCCTTCGAGCATCCCGTTGATCGCCGCGGACCAGATCGAGACCTGGTCTCCCGCGGTCGGCGGTGCAATGTCAGGATCGACCATCGTGATGAAGATCGTCCCGCTCGTGAAGTTCGTGGAATAGACCGGGTACCACGGGTAGTACCAGTTCGAGCCGGCGCCGTACCCGGCGGGCCACCCGCCCCACCAGCCCCAGTAGGGATACCAGGGATAACCAGGCGTATAGTAGTAGTAGTTCTCGACCGTGATCGCGGAGACCACGACCATGACGTCCGCCGGATTAGACGGGGTCGAGACGACGCGCGTGTAGCCCGCGGCCACCATCTCAGCCGCGACCTTCGCGAGAACCTGCGCGTCGTAGGTGTGATCCAGGGTGCTCGACCCGCCGCCCGCGACGCCGATGTCGACGACCGAATCGGGCATGTCGAACGTGGCGTTGGCCTGGAAATCGGCCGCATCGTCGTGGAAGGTGACGACGAGATCGGTTTGGGCCGCTGAATCGATCTCGCCGGGGTAGCACGCCGCCACGCCCAAAAGGCACCCGAAGAGCGCGCCCCGCAGGACATAATTCCTTGGCATCTGCAACCTTCGCTGTTGTGGGTGTCGCAATGTCGACCCCACTCCAAGCACGTGGTATTAGACCTTCGACCAATCGCAGCGTCTGTCAGCGATTTGCCAACCCCGTGCCGGGTTTTCCCCTATTGACCCAAAGGACAACTCGCTTCATCTAGTCGATGGTGGCACGCCCCATAGTATCCCAAGAATGGATGGGCGAACGACATTCCTCGAAGCAGTGATCGTCACCGCGCAGGCGGTGGTGATTGTCGGATTGATCTGGGAGCGGCAACGCCGCCGCGCCGCGGAGCGCGCCCTTCATCAGCGTCTCGAGTTCGAAACCCTCGTCTCTGAATTGTCTTCCAGCCTCACGACGTTGCGCGCCGGCGATCGGCCCAGCGTGGTCGAGCGGTGGCTGCGGCGGCTCGCCGATTGCCTCGAGATCGACCACGCGACGCTGCTCGACGCGCCCGATGGCCACGGCTTTTTCCCTGCTCTAGCCGAATCGGTCTGGCGGGGCGAACGTGTCAGGTTCGCGAGCCTCGACGGGCTGCCGCCGGCGCTGGCGCCGGAACGACCCGAGCTGCGGCGCCACGGGATCGAGGCGGCACTCGGGATCCCGCTGCAGCTGAACGGCAGCGTCGTAGGCGGCCTGGCGCTGGTGAGTCGCTCGCACCGGTCCTGGCCCGAGCCGCTGGTGGCTCGGCTCGAGTTTGTCGGCGCGCTGCTGGCGCGCGTCATGGTACGGCAGGACGCACACGACGAGGACGAGGACGAGCACGGCAAGCCCGAGCCTCGCGGCAATGGCAAGATCAAAGTGGTGGCGAGCCCCGAACCGGCCCGCCCCGCGCAACCGGATCTCGCGCGCTTTGCGCGGGTGCGGACCCTTGGAGGATTTGCGTTATCGCTTGCGCATGAGCTGAATCAGCCGCTGGCCGCAATTCTGGCGAACGCGCAGGCCGCGCGCCGCTTCCTGGCGTCCCCCAACCCGCCGATCGACGAAATCCGCGCGATCATAGACGACATCGACGCCGACGACCGTCGTGCCGGGGAACTGATTCACGGCATGCGCGCGTTGCTGAACCATCACGACGAAGAGATGGCGCGAACCGATTTCAACGACGTGATTCGCGACGTCGGCCGGCTGGTCCATGGCGATTGCCTGCTGCGCCGCGTCGCGCTCGTGCTGGATCTCGAGGCACCGCTGCCGCCGGTGCGCTGTGACCGCGTGCAGATGAAGCAGGTCCTCCTGAATCTGATCGTGAACGGCTTCGAGGCGATGCAGGATACCGTGGCGGTCGAGCGCCGCCTGATCATTCGCAGCCGCTCCGAGGACGGGCTCTGCGTCATTTCCGTGCGGGATGCCGGCATCGGGATTCCCGCCGAGCGCTTCGATCGGTTGTTCGAACAGTTTTTCTCGACAAAGTCCGAAGGGTTGGGGATGGGCCTGTCGATCGCGCGCTCGATTCTGGGAGCGCATGGCGGACGTATCTGGGCCACCAATAACACGGACTTGGGAGCCACGTTCCATATCGCGCTGCCCATCGCTCCGGCACAGGAGGCAGCATGAGAATGAATGTCGTTCGCTCCGACACGCGCAGCGCGGCGCCCGACCCGGTCCGCACGCTGGATCGCCAACATCCGCCGGGGACGTGCATGGTGTTCGTCGTCGACGACGATCCCTCGGTCCGCAAGTCGCTGGACCGGCTGCTCCGCTCCATCGGCTATCAAGTGCAGACGTATGACTCCGCCCGCGCCTTCCTCGGGCGTCCGCCGCTGACCGGCGACACGCCGCAATGCCTCATCCTCGACGTGCGCATGCCGGGCGTAAGCGGTCTCGATCTCCAAATCTCGCTCCGCAACTCCGGCGCCCGGATCCCGATCGTGTTCTCCACCGGTTTCGGCGACGTCACCTCGAGTGTGCGCGCGATGAAAGTCGGAGCCGTGGATTTCCTCACCAAGCCGATCGACGAGCAAGAGCTGCTGTCGGCCGTGGACCGCGGGCTGTCGATCGACGTCGAATGCCGCAAGGTCGACGTGGTCATGACGTCGTTGAAAGGGCGAGTCGGGCGGCTGACGCCCCGCGAGCGCCAGGTGTTCGCGCTCGTCGTCACCGGGCTGCTCAACAAGCAGATTGCCGGCCGTCTGGGGACGTGCGAGCGCACGATCAAGGTGCACCGCGCGCGGATCATGAAAAAGATGGAAGCCGGGTCCGTGGCCGAGCTGGTGCGCATGGCGGTCCGGTTGGGTTCCTCCGTAGAAGGGAGCGAGGCTCCCGTGGCGGTCGCCGCCATCCGCTGACGTTGACCTAAGGTCAGATTCGCGCATGCCGGCCGGGCCATAAGATGGCAAGGCCTCCACACAGGACCGGCATGTCCTCCCCACCGCTGCCCTTGCGGCCGGTGATTGGCGTCATCGACGACGATCCATCGGTACTGAAGTCCCTGGCTCGCCTGCTGCGCGCCGCGGGGTTCTTCGTCGTTCCGTTCGCGTCGACCGAGCTGTTTCTCGAAACCCACCAGGCATGGACGCTCCACTGCCTGGTGCTCGACGTGCACTTCGAGGGGATGAGCGGGTTCGACCTGGAGTCCTATCTCAGCGACAGCGGATTGAAGTTCCCGATCGTATTTATCACGGCGCACGATGACGCCGCGTTGCGCGAGCGCGTGGAGGCCACCGGCCAGGCGTTCTTGCGCAAACCGTTCGAAGAGACGGAGCTGCTCGAGGCGATCAACCGGATGTTGCAACAGTCCGCGCAGGCCTCGGCAGCGGCCGCCAAGAAGAAGTCGCGCGGAGTTCCCTAAGGTGCGATAGAGGCGTCGGGAGCGCGCCTCGAAGTTGAGGCATGATCCGCGGAGCCGCCCCGCAGAGCGTTTCGCCCTCCCCCGTCGCCGAGCCCGCTCTCGACATCGTCTGGATTCCGGGCGGGACTTTCCGCATGGGGTCGGAGCGGCATTATCCCGACGAAGCCCCGACGCATCGCGTGAGCGTGGACGGGTTCTGGATCGACCGTACGCCCGTCACCAATCGCCAGTTCCGCGAATTCATCGAGGCGACGGGCTATCGCACCGTGGCGGAAATCGCATCGCGCTCGCTCGTGTTCGTGCAGCCGAAGAAACCGGTCGATCCGCGCGAGGGAATCCAGTGGTGGGAGTACCGCTGCGGCGCCAGCTGGCAGCATCCGCTGGGTCACAACAGCTCGATTCACGGTTACGACGATCATCCGGTCGTGCACGTGGCCTATCAGGACGCCGAGGCCTACGCGGCCTGGGCCGGAGAAAGTCTGCCGACCGAAGCCGAGTGGGAGTTCGCCGCGCGCGGCGGGCTCGAGGGCGCGGAATTCGCGTGGGGAAATGTGTTCCTGCCCAACGGCCGCCACATGGCCAACACGTGGCAGGGCGCCTTCCCGCACCAGAACCTCCGTCGCGGAGACGAGCGGACGTCGCGCGTGACGGCGTTCCCACCGAATGGATACGCGCTGTACGACATGATCGGGAACGTGTGGGAATGGACGGCCGACTGGTATGCGCCGAAGCATCTCGAATCGACACCATCCGGCCTGGCGAGGAACAAAGTCGTGAAAGGCGGCTCGCACCTCTGTGCTCCGAACTACTCGCGCCGTTACCGGCCCGCCGCGCGGCAGGGCCAGGCGATCGACACGCCGACGAGCGATATCGGCTTCCGGTGCGTGGTCCGGACGCCGTGAAAGTGTGAGGGTCGGTCTTTTCGCAGCACTGCTCGGCATCCTGCCGGTTCACACCGCGCGCGCGCAAGCGCTGCTCGTTCTGCTGTTCGGCGACAAGTTCGCATCGGAGCACGTGCAAGGCGGGATCAAGTTCGACGTCGTCGGTACGACGTTGTCGGGTCTGTCGGGCGCCTCGCGCCTCAGATCGTGGGACCTCGGCGGCTTCATCGAAGTGAAGTTGAGCGATCGCGTTTCCATTCAGCCCGAATTCACGTTCAAGTCGCCCGCGGGCGCCGCCGATCTTCCCTTCGCGCCGACCGGGGTCCCTGATGTCGACAGCGCCTTCGCCGGCGCGACGAACGTCGCCGTGGCGCGAACGCTCGGGTACGTCACGATCCCGATCCTCCTCAAGCTGAGAGCCGGGCGATTCGCGCTCGGTCTCGGCCCACAGCTCGGGTACATCGTGCGCGCTGAGGACCGGTATCGGGGCACCGTGGCCCGCGAAAATGATCTGTCGTATACGGTGGGACTGTGGTCGCGCGTGAACCGCTGGGACAGCGGCGTCAACGCGGTCGCGGAATTCGCGCTGGCCCCGCGCCTCGGGCTGCATTCGATGCGCATTCGCGCCGTCTGGTATCACGGCTTCGGTGACGCGCTCAGCGACGCGCCGGGAACCAATGACACCATCGGCCTCGGCTTCGGTCTGCCGATCGGCGGGCCGCGCCAGGCGGAGACGCCCAAGAAATGAATCGATTCCTGCTCGCGCTCGCGCTGCTCGTCGTCCCACTCGGGATCGCCGCGCAACAGAATCCGGATCTCGCGTTGACCAAAGAAGAGCGCGACAGCGTGCTCGCGAACTACGACCAGATCTTCCCGATCTGGGGACGGAAAGCGATCGAGCGAGGATTCTCGCTGCCGGCGCCGCTCGGCTTCAACATCGGCGGGTTCTACGCCAATCAGGACATCGTGATCTCGGATCTCGGCCTCGGCTTCAACGAGCCGGCGCAACCGGTCGACTTCATCACCTTCAAAACGGCACAGGCCAAGCTCACGAACTTCAACGTGCGGACCGATCTCTGGGTATTCCCGTTCCTCAATGTGTACGTGATGGCGGGAATGGGAAACGGCCAGACCACGGTACACATTGCAGAACCGGTCGAGTTTACGACGGTCGCGGACTTCAAGGGCAGCAACGTCGGCATCGGACTCACCGGCGCGTTCGGGATCAAGCGCAATTTTGCGGTCGTCGACTTCAATCATCAGTGGGGATTCTCGAGCCTGCTGAAATCCCCGGTGCCGGTGAACGTGCTGAGCATGCGGATCGGAAAAGCCTTCCGCGTGGGGCAACGCTACAAGCGCATGCGCGCGACGGCCTGGGTCGGCACGATGTATCAGGCGATGAAAAACGAAACGGTGGGATCGATCAACCTGGCCGACGTGATTCCGCCGGGGACCGACTCGCTCTTCAATAATTATCAGAACTCGGCGTGGTATCAGGGACTCACACCGCCCCAGCAAGCGGTGGTCGACAAATTCGTTCAGGGCATCACCGACAGCCTAAGCACGACCGTCGTGAACTACACGCTCAACAAGAAAGTGGCCGATCCGTGGAATCTGCTGCTGGGCGGGACGTACGACGTAGGCCGCCACTGGGGATTGCGCGGCGAAGTCGGGTTCATCGGCCGCAAGTCGTTCATGCTGATGGCCAACTACCGGGTCGACTGGCCGTAGCACCAAAGTCTCACGCTGCGCGCTGAACCGCTGGCGAGATTGCGAAACGTTGAAGGGGGAGCGCTGTCCGTGAAGTCATCTACGGCGGTCGGCGCAAGCTGATCGTCGGACGGCGGGAGTGATTTCCCGGCGGCGCTCACCCCAACGACTCCCCACCGGCAAGCCACTTCCCCACACCGTCAGCCACAGGCTAGGGCCGCTTGTCCAGCAAATTGCGCAGCACCACGACGAGCGCGTGTAGCGTGAACGGCTTGTGGAGCAGCGGCATGCCGGTGGGAGCATCGAGGACCGGATTGAGGTGCGCGGTGTGCTCGTACCCGCTCATGTAGATGACGACCGGATGGAGACCACGATGCTTGAGCCGCGCCACGACCTCAGGGCCTCCCAACCCCGGCATCACGACGTCGATCAGCACGGCATCGATGGGCGTGTCGAGCGTCTCCACGATCGCGAGCGCGTCTTCGCCGTCGGAGGCGGTGACGACCTGGAATCCCAGACTTTTGAGCATGCGGCCCAGCGCCTGGAGCAGCTTGAGGTCGTCATCCACGACGAGCACGAGCTCGCCCCGGCCGGGGAGCAGCAGCGACGTATCGCCATTGGGGGGACGAGGAGGAATCTGGTTCATAAGTCCTTTGGGCAAATAGCGGCGGGCGAGCAGGCACATCAAATACCGACTGAATCGGCTTCCCATGCGGGGTTGGCATGGAGTTGAACGCGATACGCAGCTTCGACGCGGTAGCACAGACACAGAGTCTCAGTCAGGCCGCGCGGCAGGTGCATCTGGCGCAACCGGCACTCTCGCGCCGCGTCCATGCCCTGGAGCGCGAGTTGGGCGTCTCATTGCTGACGCGGCACGCGAAGGGCGTTTCCCTGACGCCGGCGGGCGCGGTGTTCGCCGGCGCGGGGCGCCAGCTGCTTCAGGAGATTGCCGCCGCGCTCGACAACGCCGAAGCAACGGCGGCAGGACGACGCGGCCGCGCGGTTATTGCGGCGACGCGGGCGGCCGTCGCGCGCGGGTTGCCCGTCGAATTGCAGGATGCGATGCGGCGCGAGCATGGCGAGCTCACGGTCAGCGTGGAGGATTTCGAGCAGCCCACCGCGAGCGAAGCGGTCGCTGACCGGCGCGCCGATCTGGCGATCTGTTCCGACAGCGCGCTGCCGCCCGGACTGACGTCCGAGCCGCTGTGGGCGGAGCGCATCGACCGCGTTATCGTCGCCGCGAGTCATCCGCTGGCGTCGCGCGCGTCGGTGACCCTGCAAGACCTCGCCAAGTTTTCATTTGTGTTCGCGCCCGGCAGCGCGGGGCAGGAAACCGGTACGGATGTGGCGGCAGCGCTGCAACAGGCAGGACTCAAGTCGCGCGTCATCGCCATCGAAGGAGACGTGCGGGCAGTGCACGTTGCCGTCGCCACCCAACATGCCTGGACGCTGGTCACGCGCTCGCGGGCCCAGGCACCGCCGGCCGGGACCGTGGTTCTGACCCTGGACGGACTGCCCGCCGCGGTGGAGATGATCGTCGTGTGGCGTCGCGACGATCGACGCGCGCTGACCCAGACGGTCTTGAGATGCCTGCGCGATCTCGCGGGTCACTATCCCGAATCACGCGTCCGCGCGCCGCCACCTCCGGCTCCGGTCGCGCGGGCACGCGGCTTCCGCGCGCCGCGACCTCCCGGCACGGTGCCGTCCGATCTGCGGCTGCGACACCTCCGGGCTCTGGTCAGCGTCGCCACGACGCCGTCGATCAGTCGCGCGGCACGCGAGCTCGGTATTTCGCAGCCGGCGCTGTCCCGCCAGCTGCGCGCCTTTGAGCACGCCGTCGGACTGGCCCTGTTCGAGCGCTCGGCGCGCGGGGTGACGCCGACGCCGGCCGGAGTCGCGCTGACCGCTCAGGCCCCTGCCCTGTTGGCCGCGGCCGAGCGCATCGCTCGTCAGGTCGACCGCGTGAAGCGATCGCTCGCGGGCCGCTGCCTGATCGCCACCGTCGCGACCGCGGCCGCGAGCGAATTGGTTGCGTCCGTGACCGCTCGTTGCGCCGAGCTGTATCCCGACCTTCAGCTCGTCGTACAGGAGATGCCGAGCGCGGAGCAAGGCGCGGCGCTGGTACACGCGGCGATCGATCTCGGGTTGGCGCACACCATGTCCACCACGACCATGCCGGAGCGTATCGTCGCGACCCGGCTGTTCGACGATCGGCTCGAGCGGGCGCTGCTTCCGGAAAAGCACCCCCTTGCCGGCGAGCACGCCATCGAGGCGCGCCAGCTCGCCGATACGCCGTTCCTCTTCATGGAGCGATCGTATCAACCGGAGTTCTACGATCGCGTGTTCGGCGCGCTCGCGGCGCTGGGACTCCAGCCCCGGGTCGAAGCGACCTACAACGCACTGTCCACAGCGGCGACGCTGGTGATGAAAGGAAAGGGGTGGACGCTCGGATTCGATTCGCAGCGCGAGCGGCCGCCGGTGGGAACGCGCGCGGTGCGGATTACCGGATTCAGCCTGCCGTTCGGGATCGATCTGCTGGCGCGGCGCGGAGAATCAGCGCCGACGGTGGTCGCGGTCGAGGCGTTGTTTCTCGACCCTCAGCGGCGACGCCCCAAGGACGCTTCACCGCGGAGCGCGAGGACGCCACGCAGCGCCGGTTTGTGACCGCCGAGCAGAGCGGAAGGCCCTAGCGCGAGCGAGCCCGGGCCGATGCGTAACGTCGGCAAGAAGGACACGGCCGCCCACCGCGATCCCTGCCAGAACTGCGAACCCGCCGCGACGTACCCAGCCAGCTCCATGGTAAAGTCGATGCCGATCGGCGTGGCTCGCTGTTCACTCCCCAGCTGGCTGAGTTCAATCATGCGCGTGCGCGTGGACAGCACTGCCGCAACCACGGCTCCGCGGGTTCCGCCGAGATAGGTGCTTTGCTCGAGAAAAGCGCCGAGCCGAGTAGCGAGCGAGATGGCGACGAGGCCGCGCGAACGCGGCCGTCGCAGGACGTACCCCAGCTCCAGGGCCTCGATCTGCCAGTTGGCGCCGAGTGTCGCGAAGTATCCGAACGAGATCGCGCGCGAGCTCGAGTCGCGCGACTGCGCGAGAAGGGAAAGCGTGAGCAACAGCACCGGCACACAGACCTCGGACGAAGCAACCATCCTAACGGACCGCCGTTTCGACGCGATCGACATGAGCCTTTGGGATTATGAAAACGTTCATTCCTTGCGCGATGGCGGTCCTCGTAGTCGATTGTGGCCTCGCTTGTCGAAAAATCGAGTCTCACGCATCGCTTGGCTTGCGGCCCTGGCGCTCGGCTACTACATCGCCGTCCGCCTCGGCCTCAGCTTCCGGTTTCAGAACTCCATCATCGGTGTCGTCTGGATCGCCAACGGCGTCCTGCTGGCGGCGCTGCTCCTCACGCCCATCGCGCGCTGGCCATGGGTCTTGGCCATCACGGCAGTCACGCACGTCGCCGCCATGCTCCCCGATGCGCCGCTCTGGCGCGCACTCTGGCAGATCGGAATCAACACGACGTTGACCACCACGATGGCATTGGTGCTGCGCCGCTTTGCGGGACTGCCGCTGACCCTTTCGACCCGCCGACAGGTGCTCGTCCATACGACCGCGGCGTTCGTGCTCGCGGCACTCGTGGCGTGGGGGACGCCCGTCGTCGTCCGGTCCGCGCTCGGCCTCGAGTCAACCTACACCCCGGTCGTCGCGTGGCTGCGGGTGGCGCTTTCCAACTGGGCGGCACTGCTCCTGATCACGCCGGTGATCGTGTTGTGGGGACAGCACGGTCTGGCGCCGCTC
>Ga0070680_100004824_pt1 | contig 10148 bp, 7 predicted proteins | sample KBSC73BmetaG_FD_64672 | JGI IMG/M metagenome (GOLD analysis project Ga0070680, IMG submission 64672) | Corn rhizosphere microbial communities from Kellogg Biological Station, Michigan, USA - KBS C7-3B metaG | ecosystem: Host-associated > Plants > Roots > Rhizosphere | place: USA: Michigan... | reverse complement strand
GGAAATGGCTCCGGCGCGCGGCCATGCGCCAGGTCCGCCGCAAACAGCCCGGCGGCAAGACCGGTCGCGATCGATTCCACATAACCCTCAACGCCGGAGATCTGCCCGGCGAAGAACACGTTCGGGCGCGAACGCAGCTGCAGCGTTGCGGAGAGCAGCGCAGGCGAATTGATGTAAGTGTTGCGATGAATCTGTCCGAAACGCAGAAATTCCGCGTTCTCGAGCCCCGGAATAAGCCGCATGACGCGCTTCTGCTCCGGAAAGCGCAAATGATTCTGAAACCCCACCAGGTTAAAACTGTCGGCCCGCAAATTCTCGCGCCGAAGCTGAACCGCCGCGTATGGCCGCCGCCCCGTACGCGGATCGATCAGCCCCATCGGCTTCATCGGCCCGAACCGCAGCGTATCCCGTCCCCGCCTCGCAATCTCCTCAATCGGAAGACAAGCCTCGAAATACGGCGCATCGTTCGGGATGTGCGACTCAACATCCTCGGCCGCAATCAAAGCGTCCACAAACCGTTCGTATTCTTCTTTCGTAAACGGGCAGTTCAGATAGTCGCCCTCAGATTCGGCGCCGTCCAGTGTCTTGTCGTAGCGCGACGCCGCAAAGACGATTGAGCGATCGATCGTATGCGCATCCACGATCGGGCTGATGCTGTCGTAAAAAAAAAGGCGGTCCGACCCTGTCAGTCTCCCGATCGTCGCCGCCAGCGCATCGCTGGTCAGTGGCCCGGATGCCACGATCACCGGCCCGGAGTCGTCGATCTGCGCAATTTCCTCGCGCCGCAAGTGAATCAGCGGATGAGATTCGATCGCTCTGGTCACCCGATCGGCGAATGCTACCCGGTCAACCGTAAGCGCCTGTCCGCCGGGCACCCGTGTCTTTGCTGCAATATCGATCAGCAATGACCCAAGCCGCCGCAGTTCTTCCTTGAGAAGCCAGGATGCCGAAGGCTCCCGATCGCTCTTGAGCGAATTACTGCAAACCAGTTCCGCCAGGTGATCGGTCTGATGCGCATCCGTCGTACGAACGGGCCGCATCTCGAACAGTTCCACCGGAACCCCGCGTGTCGCAAGCTGCCAAGCCGCCTCCGTCCCCGCCAGCCCGCCGCCAATAACAATCACAGGTCGCAACTTTTATTATCGAGGGCCGCGTGCCACGCGTTTCCTCCGCAGGAGACCCGGTCAACGAAAATTCTGCACCAGCATCAGCTCACAGCTGGAGTGATCGATCACGGTGTACACGAATCTGCCGTCGCTCGGCGAGATCGCGAGTCCAAGGTAAACTGGCCGGGCAATCCCCGCCACTTTTGTATACCGGCCACTGCCGTAGCCGAAAAACACCAGCTCCTCTTCTTTGCCTGTTGCCTGATCGCGAACAAAGTAAACGCCACCTGAGACGGGCGCGTAAGCGCTGCCGGCGCCCGCCACGGTATCGGGAATGATCTGCTGCTCTTCGCCGCCGGAAACGGGCAATCGCCATATGCCATAACCCTGCCTTGTGTACAGTACGAATCTGCCATCCGGCGATTCCAGCGGCGCAAACCCGCCCCTTGTGGTCACCTGTACGGCCCGCCCACCTTCGGCAGGAACCTTCCAGATCTGCAAAGCCTGCGTTCGCTGTGAGGCGAAGTAGATCCATTTGCCGTCTCGCGACCAGCTCGGCGCAGTATCGTTCACCGCATCGTAATTCATCTCGCGCACGCTGCCTGTCGCAATCTCGGCAATGTACAGAGTCGCGTAGATCTTCTGTCGCGAATGGAAGACGATCCTCCGGCCGTCCGGCGACCAGCGCGGGAAACTGGCAACCGAGCCCTTCAGGTGTGTGATCTGCCGCGGATGCGAGCCGTCGCGGTCCGCAATCCAGATTTCACTCCAGCCGGAACGCGATGACTCGAAAGCAATTCGCTCTCCGTCAGGAGAGTACGATGCCGCGAACTCTCTTCCGCTGGACCCGATCAACAATCTTTCGCCCTGGGCTGCCCGATCCATCGTCCAGATACTCGAATTCGTAGTCTCGCGCGTATAGACGAGTCGATCGCCTTTCGCCGATATGGCGAGCCCGAGCGCGTTATCGGCGGAGATGGGCAAAGGCTCAGGACGCCCGTGTCCCGGCGTCATTTTCCAGATGCTCGGTTTCCCGGCCGTTGCATACCGCGTGAACACGATTCCCCGGCCATCGCGCGTCCAAACCGGACTGCCGATCAGCAGATTGTCGAACGTCAGTCGTTCCGGTTCGCCCTGGGCGCGCAGGTCCGGCGTAAGGTGCAGGAGGAACAGGTCTCCCGAGTTGGCCCCGGAATGCCGGACGAACGCGATGCGGCTCATATCGGGCGAGAACGCAGGTTCGAGGTCCTCAAAACCGCGGGAAGCTGGAACAAGCGTTCGCCGCTCTCCCGTTTCGGTCGACAAAAGAACCAGCTCTGCTGGTGCCATGGTCGACTGCCGGCCGGATACCACAAGCCATCTGCCATCGCCTGACCACGCAAGCAGGCGAAGATCGCGAAAAAGCGCATTCGGCGCGGCAAAGGTCGCGAGCCTTCGCTCCGGACCGCTCGAACGCGTCGGCATCAGCAACACCTCAGCGGTGTCCGGTCCGGAGAGTCGAATGAAACCGACGCTGCTCCCGTCGGGCGACCATGCCGGACTCAGGTCTGGCCGCGGATCCGTCGTCAGTCGCGCGGGTGCGTCGCTTCCAATGTTCTTCACATAGATATCGAGGTTGTCCTGCTTGTCGCCCGCCCAGCTGAAAGCAATGCGGCCGCCGTCAGGCGAAAAAGAAGGGCAGCGCTGAGCCCCGGCGTAGCCCGTCAGCACCGTCGCGAAAACGAAGGATGGTCGATCGTTCCGTTGGTAGAGCCAGAAAGCTGCGGCGGCCAGTCCGGCCAGCAGCCCGGCGATCAACGCGCCCGCCAACTTTCGCCCACGCGTCGCCAGCCGTGTCTGAGTCGGTGTCTCCTGAGTCGGTTGCTCGATGTCTGGCGCCTGGGCCGCTACCGCTGCAGGTTCGACGCTCGACAGAAAGCGATACCCTTTGCGTGGCACCGTCTCGATATACCGGGGGTGTTCGGCGGTATCGGCAAGCGCCAGGCGAACCCGCCCCACCACCACGTTCAGGCCGTGATCGAAATCGACGGAAGTGCCATCGCTCCAGAGTTGCCGCTGCAGCTCCTCGCGCGTCACCAGTTCCCCCGGCCGTTGCAATAACGCCGTCAATACCCGGCAGGATTGCTCGCCTAGTCGGACGCGGAAACCGTTTTTCCGGAGTTCTCCGGTCTCGGAGTCCAGCTCGAATGGACCGAAGCGGTAAAGACGCGTCCGGGTTTCCCCTGCAGGCATCGTCCGGGTTCCTCGGCGGAGTGTAACACGTGCGTTAACCCTGCCGAATGGGCGTTGAATTTCAGCAACTTGGACTGAGACCTTTCTTTGCTGCAATTGAGAGCCGCCGTGTATTGCTCCTTGCCGCTGGCCGTCTTGAGAATACCTCGCATGGTGAAGCGCGCAAGCAAGCAGTCAGGCGGAGGCGGCCCCTGGCGCCCGCATCCCGGAATCGTCAGGACTGTGCTGTTCATCCTGCTGCTCGCGGTGGCGGGCATCGCACAGGAGTCCCCTCAGCCTGAATCTTCGGACACGACCTGGGCCGCGTTGCACACGCACGGCTATGCCTCTTTCAAAAACGGACGCTATGCCGATGCGCTGGCCGATTTCAACGCGTCGCTGCCGCTCGCGGCCAGTCCCCAGGAGCGCGCAATGACCCTGAGCGACATCGGCTATACATTGACCGAGTTGGGCCGGACAGCCGACGCCCTGACGCAACTCGAGCAGGCTCGGGCACTGTGGATGAGCATCGATGCCGCTGGACATCGCGCGCTTCAGGTCACAATCACGATCGGTCTCCTCCACCGCATACTCGGGCATTTCCGCGAGTCGGAACAGATCTTGCGCTCCGCCGTGGGTTCAGCCCGCGACAGTTCGGACCATTCCGCTGCCCTGGTCGCGCTCGGCGATCTTCTCAATGAACAGGCCCGCTTCATCGAGTCCCGGCCAATGTTCGAGGAAGCGCTGAGATTATCGCCGGGGCGTGACCGAACCAGGGCAAGCGCGCTGATCGGCCTCGGAGATGCGGAAAGCAATTCCGGCCAGATTCAGCCGGGCATCAGCCATTTGCGCGACGGACTGGCCATATCGAGAGAAATCAAGGTGCCCGAACTGGAGGCGCTCGCGCTGCGCGATCTGGGGAACACGTACGTGCAGGCAGGGGACCTTTCGTCCGCGCAGGCGGTGCTTCGTCGAGCCCTCCCCATCCTGGAAACGGCTCCCGCAATGCGCATCCAGTACGCGGGGACACTCGTAAGCCTCGGTGTTGTATACGGCGCCGAAAACAAGCTTGGGCTGGCGGAAGATGCCTTTACCCAGGCGCTCGAGGTCTATGGCAACGCCGGTACGAATCCCCGATCCGCCGTCGCATTCGAGTATCTGGCCATCGTCCGCGCGCAGCAGAAGCGCTTCGCCGAAGCTGAGGATCTCGCCAACCGCGCACATTCCGCTCTGAAGAGCGCATTCGGCGAGACCAGCGCGCCGGCGGCCGACTCCCTCGGAACCCTCGCGCTCGTTGAAGAGAAAGCGGGAAACCTGGAGCAATCGGAACACGATTATTCCCGCGCACTCGCGATACTGCGCGACAACGGCGCTCTCGAATCGACCTCGGCCGCAAACCTTTCGTCCGGTTACGCGAGCGTGCTTCGAAAACTGCATCGCCGCCGTGAGGCGAAAGCGGTGGAGCATGAGGCGAAGAGCACCCATCTTTCCGCCCGTCAGCAGTGAACCATCAACCCGGCGAACCATGTTGACGTGGTTCATCAACAAGAAGATTGCAAGTCCGCGCAGCAAATCGTAGAGGATTCGCGAGCCAGCCCAATCCCGAAACTGCTCCACCTCTGAAACGGGCCGCTTCGTCTCGTCGTATGCTGACCGGAAGGACGCACGCCAAACATGCTGAGACGCTTGTGTCTCGCCTGCATCACCGCAGCCACGCTCTGTGCGCAGAGCTTCGATGTAGCCAGCATCCGCCCTCACGCTCCGGATGACAGCCGCTTTCTCGTGCGGCAGCCCAATGGCGGCCACTTCACCGCCGAAGGCGCTGTCGGCAAGCTGCTTGTCATGCTTGCTTACGGCGTGCAGGACTCGCAGATCACCGGCGGCCCAGGTTGGTTCGGAACGGAGAAATGGGATATCGAAGCCAAATGCGACGATAACCGCCACAGCCCGGAGGAGACGAAACACATGCTCCGGAAACTCCTTGAAGACCGCTTCTCGCTGAAGATGCATCACGAGACACAGCAGCGCCCCGTCTATCTCCTGACCGTCGGCAGCAACGGCCCAAAGTTCAGCGAAAGCCAAAAGGCCGCAACCAACCTCCGCGTCACTTCCTACTCAATCTCCCTCGAGAGAGGAAACATGACGGGGCTGACGGGCGTTCTTGCCACTGCGCTCGGCCGCCCCGTTCTCGATCGGACAGGTCTCACGGGCTTGTATGATCTCTCGGTGCAATGGGACGACGCTCCTGTCCGCGAAGGCGGCGCGCCTGGCCTCGACGTGGCCTCCGCGCCGGGCAATGATAACGGCTCAATCTTCAGCGCCGTCGAGAATCAACTCGGCCTGCATCTTGAACGCCAACACGCCCCGGTCGACATACTCGTGATCGACCACATCGAAAAACCTTCATCCAACTAAGCGCACAGCCGGCCACCTGGGCCAGCGTTGTGCGCGGTAAAACTAAAGCGCTACTCGACCCGTAGCGCCCTGACCGGGTTCAGACACGCTGCCATCTGCGCAGGCACGAACACGGCGATCGCAATTACGAATTCCAGAACCACCGGCGTTGCTATGAACACGGCCGTGTCATCAACGGAGACGCCAAACAATAACCCCGCCAGCACGCGAGCAACGAAGAACGCTCCACACATTCCGAAGGCAATACCAACCGTACCCTTCAGCAGCCCTTCCCGAAGAATCATATTGCGCACTGCCGTTCGGTCCGCTCCATGCGCGATTCGTACGCCGATCAGGCTCGACATCCTGCGCCACCGCGCGGCTGTTTGGGCGGCGCGCGCGCTGCCTCATCGCACTCTCAAGCATCTCAGGGCAAAACGACACCGGGGAATACCCTCTCGTGCTCGACCGATGCCGAAGCCGAATTGCATTACATCGTCTGATAAAACTCAGAGGCGAATTCCTGATGATATAAGTGCGCCGAATCGGCCCGGCAAATGCCCGGCCGATGAAAGATCCTGCACGTATTTCCCTTCTACCAGTCCGAATCGGGCGCGGCCGAAACGTTGGCCGAAGCCGGCGCCAACCGTGGCACATCGGGATCAACACGTGTAAAAACCCGCCGCTAAGCTGCTTTTGCCGGCGGCAGTCGTGCCAGGTTGCTGACAAATCGTTTGAGAGCAACCGACAGCCAGGACCGTGTCACAAATCGATGGGCTGTTCAGTCCTGACGAATAGACAGAAGCGTAGAATGCAGCAACTGTGAACAATGAAGATTATGAATACTATAAAGAGCCTGCGACCGATGGCGGCGCTGCTGTTTCTCACCACCTGCGCCCTGATCGCGCAGGATGCTCAGGTTACGCCGCTCATGTCGAAAGATCTTACGGGCCTTCCCGGCAAGGAAGGTCTGATGATCACCGTAATGTATCCACCTGGCGCTTCGGATCCGGTTCATCGGCACAACGCGCATGCGTTCGTTTACGTGCTGGAAGGCTCGATTGTCATGCAGGTGAAAGGCGGGAAAGAAGTCACGCTTACGCCTGGTCAGACTTTTTATGAGGGGCCCAACGACATTCATACCGTTGGTCGTAACGCAAGCAAAACGAAACCGGCAAAGTTCGTTGTGTTTTTGGTTAAGGACAAAGGGGCGCCCGTCCTCATACCGGTAAGCCCGGCGGCGGGAGCTTCTTCCTCGCCAAAATCCGATTCGGGGCGAAAGTAAGGGCGCAATCCAATGGCTCCACTTGATGGCCAACGGCCGCGCCGGTAAATCGGTCAGAAGCTTGCGAGTTCCCTTCCGCGTGCGATACTCTTGGCCGGTGCGCGAGCGACTCACCGTCTGCCTGTCGGCGCTGCTGCTGTTATTCAATGCGGCGTTAACAGTCCCCGGCGCGCGCGTCACCCCGAACGGCGTTTTCTCTCGCATCGTCTACTCGTGGCAGCGAAGGCAGAGGAAGCCGCAAAAGCACCGGGCGGAACAGCTTTCAAGGTCTTCGGCGCTCGCGCGCGTCCTATCCACGCGCGTCCCCGCCGCTCCCGTGCTCGACCGTGCCGCGGTCCCCGCCCTCGACTCCTCTCTCTTTCAGCGCCCTCCTCCCGCATTCTCCTGATCGCGGCCCTCACTCGTTAGCAGTCACACAGGAGAGCACCATGTTGCAATTCGTGCGCTCGATCCTCGACCGCGACCGGTCCACCATCGAGCGGATCAACGCGATGCGCCGCGTATTCGCGCGTTTAAGCGACGCCGAACTGAGCGCCACAGCATCGAAAACGGAAACTTTGTCCGATTGGTTCGCGCTCGCCGCACTCGCCGCCTCGCGCGTTCTCGGGCAGGAAATGTATGACGTGCAGCTTCGCGGCGCACTCGCCCTTGCGCGCGGCTCCATCGCCGAAATGCAAACCGGCGAGGGCAAAACGCTTGCGGCAGCGCCCGCAATCTCATGGTTCGCGCGTGAGCGTCGCGGCGTTCACGTCATGACCGTCAATGACTATCTCGCCCGGCGCGACGCCGCGTGGATGGGCGACATATATCGCCTTCTTGGTCTCTCCGTTGCGTTCGTCCAGCAGGGAATGACTGCGGCCGAGCGGCGCGCCGCGTACGCCGCCGATATCACTTATGCGACCCAGAACGAAATCGGCTTCGACTTTCTTCGCGACCGTCTCGCCATGCGAACCAGCGAGCAGGTCCATCGCGATTTCAACGCCGCTGTGATTGACGAAGTCGATTCCATCCTCATAGATGAGGCGCGCGTCCCGCTCGTGATTGCCGGCGGGGAATCGAACGATCACGGCCTTGCCTGGATCGCGGACCAGATCGTGCGTGATCTCAGGCGAGGCGTGCACTTCACCGTCGATGCTGGTGGTCACAACGCCGCGCTGACTGACGCGGGTTTCCATGCGGTTGAGAGAGCCCTTGGATGCCGAAATCTCTTCGACGATTCCAACCTGCCCATTCACGGGGCTGTCGAAGAAGCGCTCCATGCCCATGCCCTCCTGCGCCGCGACGTCGATTACATCGTCAGAAATGGCGGCATCGAAATGGTGGACGAGTTCAAGGGCCGGGTTGCTCTCGACCGCCGCTGGCCCGCCGGTCTGCAAACCGCCATCGAAGTGAAGGAGGGCGTCACCGCGAAATCTCAGGGCACAATCCTCGGCCAGATCACCCTTCAGCACCTGGTCGCGCTGTACCCGACCGTCTGCGGCATGACCGGTACCGCCGCCACCCAATCACTCGAGTTCTCCCGCGTCTACGGCCTTCGCGTCGACGTCATTCCGACCAACCGTCCTGTGATCCGCGTCGATCATCCGGATGTCGTGTTCCGGACGAAGGCCGAAAAAGAGCAGGCCCTTGTCGCAGAGATCCGCAGTGCGCATGCGGCGGGACAACCGGTCCTGGTCGGTACCGCGAGCGTTGCCGAGTCGGAGCGCCTCAGTTCGTTGCTGACGGATGTACCGCATGAAGTTCTCAATGCGAGGCACGATGAACGCGAGGCGGCCGTTATCGCGCGCGCAGGCGAGCGCGGCGCCGTAACGGTATCGACGAACATGGCAGGCCGCGGAACCGACATTCGCCTCGGCGACGGTGTCGTTGAACTCGGCGGGCTGTATGTCATCGGGACCAACAGGCATGAGAGCCGGCGCATCGACAATCAGTTGCGCGGCCGCGCCGGCAGGCAGGGCGACCCGGGCTTATCGCGTTTCTTCATTTCTCTTGAAGATGACCTGATGATCCGGTATGGCGAGATTGATGAGCGTTATCGCGAACAGCCGGACACCCTTCAGCGCATCATCGAGGGACAGCATCTCGATACCCGCGTCTTCCTGCACGGCTACGAAGTCCCTTTCGAAGGACAGCGCAACAAAATCCACGTGTGGCGCCAGGAGATTCTCGAAAGCGACAGTCCGGATCGCGACAAGCGCATCACGCTCCGAACTATCGACGATATGTGGGCGGACCACCTCGCGCGCGTTTCCGAATATCGCGAAGGCGTGCATTGGGTCCAGTGGACCGGCCGTGATCCGCACCGTGAGTACCTGCTCAAAATCGACGAGTGGTTCCGCGAAATGGAGGCGTCGCTGCCGGACGAGATCGCCCGTCGTATCGACAGCGACGGGCCGGACGCTGCCGATCGCGGCGCCGTTTGGACGTACCTCACCACGGATCGTCCCTTTGCACAATGGAAGCGCGAATTCTCGCGCCGCCTGCCGTACCTGGTCGCCGCGCTAATGGGCGCGTGAAAGGATCGCCTTCCCGATTCCCTTATCGAACGCCGTTCACCAACATCAGGTTGCTCGAGACGTGCTCTGCCACGGAATAGAGCAGCGACGACTGGTCAGGAGAGAGCGCAACGCCCCAGTAGAAAGGCTTATCGAGCCTCAGGATGGGCGTACGCCGGCCGGAGTTGAAATCGTAGAAGTCGATCGTGCTCTCGTTCCGCTGGACGGCCGAGATCAGGTAAATCCCCTTCTCCACCGGTACAAAGTTGGTCGAGTAGCTCAGTCGATCGAGAATCAGCCTCTCATCGCCGCCGTCACGCGGTGTCCTCCAGATCGAGCTTGGGGTTTCGGCATTTTTCGAATAGTAGATCCACTTGCCGTCCACCGATTCCTCCGCGTGCAGTCCTCCATTCCGGGTGATCTGAACCGGTGTTCCTCCCCCGGCCGGCACGCGGTAAACTTCCAGGCGGCCGCTGACGTCCGAGCCGAAATAAATCCATCTGCCGTCGCGGGACCAGTTCGGCTCTACTTCGTTCTTCGGATCGCGTGTCACCGTCCTCACCGATCCATCCTCCACGTTCAGCGTCAACAGGTTGGATGTCGGGCTCCACGAGTTGAACACGATCGTTTTGCCGTCCGGTGACCATCTCGGGTTCG
>Ga0070680_100004822_pt1 | contig 10151 bp, 6 predicted proteins | sample KBSC73BmetaG_FD_64672 | JGI IMG/M metagenome (GOLD analysis project Ga0070680, IMG submission 64672) | Corn rhizosphere microbial communities from Kellogg Biological Station, Michigan, USA - KBS C7-3B metaG | ecosystem: Host-associated > Plants > Roots > Rhizosphere | place: USA: Michigan... | reverse complement strand
CGACGATCGCGACGAACGGCGCGGTGAGCAGATGGAACAGCGGGAGGTGGTTGTCGAAGAAGTCGCGGTACTGGACGAGCCCCTGCGTCCACGACCAGGCGACGTGCAGATGCTGCTGCTCGTCGGAGTCGAAGCGGTAGCGAAAAAAGGCCAGCGCGCGCAGCACGAGCGCAGCCGCGGCAGTGGACCAGAGCAGGATTCGTTCGGATTTCGGCAAGGTGCGGGGATTGGCGCGCCCTGAGGGATTCGAACCCCCGACCCTCAGATCCGAAGTCTGATGCTCTATCCAGCTGAGCTAAGGGCGCGTCGGAGGACATCCTACTCGACAGCTCCCGGCCCTGTGAATAGAATGCGCGCCCACGCTGTTAGCGTGGTTCCTGCCCAAACGTCGACGACGGACAGGCAGGTTTGACTGTCCTCCTAAGCCGATGTAGCTCAGTTGGTAGAGCAGCTGATTCGTAATCAGCAGGTCACCGGTTCGAGTCCGGTCATCGGCTCCAGCAAATCGACGCCTCCTCCCGCCGCGCTAAAGTGACTCTCATAAATGTCATCAGCCGCTGACGGGGCCGCAGCGCAAATTCATGACGCTCGTCGTGCGCTGGATGGTCGCGAACTTTGCTTCGCACAGCGAGGAACGCGCGGCCTACGGAAGCGACTTCGAAGATTTCGAGCCATACGTCATCCTCGAGAAACTCGAATACAAATCGGCTGCTGGAAGGGTGGGCACAGACGAGCAGCTCGCGCCGGAGACGATCGATGTACTCGCGTCTTCACAAGGAGCAATGCAAGTCACAACCGTTCGCGGTGAATCAATGGCCGACCGTCTTCGACACGGCGACCGCATTCTCGTCGACACGTACCGCCGTACGCCGCGGGCGAAGGAAGCGTTGCTTCCTGAACAAAGAGAACGAAGCCACCATCGAGCTTGGATCGCCCACCGAATTCACGATCCTCGGTACTATCAGGCATCGTCTGGCGCAACGAGCGCCGTCCGCGCTGAGTACGGGAAAAGATGCGCAAAAGAAAAAAACGGCGTGGCCGTGCCGTCTCTTCTCCTGGATGAAGAAGAAACTCAGGGTGCTCTTTCTAAGCGCGTTCTCCGAGGAACTGCATCCGGGCCGGGAGATTCGCGAAATCGAAGAACGGATCCGCCAGTCGATCTACCGCGACAAGTTCGACATCGCCACGGTCTGGGCAGTCCGGCCGCGGGATATTGCAGGCGCGTTGCGGCGCCACAGTCCCAACATCGTGCACTTCACCGGTCATGGCGAACGCGACGTCGGTATCTTTCTGGAAGACGACGCGGGGAAGCAAGTCGCAGTCAGCCCGGACACATTCTGCCGGTTCTTCGAGCCGCTGCGCGGAATCACCCAGGGGGTGATCCTCAACGCGTGCGAAACGCAGCCCGTCGCCGAGGCCTTGCGGTATCTCGTCGATTACGTCATTGCCATGCGCGAACCGATCTCGGATGAGGCGGCGATCATGTTCAGCGCCGCGCTTTACGAAGAGTTGGCTTCGGGGCAGAGCGTGCGTACCGCGTTCGATCAGGCTTTGACGCAACTCAGGATCGCGCACCGTTCGGAAGCGGACATTCCGGAGTTGATCGAGCGACCTGCGGCGCCGCCGCTCATCGGCACGACAGCGCTGAAGAAGCGGAAATCGCCCCGGCCGGTGGCGCCCCCTCAGCTCTCTACTGGCATGCACGTAAACGTGGCCGGCAATGTTGAAACCGTAACCAACGTGAATGGTCCGGTCACAACACTGAACGTGAACCGCAGGAAGTAACGCGCCATGCAATGCTCCGGCTGCAGCGAAGAAGTGCCGCCTGGCGAGCTTCGTTGTTCCAATTGCGGAATCGAGGTGGCCGAGGAGCCGAACGGCGCTGCGTCACACAACGAGGAAGAAGCCGGCGCCGCGTCCAGCGAGACTTCGACTGAGCAACCGCCGCGGCCGAACGTCGAAATGAAGGACTCGCAGATTCGCGACCTCTACAATATTTTTCTGCAGCACTTCGCAGACAGCGGACGGGCCGAGCCCGCTGAGCTGTCGCTCCTCGATCATCTTGTCGACCTTCCCGATCATTTACCGACCGATCCCGGCATCACCACGTTTTTGCAGGACGAGCTGCTCTCGCACGCAGAGTCTTTGCGGGCCGATCGTGTCCTCGTGATCAATTGTAGCGATCCTGCCTTGTCACGCGCCGCAGTCGCGGCATTATTGGAGACGTTGAGCGTGCCGCATTCGGCGCGAAAGATCCTGGACTTCGATGGTCTTCCTGCCGCCATCGTTCCCAGCATCTCTCAGCTGCTGACTCCCCGGGTCAAGGTCGAATCCGAGCTTGTAGTGGTGGCTGATGCTGCGCGCGCGGATCGCGCACAGTCATTTGTCGATTCGCTCTTTAGGTTCGGGGGGCATTTCACCAGTCGTGTTCGAATGCAGAAGGCCGCCGACGCCGGGCTTTGGCTGATCTGCCTGACCGAGCCGGAACGAATCGCACGTTCTCTGGCGCGCAACGTCGAGCTTCCGTTCGTCTGTTGGAACATTTCGCAGCTCGAGTACCTCCTTTGCCGGGAGTTTCAAGGCAGCGACGCCGAATTGCGAACTAAAATCGAACAGCAGCGTGCAGCCGGTGGGTGGAGCAGTGATAGTGGCGAGCTCGAACGGCAGATCACGTCCCTGAGCAAGGCCGAGCTCATTGATTCCATAGCCAAGGGTGGAATCGCGGCGGCCGGCAATGTCGCCGACGAGATGCCGGATCCCGAGCACCCGCTGCATCTTGCTGTGCTGTACACGGCGACTTTTTATCCGAATCTGTCGCCGAACGAGTTCAGAAATGTCGTGACGAAGTTGATCGGACGCGAGCGCATGCTCGTGCCCGAGGTCATTCACCACGAAACGAAGGACGGCACTCTCCAACCGGTCGAGATGAAACGCGAGCGCGAACTTGTGCAGATCTGGCGGGAGCGCTCGGACATCCTCTTACGCGAATCCGGGCTCATCAACATCCGGGAGGCGAAGCGCGGGATTACCTTTTCCGATGTGGCACGCCGCGACCGGCTGCGTCGCATATTCGAGGAATCGTACGCTCTCTATGTGCACGGCCGGTTCGACGCCGCGCACGAGAATGACTTCCTTTTCGATTCGTCCGAGCAGTTGGCGAAGAACGTCGTCGCGCTGAGCATCGACATGGCGCGCAGCTATCCCGACCAGTACGGCGTCGAGTGGCTGTGTGGGCTGGTGGCGCGCGCGTGCGACGGACCGTCCGGGAAACCAAAGACGGCGAACGTCTATCAGCGAGTCTTCGAGTTGCTCCGGGCGATGCTGGACGACACGCGGCTCGAAGCAAATGTGGCCGGCCTGCTCCGGCGCCTCCTCGCCGAAGGAGAGCATGAGATCACGTTCAATATTCTCAAGAAACTTCGCTACACCCCCGCGTTTGACGTGTTTCATTGGCTGCGTCAAGCCGTCGACCAGGGGAGCGACGAGATTCGGACGAAGATCTATCCGTATCTCTACAACGAGCTCAAAAAACCAGGTCAAACATATTCACTCCTCTACGCACTAGAGCCGTGGCTGCCGCAGCCGGCCCGAGATCCAGAGACCTATTCCCCCTCAAACCGGATGGCGCTACGGCTGGTGCTCGAGTACTGCATGGAAGCAACGATCCATTTCAATGGCCAGTACTACGGCGCGTGGCCCAGCCTGTTCCCGCTACTTGCCGTTGATGCCGACATTGCTCCATCGCGCTTTGCACTGTTGGTGCGATGGCTGCTGCATCCCGCGATGGCGGCAGTATTCGGCGAGGAGTTTTCAGGCGAACAGCTCGATCGCCTCGTGCCGTCGCTCTTTGCGGAGTGGACGTTCATACTCCTGGGATCTCCCATTACGATCGATGGCGTTGCCGAGCAAGCGCGGCCTGACGGCGCTGGGCCGTGGCCGGCATCCGCCGCATTCGAGCTGCTCCTCACGCGCATTGTAGAGAGCACCAACGCGTCGCAGCAGAAGGCTCGGCAACAGAGCATGCTTGCCTACTGGGAAAACATGAAGCGAGTCATGGTCGCCGTTCCGACGCTCCTCGGCGAGGGCCGGCAACGGCGGCGCGAGTTTGCCTGGAAGCATGAGCTCATTCGAAAACTGATTACGGATTTTCGGCGGATCCAGCGCGATCTCCGGCAGCCGCCGGTCACGCGGCATCCCATCGCATAGTTACAGGAGGAATGCATGACCCAGGTGTTCCAGCTCGATTCTGTGATCCGGCTCGTGGCGTCTGACTACAGGCCACGCGCGACCGCGGAACGGATCGTGATCATCGACGCCAGGACGAGATCCGTCGTTCCACGGCGAACGTTGTTTCGCGATCTTCGCTACTACTTGGTGTCGACGAGCAGCGATTCGCACAATGCCATTCAGGGGCAGCTTGCTGGATATCAACTCCAGGACCTGTTATTCAAGCTCCCGGTGTCCCTGGCCTACGAGGTGCGCTGCCAGCCGGGCAACGAAGCCAAGGTCGCGTTGGCACTGTTCGACGACGCGGTGACGCCGGGTGAAATGCTGCAGCGGGCGATCTCTCGCGCGCTGAGGGAGGCAAGCTCGCCTGGCATCCAGGATTTCGTGCGCCGGTACGTCGCGGACAAGGGATCGCTCGAATCGGCTATCGCCTCCAGATTGCAGAACGAGACCGGCCTCGATCTCAACATACGGCTTTGGCTCGACCATGAGCGTTCGCTGAATCCGATCATCGTGGCGAACGCACATCTTCGTGTTCTGGTGCGCGACTACGACGAGCAGGAGCAGGATCTCAGTTTTCGCGTCACACTCGACGTCGATGAAACCCAGAGGGCGAATGCAATCCTCTCATACCGACACTTCCAGCAACTTCACGAGATCGTTCCGCGCGAGATCGTGAAGTTCTTTCGCGAACGCGTGACGATGCATGAATTCTGTGTCGCTCTGAATTCCGCCGCACTGCGATCCGAGCTCATACAACAGCTCGACGATGCCGTCGCATCGTTTGGCCGCAAGGTTGGCTCGATGCGCCTGGGCGGGACGTTTCCGGAGCTCGAGCTCTTCTATCAGGGCTCGCACGACGTGACCTGCAGTCTGCCCGAATATCCCGATCCCGTGATCGTTTCAAACGAAGTGCAGATGACGCTGCGTGACGTAGCGCTTTTCAAGTCGGCGACCAGGGAAGAGATTGGTAAATGGCTGCAGAAGCAGCTCGACGAAGTCATTCCGCAGATTCTGTTCGGTGTGAAGTACATCGACGTCCTGATCCGGTTCCCTATTTATGAGGTGTTGATCAAGCGCGAGCTCGTCGAGCGTGCCAGAACCATCGGCTACGAGATTAAGCAACTCATCACCGTCCCCGATCTCGAGCCTATCCGGCTGAAGGAGCCGTTCACGATCGACGCCGAGGGCACGTTCGAGCTGCGACTGCCGGGCTTCTTCGTGAGCTTACAGTTGGTCATTACCACCCGAGTCCCGAACCTCGAAACTGTCGAGAGCAATCTGAACCGGCTGCAGAACGTTCCGAAGCTGATGGAAGACGCCGTCGTGGCCGTAGCACGCCAGTATCTCCACTCCGTTCATCCCGAGCGCTTTTACATGCGGTTTGCCTTCACGGACGTCAAGGACGAAGTGGCGGTCCATGTGGAATTGGTGGACAAAGTCGAAGAGCGGCTGAGAAAGTTCGGCGCGGAGGTGATCGATGTCGTCGTGAAGGTGGGCGATACCGACATCATCACACGGTTGCGCAGCCTGCAACAGCAGATCTGCCCCTTCACGGTGAATGTCACGTCGCTGTTTGCGGAAGAAACAATCGTCGTAAGAGGCAATTTTCAAGTTCAATCGGTTGATCGCGACGGCTGGAATCGGTTCCTGCAATTGAGCATCGGCGTCGAAGAGATGCAAAAACTCCTCGAGCAGCATCTGGAGGCGGAGCTGCAAGGCATCGCGCCGGACGGCATTCAATTCCGGCATGACTCAGGACGTAAGGAGCTGGAGAGTTACGTCACGAAACTCGCCGGCCGGTATTTCGTGGAGCAGTTCGGTCTCGTCATCCGAATCACAAATCTTCGCCGGAACCGGACCGGTCAGGAGCAGGAGGCCATTGCGACCATTCTTGCCGAACGGCGGCTTCCGATCACAAGGAGAATGGCAGAACTGAAGGCGTACGAAGCAGCTGAGGACGCTGCGACCCGCGAAAAGCTGGACCGCCTGAACCAACTCCTGAAGAAACGCAGGGAATTTGCCGACGAGACTGGACGCGCTGCCGACCTGGAGGAGATCGACGCTGAGATTCGGGACCTGTTCAAGATTCTAAAGCCCAAGCAGCTTCCAGCCTACGAAGACGTAAGGCCGGGGTTGCCGACCAAGCCGCCGAAGCGCGCTTCACTGCGTTCCGCGGCGAAGAGGTTCGACGCAGCCAAGGCGGTGTCTTCCGAGCCCGCTCCTGACCTCATCGAAGGAGACGTCGAATGAGCGCGACAGCGCGGCAGGTGGCAGGGACCACTCCGCGGGCGTTACTCGGCCAGCCGAGGTTCTGGCTTCGGCGGCCGGCATTCCTCGCTTCCGGGATCGTAGCCATCGGTGTGGTGATCGGCATGTGGTCCTTCACTTACGGCGCGGCCACCGGAGTCGATGTTGTGCTGATCGGCTTCGTTCATGCGCTGGGTTTGTGGGCAGCGGCGATCGCGATCCGCTCGCTGGCCGTGCTGGAGGTGGAGCACGCGCTGGCCAGCGAGATCGACCGCAAGGGCGCCGAGCTTTTGCGCGAGATCCGCTCCGGCCACCGCGCGCGTATCGATCTTGATTTGCTGGAGCAGGCCATCCTCCCCGCAAACCCGGCCGATCCGGCCCCCGCCATGATCCGGCTCGTTCAGCACATCTGCAAGGAGGCGAAGGATCGGAAGTTCGAATCGAGCGTGAACGTCATGCAGCCGTATCGGGAGGAGCCGCTCGACGCAATGTTCAAGCTACAGAATCTGCAGAAGATCGCACTCTGGCTAGGCATTCTCGGTACGTTCGTCGGTTTGCTGGTGGCGATTGCCGCGGCGGACATGCGGAGCAGTGACTTCATGGCCATCGTGCAACGGATGTTCGCCGGACTCGTGATCGCGTTCAGCGCCAGCTTGGCCGGCCTGCAGGTGGCAGTCTTCATTGGCGTGTTGCTGCTGCTGATCCGCGGGGGCCACGCGCGCTACTTCAAAGTCATGGAGAGCGCGGTAGTGACCATGCTGTCACTCGCGCGCAACTCGATCAATAAAGACGAGCTCATGACCGAGTTGGGACAGGTCACCTCGGTGATTCACGATCTGAACGAGCGTGTCCATGCGCAGACGGTCGAGACCGCTCGCAATATCGAAGGGACGCGCCGCGAGATCGTCGAGCAGACCAATGCCATTCGGGATGGGATGCAACACCTGGGGGAAGCACGCGAGTCCTTCAGCGGCTTCCTGAAAAATCTCAGTTCCTCACAGACGCAGTTCCTGGACGAGGTGCGTAGTGTTTACGACACCATCTCCCTGAAAAACCTCAGCTTCACTCTGCACGAAACGTTGACGCAGGCCGGACGACTGCTGTCGGACACCATCAGCATCGCGACACGTCAGATTGCCAACCGACTCACCGATTTCAACAGCGCAGTCGATCAGCTCACGAACACGCTCGACAAGCAGTCCAGCGATTCGGCGGATTATGCGCGCACATTGGCCAATCAGATCGCCACTACTACGAATGACAGCACGAGTGCGCTGAAGGTTATGACCGCCCGGCTGCAGGAGATGGCGATGCGCGAGCAAACCATTCGCAGCGACCTGCAGGAACTCTCGCGCAAGGTGGCCATGCTGAGCAACTCTATCGATCGTCTCGAATACCGCCTGCCGGTCAGGCCGCGCCGGATTCGCGATCTGATCGCATTGTTCCGCTGGTGATCGTCATGCGTCGGTTCAGCGATCTCCTTTCGGAAGATACGAACCAGTTCGGCCCAGGCACGGACCTGTTGATTTCGGTGCTTTCCGTGCTGCTCGTGATCAGTCTCATCACGTCGCACCTGTATCGCGTGGAGCGGCAGCGGAACAACCCTATGGACGTGCCGGCGAGTGCCCCATCACCGGAGCCCCAGAAGCCGGCGGTAGGCGGCAAGTTCAAATTGTCGGCGGAGTTTTTCTCCGCGGCGGACTTTTTCCCGAGGCCGGTCACTAGACTGGTGAATCCGCACGGCACGGAGAAACGCGTAATGAGCATCGTGCGTGACTATCGCACGAACGCCGAAGAATATCCGTACATTTTCGTGATTGGTCACTCGAGCGAGGTCGATGATCCCGACGCCTTCGATCGAAGCATCTCTGCGCGGCGGCGTAGAAACATCGAGTACGCGCTGCGGCGCGCGGCGCTGATCAGCGGCCTAATACAACAGCACCTTCAGGAGGGCGAGCTCGATTTTCTCGTCACGGCAAGCGCGGGCGAATTTGATCTCAAAAATCCGGGCGCGCCGCTGTCGCAGGAAAATGCCTGGGTCGAAGTCGTCTTCGGTCGGGAATGGAAGCTGCCAGGGCGTACGCCGGTGCAATGATTAGGTGAGGCCGCGCGGCAGTTCGCGCCTCAACGATGCTTGAGCCGGACTGGCACCACAATCCGTTCGGGAGGTTGGCCATTCGTCGTCCGGCGCACCGCGTATGTGGCCTGTTCTGGTCCGGTGCTGTCGACCTCCACGACGAGCGCCTTGCTGCCGGCTGCCGATGTGAGCTCATCGTAGCTCATGGACGCGGTCAGGATGGTGACCTGCGAGTCCTGCGGCGCAGCCGCTGCGGTGCGGGGCGTCAACACGAGCCATAGTTCTTCAGTTCCGGACTGATTGTCGAACCGGAACCATGACGTTGGCGAAGGAAGAATGGTATCCACTCCCTTGACGATGTGCGCGTTGCCATCGCGGATCCGTTTATCGGGGAACAGGGTGACCGTGCGACCGTCCGGTGCTCGTTGATAGACCCAGATATCCCCGTCGACGCTGGAAACCACGTGCAGAAGAATACGTTCGCCGGAGCTGAAGACGCGTTCGGTTGTAACTCGGCTGGTTTCGCCATTGGAAGAAACGAGCTCCACGTAGTACTTCAGGCCGCTCACCTCGGGGACAGGCGTGGGCGCGGCTGCGCGCGTACTGGCGGTCGGCTTGCGCACGGCGATCTTCGAGTTGCCTCCCGCAACGTTCCTCGCCGGAGTACTGTTGATGACGGCGCCGCTAGTGCTGTCGACGAAAATCGCCTTCGCTCCCTTCTCATCTCCGGCGGATGCACCAAGTGTCAGGCATAGGGCGACGGTAATAGCCAACATGACTTTCATCTCTCTCCTCTCATTCGACGGCTGTGCCGATGACGATGTCCAGACGTTGTCCTTCGGGCCACATCACCGGCGTTTGCGCCGCGTGTTTTTCGATTCTGACCGCCCGCGGAACCGCGCGCTGGAGATGTGTGAAGATGGTCGTGATGTCCGCGAGGCCGCCTTTCTCGCGAAGAGCTTGCAGCAGATAGAGCGTGAAGTAGCTGTTCTTGTCCCGGTCCGACTCCCAGGATCTTTCGTCATTGCGGCTTGAAGCGATGACGACACGGCCTGTTCCCTGAGCGATCCGTGCTTTCGTATCGTCGGAGATTGCGAGGGAGAGCATTTTTGAGCCGGCTCCGGCTGCCGCCGGGTTCACCGTATCGCCACTAAAGCAGGTATCGAGAAACAGCACGACCCGGCAGGCGCGGACTCGCTTCTCCACCACGCGACGAAGTTCCTCCATCGGAAACGCGGTGCCATAGAGATTCGACAAAACCGTGTCGTACGTGACGATGTAGCCTGATTTCGCATCATCCTTCGCTACGTCACTCTCCGCGGCCGTTCCGTGAGAGCTGAAATACATCACCACGAGGTCTTCGGGGCGAGCGTCTTTCGCCACGTCGTTGATCGCGGTGCGGATATTGGAGACCGTGGCGTTCTCGTTCAGCAGGAGGCGGACGTGTTCGGACCCTGGCTTAAAGCGTCCGACACCCGGGTCCTGCAGCGCGGCCGCAAAATCACTCGCATCCTTGGCGGCGAATTTCAAGTTATACGCGGGATTGCGAAACTCGCTGATTCCCACGACGATCGCGTATTTCTCCCGAACCCATCGT
>Ga0070680_100004821_pt1 | contig 10156 bp, 9 predicted proteins | sample KBSC73BmetaG_FD_64672 | JGI IMG/M metagenome (GOLD analysis project Ga0070680, IMG submission 64672) | Corn rhizosphere microbial communities from Kellogg Biological Station, Michigan, USA - KBS C7-3B metaG | ecosystem: Host-associated > Plants > Roots > Rhizosphere | place: USA: Michigan... | reverse complement strand
TCCTTCGCACGAAGCACGTTTACTAGACCGAAGCCGCGGCCTCAGCCGCGGAGGCGCTTCGAGAGCCGCTCGGCAACAGCCGTTAGGAAAGCTCCGAGCCCGACGAGATGGTGCACCACGTGCAGGGCCGGCGCCGTCACGCCGGCGCGCGCACCCGCGCGACGTGCCACGAGACGATAGAACCGCCAGTTGAGCGCGAGGATCGCCAGAGATGCTCGTGCCGCCGTGTCGCGACGGCGAGCCAGCGCACCGCCGACGAGGGTTGCGGCGGCCAACGCCGTCAGGCGGTGGCGTGTGCCGAGATTGAGCCCCTGGGGCCGTGTCTCGCCGCTCAAGAGCAGACGCGACCACGGGAGGCCGCGGTGCAGGAAGTCTGTCCGCACCATGTCCGTCATCGTCCAGGCCTTCAAGTGCGTACCCCGGATCGACGGATCGAGCTCGATCCACGCACCGCCTGCGTGAAGCCGGGCACCGAGCTCCACGTCCTCGATCGAGGGAGCCGGGAACCGCGCCGCGTCGAAGCCTCCGCTGCGCGCGAAGGCGTCACGGCGAATCGCGCCCAGCCCGGTCCAGAACGTCGCCGCCCGGCCGCGGCCCTGCTCGTGGACGTGGTGATGCAGCAGGTTCCGAAACTGCGAGACGACGCCGGCGGCCGACGGCTCGTCGTCGTAGGCGCCGAAGACAGCGGTCAGGCCGGGGTTCTCGGCAAACCAGCTGCGGATCCGCACGAAGACGTCGGCGTGCACGAGGACGTCTGCGTCCACGAACACGATCACCGGTGCCGAGGCGCGAGACGCTCCATCGTTCCGGGCCCGGGCCGGTCCCGCTCCCGCGGGCTCCCGCACGACGATGAGCTCTTCGGGCCCCTCGTCCGCCGCTTCGATTGCCGCGATGCACGCCGACAGATGCGGTGGACGGTTCGTCGCGGGCACAATCACGGCCAGCTCCAACGGACTCTCGGCCATGGTCGCGCAACCCTCCACATCCCCCACCGCTTCGCCGCCGCTCGCGTTCCGCGCCCGCGGTCCCGCGCCCGGCAGCCGGACACGGCGATCCTACGTCAGCGACGTCCTTGCCTAGACCCGCGAAGCCGCGAGGCGAGGCTCATGTCGACCTCCTGCTCGTCTGCTCGTCGGGCGGGCACCTCCTGCAGCTGCACGCGCTCCGCCGAGCCTGGTCGGGGCGCTCGGCGCTCTGGGTGACCTTCGACAAGAGCGACGCCCGATCGCTTCTCGCCGAGGACGACGTCGCCTACGCGTACGGGCCGACGAACCGCAACATCCCGAACCTGCTTCGCAATTCCTTGCTCGCGGTGCGCCTGATCCGGCGTGTACGCCCACGCGTCGTCCTCACGACCGGTGCGGGCATCGCCGTTCCCTTCGCCTGGGTCGGGCGTGCGTTCGGCGCACGCGTGGTGTACATCGAGAGCATCACGCGGATCGAGGACGTCTCGCTCACGTACCGGCTCGTGGCGCCGGTCGTCAACGAGATCTACGTCCAGTGGCCCGAGCTCGCCGAGCGGCGTCCCGAGGCCCGCTACGCCGGCTCCGTCTTTTCGTTCCGTCGATGATCTTCCTCACCGTCGGCACCAACGAGGCCCCCTTCGACAGGCTCCTGCGGGCGGCCGAGGCGCTTTCGGGCACCGAGGAGCTCGTGGTGCAGCACGGCGCGAGCTCGTATCGGCCGGCCGGCGCGTCCTGTGTCCCGTTTCTTCCGTTCGACGCGCTCGTCGACCATGTCCGCGAGGCGTCGATCGTCGTCACCCACGCGGGCGTCGGCTCGATCGCCGTCGCGCTGACGAACGGAAAGACGCCCCTTGTCGTACCTCGGCGCAGGAGCTTCGGCGAGGCGGTCGACGACCACCAGGTCGCACTCGCTCACCGGCTCGCGTCCGGCGGGCTCGTCGTCGCGGTCGACGATCCGAGCTCGCTCCCGGAGGCGGTGGCGGCGTTCCGGGGCGACACCCGGCCGCCGCTCGCGACGGCTCAGTCCTCAGCCCTCGTCGACGATCTCGGCGCCTATCTCGCCCGGGTCATCGACGCCGGCGGGGCGCCCTAGTCCGCTCGTCGGCCACGGCCGCCTCGATGTCCGCGAAGACCTCGGGAACGACCGCGTCGGCCCGAAGCGCGTCCACCGTCCTCGCAACCTCGGGGCCGCCGAGGGCGCGTGCCCGCAGCACGAGCTCGGCCAGCTCGTCCGCGGAGCCTCCTTCAGCGACGAAGCCGTTCTTGCCCTGCTGGACGACCGTCGGCACGTCGCCGACGCGGGTGCTCACCACAGGCACGCCCGACGCGAGCGCCTCGACCATCGCGCGGGGGAAGCCCTCCAGCAGCGACGTCATCAGGAGCACGTTGCTGGCGCGGAGAGATTCGGCGAGCGCAGTGGGCTCGAGGATCCCGACGAGCTCGACCCGGTCCTCCAGGCCGCTGCGTGAGATTGCGCGACGCAGCTCCGGCTCGAGCGTCCCCGCGCCGGCGAACCAGGCCGTGAACTCGATCGACTCTCGCGCAAGCCGTTCGAGCACGTCGACCGCCTTCAAAGGATCCTTCGGAGCTTCGATCCGGCCGACCCAGCCGATTCGCAGGCCGTCGCGCTCCGCTTCCGGGCGAGCTCGGAAGAGCCCGGGATCGAACCAGTTCTGGCCGGGCTCGACGCGCTCGGAGACTTCGCGCAGTCGCTTGGCCGCCACCCGGCTGAACACGATGGTCTGCGTCGCGCGTCGCGCAACGAGGCGCTCGAGGAAGAGATGCGTACGAGGCACGAAGCGCCAGAACGTCTCCAGCTGGAAGCGCAGCGCTTCGGCCGAGTCCGTGTGCAGGAACTGCACCAGCGGACGACGGGGATACAACGCCTCGAGCGCGACACCGACCTCGGCCCGGTGGGCATGTAGAACTGCACCGTCGACGCGAGGGTGACGTCGGAGCAGTCCGCCGAGGAGACGTGCCGTGTGCGGCACGCGGCGTCGCTGGTCGCCCGGGTTCAAGCGTGCGACGGGCAGGAACCGGATCGAGCGGTCGCCGACGCCGATCTCCTCCCATCGCCCGAGCGAGCTTCGGCCGGCCGCGTCGACGCCGACGACGGAGAACTCGTGGTGCGCGGGCGCGAAACGGATCAGGTCGACGATCATCCCGTGGATCCCGCCGGCGACCTGCACCGTGGGATCGAACTGATGGACGATCAGGTGGTGAGAGGGCGTCAACGAGGAGCGGCCGCCGGCGTCCGCGGGGCCCCCGCGAGCGCCGCACCGACGACCGCCGCCACCACGTACATGACGGCCGTCTGCTCCGATACGTCGTTGGCGAGCGAGTTGACGAGCAGGCCGGCCATGATCGCCATCGAGGCGGCGGCGAAGGATCCGGCCCGCGGATCTGCCGCTGCGATCAGCTTCAACCGCGAGAGCAGCAGGAAGAGCGCGCAGCCGAATACCACGAACCCGACGATGCCGGTCTCGACGAGGAGCCTCAGTGGATCGCTGTGCGCAACGAACCCATCCGGCATGTGGAACGACAACGTCGCGCCGAGACCCCAACCCAGGATCGGCTTCTGCTTCCACTGCCGGAACTCGAGCGCCCAGTGGCCGTACCGCCACTCGAGGGAGTTGGTCGGGAACGTCCTCGGGTCGATCGCGGCGGAGAACGAACGGGTCGACTGCAGCTCCTTCACCCGCTCCCGCCCGAGAGAGCTCGTCGCGAACACGACGAGGATCGCGATCCCGACCGCGGTGAGAACCGCGATCTTCGGAGTGCGACGGTAGGCGAGGAACGCGAACACGAAGACCGAGACCACGACCTCTCCCAGGGCACCGACGCTCTGGGTTGCGAGCAGCGCGAAGGTGAAGAGCACGCCGGCGGCGAGATAGCGCTTCCTCCGCCCGTTCTCCAGGTAGATCCAGAGCGCGACCAGCGCTCCCACGGCGAACAGTGCGCCCGCGGTGTTCGGGTGGGACAGGGTTCCGTAGACCCGCCGGCTCCCTTCGAAGCCGATTCCCGCTGCGAGCTGGTAGAGCGCGACGAGGGCGGGTGGGATCACGGACAAGACGACGACGGCTGGAATGCGCTCGATCATGCGCCGGTCGGGTGCGTTGAGCGCGACGAGCGCGAGGACGATGATGGAGAGGTTCCGGATCAGCTCCTTGGTTATGGCCGGGTCGAAGCCTGCATGGAGCCAGGCGACGACGGCCCAGAGCGTGAACAGCATGGCCGTGATGCCACCCGCGTAGATGCCTCGCGGGCTCTTCGCCGCCAGGAGACGGAAGGATCCCGCGCCGAGGATGAGGAGCCCGAGCATGCTGCCCACGTTGAGGCCGGCCGCGAACCGCCGCTCGGCGACGGCGTCTGCAAGCGGGCGGACGGTCAGGCCGCTGAGCAGGAAGACGTCGGTTCCCGAAAGGGCGAGAGCCGCGAAGACCGCGCCCGCTCCGAGGAGAGCGACCACGATCGGCCGCATCACGAGCGCATACCCCACGAGCAACGAGAGCGCGCCGGCGGACACCGTCCCCGTGCCGCGAGATCTGTCCAGTGGAATATGAGCTGGGAGCGACCTCCTCACCGCTTGCGCATGATAGGCGGGACGCCGCCCAGTGGGGAACCGCGGGGCTCGGGTGGCGAGCAGGCGCGGCGGTAGCATCGGCGCGTGTGCGGGATCTGCGGCGTTGTTCAGATCGGGGGCGAGCCCCGGCCGGTGCTCGGGGCGGAGAGCCTCCGGCGGATGACCGACGTGATGACCCACCGAGGTCCGAATGACCGCGGCACGCTCGTACGGGACGGCGTGGCGCTGGGGGTCCGGCGGCTGAGCATCGTTGACGTCGCCGGCGGCCACCAGCCCATGGCGAACGAGGACGAGACGATCTGGGCGATCCAGAACGGCGAGCTGTACAACCACGAGCACCTGCGCCGGCAGCTCGCCGACGCGGGCCACACCTTCCACACCTCGTGCGACACGGAGGTTCTCCCGCATCTCTACGAGCGCTTCGGCGTGGAGTTTCCGGCGCAGCTCTTCGGGATGTGGGGTGCCGTCGTCTGGGACGCCGCTCGGCGGCGCTGCGTGATCACGCGCGACAGACTTGGCATCAAGCCTCTCTACTACGCGGTTCGGGACGATCTCGTGGTGTTCGCGTCAGAGCTGAAGAGCCTGCTTGCGAGCGGTCTCGTCGCTCCGGAGCTCGATCTCGACGCGATCGACTCCTACCTTCATTTCGGCTTCATCCCGGCGCCGCGGACGCCGCTCCTGGGCGTGTCGAAGCTCGTACCCGCACACAGTCTCGTCATCGAGGACGGTCGCGTGCGAACGGAGCGCTACTGGTCCTATCCCGAGCCTGCGCCCGAGACTTCGCTCGGCCTCGACGAGGCCGCGGCGGGCCTGATCGAACGCCTGGACGATTCGGTGAGGCTCCGCCTCATGAGCGACGTGCCGCTCGGCGCGATGCTGAGCGGCGGCTTGGACTCGAGCGTGATCGTCGCGCTCATGGCCCGCAACATGGGCGAGCCCGTCAAGACGTTCTCGGTCGGCTTCCGCGACGACACGAGCGGGAACGAGCTGGGCGACGCGCGCCTCGTCGCGAAGACGTTCGGCACGGATCACCATGAGCTCGAGCTGTCGTTCGACGAGGCGGCCGTCGATCTAGCCGAGCTCGTATGGCATCTCGACGAACCTCTCGCGGACGTGTCCTCCGTCGGCTTTCTCGCAATCTCGAAGCTCGCCGCCGAGCACGTCACGGTCGCCCTCTCGGGCCAGGGCGCCGACGAGCTGCTCGGCGGCTACACCAAGCATCGGGCCGCGGCGCTCGTCGGTCGCTGGCGGCGCATGCCGACGCTTCTCCGCGTCGCCGGGGACGCCGTCGCGCGACGCGCTCCCGCGCGCTTTGCGCGCGCAGGCACGACGCTCGTCGCCCCCGGGCCGGCGGAGCGGGTGCTCGCGATGAGCGGCCGCTTGTCGGACGGCCTCCGTAGCCGCCTCTACACCGGACAGCTTGCGGCGAGAGGCGGATCCGAGGCGATTCGCGCGCTTCGCGACCGCGCAGGAAGCGTGACCGACGACGACCCGCTGGCCGCAACGCTCTTCATCGACGGACAGTTCGCCCTGCCGGACGACATGCTGCACTACTTCGACCGCACGTCGATGGCGTATTCGCTGGAAGTCAGGGTGCCCTTCCTCGACCACAGGGTGGTGGAGTACTGCGCAAGGATCCCGTCTCGGTTCAAGGTGAGCGGCAAGCTCGAGACGAAGCACGTGTTGAAGCACGCTGCCCGCTCCTTCCTCCCCGCCGAGATCGTCGACAAGCGCAAGCTCGGGTTCTTTCGCTCGGCCGCAGACGAGTGGCTCCGCGCACAGCTTCGCGGCGACGCCGCGAACTACCTGCTCGGGTCGGATCCCCGCTTCGCGGAGCTCCTTGACCGGGCGACCGTCCGGGAGCTGGCGGCGCAGCACCGAGACGGGTCGGCCGACCACGACGTCCATCTGCTGGTGGCGATCCTGATCCTCGAGGTCTGGCTCTCGACGTACCTCCCTCGAGCGCTGGCGGGTTCGTAGCCGGACCCGGAGGGCTCGTTACAGTTGACATTTAGGGCCGATTTGAGCATCGTCCGGGAGCCCGGGTGTCGAGCAAGCAAGGAGTCCTGCGGATGGCAAAGCTGGTGTTCGGATCGATCGTCGTCGCTCTCGCCGCTCTCGCCGTGGCCCACCCGACACCCGCGGCCGCTCCACGACGAGACGACGACAGCACTGTCAGCCGGATGTGCGCTCAACAGGGCGGCGCGCTGTCAGGGCCGAACGCCGTCTTCGACACGGACACGACAGGAATGACGGACGCGGGCTACTTCTGCTTCTTCTACAGCCCGGCGTCGGCCTCGGCGCATCCCGAGATACCTGCGGACCATCTCTTCACGGCAGCCACGCTCGCCGCCGATCCCCAGACGAAGCGCATCACGGCGCTCTGCGCGGCCGCGGGAGGAACCTTCTACTTCTTCGAGGAGAGCTTCGTCGGCGAGATCGTCGATGCCGGCTGGGGTTGCAGGTGGGTGCCGTGAAGCAAGCGGCCCGCCGTTCCGCCACCTGAGCGGCGGAACGGCGAGCCTGCTTCCGGCCTAGAGACCGCTCTCGGCGGTTGCCCAGCGAATGTTGTCGTAGTAGGCGATCGAGGGGGACGGCGCATCGCCCCGATACACGCCGAGCTTCATGTACGGCGAGCTCTCGTACCCGACGACGAGATCGGGGCCGTTCAACGAGGCGGCAAGCGCACCGTCGAGGTAGACGTCGATCTTCCCGGCCGTGGTCGTCGACCAGTGGATGAAGACCTTCACGTGGATGACGGCTCCCCGTCTGACGGACGACTGGAGAACGGCCCCGTGATAGTTGCCGGCGCCGCCCGAGCCCAGAACTGCTCCGCCGCGCGCTTCGGCGAGCAAGCGCCCGGTCGAGTCGATCCCGAGATCGAAGATGGGCGAGCCGTACCCGGCGTGGAACTGCGAGACCACCGCCCAGGAGGCCGGGATCGGGAAGCTCTTGTCGAGCATGATGTCCCAGCCGACCCAGAGCGACTTCCCCTCGAGGCTGCCGCCGCCGAGGACGTCGCTGAACCGCTTCACGTTCATCTCCGTGCGGTAGTTGCCACCAGAGCCCGCGACTCCCTGATCCGAGGCGTCGTTCACCACGCGCGCCGTGTCGGCACCCCCGAGCGCCGGTGACCCGACGAGGCTTATCTGGCCGGCCGCCGCCTGCTGGAGGCTCGAGATCTGAGTGAAGTTGCCTGTCTCGAAGTCGGCGGTGTAGACGCGCGACGCCGAGCTGCCGGCGGTCGTCGTGGTTGCCGTCGTCGTCGCGGACGTCGTCGTCGCTGCCGGGGCCGGTGCGGACGAGTCTGCAGGCGTCAGGTCCCACCCGTCGACGTAGAAGCCGGACGCCTGGGCCGACCCGCTCGTCACGACGGAGAGCGTGAGCGCCGACGTTCCGGACGTCGTCGTCGTCTGATACGACAGCTGCCGGGCCTCGTTCGCCCCGAGCGACGCGCGCGGTGCTGCGCCGTCACCGACCCAACCGCCGCTCGCTGCGAACTCGTCGTCTCCGACCTGCACGGTCACGGCCTTGGGGGCGAACACCCATACGGAGACCGTGTAGCGAGTGGACGGCGTCACGGCGTAGCGACCGTTCCAGACGCCTTCGCCCGCGGCGGCGCCGGAAGTCTGGGCTCCGACTGAGTACGAGCCGAACCGCGCCCAGGCATTCGACCGCGCGATCGTGGTGCCGCCGGCTGTGCCGAGCTTCGTGAGATCGCTCTCGATGCTCCAGTTGGAAACGAGATTTCCGGCCGATGTCGGATCGGACGTGGGCGGTGCGGTGGTCGTCGTCGGCGCGGTCGTCGTGGTGGCGGTCGTAGTCGCTGTCGTCGTGGGTGGCGTTGTCGTGGTGGTCGGAGTCGTAGTGGGGGTCGTGGTGGACGTCGTCGTCGTGGTGGGCTGAGCGCAGTCCGGTTTCTTGCTGTTCTCGTTCCGGCAGGGGAGGCTGCGCGCGTCCCCTGCACTGGAGACGACGGCTGCACTGACAAAGCCTGCGAAGAGGGCGGCGAGGGTGGCAACGGTGCTTGCGGCGGGTTTTGGCATACGGCTGTGATCGGCGCTCCACGGTCCGCATCGCTCACGCTTTCGAGGGATTCGGGGTACCGGTTCGCCTGGAAAATGCTCCTTTTCGCTGAGAACGGCTTCTCCGAGATAGGCTCCGGCCGGGGCGATCGGCGGGCGCGAGCGAACGCCGGGACGACGTGGCAGACGAGCGATCAGAACAACCCGAACCGACTCCGGGCACGCAGAGCTGTCGGCTCTGCGGGGCGCCGCTCGTTCGCACGTTCGTCGACCTCGGGATGTCGCCGCTCGCGAATGCGTACCTCGAGCCGACCGCTCTCGCAGATCCGGAGACGTTCTATCCCCTCCACGTCTACGTCTGCGACGAATGCCTGCTCGTTCAGCTTCCGGTGGCTGCGCAGCCGTCCGAGATCTTCGACGACTATGCGTACTTCTCGTCGTATTCCGACTCGTGGGTGGCGCACGCGCAGCGTTACGTCGAGCAGGTGAGCGATCGCTTCTCGATCGGCTCCGATCACTTTGTCGTCGAGCTTGCGAGCAACGACGGCTACCTCTTGCAGTTCTTCCGGGCAGCGGGAGTGGCCGTGCTCGGCGTCGAGCCCGCGGCGAACGTCGCCGAGGAAGCGGTGGCGCGCGGAGTTCCGACGATCGTCGAGTTCTTCGGCGCGGAGGTCGGCCGAACACTCGCTGCGCGCCGGCCGGCCGACCTGATCGTGGGGAACAACGTGCTCGCGCACGTGCCGGACGTGCACGACTTCGTCGAGGGCATCGCGTCCCTCCTGGCTCCCGAAGGCGTCGTGACGATGGAGTTCCCGCATCTCCTGCGCCTGATGCAGGAGCGCCAGTTCGACACGATCTACCACGAGCACTACTCCTACTTCTCGTTCCATACCGCCCGGCGGCTCTTTGCGGAGCACGGCCTGCGCCTGTTCGACGTCGAGCAGCTGGAGACCCACGGCGGTTCTCTGCGGATCTACGGAAGCCACGACCGAGCCGGCCACGTCGCGTCGGAGCGGGTCGAGGCACTGCTCGCCGAGGAGCGTGGCGCGAAGCTGGATCGAATCGACGGCTATTCCGACTTCGGGGAGCTCGCGCTCGCGCTCAAGCGAGATCTGCTCGCGTTCCTGATCGACGCCAAGCGAGCGAACCTCTCCGTGGTCGGCTACGGGGCTGCGGCCAAGGGAAACACCCTCCTGAACTTCTGCGGCATCCGGCAGGACTTCCTGGAGTACGTCGTCGACCGGAGCCCGCACAAGCAAGGGCGCCTGCTTCCGGGAACCCGCATCCCGATCCGAAGCCCCGACGACGTCGAGCGGACGCGCCCGGACCTCATCCTGATCCTGCCCTGGAACATCCGCGACGAGATCGTCGAGCAGATGCAGCACGTGCGCTCCTGGGGCTGTCGCTTCGTGGTGCCGATTCCGGAGCCCATGTACGTTGACTGAGCCACCTCGCGACCGTCCCGCGGCGGACGGCGTAGCCTGGGACGCGATCCCGAGCCGGGAGACAGTCGGGGCCGAGATCCACGAGCTTCTCGCCGAGCTCTACCCGATCTGCCGCTCGATCAGCGGCGACGGCGTGCG
>Ga0070680_100004817_pt1 | contig 10161 bp, 4 predicted proteins | sample KBSC73BmetaG_FD_64672 | JGI IMG/M metagenome (GOLD analysis project Ga0070680, IMG submission 64672) | Corn rhizosphere microbial communities from Kellogg Biological Station, Michigan, USA - KBS C7-3B metaG | ecosystem: Host-associated > Plants > Roots > Rhizosphere | place: USA: Michigan... | reverse complement strand
GCTCCTCGCCGACCGGCACGGTCAGCGGGCGCGTGTTCCAGGATGCCGACGGCGATCTCGCCTACGACGTGGGCGAGGCGCGCAGCGGAACGACCGTCAATCTCCTCGACGATCAGGGACGCGTCGTCGCCACGACCACCACCGCGGCGGACGGCACGTACTCGTTCACCGGCGTCTTCATCGGCCAGTACAACGTGCAGGCGGTCGACACGCTCGGCACGCGTTACAGCACGATCTTCGTATCCACCGCCTCGACGTTCGCCAATCTCAACGTCATCTATCAGTCCACGATCGAAACGACCGCGGACAGCCAGAGTTCCGTCGCGATCGACGGCGTCCACTCCGATCTGCTGCAGGACTTCGGCTACCAGCGCTACTTCGGCTCGATCGGCGACACGGTCTATCAGGACTCGAACGAGAACGGCTCGCAGGACCTCGGCGAGCCGGGCATCGCGAACGTGACCGTGCGTCTCTACGACGCCGTCTGGTCCGATACGAACAACGACGGCTACTTCCAGGCCAACGAAGGGACGAAGACGCTCGTCGCCACGACGTCGACCATCGCCGACAATCCGCTCACGACGGCAAACGAAGGCGGCACGTACCTCTTCTCGAACCTCAGTACGCTCGCCTCCGGACACAACTATCTCGTCATCGTCGACACGACCACGCTTCCCGGCGTGTCGCAGACGCTCATCGCGGATCCCGACACCGACGGCGTGCCCTGCACGTCGCTCACCGGTGCCACCGATCCTCCGAACACCGTCTGCGACAGCAACAAGCTCGTCGTCGGCTTCCTCTCCGGCAACAACTACCTCGGCGCCGACTTTGGCTATCGCATCACCGGCACCAACTTCGCCACGTTCGGCGATCACCTCTGGATCGACACCGACGGCGACGGCGTGCTCGACTCCGGTGAAGCCGGCATCGACGCGGTCACGGTCTGGCTCGACACCGACAACGACGGTGTGGTCGACTGGACCGACGGCAACGGCAACAACGTGTGGGACTCGGGTGAAGGCGAGCAGTGGACGTCGACCGATCCCGACGGCTACTACGTCTTCGCGAACATGGCCGACGGCACCTACAACCTGAAGGTGCTCACCACCGACCCGCAATGGCCGTCCGGTCTCTCCACCACGCCGACGTTCGAAGTGCGCAGCAGCAACACCGGAAGCCTCAACAACGCGGTGCAGGTCGTGGTCTCCGGCGGCGTCGTCACGAGCATCGTTGACGGTTATGGGGCGAACGATCCCGACACCTGCACGAGCTGCAATCTCAACGTCGACTTCGGCTACCGCTACGCCGGCACGAACGCGCTCGGCGGCACGGTGTGCGTCGACGGTACGACGCTCAACGGCTACTGCGGTTCGACCGCGACCACGTACTCCGGTGTCGACGGCGCGGGCGGCGAAGTCGCGCTCGAGAGCATTCAGGTCACCGTCTATCGCTGGACCGACGACGGCGACAACAGTGCGTGGGATAACACGACGGGTGTGCTCGATTCGGGCGACTCATTCACGCTGCTCGGCAGCACGTCCACGAACTCCCTCGGCGATTACTCCTTCTCCAATCTGCCCAACAACGTCGTGGTCGTGTTCAGCATCTCCGAAACGCAGCAGATGGATCTCACGACGACGAACGCGAACAGCAGCGTCGAAGACGCGAACGTGATCAAGCGCCAGCTCTTCGAAGGCACGACGACGTATCTCGGCAACACCGTCACGGTGATTGGCCGGCAGGCGCTGAGCAACCTGGACGGCGACACGGACGACATCATCCGCGATCTCGACTACGCGTTCGACGCCACGCTCGGCGGCGCGCTCACCTGGGACTTCGGCGATCTGCCGTCCGGCTACGCCTCGACGCTGCTCGCCAACAGCGGCGCGCAGCATCGCGTCACCGGCTCCTCGATCCGCCTCGGCGCCAGCGTCACCACCGAGAACAACGGCACCGAGAGCGCGACCGCGACCGCGGACGGCGGCGACAACGGCATCACCATGGTCTCCACGGCCTTCCGCCGCGGCGGCTCGGCCTTCGTCGACATCACAGCGTCGGCGGCCGGCTGGCTCGTCGCCTGGATGGACTTCAACGGCGACGGAGACTTCGACGACGCCGACGAGCAGATCTTCGACCAGCCGGTCAACTCCGGCGTGAACTCCCAATCGTTCGTCGTGCCGTCGTGGGTCAATCCGTCGATGACGGACTTCTTCTCCCGCTTCCGCATCTTCCCGTCGCGGCCCACCGTCGTGGCGAGCAGCGGTCCGGGTCTCGACTCCAACTTCCAGATCCTCGACGGCGAAGTCGAGGACTACCTCTTCGTGATGGATGCGAGCGTGACGTTCGCCGAGATGATGTCGACGAGCGCGACGCAGGGCAAGAATCACGTGGTGATCAACTGGGCGACGAACCGCGAAGTCGATAACCTCGGCTTCGACGTCTATCGCTCGGTGGCCGGCGGCGCGCGCGAGCGGCTGAACAAGGCCATCATCACCGGCTCCGCGTTCGCCACCGGCCGCAACACGACCGGACCGCGCGGCTATCGCTTCGTCGACAAGAATCCGCCGTCAGGTCTCGTGCAGTACTGGGTCGAAGACATCGATCTCAACGGCACGCGCACGCCGCACGGTCCGATCACGCCGCAGAGCTCGAGCACTCCGAGCATCGACGACGTCGCGTCCACCGATCCGGATGCGACGCTCGGCTCCGTCGGCGGCATCCTGACCACCGAGCCGGGCATGGGCGTCACATTCCCGGCGCCGGGTGCTCCGGGCGCGCAACAGCTCGACGAGCAGTGGAAGCTCGCCGCGGTGCAGGCGGTCAAGGTCGTCGTCACGAAGCCGGGCTGGTACCGCGTGAAGAAGAGCGAGCTCCTCGCCGCCGGATTCGATCCGGGCACGAACGGCAACGCGATCTCCGTCTTCAGCGAAGGCGTGGAAATCCCCGTGCTCGTGAACGCGAAGAATGCGGCGAAGTTCGACAACGACGATTCCATCGAATTCCTCGGACGCGCGATCGATACGCCGGGCACCGGCGGCCGCGTCTACTACATTACGGCGAAGAAGGGCACCGGCCTGCGCGTGAAGTCGGCCGGCGGCAAGGGCAACAGCGGTACGCCCGCTCCCGCGAGCTTCTCGTACACGTTCGGCCGCATCGAGCGCACGCTGTTCTTCTCCGCGCTCATCAACAACGGCGAGCGCGAGAACTTCTTCGGCAAGGTCATTACCCCGTCTCCGGTGACCACCGGCATCACCGTCAACAATCTCGCGGCCACCGGCAACGCCGAGCTCGAGATCGTGATCCAGGGCGGCACGAAGGACATCGAGCACATCGTCTCCGCGAAGATGAACGGCACGCATGTCGGCTACATCCGCCTGACCGATCAGGAGCGCAAGGTCGAGACGATCTCCGTTCCGCTCTCCACGCTCGTGCCGGGCGAGAACACGCTCACGCTCACGTCCGAGAACGGATGGGTGGACATCAGCGTCGTCGAGTCGCTGAAGTTCCGGTATCCGCACGCGTACCGCGCCGACTCCGACGCGCTCACGTTCACGCTCGAAGGCGGCTCCAGGGCCACCATCAGCGGCTTCACCACGAGCAATATTCGCGTCGTCGACATCACCGATCCGTCGGTGCCGCGCTTCATCGACGCGGACATCGGCTCGGCGACCGACGGCAGCAAGTCGCTGTCGTTCTCGACGACCGGATCGGGCACGCAGACGTTCTTCGCGTTCGGCGAGAACCGCGTCCTCTCACCGGCGGCGATCGCGTACAACGAGCCGTCGACGTGGAACGCGGCGTCGAACGGCGCGAACTTCGTGATCCTCACGAACCGCGCATTCGTCAACGCCGCGAACACGCTGAAGAACGCGCGCCAGGCGCAGGGCATCCCGACGGTCGTCGTCGACGTCCAGAACGTCTACGACGAGTTCTCGTACGGCCACCACTCGGCGCAGGCGATCCGCGACTTCCTGAAGCGCACGTCGTCGTGGAAGACGGCTCCGCACTACGTTCTCTTCCTCGGCGATGCGAGCTTCGATCCGCGCAATTACCTCGGCCTCGGCAGCTACGACTTCATCCCGACGAAGCTCTTCGCGACGCAGTATCTGAAGACCGCGACCGATGACTGGTTCACCGATTGGAACGACGCCGGTCTGCCGCAGCTCGCCGTCGGCCGCATCCCGGCTCGCACGGCGGACGAGGCGAACGCGATCGTCGCGAAGATCGTCGCGCGCAACGTCACGTCCGGCGATGCGTGGGCGAATTACGTCGAGATGATCGCCGACCGTCCGAACGAGTCGAACTTCGACAGGCCGGCCGATCAGATCACCAGCATGATTCCGGCGACGTTCAACGTCGACCGCATCTCGATCGCCACCACGCCGTCGGCGAACACCGCGATCGTGAATGCGTTCAACCGCGGCTCGCTGCTGACGAACTACATCGGCCACGGCTCGAACGAGATCTGGAGCAACGCCGTGTTCACGTCGGCCACCGCGGCGACGCTGAACAATGGCAACCGCCTGCCGTTCGTGTTCATCATGACCTGCTTCAACGGCGCGTTCCATGATCTGTTCACGAATAGCCTGGCCGAGGCGTTGCTGAGGAATCCGAGCGGCGGCGCGGTTGGCGTGTTCGCGTCGACCAGCTTGATCCCGGTCAACCCGCAAGTCTCGATCGGCCTCGAGTTCAACCGCCGCATCTTCGGCTCCTCGACGTCCGTCGGCGACGCCGTGATGGGCGCGAAGGCCGCGACGACCGACATGGATACCCGCCGCACCTACATCCTCTTCGGCGACCCGACGCTGAAACTCAAGTAGCTCACCACCTTCGTTTGCCCCTCTCCCCGCTTGCGGGGAGAGGGTGCCGAAGGCGGGTGAGGGGTCGCGTTTTCGCGCTACACTCCCGGCCGGTCTAATGTCATCCGCCCCACGGTACGTCGCGACCGTCCTCAGCATCGCTGTCCTTCTCGCCGCCTGCGGTCTGCTCGCCCGCATCGCGCACCCCGCGACGCTGCTGCCGCTCATCTATCCGACCACCGGCATCGGTTTCGCGGTCCTCTGGCGATTCGGCGTGCGCTGGTGGCCGGCGCTGCTGCTCGGGCAATTCGCCATCAGCTTCTATGCGTCGCACGGCTCCATCGCCGTCACCACCGTCTCGACGCTCGTCGAGCTCCTGACCTGTCTCGCGCTCCTGTATCTGTTGCAGCGATCGCGTGTATCGCCGGAGCTTTCGCGCATGCGCGACCTTCTGCATCTCATCGGCTGGACGCTCGTGATCCCCGGCGTCGCCGGAATCGTCATCGCGATCGTCGAGTGGTTCTACGGCGAAGGCCCGCTGTCCGTCGTCGCGCGCGACGGCCTGTACTGGTGGGTCGGAGACGCGATCAGCATCACCGTCTTCACGCCGCTGGTGACGACCGCGCGCACGTGGCAGTTCCTCCGCTCGTCGCGCTTCCGTCTCGTCGCGTCGCTCTCGATTCTCCTCTTCGCGCTCGCGCTCGCGATCACGCTCGGCGGCGACGTGTGGCAGTCGGCTCTCTTCCTTCTGCTTCCGATCGTGATCTTCAACTCCGTGCTCGCCGGGGTCGCGGGGGCCGCATCGTCCGGCGCGCTGCTCTGTCTCTCGCTCCTCGGGTTCGCGATCTCCGGCGCGACGCAGCCCGATCTCGTCATCCGCCTGATCTTCGTCGCGACGTCGACGCTCAGCGGCTACGTGATCGGCATCGTCTGGAACGAGCGCGAGCAGGCCGGGCATCAGCTCGAGCATCTCGCGCGGCACGACATGCTCACCGGCATCTTCAATCGCTACGAGTTCGAGAACCGTTTGCGCACCGCGCTGGCCGGCGACGAGAAGCGTCCGCACGCGCTGCTCTATCTCGACCTCGATCAATTCAAGCTCGTGAACGACACGTGCGGGCACATGGCCGGCGACACGATGCTGAAGGAGATCGCGCAGCAGCTCGCGATCACGATTCCGTCCGGCGCGACGCTGGCCCGCCTCGGCGGCGACGAGTTCGGATGCCTGATGCCCGACGCGGACGAGCGCGCCGCCATGCGCGTCGCCGAGGAGGTACACAAGGCGGCGGAGTGCTACAAGTTCCGGTTCGGACAGAGCGAGTTCGCCACGACGGTGTCGATCGGCATCACCCTGTTCGGCAACGCGCCGGGCGACACGTCCGACTCGATCCTCAGCCGCGCGGACATCGCGTGCTACCTGGCCAAGGAAGAAGGACACGGCGAGACGCGCGTCTATCGCCCGGCCGACGAGGCGATGCTGAGCTGGCACGCGGCGATCCAGGAAGTCTCGCAGGTCGAGCACGCGCTCGCGAGCGGGAAGCTCTCGCTGTTCTGTCAGCGGATCATCGCCATCGGCAAGCGCGAGGATCCGCATCTGTACGAAGTGCTGTTGCGCCTGCACGAAGGCGGCCGCTGGCAGTCGGCGTCGGAGTTTCTCCCGTTCGTGCAGCGCTTCGGCCTGATGGAGCGCATCGATCGCTGGGTGCTCGACAAAGCCTGCGAGTTCCTCGCATCCGCGGGCGACCCCGCGCTGCGCCTGTCGATCAACATCTCCGGCGCGACGTTGAACCAGCCGTCGTTCTTCGAGTACGCGATGTCGGTTCCCGAAAAGCACGGCATCGACGCTACTCGCCTCTGCCTCGAGGTTACGGAAGGCGTGGCCATTCAACGCCTGCGTCAGGCCGTGGAAGCGATGCACAAGCTCCGCGCCCGCGGCTTCGACATCGCCCTCGACGACTTCGGCGCCGGCGTCGCCAGCTTCGGCTACCTGCACGAGCTCCCGGTGACGATGGTCAAACTCGACGGCCGCTTCGTCCGCGACCTCCGCAGCGACCCCGCCGCCGAAGTAATCATCGACTCCCTCGTCCGCATCGCCGAGCTCCGCGGCGTGACCTGCGTGGCCGAATGGGTCGAGTCCGAGGAGAGCATCGAGCAGTTACGCCGCCTCGGCGTCGCCTACGCCCAAGGCTTCCACATCGGGGTCCCGCACCCGCTCAGCGATTTGTTGGGGGTGGTGGAGGCGGTGGGGGTTGGGCGGGGGTGAGGCGTTGCCGTTCGGATTCGACGTATCACATTCTTCAACGGAAGAGAGATACTTCGCTCTCGGCCAGACGAATCGCGAGCGATGGCTGTTTGTTGCCTTTACCACCGAAATTCAGGGATGAAGATGCCGAGCGAGAGTTTTGGTCGAAAGCAGATTCGACCGAATACATCGATTGGTCTAAAGCACAGAAGCTCGTACTGCCGAAGTTCCGCCCTACACTGCGAACAATCTCCTTGCGCCTGCCGGAATCCATGATCGCGGAGTTGAAGCTTCTCGCCAATCAGCGAGATGTACCGTATCAATCCTTGCTGAAGGTCTTTCTCGCCGAAAAGATCAGGGAAGAACGAACCGGCAAAGGGGAAGAGAAAAATCTCTCCACGCGAAGGCAGGCGGGCTAATGATGAGAAGGCACACGCAGAAACGCTCCACATCGGACTGATGGCCGGAGTCTACAGCGTCGACGACGCGATACGCTGGGCCGAGTGACCAACGCGCCGGGCATTGCGTTCTGCTCACGGATTGAAGCAGATAAGACGGTGATCCCATGTCGGGCGACTCAGCAACCCTCGAGAAATCGCATTGCCTAAGGCATACGCGCGGACATTTTCTCCGCGAGGGGCCGCAGTTTCTCGATGGGAACCTGATCCTTTTTCGCCTTCGCCGTCACTTCGATTGCGCCGACGAATCCGCCCTTGACGACAGAACAGGTCGTATTGAATCCGTACTGTTCCATGTTTTTGGGCGGCGTAATCGTGGAGCAGGTAATCGGGCCGAATGTCTTGACTTCGACCTGAGCGCCCAGGTCCTTCATCATCTGGATGCCTGCGGCCGCGGCGTCGGCGGAGGCCTTTCCCTTTGACTTCGCGAGACGGATCAGGATCGTCGCGGTGGCCGTATTGCCGGAGCAGACCTTCACCGTGCCCATGCTGCCGCCCTTGAGCGGCACTTTCGCGCCGAAAGCAGCCGTCACTTCCGCCGGGGAGAGCAGGCTGCACGCGTCTTCGGTTCCGGCGCCCGACACGCTGGCCGCAAGAAGCACGATCACCGCTGGGAGACATCGTTGGATTGCACGCATGGAAACTCCTGGTTTGAATCGGAAGACATGCAAGAGCCGCGCTAGGAGTCTTTGCGTTTCCGCCGTTTGCGCTTCTTCGCGTCGAGGAGCTGTTGCAACGCCTGAAGATGAGGAATGATGGGTTCGACGCGGTTCAGCGACTTCGCCGCCGCGAACGTCTGGAGCGCCAGGCCGCCGACGGACGCGAGGCGGCTGCGGCCGGCGTAGCGGATGCCGCGGGCGATGATCTCGAATTCGTCCGCCACGATGCCGCAGAAGCGGTCGAAGTCTCGCGCGTCGCGGGCGTCCTCCGGTCGCAATCTGTCCATTCTCTGCAGATCCGGCGACGCCTCGACGGCGACGGCCAGTTCTTCGATGAATTCGGGCGGGAGATTCGCGAGGCGCACCAGCGCGCGCATCTCGTTGGCGCTGACCGGCGCGCGGTAACCCGGAATGGTGGCCGCGATTCCCCGGATGGCTGCAAAGATCTCATTCGCGCGATCGAGATAATCCATAGTGATCGGCAGAATAGCATTCGCGTTCGCCGCGCTCGATGACGGACGTCATCGTTCGGCACGATTGATTTCGTGTCCGTGATGACGAGCGTCATGATGCGAGCCAAAAGAATTAGAACGCGTGATGACGAGCGTCATCATCAGTGGCAAATGATTTGGTTCGCGTGATGACGAGCGTCATCATCAGTGGTAAACGATTCGGTGCGCGTGATGACGAGCGTCATCATCAGTGGTAAATGATTTGGTTCGCGTGATGACGAGCGTCATCATCGGTGATAAATGATTCGGTTCGCGTGATGACGGGCGTCATCAGGAGCGGCCAATTTCTTACCTCGCGTGATGACGACGATCATCACGGACGGCAAAGAGAGACCTGATTCATCCGCGCGCGCGCATCCGCGATCGCGGTGAATTCCGCGGCCGCTCCACTCTCCAGCTCCGCGCGATGGCTCTCCAGCCATTCGTGAAATTCGCGCAGCCAGGTGCGGCATCCGTCGACCGTCCCGAAGGGAGGTTCTTCCTCGACCGGCGGATGATCCAGCACCTGAACGAGACGCGCCGCGTCGTAGGCGGCCCCGCATTCGTTGCCTTCGACGAGCGGCTCCTCGGCGATCCGTGTCGCCAGCGCGAGAAACGCCGTGTAGGGAAACGGTCCATCGGGCGAGTCTCGCATTTTCTGGATCATCTTCTCCAGGCTGAACTGCGTCCTCGAGATCGACGCGATGAGCTCTGTAATGATCATGACGGGAGGGTCGGGCTGCGACGCGAGCTCCGCGATGAATGCCTGCGCCGCGTACCAGTCATCTCCCGACCGGTACGTCCATCCTGACGGCAGCAGCCGCCCGAAATGAGCCGGCCTCGGCGCAAGCATGTTGCGAACGACGCCGTACGTCTCCGCCGTCATCGGAAACTGCTGGATCGTCTGCATCATCACGCGCTCTTCCAGGAACGACGCACAGCGCATACCGTCGACGATGTCGATGCCGCGCGCGTCGGCTGTCGCAATCTCCACGCTCTCGAGCGCTCGCTCGACCTGCCACGGCCACGGTGTGCGCCGCAGCTCCGCGAGAGTCGTGGGATAGTCCATCGGCTCCGGCGGCGGCTGCTGCTCGAGCTCGAGCCGCGCCGCGGTGAGAATCGCCATGTATCGCGGCGGCAGAATCTCGCCGGCCAGCTCCGCCGCGCGCATTCGATCGTCGTATCTCGTCGACGGGTCGATGATGAGCGCCCAAAGCGACTCCGGACTCTCCGCGGCTGCGAGCACGCGGCCCTCGTTGGGATTGATCCGATTGAGATCCGCCTCCATCTGTGCCTCTTCGACGAGCGAGATCTGCATCAGGAGGACGAGCGCCAGCGAACAGTTCACCCTCGAAATATGCGGCGGATTTCATAAGATCGCCGGTGAATGTTCGATGAACACATGAACGCGGCGATCGAAGAGGCGCGGCGCGGGCTCGCCGAGGGCGGCATTCCGATCGGATCCGTGCTCGTCCATGACGGTCGCATCCTCGGCCGCGGCCACAACCGCCG
>Ga0070680_100004811_pt1 | contig 10166 bp, 5 predicted proteins | sample KBSC73BmetaG_FD_64672 | JGI IMG/M metagenome (GOLD analysis project Ga0070680, IMG submission 64672) | Corn rhizosphere microbial communities from Kellogg Biological Station, Michigan, USA - KBS C7-3B metaG | ecosystem: Host-associated > Plants > Roots > Rhizosphere | place: USA: Michigan... | reverse complement strand
CCGAGTTATCGGCTGCTGTGCGAGGAGATTTTCGGCCCCGTCGTCACGGCGTACGTCTACGAGGACAGCGAGTGGGACGAAACGCTCGAGGTGATCGATCGCACGTCACCGTATGCGCTCACGGGCGCGGTGTTCGCCAACGACCGGGCGGCCGTGCGCGAAGCGGCGATGGCGTTGCGCAACGCGGCCGGCAACTTCTACGTGAACGACAAGCCGACGGGCGCGGTGGTCGGACAGCAGCCGTTCGGCGGCGCGCGCGGGTCCGGTACCAACGACAAGGCCGGATCCAAGCTCAATCTCGTTCGCTGGGTGAGCGCGCGCTCCGTCAAGGAAACATTCTCGCCGCCGCTCGACTACAAGTATCCGTTCATGGCGGAGAAGTAGATGCTCGTTCTCGATCAGGCCACCGTCGGCCGCCTGCTGCCGATCGGGGCCTGCATCGAGGTCATGGCGTCGACGTTGACGGCGCTCGCGCGCGGCGACGCGGTGCTTCCGCTGCGCACGGTCATTCGCGTTCCCGACACGAGCAACGCGTTCGCCGTAATGCCGGCGTACGTGAACGATCTCGGGCCAGTGATCGGCGCGAAGGTGATCACCGTCTATCCCGGCAATCTCGACACGGCGTTCGACGCGCATCAGGGCGCCGTCTTGCTGTTCGACCCGGCGACGGGCGCGCTCGCCGCCGTGGTCGACGCAACGGCCATCACGACGGTGCGTACCGCCGCAGTATCGGCTGTGGCTACGCGCGTGCTCGCCCGCGGCGATGCTTCGCGCTTGGCGATTCTCGGCGCTGGCGTCCAGGGTCAGGCGCACCTGTTCGCAATGTGTGCCATCCGGCCGATCGCGTCGGTGTGCGTCTGGAGCCGCAACAGCGCGCGAGCCCAGCGGCTGGCCGAGACCGCTCGACGTGCTCTGGGTATCGGCGCGTCCGTTGCGGCTACGGGGGAGGACGCAGTGCGCAATGCGGACATCGTCTGCACGACGACCTCCGCGACGACGCCCGTCCTGTGCGGCGACTGGCTCGCGCCCGGCACGCACGTGAACGCAATCGGAGCGTGCACGCCGAACGCGCGCGAGATCGATTCGGCCACGGTCGTGCGGTCGCGGCTGTATGTCGATCGGCGCGAGTCGGCACTGCGCGAGCCCGGCGACATTCTCGCTCCGCTCGAAGCGGGCGAGATCACCGCGTCGCACGTGGTCGCCGAGCTGGGTGACGTATTGCTCGATCCCGGTGCTGGCCGCCGGGCCGCGGAGGAGATCACGCTGTTCAAGTCCCTCGGATTGGCGATCGAGGATCTCGCCGCGGCCTCGTTCGTCTACGCGGAAGCGCAGCGCACCGGCGCTGGCGTTCCGGTGGCACTCGGCGGAACGCGCAATGAAGCCCATTGAGCCGCTGACGCTCGAGGACGTGCGCGAGGCGCGCGATCGCATTGCGGAGTCGGTCGTACGCACCCCGCTGATCCGATTGCAGGTTGACGCGCCGGCCGAAATCCATCTCAAGCTCGAGACGCTGCAGCCAATCGGCTCGTTCAAGCTTCGTGGCGCGTTGAACGCCATGCGTCTCCTGCCGCCCGATGCCCTGGCGAACGGCGTCTACACGGCGAGCGCGGGGAACATGGCGCAGGGTGTCGCATGGGGCGCGCGCGAGCTCGGCATCGCATGCACGGTGATCATGCCGGAGAGTGCGCCGCGCACCAAGCTCGATGCGGTCCGCCGGCTCGGCGCGACGATCGTGAGCTTGCCGTATGACGAATGGTGGCGCACGCTGGCCGAGCACGGTCGAGCGGGAATGCGCGGCGCCTTCATCCATCCGGTGGCGGACCGCGGTGTCATGGCCGGGAACGGCACGATCGGCCTCGAGATCCTCGAGGATTTGCCGGACGCGAGCGCGGTGCTCGTGCCATTCGGCGGCGGCGGTCTGGCCGCCGGCATCGGCGCGGCCGTTCGCGCACTCTCGCCCGCAGCGAAGGTATTCGGCTGCGAAGTCGCGACCGCGGCGCCGCTCAGCGCGTCGCTCGACGCCGGTGAACCCATGTCGGTGTCGCGCACGGCCAGCTTCGTGGACGGCATCGGCAGCGGCAGCGTACTTCCCGAGATGTGGCCGTCGTTGCAGCGCGTGCTGAGTGGCGCCCTCATCGCGTCCCTCGACGAGGTACGAAACGCCGTTCGGCTGCTGGTCGAGCGGGCGCGGGTCGTCGCTGAAGGCGCCGGCGCCACGCCAGTCGCCGCCGCCTTGAGCGGCCGTGCTGGAACGGGCAAGCTCGTGTGTGTCGTGTCCGGCGGGAACATCGATTCGAAAACGCTCATCGAGCTGCTGAGCTGAGCGCGCGCCCATCGCGTCATGTAGCATGCCCGCGCGCCCGATATCCCGCATCCATGGCTGGCGGACGCTGGCACCCAATCTGCCTTAGATCACCGCGCGCGACAGCGCGGTCGCCCGATGCAGGGGGGCTTTGGCGATCAGGAGGTGCGGATCGATGAGAAAGTTTACGGATGCAAACGGAGTGGAGTGGACGGTATTCGAGGTGAAGCGTCAAAGCGGTTCGACGGAGCGGTGGGCGTATCTTCCCGAACCCTTTGGCGGCGGCTGGCTCTGCTTTGAATCGACGCGGACGAAGCGCCGACTCACCCCGATACCACTTCGCTGGCGTGAATACCGGGACGAGCAGCTCGAGCAAATGCTTCGCGCGGCCCAGCCGGTGAGTCGGCCGCGGTTCAGCGGTGAACATCGCCCAGTGATCGAATGATCAGGCTCAGGGCTTCGGCTTGACGGCGCCCCGCCCGATCGATCGGTAGTACTCCTCCACGTTCTGCCGGTAACCGGCCGGCACGTCGCCCGAGCGCTCGAGCAGCACGCGGCTGGAATCGCCGGCCCCCATGGCGCGACGCAGCGCGAATTCAAAGTCCTTGAAACCCTCGAGGGTCGCCGTGCGCAGATCCGACGACGCGCGCGTGTCCTCGAGCACCTGCGGCCTTGCGAGATCACGCAAGTCGGCGATGGCACGGTCGAGATCGGCTGTCGGCAGGCCTTGCGCGGTGACGTCGCGTCTCAAGGCTTCAGCATCGGCAAGGCGCTGCTGCGCCTCACGGGCGAACTGTTGCGCGTCCGTTGGCGAGAGTCGAGCGCCAGCGCCCTGCGGCACCGCGCCGCCGCGCGGCGGACCTCCGCCAGCGGGCCTGCCGCCATTCGCCATCTGCGTATTGCCGCGCTGACCATTCCGACCGCCGCCTTGCTGCCCTTGCTGCCCTTGCTGCCCTTGCTGCCCTTGCTGCCCTTGCTGCCCTTGCTGCCCCTGTTGGCCGGATTGCGGCTGTTGCGGTTGTGTCGACCCTTGCCGGCGTTGCTGCCCTGATTGAGTCTGCTGACCATCGGGCCGCTGCTGTTCTCGAGCACCGCTTTGCTGCTGGTGTCCCGACTGCGCGGTCTCGGAATCCTCCGCGCGCTGCTTGAGTCGCTCGTTCATCGATTCGACGCCACGCACCAGATCGCGTGCACGATCCGCCGTTTGCGCACGCTTCGCTTGCGCTGCACCGGCCTGCGCGGCTGCTTGCGCGGCCGCCTGCGCCTGCTGCACGCGCTGTCCGAGATCGGCGATGTCTCCGCCAATCTGCTGCTCGGCGGATTTCATCCAGTCGGCCGGCGCGCGGCCAGCCATCTGCTGCGTGTACCGCAGCTTCTCCTCGACTTTCCGCCCGCGCAGCGTGTCCGCCGCCGCCTGCACCGCGCGCGACACATCGCGCTGGTCGCGGCGCTCCTCGAGCGCCATGCGATCGAGCTTGCTCTTGAGCTGCTGCACCTCGTCCGCCATCGCGCTCTTCTGATTGGCGATGGACTGCTGCAGCTGCCGCTGCTGCCCTGCCGCCGCGGCGTTTGGCGTGGTCTGCTGCAACTTGTCGACGTCTGACTGGACCTGCTTCTCCTGATCGGCGAGCTGCTGGGCGGCCCGAGCCGCGTCGTCGAGATCGCGGGTCGAGCGGCCGTTCTTCTGCTCGTCGAGCAGCCGGCGCGCCTGTTCCAGATCGGACAAGGCCTGTGATGCATCGCCCGTCTGCTTGCCGTTGGCGGCCGAGCGGCGCATGGCGTCCGCGGCTTGCTGAAGCCGGCGTGCGGCTTCGGCGAGTGACTGCGACTCGGGAGTCTGCTGTTCGCGCGCGAGGCGCTCGAGCTTGTGCGCTTCGTCCTCGGTCTGCTGCGCGAGATCGCGCTGCGACTGTCCACCGGACGCGCCCGACGCACCCATGCGGCTGAGACTGTCCGCCTTGCGCTGCGCGCGTTCGTTCTCGTGCTGCTGCCGTGCGGCGAGCTCGCGCAGCTTCTCCGCAGTCTCGTCGATCTGGTTGTCGGCCTGCTGCTGTTGCTGGCTCTGCTGCTGGCCGCGCTGCACCGTCTCATACTGATTGCGCAGCCGGTCCTTCTGCAGCTCGAAGATGTCGGCGAGATCCTGCGCATCGGTTTGCTGGCCGCCGCCTCCGCCCCCACCGCCCCCGCCCATCGACACCTGGATGTCGCGAAACACCGCTTCGGCACGCTGCAGTTGTTGCAGCGCGCGCTGCTCCGGCGGCAGCGCGCCATTCGGCTGTGCGTCGACGAGCTTCTTCTCGGCCGTGTCCATCATCGACGCGGCCTGCGGGAGAATTTTCGAGATCTTCGCCCAGTTGCTGTCCTGGGCGGCAATGCCGCGCTCGACGAGCCGCGCGGCGAGCTGGTTCACTTGTTCGCGCAAACGCTGCTGCGACAGCCGCAACGTCGCGAGATTCTCGGCGAAGCTCTTCTTGTCGGTCTCGGCGCTGTCGCGCGCCGTCTTGAACGTGGCGGCGATGATGTCACGCTGCTGCTTGGAGAGCTGGCCAGGATTGTCCTGCTGGCCTCCGCCACCCTGCTGCCCGCCACCGCCACCCTGCTGCTGCCGATAGTCCTGATCGTACGGCCGCACGGTGAGAAAATAGATGTCCGTCGACGCGCGGTGCGGACCGCTCACCACGTCGTTGTCCGTCGCGCGCGCGTAATACGACACGACGTCGCCCGGCTGCAATTTCAGGTTCTCGAGCATGAACGTGTAGCCGGCGGAAACGTCCTGGATGGCGCGCGCGCCATCGTGCAGCGGTATGGCGCGCTCCGGACTTCCATTCACCGAATACACCAGCTCCATCTTGGCGACGCCATAATCGTCCTCGGCGCGTGCCTCCGTGTACACCTCGTCGACCGAGAGGACCTTCTGATCGCGACCCGGCTTGGTGAGCTGTACCGCCGGCGGACGATCGGGCAGCGCGTCGATGTTGTAGTCGAGCGAGCCGGTGACCAGCTTCCCCTGCGGTCCCTCGAGCTCGACTTTATAGAATCCTGAATGGTCGACGCGCAGCATCGCCATCAAGCGACCGTCCGACGTCGGAACGAGGCGCAGCGTGTCGCCGCCGTCGAGCACGACGCGGCCGCCGCTCGTCGGCACGGTCGGCGACACGCGAATGCGAACCAGGGTGCCTTGCAACGCGGCGATGTCGCCGGTGCTGTCGATGTCGCGCGGCGCGAGCTGCGTGTACGCCGGATACCGGTACTGCAGATCCATGCGCTTGACGTACGGCAGATTGGCGACGTCGATGGCGTAGCTCGACGACCGGACGCCGTTCGCCGCCACGACATATTCCGTCTTGGCCCCGATGTCGAACAGCCGGACGGCATAGCGTCCGGTGCTGTCCGCCATCATCGGCAGTCGCGTCCAGTTGGTGGAATCCGCCGGACGCACGAGCAGGTCGACGCGATCCGACTGAAAGCCGAGCAGGTTCGCGGCGATCAGCTGATCGCCGCCCCTGGCGACGGTCGCGTTGCCTGGATCGACGGAGATGCTGAACAGACTCACCGGCGTGCCGTGGTCCCACGGCATCGTGATCAACCGCACGCCATGCCGCAGCACTGCCGGCCCGAAGGCGGTGAGCAGCACCACGGTCGCGAGCACGGCCGCGAGCACGCCGGTATTGGTGCGCAGTTCTCCCGCGTCGACAGCGCGGCCGTCGCCCACGCGATGCACGCGCTCGAGCGCCGCGCGTGTCAGTCGATCGATCAGCGCCGGAGAGCGAAGACCGCCGCTCACCGCCGCACCATTGCCCATCTCCACCGCGGTGATCACCGAGGCCTTGAGCGAGGATTCGTGCTCCTCGAGGTACATCGCGACTTGGTCGTCGCCGAGCCGCGGCAGCAGCGGACGCCCCACGAACCACGCAATCAGCGCGACGATCGCCACGAGCGTCACGATGCGGCAGGCGAGCACCATCCCGTCGTTGTAGCCGCTTCGATCCATTGCGTACGCAGCCACCGCGAGCACGATCCAGCTCGCCGCCGCCGCAATGGCGGCGCCACGGAGCGCACGCTTGATGCGGTAGCGCAGCCGCACGCCACGCACCACGCCAAGCAGCTGCGATTGTTCGGACGGAAGCCCATGTACGCTTTCCATCGTTCCCCCCCCGCTGACCTTCGTCAGCTCGTCGCGCGCGACAATCTGTTCGACAACATCGTTTCCGTCGCCAGCAGCAGCAATGCCGCCAGCAGGAGATACCACCACACACTCTGCCGCCGTTCCCGGTCCTCCGGCGTGGCGGCGTTCGCGCCGTCGCCGGCCGGCATCCGTGCACTCGCCGCCTCCACCGCGGTCACGATGTCCCGCGGGTCGACGTGCGCCAGATCGAGCTCCGCCGGATCGACGTTCACCGCAATCGGCCGGCCGCTACCCACCGGTGTGTTCGGTCCGCGAAGCTCGTAGAAGCCCTGCTCGCGGAGCGTCGTGATGTGATCGGCTCCGTCTGCGCTCAGTCGTTCACGCTGGCCGGATGGCGACTCGAGCACGAGCGCGCTCGTGCTGTCCGCGTTGCGGGCACTCGCGAACTCCGCGGTCAACTCACCGTGACGTGACAGATCCAGAACGTCGCCGGCGGTGAACCAGAGACGCGGGTCCGCGTACCGGCCGACGCTCTTCCCAAGTTGGTGCACGAACGGCAGGAACACGGGCTGCAGCGGCAGGTTGCTCCAGTACGTGTCGATGCTCGACGCCCACACCACGAGCTTGCCCGAGCCGATGTCGCGCTCGACGAGTGCCGGCGCGCCGTCGTCGAATCGCGCCACGACGCGGCCCGCGGCGACCGGCTTCAACGTGCGATACCGGTCGAAGCGGGCGGTCGAAAAGTCGCCGCCATGCGGCACGTTGAAGATCTCGAATATCGGGTTGGCATAGTCCACGGATGACAGCGTTCCGCGGGCGTCCGCCGTCCGGTCGATCACCGGGCCGACCGACGCCGGAAGCAGTGCGCGCCACTCCGCGGGCCAGGCGTCGGCATTCTGCCCACCCGGCACGATCACCACGCCGCCGCCCGCCGCGATCAGCTCCCGGAGCCGCACGCCCACCGCACCGCCGGGCAGAGCGACTTCGTTCAGGATCACCAGCGCCTGTGCGTCAATGTCGCGCGGCGTCACCGCCGACGCCGGCTTCTCGGTCACGCGGAACGCCGGCCGATCGCCGATCGCCAGCGCGCGGCTGATATACAAACTCTGATTGGGCCGCGGACTGGCCGGGTCGACGATCAGCACCGGCACGGCCGCATCCGGCGCGATCGTGAAGTCGAGCACGTCGTCCGAGACGAGCGAGTCGGGCGTGATCCGCACCGCGCCCTTCGTCGCACCGCTGGGCACCACGATCGGAGCGAAGGCAACCTGCACCGCCGCGCGGGCCGGCACCGTGATCTGGCGCGTCTGCACGTCGCGCCCACCGATCGCCAGCGTTGCGCGCCGAGGTGCGGCCGACGCGCCGGTGTTGACGAGCCGCGCGGCGACCGTGATGCGATCGCGATCGCCGGCGCTATCGCGGTCGGTCGTCACCAGCGCGACGGCGACATCCGGCGAGGCTGCGCCACTCACGTCCACCGGCGTGATCGTCGTCCCCGGTGGGAGCGTCACTTCGTTGTGACTCGCCCAGCCGGTCTTCTGAAAATCGGAGATCAGCACCACCTCGCGTCGAGGCAACGTCGAGGCGGAGAGGATCTGCGACGCAAGCTTGAGCGCGGGCGCAAAGCTCGTGCGTTCAGACGATACGTGCGCCGCATCGATCGACGCATCGAGCTGCGGCGCGGCGGCCATCGGCGGACTGGCGACTGAGGCGTCCCCGGCAAAGAGCACGAGCGTGCCACGATCGCCTGGCCCGAGTCCGGCGACGATCTTCTTTGCGGCGGCGCGCGCGGTCGTCCAGCGGTCGCCGAACTCCATGCTGGCCGAACGGTCGAGCAGGATCACGACGCTGCGCGCGCCGGACGATCCCGCCGCCGCCGCGCGATGCGCGAAGAACGGCCGCGCGAACGCCGCGGCGAACAGCAGGATCGCCAGACAGCGCAACGCGAGCAGCAGCAGGTGCCGCAGCTTCTGCCGCCGCACTGAGCGATACGGAATTCGCTGCAGGAACATCAGCGACGGAAACTGCACCACGACCTTGCGCTCGCGGTTGATCAGATGGATCAGGACCGGAACGGCGATCGCGGCGAGGCCGGCGAGGAATGCAGGTGCGAGAAAGCTCATCAGCGCACCCGCTTGATCCGCTGCCGGGCCGCGAGATAAGCAAAGAGCGCCTGATCCAGCGGTTTGGACGTGTCGAACAACGAATAGTCGGCGCGCGTACCGCCGATGCGCCGCGCCAGCGTCGTGGTGTGCTCGCGCACGAGCTCCCGGTACTGCTTGCGCAGGTAGTCGGGAATGACCGGCATCTTTTCGCCGGTCTCCATGTCGATGAAGTTGCTCGCGTCGCTGAACGAGAAGTCGATCTCGCGCGGATCGAGCACGTGAAACACGATCAGGTCGTTGCCGCGGCCGCGAAGCTGGCTCAGCGCCGCCATGATGGCGTCGGCATCCTCGTAGAAATCGGAGATCACGGCGATGAGGCTGCGCCGGCGGAGCACGTCAGCGAGCTTGTGCATCGGCTGAAGCAGCGCGGCGCGTCCTGGCGCGGCGGCCGCGTCGCGCGCCGACATTTCGATGCGATCGAGCGCGTGCAGGATGTGCTGCAGATGGCGCGCCGACGGCGGCACGTAATCCACCACGCCGGTGTCGATCGTCGCCAGTCCCACGCGATCGCGCTGGAGATTCGAGAAGTACGCCAGGCAGGCCGCGAGATAGCAGCCGTACTGGAGCTTCGATAACCGGCCATCCTCCTCGCTCGCACCGTATCGCATGGATGGCGACACGTCGAGAATGACCGTGAAGTTCATGTTCGTATCGGCTTCGTATTCCTTGACGAAGTGCCGGTCGCTTCGCGCGTACAGCCGCCAGTCGATGCGTCGCGTGTCGTCACCCGGCATGTACGCGCGATGCTCGGCGAAGTCGGTCGACGAGCCGAGGTGCGGCGCGCGATGCAGGCCGTTGATGAATCCTTCCACGACCGTACGCGCCAGCAATTCGAGATTGCTGATGCGTGAGAGAACGGTGGGGTCGAGGAAGGTAGACATCGTGGATACGTCAGAGTCCCGAGCGCGGCACGGGTACCGCGTTCAGCAATTTCTCGATGATCTGATCCGACGTGACGCCCTCGGATTCGGCGTGGAAGTTCGTGAGTACGCGATGGCGCAGCACCGGTTTCGCGAGCGTGCGAATGTCGTCGAAGCTCACGTTGAAGCGGCCGTCCATGAGCGCGCGCGCCTTGCCGCCGAGGATGAGCTGCTGCGGCGCGCGAGTGCTGGCGCCGTAGGAGACCCACTGGCGAATGAAATCCGGCGCCTTGGGTCCCGGACGACTCGCGCGCGCCAGGCTCACCGCGTATCGCGCCACCGGCTCGGCGATCGGAACGCGGCGAACGAGCTGCTGGAACGCGATGATGTCCGTGCCGCTGATCGCGTGCTGAAAGCGATGGTTCTGCACCGACGTCGTCGACGTGGCCACCTGCACCTCCTGATCCTCCGGCAGGTAGTCCATGATGATGTTGAACATGAAGCGATCCAGCTGGGCCTCGGGCAGCGGATAGGTGCCCTCGAGCTCGATCGGATTCTGCGTAGCGAAGACGTGAAACGGCTCGTCGAGCCGGAAGGTCTTGCCCTGCACGGTGACGCGATGCTCCTGCATCGCCTCGAGCAACGCGGACTGCGTCTTCGGCGGCGTGCGGTTGATCTCGTCGGCGAGCACGATGTTGGCGAAGATCGGCCCC
>Ga0070680_100004810_pt1 | contig 10166 bp, 10 predicted proteins | sample KBSC73BmetaG_FD_64672 | JGI IMG/M metagenome (GOLD analysis project Ga0070680, IMG submission 64672) | Corn rhizosphere microbial communities from Kellogg Biological Station, Michigan, USA - KBS C7-3B metaG | ecosystem: Host-associated > Plants > Roots > Rhizosphere | place: USA: Michigan... | reverse complement strand
AAACGATTTTATTAAGAAGAACGAACAAAATAAAACTTCCTGATGCCATTATTGCTGCAACTGCAATTGTACATAATCTGCAGTTAATCACTCATAATTTAAAAGATTTTAAGAATATTCCTGAACTGATCGTGGATGATGCAAATGCTTTATAGATTTTGCATAACTATTTTCATATAAAAAATACCAATGAACTATCATAATAGCCAGCAACTTTTCTCCCGCGCCCAACAAACAATTCCTGGAGGTGTAAATTCTCCTGTTCGTGCGTTTCGTAGCGTCGGTGGCAATCCTGTATTTATAAAGTCGGCAAAAGGCGCTCACCTTTTTGATGAAGACGGCAATCAATTTATTGATTACATCAACTCATGGGGCCCGATGATCCTTGGTCATGCTTATGAACCGGTCGTAAAAGCAATTCAGGAAAAAGCAGCCACGTCAACTTCTTTTGGTGCGCCAACAGAGTTAGAAATCGAAATGGCAGAGTTGATAAAAAGCATGTGCCCAAATGTTGATCTTATCAGAATGGTGAGCAGCGGCACGGAAGCTTGTATGAGCGCTATTCGTTTGGCACGTGGCTACACAGGGAAAAATAAATTCATCAAATTTGAAGGTTGCTATCATGGCCATGCAGATTGTTTTTTGGTGAAAGCAGGAAGCGGTGTAGCAACATTAAATATTCAAGCTGTTCCGGGAGTTACTGCCGGTGTTGCGAATGATACTTTGACTGCACCTTACAATAATTTGTCTGCGGTTGAAAAATTAATTGAAGAAAATAAAGGAGAAATTGCTGCGATCATTTTGGAGCCGGTTGTGGGCAACATGGGCTGTGTTCCGCCACAGAAAGACTTCCTGGAAGGCTTGAGAAAGTTATGCGAGGAAGAAAATATTATTTTAATTTTTGATGAAGTGATGACTGGTTTTCGTTTGGCTACCGGTGGCGCACAGGAGAAATTCAAAGTTAATGCTGACCTGGTTACTTATGGAAAAGTGATTGGTGGTGGTTTGCCGGTCGGTGCTTTTGGTGGTAAAAAAGAAATTATGGAACACATTGCTCCGCTCGGAAACGTTTACCAGGCGGGCACTTTAAGCGGAAATCCCATCGCAATGATCGCAGGATACACTATGCTGAATGAATTAAAAAACAATCCTTCCATTTACAACGAATTGGATGAAAAAGGCGCGCGTCTTGAAAAAAGTTTGAATGATATTTTGACCGTAAAAAATATTCCTCATAGCATCAATCGCTTCGGAAGTATGATGAGTATTTTCTTTACCAACGATGAAGTCATCGATTTTGAAACGGCTTCCAAAACAGATATAAAATTGTTCAACAAATTTTTTCATCATATGCTTGACCAAGGAATTTATCTTCCTCCATCCGCATTCGAAAGCTGGTTTATCAGTAATGCACTTAGCGCTCAGGATATAGAACAAACCATTGATGCGGTTGAAAAATTCAGATTGTAGCAAACGTGGAATACAATAAATCAGAATGATATTTTAGGCAAAGCTTTTTTGGTTTCCATTCAATTACAAATAGAAAAATAAATTCGTTTTATTTTTTCGTTTACTGTTCCCCGTTAGCAAGTGTTGATGGAATAGTGTTTAATCAGGCCATCGCCATTTTGTTATACTTGTTTCTGTATTCAATTGGGGTAAGACCGGTTAATTTTTTAAATAAATCACGAAAAGCTTTGGTGTCAGTATATCCCACGTCATACATTACTTCCGAAATATTTTTTCGACTACATTCAAATTGTCTTTTCGCTCCTTCTACTCTTATCCGGTGGACATATTCCAAAACAGAATTATTAGTGGCTTCTTTAAAACGGCGCTCAAACGACCGCCGGCTCAAATTTACCATTCTTGCTAAATCATCTGTACCAATTTTTTCAGAAATATTTTTTTCAACGAATTCCTGTGCCTGCAAGATTTCTTTATCAGTATGATTTTTCTGTCCTTTAAACATTGCGAACGTGGACTGGCTGTCCCTGTCAATGTCTATTGCAAAATATTTTGAAGCAAGAATCGCCGTTTCCCTGTCTGTATATTTCTCTAACAGATACAGCAAAAGATTCCAATATGAATTGGCTCCGCCACTTGAATAAATTCTTTTTTCTTCAGTTACTATACTTCCTTCAACAACTTCCACGTCGGGATACATTTCCCTGAATTCATTTTGAAATCCCCAATGTGTTGAACATTTTTTGCCATTCAATAACCCCGTTGAAGCAAGCAGAAAAGCGCCTACGCATAATGAAGCAACTTCTGCACCGTTTTCATATTGTGATACAATCCAGGGCACAGCAGCTTTGTTTTTTGATACCGCCAAAGAGATATCGCCAAATAATGCCGGTATAAAAATCAGGTCTGTTTGAGTTACCTCTTTTAGCAGGCGATTGGGAAACACTGAAAACATTCCGTTGTTCAATTTGATTTCTTTTTTTGTACCTACAAGTTCCACATCAAATAAAGGTTGTTTTCCCGCAGACAGTAAAAACTGGTTGGCGACTGTAAACAGGTATTGCGGATCGGCAACCGCCTGCATTACAGAAGATTCAGGAACCAGAATAGAAACTTTTTTCATCGCATAAAGATAATATGTTTTACTGTCGCAATCAGCACCCAAAACTGTCATATAAACCACCGCTAAAAATGATTTATCATCAGCATTTTTGTGGTGTAAAATAATTTTAAAAAATAAAATCTAAAACAATGTCAAACAATAAAGTGCAACTTCACAGGGTGTTTGCCGCGCCACCGGAAAAAGTCTTTAAAGCATTTACCAATGCAGATGCTTACGCTTCATGGCTTCCTCCTTATGGTTTTGTGGCTACCGTTCATGAACTTAACGTAAAAATAGGTGGAACCTATAAGATGTCATTTACAAATTTAACAACAGGAAATGCCCAGTCATTTGGCGGAGAATTTTTAGAACTGAAACCGAATGAACTGATAAAATATTCAGACAGATTTGACGACGAGAATCTGCCGGGGGAAATGATTACTACTGTCCATTTTAAACAGGTAATATGTGGCACAGAAATAAATATTACGCAGGAAGGTATACCTGAAGCAATACCACCGGAAATGTGCTATTTAGGCTGGCAGGATTCCCTGGATAAATTAAAAAGATTAGTGGAACCTAATATTCCTCAGCCTTAAAAACATTCTTCACCACAAATACTACCGACTTTAAATTTTACACCAATGGCAAAACAAGTATTTATTAACCTTCCGGTTAATGACCTTCAAAAATCAATAGCGTTTTATGAAGCTATTGGCTTCACAAACAATCCACAATTCACAGATGAAACAGCGGCCTGCATGATTTGGAGCGATACAATCTACATCATGTTGCTGACGCATGACAAGCTAAAACAATTTACTACCAAAACAATCGTTGATGCCCGAACTTCAGTTGAGGTAAGCATTTCACTTTCTTTTGAAAAGAATGATGAAGTAAATGCGTTTGCTGAAAAAGCGTTAAAAGCCGGGGGCAGAGAGCCATCTGAACCCCAGGATTACGGTTTCATGTACCAGCGCGGCGTGGAAGATCCGGATGGACACCATTTGGAAGTATTTTATATGGACATCAACAAATTTCCTCAAAAACAATAAAACCGATTGGGATTAAACGTGGAAGCATGTTTTTCAAGACAATTATGCAAGTCCTGTAGTTCGAGTAAGGCCACAATCTTTTCAATCATACAAATTCAAAAAAGATGTTACAGACAACACCATTCATTTTATTTGATGGCAATTGCAAACAAGCAATGACTTTTTATAAGGAATGCCTTGGCGGTGAACTAACGTTAATAAGACTCGGCGACACACCAATGAAGGCACAATTTCCTTCAGAAAAACATGACAGAATAATTTATGGCCAACTTATAAATGGCAACATTAATTTTTCTGCTACAGACTGGATGGCCTCGCCTGCGCTTGAACCAAAGCAGGGCAATACTTTCAGCATTTATCTTACAGGTGAAACCTATGATGAGTTGAAGCCTGTGTTCGATAAGCTTTCTATCGGAGCGGATAAAGACAAAAGGACCTTTATGGAATTGGACAACACATCTTTTGGTGTTTATGGGCAATTCACAGACAGGTATGGAGTTGCATGGATATTCAGAGGTGCAAATCAAAAATGATAATAGCCGCGCCACTTATTCATTGCCACTGTCATCTTGCGATATACTGCAATAAAAACTTCATCCGGATTACTGAACATTACCTTCAAATCATGAAATACCAATGACCACTATTACGGCCTATCTTACATTTAATGGCAACTGCAGGGAGGCGATGCAATACTATCAGAAATGTTTGGGCGGGCGATTAGTATTTCAAACCGTAGGCGAGTCGCCCCTTTCTGAAAAGATGTCTGCCAAAATGAAAAAATATATTGTCCATTCAGAATTAAAAAATCCCAATGTCGTACTATTTGCTTCTGATATGGTGGGCCAAAAAACATTGCTTAAAGGCAATTCCGTATCTCTTGCATTGAATTGCCGCAGTGAAAAAGAATTAAAAAAATATTACAAAAGTCTTTCTACTGACGGAGAACAAACACATCCGCCTGAAGAGACCTATTGGGGTGCAGTCTTTGGCAGCCTCAAGGATAAGTTTGGTATCAATTGGCTATTGAATTATCAGCGGAAGAGTAAAAAAAAATTTTGACATGCTCAGCTTTTTCATTTGTAGTGAAAATTAAAACAGGATTGGAGCTTAGGGATTCCACCAGTAGGTAAACTTTAATAATACTCCCCTGTTTCTAACCACAAATGGCGCTATAACATAATTATCAGTGTACACAATAAACAAGTCCGAAGCAGGCGCGTAGCGCCATTGAAAACGCGCGTTAATATTTGTGTTATTCAATTGCTGATTGTACTGAACGTACGTAGTGAAAAATAATTTTGTGGTCAGCGTTACATCGACTTTCGGCCCCACCAGCCAAAAACCTGTATTTCCCCAGGGAAAAGGAAGCACAAGTTGATTGTAAGAAGCGCTTACACTCAAATTAACGATAGGCTGAAAACGATAGCCAATTGTGCTGCCGACCGTATATTTTTCACCATCAGCATAATAACCTCCATATCTAACCGAAAAACTATAATTAAATAAGCTTTGCGGTTTGGAAACAAAATCCACGCCGCCCGTTTGCCATGAATGTTCTGAATGAAAGGACAGGGAATCTTTACCACTGTTGGTTGGATCAAAAGGAAATAAAATTTTTACATAATCATCCATCAACACACCAGTGAGAGTAGCTTTATTTCTGAAAGTTATTAGGTAGTCCAACACATTTTCATGATCAGTTTGATTCAGCTCTTTATCAAAAAAATAATTGAAAATAAACTGTGGCCCATGCGTCAGGACGCTTCCTCCTTTTGGAAAAAATGTGTATGAAATCTGCGGATTAAGCTTAATGTAGTTGGCACGCGGAACATAACCCACTTCAGCATTGTAATTACTGCCAACGGACTCATACGCCGCATTAATCAGCCATTTTTTTCCTGAGTATTTTAAATTTCCCGCATGAGTAAAATTGTTTTTATTTTTCCCCGGAGTGAATGATTTAAGCGTTAAAAATTTACCCGTCCAGATATTGTTAGAAGAGGCGAGGTTGTATTCCAATCCAATATTCCTGTTATACAGTGAATAGGTAGGGCCGGAGGAATCTTTTGAAGGATTATAATTGACAGATTGCTTGTTGACGAAAAGGAAATTAATATTTGACCTTGAAAATACTCGTCGCTGAATGGCTGCCACTGCAAAATTCTGTGCCGGCAACCCAATGTCGCTTTGTTTTGCAGTTTCCATGTCCATTAAAGTAATACGCCATTTTTTATTAAGATTGCCACTCAAACGGCCCCCATATTTAATAGGAACTCCGAGGCCAATCCGCCGCGAGAAAAAAGGCCTGATATCAGCATAACCGAAGTTATTAATCTGGTCGCCGTTTTCAAGAAAAAACTGCCTTCGTTCCGGAAAAAATAATTCATAACGATCTAAATTAGTAACCTGCTGATCTACCTCAACCTGCGAAAAATCGGGGTTCACGGTCAGATCAAGATTTAATGAAGACGAAAGCGCAATTTTTGTATCCAGGCCCACTTCCCGCTTAAACTCAGACGATTTTGAAGGCACCTTGTCTTCGGTAAACCCTGTAAGTAAATGAGGAATGATGGAAACATTTCCCTTTTGAACTGTGGGAGCATCCTGCCATACAAGGGTGCCCGTATAGGCAAGTGCTGCCGTGGGAAATTGTCTCGGCACAGGCGTCCAGCTTGATTTTTCAGTAGTTCTTAAATCATTTCTGCTGAAATTGATTCCCCATTTTGTTATTCCCTTTTTATATCGAAGTGTTTTCAATGGAATCGACATTTCTACATTCCAGCTATCAGCATAATGTTTCACGGCTGAAACCCATTTATTGTCCCAGTTTAAATCCACAGACCCTCCTTCATACATAAGCCCATCCCATTGTGCATTTTCAGCATTGGTTCCAAATGCAAACCCATCTGTCTGATCGTCAAACGGGTCGATGAACACGATAAAATTGTCATTCTTTAAAAAGCTGAAATCCCTTCGTAATGATTCTACCGTCTCTGTTTCGCGAGGCGCGCTAAAACATTTTGCAAGCAGGTATAAATGCTTGTCATCATAGGTCATCTGTACCTCGGTTTGTATTTTTGCAAGGCTGGTATCCATCGGAAGAACCATATAAAAGTTACCTGCCACCTCAGCATTTTTCCATACGTTTTCTTTTGCTTCTCCATCCACCACTATCTTTTCAGTCGTAGGATAAATATGCAATTGAAAACTTTCATTCTTTTTTTGGCCAAAAACTAAAGCAGATAGCAGGAACGCCGCTACAAAAAATAAACAGGTTTTCAATGCTATTAAATTTAAAAACGAATCAATGATGTATAGCTATTTGTCAATAGAAATGGCATCATAAACCACCACCTTATTCCATAAGTGAGAACATTCTTCTATGAATTTCAAATGAATCGGGTCGGTTTGGTAAATGTCCTGGTCTTCTGCACTATCAAACAATAAAAGCCAGGAGGCGGCATAGGTACTGTCAATCACATGCCGGTTGGTATTGGCGGGAATTCCGATGTGAAAATCTTTGATAGTAGGCGCTTTAGAAAGTTTTCTCAATCCTTCTATTAATTGTTCACGCGCTTGTGAACTGCCCGGATCTTTCAGCCAAAAAAATACGTGATGAATAAATCCATTCTTTTCAATAATCATAAATAAGTGTTAGGTAATTACAAAATATCAAACTTAATTAAATTTTCTTTCAGTGAAAGCAATAATAATTCGAAATTAAATTTTCGGCTATTGAGATGATATTGTTATTTTTTTGGAACCTCGTGCCACACCATTTATTTTAAATTATTGTTCATTACTTTTAATTTTATATTCGTTAACGTAAAAAATTTGATATGCAAAAAACACAATCATTCCCAAGAAGAAAATTTTTAAAACATCTGACCGCAACTACGCTCGCATTAGGCGCCGGCCCTCTTTCATCACTGGCTGGAAATGAAGAGTTAGCAACACAGGTGTTACAATACAACAGAAAGTTTTCGTCTAATGACATGGTGAATATCGCGGTGATAGGAATGGGAATTATGGGAAACCATAATGCAGTTTCTTCATTGCAGGTGCCGGGCATAAAGATGGTAGCAGCTTGTGATCTTTATTCCGGCAGGCTTGAGAGAGCTAAAGAATTATATGGCAAAGATATTTTTGTAACGAATGATTATCGAAAAATTTTACAGCGAAAAGATATAGATGCAGTAGTCATCGCCACCTGCGATCAATGGCATGCACGAATTACTAAAGATGCATTAAAGGCCGGTAAACATGTGTATTGCGAGAAGCCTATGGTACATTATATCGGTGAAGGCCTTGATGTGATTAAAACACAAAAGGAAAGTGGAAAAGTTTTACAAATCGGCAGTCAATATGTTAGCAACATTGTTTTTCAAAAAGCTCATGAATTATACAAGTCGGGTGCAATAGGAAATTTGAATATGGTAAATGCCGTATATGATCGTCAGGATGCATTAGGCGCATGGGAATATACCATGCCAACAGATGCATCACCCGAAACGGTGGATTGGGACAGGTACATAGAAGGCATGAAAAAAATTCCATACGACCCCAAAAAGTTTTTTTGGTGGAGAAATTACCGCGAGTTTGGGACCGGTGTAGCAGGCGACCTTTTTGTGCACTTACTTTCAGGCACACACGTAATTACAGATTCGATAGGGCCCGAAAAAATTTATGCATCGGGCCAGCTCTGCTACTGGAAAGACGGCCGCAACGTGCCGGATTTGATGGCGGGCATTATGCAATATCCTGAAAGGCCGCAGCATTCTCCGTTTCAACTAACGTTACAGGTAAATTTTGTGAGCGGAACCGGCGGTTCTGAAACCACTCGTTTCGTAGGAGATGAAGGTACTATCGATGTAAAAGGAAACAGTCTGACGGTTCACCATAGCAAATTACCCGAAGCACCTGGAATCGGCGGTTGGGATGCGCTTGAAACTTACCCCGAAGAGATGCAAAAGGAATTGCTAAAACGATACAATGAAAAATATTCTAAGGAACAACAGAAAAGACATAATGAACCTGATATGACCTACAAGGCTCCGGAAGATTTTGACTCGTCGTTGCAACATCACATTAATTTTTTTGATAGCATCAGGAACGGGAAACCCGTAGTGGAAGATGGTGTATTCGGCTTTAGGGCCGCCGCGCCGGCTCTTGCATGCAATGAAAGCTATTTTAAAAACAAGATAGTCCACTGGGATGCCGAACAAATGAAACTGAAAGAAGCCTGATACCGGATTTGCTGCCACAAATTTTTATAAGTTGTTAAACTGTATTTTTTCTGCCGTATTGAATTATGGTTTCTAAATATTTCAATGGGCGAATGCCTTACCTTTATAGGAAAGTGAAAATAACCAATCAATTTTCCCTCATCCTAAAAATTTTTTTATGGCAAATGCAGAAGAAATAAAAAACAGTTATATTGATTATGTACTCACCAATGGCGAGCCTCCCAAATCAGTCTACAATTTTGCAAAAAAATTAAAAATCACCGAGGCCGCTTTTTATAAATTGTATGGTTCATTTGATGCAATAGAAAAAGCAGTTTGGGAAGACCTAACCATCGCCACCATTCTTACTATTAAAGAACAGGAAGTGTGGGCCCAATATACCAGCCGCGAAAAAATGCTTTCCTTCTTTTATAGTTTTCTTGAAATGCTGAAATCTAAAAGAAGCTTTATTATCTATACACTGAAAAAGCATCCCAAAAGAATTACTACGCCCGATGTGTTGTCAGGCGCTAAATCTGAATTCCTCAGCTTTTCTGAAGACGTGATTAATGAAGGCCTCGACAGTGGCGAATTAACTGACAGAAAATTTTTCAGCAAAAGATACAAAGATGCCTTATGGCTGCAGTTTGGATTTATAGTAAATTTTTGGATGGATGACGACAGTAAAGATTTTGAAAAATCCGATGAAGCAGTTGAAAAAGGTATCAATGTAGCTTTTGATCTTTTTCAAAGATCACCTATTGACAATCTTTTTGAATATGGAAAATTCTTAACGCGCAACAGTAAGTTTAAAGAAAGAATGGGAATTTAAAACACTATGAAAACGCAGGAATCAATGCCAACCACAAAGGTGGAACGATCTGCGAAATTTGTAAAAACAGGTTTTCGCATCGGTGGCAATTATGTAAAACATTATTCTAAAAAATTATTCAATCCAAATCTTTCGCGCGATGAGCTGAATGAAGACAACGCAAGGGATATCTATAATTCGCTGAGCCAGTTAAAAGGTTCTGCTTTAAAAGTAGCCCAGATGCTGAGCATGGATAAAAATATGCTCCCCAAAGCATACGTGAATAGATTTTCTCAATCCCAATACAACGCGCCACCGCTATCCGGGCCGCTTATAATTAAAACCTTTACCCGAAGCTTTGGCAAGCCTCCTGAAAAAATTTTTGATACTTTCAACCTGAATTCCACACAGGCCGCCTCTATCGGTCAGGTTCATGAAGCGACCTTAGGCGGGAAAAAACTGGCTGTGAAGGTACAGTATCCCGGTGTGGGCGACAGCATTTC
>Ga0070680_100004804_pt1 | contig 10171 bp, 8 predicted proteins | sample KBSC73BmetaG_FD_64672 | JGI IMG/M metagenome (GOLD analysis project Ga0070680, IMG submission 64672) | Corn rhizosphere microbial communities from Kellogg Biological Station, Michigan, USA - KBS C7-3B metaG | ecosystem: Host-associated > Plants > Roots > Rhizosphere | place: USA: Michigan... | reverse complement strand
TCGTGCGGAGAGGATTGAAAATACCAGGCCATCTTGCCCGTGTCCGGGTTCAAAGCGACGATCGAACAGGTCCAGAGATTGGTCCCCGTTCTACCCTGGCCCGCCATTACGGGATTCGGGTTTCCTGTGCCCAGATAGTACAGGTTCAGATCCGGATCGTAGGTGCCCGGCATCCATGTCATGCCGCCGCCGTGCTCCATAGCTTCCGGATTCGGCCACGTGTCAGCGCCCGGCTCGCCTTTGCGCGGCGTTGTATTCCAGCGCCACTGCAGATTCCCGGTTTCGGGATCTCGAGATTCGAGAAATCCCGGAACGTCGAGTGAGTCGCCGCCAGTCCCGACGATAACGTGATTCCGTATCACGACCGGCGCAGGCGTCGAGAAGTACTCCTGCTTCACATCCGCGATCTGCACATGCCAGCGTTCCGTGCCATCTTTCGCATTCAGGCAGACCAGGAAATTATCCGCGGTTTCGAAGTAAAGCCAGTCGCCATACATACCGAATCCACGGTTTCCAATATGAATGCCGCCGCTGCTCGTCCACTTGTAATGCCAAAGCTCACGCCCGGTAACCGCATCCACCGCAAACGCATGATCGGGAACCGCGAAGTACAAAACGCCGTTTACCTCGAGGGGCGTCGCCTTCACCGCCACGGGCGAGCCTCCACCCGGACCGAGATTCATGCGCCACACCCAGGCGAGCGTCATGTGTTTGACGTTCGACGTATCGATTTGCGTCAGCGGGCTGAACCGCCGCCCGGAATAGTCGCCGTTGTAGGTCGGCCAGGTATCGGTGGGCAGTTGCAGCAACTTGGCAGGATCAAGGCCCTGCGCCATCAAAAGCATCGCAGAAGCAAGGAATGTGAAAGCGAATTGACGCATTTTTTTTTATTTCCGGTAACGATACAAATTAGTTCTCGTTCTTGATCAGCTCGATATCGAGCTCAATAGCAACTTCGTCGCTCACCACAACGCCACCAGTCTCCATGACCGGGTTATACAGGATGCCGAACTCCTTCCGGCTCACCTTCGTTATCGCGGTGGCGCCCACTTTGTGACGTCCCTGCGTATCCTTTATCTCCGGTGTAGGGCCATCCACATCAAGAATTACCGGGTGCGTGATCGCATTTATGGTCAGGTCCCCTGTCAGCTTGAGCTTGCCCTGTCCCGCAACCTCGACGCTGGTCGATTTGAATTTCATGACCGGATAGCGCTTTACATCGAAGAACTCCGCGGATTTCAGATCCGAGTCGCGCTTGGGTTCTCCGGTGTTGACCGTACTACAGTCAATCGTCGCCTCGAGCGATGCCGCCGCCGGATTTTGGGGGTCGTAAAGGACCGTGCCCTTCACTCCTCCAAAGTGACCGCGGACCGTGGAGATCATCATGTGTTTGACGCTGAACTGCGCACTGCTGTGAAGCGGATCGATTCTCCAGCGCGTAACCTCCGCGTGGAGCGCCGGAGAAAAAGCAGTTGCTGTGCACAATAGGATCAGCGAAAGTCGTTTCATGGATGCGTTGTTAGAGTCAGTAATGTTCCAGAGCGATCACGCCCCACGGGCTCGACTCTGCCGGAATCTTTTTGATGATTGTGTTGGTAGCCAGATCGACAACCGAGATGTCGTTGGAAGGTCCATTCGCTGAATACAACGTCTTGCCGTCCGGCGAGAGCCCAATGCCCCAGGGGCGCCGGCCAACTTCGAGCGACGAGAGAACTTTGTTGCTGACGGTGTCGATCGTAACGACCTGGTGTCCGCGTCCTGTGCTGACGTAAAGTCTGGATCCGTCAGGCGAGACAAGTACCGCCATGGGCTTGACCGTGCCAGGCTTCCCGAGCGGAATCGCCTTGATCATCTTTCCTTTGACGGCGTCGACCAGGACAACGGTTCCGTCGTTTTCCGCGTTGACATAGGCTCGCGATCCATCCGGCAGGAACGCGATGGAACGGGGTCTGTGGCCCACCTTGAAGGTCTTCACGATCTTCCCCGCCGCCGGGTCGAGCACGGATATGGTTCCGGTCTCCTCAGAAGTAACCCAGACGTGTTTGCCGTCCGGTGTTACCTTCACGCCCTCGGGTTGCGCGCCAATCTTAAACGACTTCGCGACCGTGCCCGCAGCAATGTCGACAATGCTGATGGCCGATTCGTCCTCGTTTGAAATATAAATCTGCTTCCCGTCCTGGCTTACGTCAAAGTTCTCAGGATCGGAACCAGCCTTGAGAACGCGCACCACTTTGTTCTGCGCCACGTCGAACACGCCGATTCCATCCGCGCTCTTGTCGGGCGGTGGAAGGGTGCTCTCATCAACATCTGGTCCTCCGATTGGCGATCCGCTCAGCGCGACGTAGATGGTTTTGCGGTCCGGGCTGGGATGAATGCCCCTCGGGCGCTTACCCAAAGGCGCCGTGGCTACGACCTTGTATGTCTCCCCGTCGATCACCGACATGTTTCCGGAGACTTCATTCGTTACATAGATTCGAAATTTCCAGTTATCCGGTGGAGGCGTTTGTTCGGCCTTCTGAACCGGCGAGGGATTCGAACAACTCGCGCAAAACACAGCAAAGCATGCGGGAAGCAGGAAGCGTTTCAGATTGGCCAACGAGCTATTCTCCTTTGAAGCTAAAGCTTGTTTCCACTTTGCCGGATGGCGCTACCGTTATCTTTTGATCCTGCGTGCCGAGCTTTTCCTGCCAGGCTTCAATCACATAATCTCCGGGCGGCACGTTTCGAATCTCGAAGGTTCCATCTTCGCCGGAAACAGCGAAGTAAGGATGATCCAGCACTCCGAGATACGCATGCATCCAGCTGTGGATGTTGCATTTTATCGGAATCATGATCTCGGGTTTCAGGAATTTTCGCGAGATCGGAGGATCGCCGGCGCCCTGACTATGGTTCCATTCCCGATTGAGGTGCGCCATTGGATGGATGTTATGCGTCACAGGATCGGAATTGATCACTTTCAGTGTCTGGCCAACCTGTATGCCCTGAACACGGGGCCGAAACCAGCAGCCGCTCTGATCGATGGTCACCGGCTGGGCGGGCGTCTCGAATCTCTTTCCTTCAAGGCCAGTCTTGATGTACACAAAAACGTTGGCGAGAGCACCCCTTTTGCCCACCACAAGCGATTCGTCATAAGCCTTGCCATGATGGGCCTCCACGCACGCCGGATCGCTGCTCATGTCGATGGGCTTCAGATGGGGCTTCCTTCCGCTGAACGTAATCGTCCCCGTAATCGCCCCTGCGGTAGCGGGATTGATCGTGAAATAAGCAGGCTTCGCACTTTCTTTGGCGGCTTTTTCTTCGGTCTTGCTGCTCGAACCGGAGCATCCGGCCAATACAAGTGAAACGATAGGAAGCCAAAAGGCGCTCCTCATTCCGCCCCCTCGGTCTGACTGGCGGGCGGAGGCCCTGCCTCGCTCGGCATCTCTCCCGTGAGTGATTCGAGAAACTGGACCAGGTCGTCTCGCTCCTGCCCGGACAAATTCAGAGGCTTGATTTTTTTATCGAGGTACGGATTTGAATTGCCACCGCCCGCATAATAATCAACCACGCCCCGAAGCGTCTTGATGCTTCCGTCATGCATATACGGCGCGCTCATCGCCACATTGCGCAATGTGGGCGTCAGGAATGCGCCCATGTCGGCCTTTGCTTTGGTTTCGTTGTAGCGGCCGAGATCAGTCAGATTTCCCTCGTCGTCCACCCCGATTCCGATGTTGTGAAATTTGCCATCGGTAAAAAGAGCGAAATGTTTGTCGATCGTGTGGCAGGCGGCGCAGTTTCCCCGCGCCTCATCGCGAAAGATGGCCAGACCCCGAATCGCAGCGGGGCTGAGCGCCTTTGCGTCGCCGCCGAATTCATACCGGTCAAAAGGAGAGTCGCCGCTGATCAGCGTTCGTTCGAAACTGGCGATCGCTTTTTCGACCTTGCCGATCGTTACCGGTCCCGGCCCAAACACCTTGCGGAACTCGGCCTTATATGTTGGATCGCCGTCGAGCTTCGAGACGCACACGTCGTGTTTCTGGTTCATCTCTACAGGGTTCGCGATCGGCCCGGCCGCCTGATCTTCCAGACTCCCGGCGCGTCCGTCCCAGAACTGAAACGGAAGATAAGCGGCGTTCACCACGGTCGGCGCGTTACGCTTGCCCACTTGCCCTTTGAAGCCTGTCGAATGTTTTTGTCTGTCCGTGAAGCCCAGATTGGGATTGTGGCAGGAGGCGCAGGACAGTGAGTTATCCGAAGATAGCTTCTTATCGTAAAACAAACGTCTACCCAGGACCACCGCCTCAGCCGTTTGCGGATTGTCGTTGGGCACGGGTACTCCGGGCAGCCCAAGAGGAACGGCAATGGTGATCGCTTTTCCAATTGGCCGCTCGCTAACGGCCGAGGCTTTCTCACTATGGCAGGCAGAGCCGGCAACCGCCGCAACGGCAACCAGGGCCCCTGCCAGCGTTGATTTGTATTTCATTTGCAAAAAATTGTGGGAACGCGCAGGAGAGTAAAACGCTCGCACTGAATCAGCGCCTTGCGGCGGCGTTCCATTTCCGCGCGAGCCCTTCAGCCTCTGAAATCTGGTCATGCGTAAGATGCTTTGCCAGAGAATCGCGCAATTCGAGGACGCTGTCTTTATCGCCGCCGGTCAGGTGAGAAATGGCAATGTCATACCACATATATGCCTGAACGTAATCGCGTTTGACTCCTTTTCCGAAATTGAACAAAATGCCGAGACTGGCTGCTGCAAAGGGATCGCCGCCGTCGGCCGCCTGCTTATACCAGTGCTGCGCCTGCGTAAAATCTTTTGGCAGGCCGGCTCTCCCGGTCTCGTAATCTTTCCCAAGTTCAAATTGTGCGTCGGTATCGCCCTTTGCCGCCTTTTCAAGCAGTCGCTCTCGCAGAGGTTTGGTTGGCGCTCCAGCCGGCGGGCCTTCCTGACAAAAGCCATTACTGGCTGCCGAGGCGCACAGGATCGTCGCAGCCAGAATGAACGGCCTCCGTTTGCAGACGATCCGTGAGAAACCGCCGGATCGCTCTCTCAACAAGGGCGTTACGGTGAGCAATCGGGTTCCCTGGTTTCATTTTTGCATACGGACCAGACGTTTCGATCTGATGCCGCCGTGCGCACGGGCTGCGCCGTTTCGTCCGGGAGCGGCCTTGGCCTGTCGGCGGCCGCAAGAAATACGAAACGAGGGCCGTGGGGAAGTGATAAATATATATGGCGCGGTCCAGGAACGGCCGGAGTCAGTCTGAGCGTCCATTGTTTTTGCCGCTGTTCTCTGACCCTTCAACGCCAGAGCCCGGAATCCCGCTCTCCGCTGCGTATCGCCTTGTGATGAAACGGATTGCTTACATGCAAACAAAATTCGTTCGATTGATTCTGATTCCGCTGATGCTGCTTCCCCTGCTCCTTCGAGCGCAGGGTCTGGATCCCGCCAGTCTCACCCTTTTCAACCGCCCAGCCGATGTCTGGCCGACGTATAACGGCGATTATTCGGGCAGGCGCTTCAGCGATCTGACTCAAATCAACCGGTCGAACGTAAATCGCCTGAAGATCGATTGGATTTACCGGATCACCAGCGTCGGCCCGCAGCGCGGCGTTGGCGGTCCCACCATCAAGTCGACGCCTCTGCTGGTAAACGGAATTCTGTATTTCACGATTCCGGATCACGTTTTCGCCATCAACGCCCATACCGGCGAGGAACTTTGGCAGTACGACTTTGAAGATAAAGGTGGCCACCTGGTCGGCCAGCGCGGCGTCGCCATGTATGGCAACTGGCTTTACTTTCTGACTCCCGACGGCTGGTTCATTTCGCTGAACGCGAAAGATGGCAAGGAGCGATGGCGGAAAAAAGTTGCGGACGAAAAACTGCAGTACTTCACCACAATCTCGCCGCTCATCGTGAAGAATCACGTCATCGTTGGCGTTGGTGGCGATGCCATGGATGTGCGTGGCTATCTTGAAGCGCGCGACCCTGAAACCGGCGAAGTGCAATGGAAATGGTGGAGTGAGCCCCTGAAAATGGGCGACCCGGGATCCGAGACATGGCCGAACCAGGATGCCATGGATCACGGCGGCGGGATGACCTGGCTGCCAGGTACGTACGATCCCGATCTGAACCTCATCTATTGGGGCACGGGAAACGCGAATCCCGTCTTCGCCGGTCAAAGCCGTGCGGGCCACAATCTTTACACCGCTTCGATCGTGGCTCTCAACCCGGACAACGGCAAACTAGCCTGGTATTTCCAGGCGTCTCCTCACGATACCCATGACTGGGATAACGTTGAAACCCCCGTTTTATTCGACGCCGTGATCGATGGAAAGCCGCGCAAGCTTTTGGCCCAGGCGGGCCGCTGCGGGTGGTTTTTCGTCCTTGACCGGACCAACGGCAAGAACCTTGTTTCGCGCCCGTTCTCAGGGACAGGCAATTGGGCGAAGGGGGTGGACGCGAAAGGTCAGCCGATTCCTGATCCAGCCAAGGAGCCGAAGGTAGATGGATCCATGATCGACATGCCGGCCATGGGAGCAACCAACTGGCCGCCCCCCAGCTACGATCCGCAAACGGAATTGTTTTACGTCAATGGTACCGAGGGTTACGGCATAGCGTATCTGTATGACACGTCTCCTCACCCGGAGGGGTATGGTGGCGGCGGTGGCGGAAATTTCGACTCCCGTTCGGCTCTCTTCGCCCTCGATATACATAATGGCAATGTCAAATGGAAGCACGAAGTGCGAACGCAGGGTTTCGGAGGCGGAATGACGGGAGGTATCTTAACCACCGCCGGTCATTTGCTTTTCACTGGCGATTCCACGAGCCTTACCGCATTCGATCCGGCGACCGGAAAGATTCTGTGGCACCAGCGGTTGATGTCTCCACTCAGCAACGGGCCGTCAACTTATGTGCTTGATGGAAAGCAATATGTGCTTGTGGGCGCCGGAGATTCTTTGTACGCCCTGACTCTCGCCGGCGAGTGAGGAACTCGTTTGGGGGGCTGGCGAGCACGTTATGCGCGCGGCGCGGGCCCCCCATTTCGAACTCTTCATTACTCCTCATTTTTGTTACGTCCCGCCCGGTGGTGATGAGCTTGCATTTCTGCGAGGCCATCATCCTGGACGCCGGTGCAGATCTCCAACACATCCGAACGTAACCCACAGGTCCCGGAGCCGCCCGATAACGGCAGCCTGCTGCGGGCCGCCGGGCTGGGACTGATCACCGGAGCGGCCGACGACGACCCGTCCGCCATCGGAACCTATGCCAGCGCAGGCGCCGCATTTGGCCCGGCGCTTCTCTGGATGGCGCCCTTCACGTTCCCGATGATGTTCGCCGTAGTTTATCTTTCGGCGAAACTCGGCCAGGTGGCGGGACAGGGCCTGTTTGCGGTTCTGCGCAAGCATTATCCACGCTGGTTGTTGTATCCGACTCTGGCGGGGGTCTTGATCGGCAACACGATCGAAGCCGGCGCCGACCTTGGCGGGATGGCTGCGGCAATCAGTCTTGTTCTGCCCGTGTCCGCGCCAGTGCTGGTTGTAATCATCGCGGCGATTATATTGAGCCTGCAGTGCTGGGGGTCTTACGTCCTGATGCGGAACATATTCCGCGTCCTTGCGCTCGCTCTTCTGGCATACATACCTGCGGCTGTCCTCGCAAAACCTGATCCGGGCGCGATGTTGCGCGGCAGCGTGATACCCGTGGTTCACTTCAATAAGGAATTTCTCTCCATACTCGTTGCTGTAATCGGTACAACTCTCTCGGCATATCTCTACACCTGGCAATCCAATGAAGAAGTCGAAGAGGAAAAGGCGGTAGGCCGTATCTCGCTGGCGGAGCGCCGGGGCGCCACATTGCTGGAACTCCGCCATTCCCGGCGGGATGTACTTTTCGGGATGTTGTTTTCGAACATCGCGATGTATTTCATCATTCTTTCAACGGCTTCCACTCTTTTCACCAGTGGTCACAAAAACATCAACAGCGCGGCCGACGCGGCGCGAGCGCTTGAACCTCTGGCCGGCCACCTTGCCGGGCTTCTCTTCGCTCTCGGAGTGATCGGCGTCGGCTTTCTCGCCGTCCCCGTCATGACGGGCGGAGCGGCTTACGACCTTTGCCAGACGGCAGGCTGGAAATACGGACTCAACAAGCGGCCGCGAGCGGCGAAGCGATTCTATCTCGCGATCGCCGCGTTCACAGTCCTTGGGGCCGGCATGAACTTCACAGGTATAAACCCCATGAAAGCGCTGGTTTTCGCCGGCGTAGTCCAGGGATTCTCAACACCGCCGCTCATGCTCCTGATCTTGCTGATGACGAACAATCCTGACATTATGGGCAATCGTGTCAATGGCCGCGCGATCAACACGCTCGCGTGGCTCACCACCGCGTTCATTTTTCTGGCCACGGCGGGCCTCGTGGTGACCTGGTTTATCTGAACCCCTCTACACCATTTACGGCTTCACCACCGTCCCATCAATCTTCCGATCCGTACCGTACACGCCCCCACCCTTCGGCGGTTCAAGAGGATACTTCGCCGCTACTTTTTCGTCGATATCCAGCCCGAGCCCCGGCTTCCCGCTTCCGTACAGATAACCACGCCGGATCTCGCCGATTCCCGGAAACATTTCATGCACCAGTGGCGGAAAATGATTCTCTTCCTGAATCCCGAAAGCTGAGGTGGAAAGGTCCACATGATAACTCGCCATCTGGTTCACGGGATCGTTCTCGCCGCCTTCCTGAAATGCTGTCCTCACGCCGAAGATCTCGCACAGCGTCGCAATCTTTCTCTCCTGCGTGATGCCGCCGATGGCCGCCACACGGCAGCGCACGAAATCGATCAGCCGGCCAGTAATCAGCGGCAGATATTCATAGGGATGCGAGAACACCTCGCCTACGGCTTGCGGCGTGGAGCAGACCTCCCGGATGTGCTTGTAGTAATCGATCTGCTCTGGCGGAAGAATGTCCTCCACAAAGAACATCTGGTATGGTTGCAGCCGCCGCGCCAGTTCCACCGCGTTCGTCCCGCTCATATGCGAGTGAACGTCGTGAATCAGTTTGGCCTTAAAGCCCGCCTTGGCGCGCACATATTCGAAAACCGGCGGAATGGTATCGATGTACAGGTATTCATCGAACGCTTTGCCCTGGTAACCGCCTTCTGCGCGATCGCCCTGACCCGCCGGAATGAATCCACCGCCGCCATATCCGCCTTCGCCGTACTGAATGCGAACATGTGTGAACCCGTTCTCCAGCGATTTCTGCAGTGTCTCGATGCACTGTTCCTTCGTTCGGCCGCCCTGGTGATCGTAAACCGGCACCGCATCGCGCGCCTTGCCGCCCAGCAGATCGTAAACCGGCATGCCCGCGCGCTTGCCTTTGATGTCCCACAGCGCCATGTCCATCGCTGCCAGCACGTTATTGTTCACCGGGCCGTTCCGCCAGTAGGTCCGCATCTGCGCCGCCTGCCACAAATCTTCGATGCGGTCCGGATCTTTCCCGATCAACCATGGCTTCAACGATGTCTCAAGCGCCGCAATCACCGCCATCGGCTGAAAATGGTCAGCCGCCTATCCAATCCCGTACAGACCCGGCTCGCTGGTCATGATCTTCAGGAACACCCAGCGATACTGGCCACCCGCGCTCGTCGTGATCACCTTCGCATCCGTGATCTTCAGCGGGGGCAGCGCGCGTGTACGCCGCTCAATCTCCTGCGCCGCTGCGGTTGGAATCAGAGGCGCGGCAGCCAGAGCGCCTCTTAGAACATCTCTGCGATTCATGCCCGCGATGCTATCACCAGTCGGCCGCGCGTCGGGCTCTCGATAAGCTATTCGGGAGTAAATGGAAAACTGGAATTTCGAAATACTCGACCCCGCCTATGGCGAAGTCACCGAAGGTCCCGCATGGGATGGCTCGGGCCTCTTGTTCACGCGCATCCAGCACAGCCGGATCATGCGCTATGACCCGGCAACAGGCAAGGTATCCATCTGGCGCGAGAACACGAATTGCGCCAACGGCCTCACCTTCGATGCCCAGGGACGGCTCTACGGCTGCGAAGGCGGGGCCACGGAAGATGCCCGCCGCGTCGTCCGGTATGAGCCTGAGGGCGGCTTCACCATTCTCGCGGACAATTTCGAAGGCAAACGCCTGAATATCCCCAACGATGTGGTCGCCGATCCCGTCGGTCGCATCTGGTTTACCGA
>Ga0070680_100004801_pt1 | contig 10174 bp, 6 predicted proteins | sample KBSC73BmetaG_FD_64672 | JGI IMG/M metagenome (GOLD analysis project Ga0070680, IMG submission 64672) | Corn rhizosphere microbial communities from Kellogg Biological Station, Michigan, USA - KBS C7-3B metaG | ecosystem: Host-associated > Plants > Roots > Rhizosphere | place: USA: Michigan... | reverse complement strand
GTCCTTGCGCCGGCGCAGCACGCGCAGCGAATCGCGGTCCATGTCCTTCAGCGTGTAGGTCTCGTGCGCGGGGGTGGGGTTGCCGATGCCCGGCTGAACGTCGCCCCACCAGCCGTGGTAGGCGCCGCAGAAGCGCACCAGGTGACTGCGGCGGGTGTGGTAGCGCCCCAGCCGCACCGCCTGCATCACCGCCTCGGTGCCGGACATGTGGAACGAGACCTCGTCCAGTCCCGAGATCTCGCGCAATCGCTTCACGTTGTAGGCGACGACGGGGTGGTACGAGCCCAGCACGGGGCCCAGCGCCCGCACCCGCTCGGCCGCGGCGTCCATGCAGGCCTTGTAGAAGTCGTAGCCGAACACGTTCACGCCGTACGAGCCGGCCAGATCGTAGCTCTGGTTTCCGTCGAGATCGGTCACCGTCACGCCGCACGACGACGCGACGAACGACCCCGCGCCCAGGTGCTGCTTCACCAGGCGGCGATACTGGAAGGGGACGCGGTAGGCGCTGGTGAACTGCTGGTCCGAGATGCTCCCCTCCACCTCGGCGGTCAGCGCCCGCGTCATGGCGAAGCGCTGGGCGAACAGCTCCCCCAGCCGCATGAAGCCGGCGCGGCGTTGCGCGGCCACTTCGGTGGGCGCGTCGTCCGAGCGGAAGAACTGCGCGTCGTCGTACTCGTAGAAGGGCACCTGCGCCGCCACCCGGCGCGCCCAGCGCGAGTGCCCGCGCAGCGAGGGGTGCTTCGCCCTCGACAGCTCGAGGCGCGTCTTCAGTTTCAAGACGGACGCCGTCAGCGCGGCGGCGCCCACAGGAGCAAGGGCCAGTGTCTCGTTCATGACTCACCTCGAACGGGAAGGTCCGGAGAACCCGAAACGTTGCTTGAAAACGACAGCGCGAAGAAAGAAGGAGGAATCCGATGACCAAAGCGAGCGCCCTGTTCCACGCTGCCCTGACATCGGTCCGCGAGCTGCCCAGGGTGGCGCAGCAGGAAGATCTGAACTTCCTGCTGACCAACCGCATCCCGCGCCGGCTGACCACCCAGTTGGTCGGCTGGTTCAGCAAGGTGCGCACCCCGCTGGTGCGGGACCTGTCGATCGGCCTGTGGCAGCTGTTCGCGGACGTCGACCTGCGCGACGCCGCCAAGGAGCGGTTCGACAGCCTGCACGACTGCTTCATCCGCGAGCTGACGCCGGGGGCGCGCGCCGTCGATCCGGATCCCGGCGTCGTCACCAGCCCGTGCGACGCCATCGTGGGCGCCTGCGGCACCGTCGAGGGGAACCGCGTGATCCAGGCCAAGGGGTTCGGCTACACGCTCGAGGAGCTGCTCGCCGATCCGGACGCGGTCGCGATGTACCGAGACGGCCAGTACGTCACGCTGCGCCTGACCTCCAGCATGTATCACCGCTTTCACGCGCCGTACGACCTCGTCGTCGAGAACGTCACCTACATCTCGGGCGATACCTGGAACACGAACCCCATCGCCCTGGCACGGGTCGAGAAGCTGTTCTGCAAGAACGAGCGGGCGGTGCTGCGCACCCGGCTGCAGGGCAGCGGGCAGGTGCTGACGATCGTCCCGGTCGCCTCGATCCTGGTGGCCAGCATCCGCTTGCACGGGCTGGACGTGCTGCTGCACCTGCGCCACAAGGGTCCGAACGTCATTCCCTGCCGGATCCCCTTCACCAAGGGTCAAGAGATGGGGTGGTTCGAGCTCGGCTCCACCATCATCGTCTTCGCGCCCAGGGGCTTCTCGCTGGCGGAGGGGCGGCACACCGGTGAGGTCATCCGCATGGGCATGCCCCTCTTGCGGGCGCCCTCGCCGTGAGGTGATGGTGACGGCGCCCGGCTCACCCGGGCGCCGTCGCGGCAGAGGCCTTCTCACGACAACGCGGCGTCCGCCTCGAGCGGGCTGCTGTGGACCCGCTCGGGGCTCATGGGGACCAGGTGACGCTGGAACTGGCGGTGGCTGGCCAGGAAGGTGAAGGGCAGGGCGCTGTCGCGGGCCCGCTCGCGCGAGCAGCCGATGGCCCGCGCGCACGCCGCGCGCAGATCGTCGTCGATGGCGCCGTTGACGCCCTCGGTGATCAGGTCCGAAGGACCGGGCGCCGGGACCGACGCCACAGGCAGACCCGAGGCCAGCGCCTCGAGCAGCACGTTGCCGAAGGTCTCGGTGCGCGAGGGGAAGACGAAGCAGTCGGCGCTGGCGTAGTGCATGGCCAGATCGTCGCCGAACTGGTAACCGCGCCAGACCGCGTCCGGGTAGCGACGCTGAAGATCGTCGCGCGCGGGGCCGTCACCGACGATCACCTTCGAGCCGGGCAAGGAGACCCTCAGGAACTCTTCCAGGCTCTTCTCGATGGCGACGCGGCCCACGTACAGCCAGATGGGACCGGCAAGGTCGCCATAGACGGACGTGCGGCGGCGCTCGGGGGCGTAGTGGCGGACGTCCACGCCGCGCGGCCAGTGCACCAGGCGGCGGCCCACCCGCTTCTCGCGCAGCTCGTGCAGCAGCGACAGGGTGCCCACGAACGTGTGCTCGGCGGGGCCGTGGAACCAGCGCTCGACCTTGTAGCCCCATTCCAGCGGCACCGGCAGGCGCGCGCTGACGTATTCGGGGTAGCGGGTGTGGAAGCTGCTGGTGAAGCGCAGGCCGCGGGCGCGCAGCCAGCGGTTGGCCCAGAAGCCGAGCGGCCCCTCGGTGGCCACGTGCACGGCATCGGGCTGGAACGCCTTCAGGCGGCTGATCGCCTTCCAGGGGTTGCAGGCGACGCGGATCTCGGCGTACGAAGGGAGGGGCAGGGTGCGGTGTCCATCGGGCGCGATGACCAGCACCTCGACCCCCTGCGACTCCAGGTGCTTCGTGAGGCGGGCCAGCGTGTTGACCACCCCATTCGTCTGCGGGTGCCAGGCGTCGGTGACCAGCGCCAGGCGCCTGAGCCAGGGATGGTGAGCGGGAGCCAGCGAAGGCACCAGCGACGCAACCGCGCCGCCGTTCGGCGCGACGGTCAGTAACGAACGAGCCACGAACGCTGCGTTGGTCGTATCCATGCGCCAAGCGTAAAAACGTCGTGCGACGAACCGGGGAAGCGGCGGTGGCGGCGCCGCGAACTCTCCGTTTCATGCTGGGGGCGCCGGCGAGGCAGCGCCGCCACGACCTCGATACGAAACGGTGGCGGCGCCTGGCGGGATCACAGCCCGGAACTCGCTGCGCCGATTCCCTGCGCTAAGCTGCCTCGCCCGTGGACAGCTCCCCCGTCGTCGAACGGCGCGCGCCCCTGACCGCGATCCTGGCCGTCACGTTCTTCGGTTCGGTCAGCGGCGGGGCCTTCTGGGCCGGGCTGTTCTTCGTCACGGCCCAGCACTACCGGTTCTCTCCCGCGCGGAACCTGGTGCTGGCCGCCTCGATGGGCGCGCTGTCGGCCGCGGCCTCCTGGCGCTCGGGGCGTCTGGCGGCGCGGTTCGCGCCGCGGGTCGTGCTGTGGGGGGCGTTCGCGTTGTGGGCTGCCGTCGCCTTGCTACCGGTGGCGCGGCCGCGCGCAGAGTGGGCGCTGTGGGTGACGGCGTTCGTGGCGTCGATGGCGTCCGCCACCATCTGGCCGATCGTCGAGAGCTACGTCTCGGCGGGCCGGCACGGCGTGCACATGCGGCGGGCCATCGGCTGGTTCAACGTGGTGTGGACGCCGGCGATGGCGGTGCCGCTGTTCCTGATGCCGGTGGTGGCGCGCCTGGGTTTGCCCTGGTGCCTGGGCCTGGGCAGCGTCGTCAACCTGTTCGCGCTGGCGGCGACATTGGCGCTTCCCCCGCGCCCCGCCGCGCACCACGAGGCGGCGGCGCGCGCGGCCATGGGACGGGAGTACGGCGCGCTGGCCCGGGCGTCGACCTGGCTGCTGCCCCTCAGCTACGTCATCTCGACCGCCATCGCGCCGCTGCTGCCATTCCGGCTGGCCGCCGTGGGGGTGGTCAGTGACGGCAGCGTGTTCGCCGGCCTGTGGATGACGGCGCGGTTCCTGACGTTCTTCACGATGTGGCGGACGGCGTTCTGGCACGGTCGCTGGGGGACGCTGGCGGCGGGCAGCGCGCTGCTGCTGGCCAGCTTCGCGGCGATTCTGTTGGCGCCCACCGCGGTGGGGTTGGTGGCCGGCCTGCTCGGATTCGGCGTCGGGATGGGGCTCATCTACTACAGCGCCCTCTATTACTCGCTGACGGTCGGCCACGCCGCGGTCGAGGCAGGTGGCCTGTTCGAGGCGCTGGTGGGCGTCGGCTCGTGCGTGGGGCCGCTGGTGGGGACGGCCGGCCAGCTGGTGGGCGGCCCGTGCTACGCCAGCGCCGCCACGCTGGCCATCGCCACCGTCGTGCTGGCGCTGGGCGCGCCCGGCGTGCTGCGCCCCTACTATCTGGCGCGCTCGGCACGAACGGCGACCATGAAGCCGCGCTGAGGAAGCGTTCAGAGGGCGAAGGAGAGTGGCTTCGCGGGGCGTGGGCGGGGAACGGGCTGCTGCGCCGGCACCGTCGACAGCCAGCCGGGCTCGGACATCAGGGAGCCCTCGTCGTGGCAGAAGACGCGCACCCGGCCCAGCTCGGTGGACGAGCCGGCGTTGAAGATCGACAGCGGGCGCGCCTCTTCCTGAAAGAACGTCGACTGGCGTGGCGTGTGACGGTGTCCGTGCAGGATCAGATCGCAGCGGCCACGCAGGGCGGCCAGCAGGGCGGTGCCTCGCTGCAACTCCTCGGCGTACGGCCAGCCGAACCACTCGCTCAGGCGCTCGGCGGCGTGATCGGCCGGCAGCGGTAGCACGTGGTGGTGCAGCAGCACCGCCACCACGTCGCCGGGGCGGGCGGTCGAGGCCGCGCGCTCGATGGCGTGGACGTCCTCGCCGGTCATCGCGCCCTGGCCGGTCAGCCAGTTGCGGTTGTGCCGGCCGGTCGAGTTGAAGCGCACCAGGTGCAGGCCGGGCGCGCGCGCGACCGTGACCCGCGGTCCGTCCTGGATGGCGTCGCTGACGTCGTCGCCCAGGCAGTCATGGTTGCCGGGGATGATCGTCAGGCGCTCGCGATCCCGGAAGGGGGAGAAGATCCTCCAGAAGACCGCCAGCTCGCCCATGCGGCCGCGGTGGGTCAGGTCACCCGTGATGACGACGTGATCGACGTCGGCCGCCAGCAGGGCGTCGCGGATGCCGGTCGCGCGGCGCTCGGTCTCGACGCTGTTCCCGATGTGCAGGTCGGATACGTGGGCCAATGTTTTGATCGCCATGCCGAGAGTGTCGGTCGTGGTCGCGACACGACGGTGATCGCCGCGCGGCGCGGCGGCCAAACTTCGGCGACACGACGATGACGAAGCGCGGGACGGCGCCGATTCGTCAATCCACCGCCGATTTTGTGGCGGCGCTCGGCGCACCCGTCACCGAACCGCTGTTTTGGAACGCGTGCGCGGCGCGCCACGTTCCATACGGGGACCACCATGGCCCCGCCGGCTTCGCCGGCGCCCCTAACGCCCGGTGCTCACGGCGGCGGGCGCGTCGCCTTCGATGTACGCGACCAGCAGCTCGGCGACCCGGTCCTGCGCCGCGCGCGCGTCGCCCGCGCCCGCCACGTCGTTCATCAGGATCGAGAAGATCAGCGGCGCGTGGCCGGGGGACCCCGCGAAGCCCGAAAGACAGCTGGCCGTGGCCAGCGTCCCCGTCTTCGCGCGCACGAAGCGCTCGGCCGGTGTGCCGCCCATGCGGTGACCGATCGTCCCGTCGGTGCCGGCGATGGCCAGCGAGGCCATGAACTCGGCGGCGATGCGGAAGTCTCGCATCGCCCCGCGCAGCACGGTCACGATCTGCTCGGGCGAGAAGCGGTTCGAGTCGTACAGCCCCGAGCCGTTCATCATCTGGTAGCTGCCCTTGCGGATGCCCAGCGTGTTCAGGTAGCGGCCCACCGCCTCCAGCCCCTTCTCCCAGCTCCCGGGGCGACCGACGATCTCGGCGCCCATGGTGCGCAGCAGCTGCTCGGCCACGAAGTTGTTCGAGCGCTTGTTCAGGTCCTGCGCCACCACACCGAGCGGCGGCGAGTCGTTCGTGGCCAGGATCTTCAGCCCCTGGGCCGGGGCGACGCCCACGCGCGGGGACTGCGCCACCGTGATCCCGCGCCGCTCCAGCAGCGCCTTCAGCGTGTACGCGGCGTACAGCGGCGGGTTGATGACGCGGCGGCGGTAGACGCGCGGCTCGGTGCCGGCCCGCACGCGGCCCGACACGGTGACCAGCGTGCGGCCGCCTTCGGATTCGCCGGTCTCGACGGTGGCGGGCGCCGGGCCCGAGGTGGTCGTGATCACGCGCCCCTGCACCACGAAGCCGGCCGAGGGCGGCTCGACCAGCACCTTCGCGGCCGCGCCCGACTTCGAGCCGGGCACGATGGTCACCGCGATCAGGTTGCCGTTTAGCGACAGGCCGGCCGACGGCGCGCGTGACACCGACGAGTCGTTCTTCTGGTCATACGCCGGCCCGACGTGCGCGCCGTCGAAGAAGGACTCGTCGGCGATGATGGCGCCCTTCACGCGACGGACGCCCTGGGCCCACAGATCGCCGGCCAGAGTCGCCAGATCCTCGGTGTTCAGGGTGGGATCACCGAACCCGCGCAGGTACAGGTCGCCGCTGATCTCGCTGCCCGAGCGGCCGTTCGCCGTCATCGACAGCGTCGTTTTCCAGCGGTAGTCGGGCCCCAGCAGCGCCAGCGCCGAGGCCGACGTGACGATCTTGACGTTCGACGCCGCGTTGAACGCCGCCTTCTCGTTGCGCGCGTAGAGAGGCTTGCCGCTGTCCGACTCGGCCACCAGCACGCCCACCTTCGCCTTTGTGAAGGGCGGGGCGGCGAGCAGCTCGTCGAGCGCGCTCTTCAACCAGGCACGGCGGGCGGCGGGATCGGCGGGGGCACGGGGGAACTCGGCGGGAGCGGCCGGTCGCGCGGCCAACCCCGGCAGGCGGGTCGAAGAGGGGCCGACCGCCGGCTCCTCGACGGGCGCGGGCGCGGGGGCGGCCGGCGCCGGGGGCGCGGCCCGCCCTGCCACGGGGAGGGCGAGCCCGCACAGCAGCGCGGGGGCCAGCAGGCGTGAGAGGGGGCGTGACAACGAAGAATGACCCTAACATCGCCCGGCGATGCCTTCTAGTTTGTAGAGGCCCGTGACGCCTGGGGAAAACCGAGCCATGCGGCGGCCGCCGCGCGCGCCGTCACGTAAGATGGCGAGATGGATCTGTTCTCGCGCGCGGCGTCTCGCGATCGGCGTGGCCAGCCGCTAGCCGAGCGCATGCGGCCCCAGTCGCTGAGCGAGTTCGTGGGCCAGACTCACATCCTGGGCGCCGGCAAGCTGCTGCGGCGGGTGCTGGACGCGAAGGAGCTGCCCTCGCTGATCCTCTGGGGGCCGCCAGGGACCGGCAAGACCACACTGGGGCGGCTGCTGGCCGCCGAGGCGGGCGCCACGTTCATCGCGGTGTCCGCTGTCATGGCCGGTGTCAAGGACCTGCGCGAGGCGGTGGCCGAGGCGGCCTCGCGGCGCGATCAGCAAGGCGCCCGCACGGTGCTGTTCGTCGACGAGATCCACCGCTTCAACAAGGCGCAGCAGGACGCGCTGCTGCCGCACGTCGAGGCGGGGACGGTCACCCTGATCGGCGCCACCACGGAGAACCCTTCGTTCGAGGTGAACGCCGCCTTGCTGTCGCGCGCGAAGGTGGTCGTGCTGCGGGCGCTGGAGCCCGCCGACCTGCGCGTGTTGATCGATCGCGCCATCGCCGACCCCGAGCGCGGGCTGGGCAAGCTGGCGCTGGAGGTGCCCGACGACATCCGCGAGTTGCTGGCACGCGAGGCGCGGGGCGATGCCCGGCGCGCGCTGGCCGCGCTGGAGGCCGCCGCCGCCATCGCCGGCGAGGCGGGCGCCGTCACCGAAGGCGCTGGCGCGAAGCGGGTGGTGGATCGCGCGGCGGTCGAAGAGGCGCTGCAGAAGCGGACGCTGCTGTACGACAAGGCCGGCGACGAGCACTACGGCGTCGTCAGCGCGTTCATCAAGAGCCTGCGCGGCAGCGATCCCGACGCCGCCGTGTACTGGATGGCGCGCATGCTGGAGGCGGGGGAGGACCCGATGTTCGTGCTTCGTCGCATGGTCATCTTCGCCGCCGAGGACGTCGGTGTCGCCGACCCGCTGGCGCTGCTGGTGGCGAACGGGGCCACCGACGCGTTCCGCTTCGTGGGCATGCCGGAGGGGGTGTTGCCAATGACCCAGGCTTGCCTGTACCTGGCCACCGCGCCCAAGAGCAACACCGCGCTGACCACCTACGCGGCGGCGAAGGCGGACGTCGAGGCGCAGGGGGCGCTGGCCGTCCCGGCGCATCTGCGCAACGCCGCCACCGGGCTGGGGAAGAGCCTGGGGTGGGGCGCGAACTACCAGTATCCCCATGATCACCCCGGTCACCACGTCATCGAGGAGTACCTGCCCGACGCGCTGAAGGGGCGTCGCTACTACCAGCCGACCCGCCAGGGTCGCGAAGAAAAGATCGCCGAACGCGTGCAGGCCCTGCGCGCCGCCGCCGAGCGCGGCCCGAAGAAGTGAACGCGGTCGTCGATTGACCGGCGCGTGTGCCGTCGCTACGGTTCGGGCGTGAAGCTCACCCCGACCTTGGCCTCGAACTCGTCCTCGTCCTCGAAGCGCAGGCCGGGCGGCGAGGACGGGGCGCACGCCTCTTCCGCTCGCCCGCCTCGGCGGCGCGATGTCCTGAAGCTGGGCGCCCTGGCCGCCGCGGCGCTGCCCGCGCGCCGGGCGCTGGCGGCGCCGGTCGTGAACCTGCCCGCGCTGCCCCGCGCGTTCCCCGATGATTTCTTGTGGGGCGCCGCCACCGCCGCTTACCAGGTCGAGGGGGCAGCCGCCGAGGACGGTCGCGGTCCCTGCATCTGGGACATGATGTGCCGCAAGCCGGGCAAGGTCTGGCGCGATCAGTGCGCCGATCGCTCCGCCGACCACTACCACCATCTGAAAGAGGACGTCGCGCTGATGAAGGCGATGGGCCTGCCCGCCTATCGCTTCAGCATCTCGTGGTCGCGCGTGCTGCCCGAGGGGACGGGGACGGTGAACCCGAAGGGTCTGGACTTCTACGATCGGCTGGTCGACGAGCTGCTGGCGGCGAAGATCCAGCCCTGGGCGACGCTGTACCACTGGGACCTGCCGCTGGCGCTGTACCACCGAGGCGGCTTCATGAACCGCGACGTCGCCGACTGGTTCGGGGACTACACGCGCCTCGTGGCGCGCAAGCTGTCGGATCGCGTGCCGGCGTGGATGCCGCTGAACGAGCCGCAGGTCTTCATCGGCTCGGGCATGCAGCTGGGCCGTCACGCCCCCGGCGATCAGCTGCGCTTCACCGAGGTGATGCTGGCCGCCCACAACGCCATGCGCTGTCACGGGCGCGCGGTGCAGGCGCTGCGCGCCGAGGCGAAGCAGAAGCTCTCCATCGGCACCGCGCAGGCCGGCGTGAACCGCATCCCCGCCACGCTGAACCCGGAAGACGTGAAGATGGCGCGCGAGCGGGCGCTGGCGACCGATCCCGACACCATGTACAGCAACACCCTGTGGCTGGACGCCATGGTCCTGGGCCGGTATCCGGCGGACTACCTGAAGGGCAACGCGCACCAGCTGCCGGCCCTGTTCCACACGTCGGCGCTGGCGGATGACCTGAAGCAGATCGGCCAGCCACTCGACTTCGTCGGCGTGAATCAGTACCAGGCCGACCGGATCCGCCGCGGCAAGGATGGCAAGGCCGAGGTCGTCCCCTGGCCCGACGGCTTCCCCATCACCGCCAGCTTCGAGTGGGCGCTGGCTCCCGAGACGATGTACTGGATGCCGAAGTGGCTGTACGAGCGCTACCACAAGCCGCTGTACATCACCGAGAACGGCGTCTCGGTGCGCGACTGGATCAGCCTGGACGGCCGCTGCCACGATCCGTCACGCATCGACTTCACGACGCGGTATCTGCGCGAGCTGGGCCGCGCCATCGCCGAGGGAGTGCCGGTGAAGGGCTATTTCCACTGGTCGCTGCTGGATAACTACGAGTGGGCCGAGGGGTTCAAGCACCGCTTCGGCCTGATCTACGTCGACTATCAGACCGGCAAGCGAACACCCAAGGATTCGGCAAACTGGTATCGCGACGTGATCGCCCAGAA
>Ga0070680_100004797_pt1 | contig 10176 bp, 7 predicted proteins | sample KBSC73BmetaG_FD_64672 | JGI IMG/M metagenome (GOLD analysis project Ga0070680, IMG submission 64672) | Corn rhizosphere microbial communities from Kellogg Biological Station, Michigan, USA - KBS C7-3B metaG | ecosystem: Host-associated > Plants > Roots > Rhizosphere | place: USA: Michigan... | reverse complement strand
AGGAAGCTCGACTTCATCCGGTTGAGCTCTGCCATCCGGTCGACGGTCGCACGTTCGCGTTCGGACCGTCGTGCGTTCTCGATGCCGACCGCGACCTGCGCGGCAAGTGCGACGAGGAACGCGTCGGCCTCCTGCTCGTTGCGCTCGAGCAGGATCGCGCCGATGTTGACGCCGTCGGTCGACAACGCGGCGAGCACGCATTCGTGGCCGTCGATGGCCGCGCGACGCACCCGCTCGCTGAACATCGACATCTGCAGCGGCGGTCGCCATTCGCCCGCACGCACCGCCTTCAACGTCAGCATCCCGTCGTCCAGCAGGTAGACGGCTGACGCGGTCGTGCCCGACAACCGCGACAGGACGTCTACCGCGGCGTCGAGCACGATCGCCATCCGCGACGACGAGGACACGGCCGTCGTCATGGCGATGAGTGCCGACAGCTCGTTCTGCCGGCGACGCACGTTGTCGGCGAGCACCTCGTTCGCCTGCTGCAGCTGGTTGACCAGCTCGGCGTTGCGCAGCCGCAGGCTGCGACTGTCGAGGCCGGCGCGTACAGCGCTCAGCACCAGATCGGGGTGCACCGGCTTCACCAGGAAGCCATCGGCCCGCCCGACGGCGGCCATGGCGGTCTCCGCCGACGCGTAGCCGGTCAGCAGCAGCACCGGCAGGTCGGGGTCACGCTGCTTCAGCTCGGCGGCGAGGTCGGTGCCCGTCGTGTCGGGCAGCCGTTGGTCGACGAGCGCGAGCCCGACACCTCCCAGGGCGAACGCCTCCATCGCCATCGCGCCGTTCGACGCGGTCAGCGCGGGGATACCGTCCGCCGTGAGGATGTCCTGCAGCGTCTCCCGCATACCCGGGTCGTCGTCAACGACGAGGACGTGCTGCGCGAACGGCTCGGTCACGCCGGCACCGCCTCCTCGACGAGCCCGAGGAAGTACGGCGCGGCAAACGGCTTGTGTACGACGGCATGCACGCCGCGAGAGCGCGCCAGGCGAAGGCGCTCCTCCATGGCATAGGCCGTCATCAGGATGATCGGCGGAGGTGGCGCGCCGGAGTCGACGACGACTGCAACACCGTCACGTCCGGGCATCCGCACGTCCATGACCGCGAGGTCGTAACCGCCGCGGCGCAGCTCGGCGAGCGCCTGGTCGCCGTCGCTGACGGCCGTCACGTCGTAGCCGGCCGCCGACAGGATGTCGGTCAGCGTCTCGCGCATGCCCTGCTCGTCGTCGGCGAGCAGCACCCGCTGGCTCACTGCTGCGCCTCCGCGCTGTGCGCCGCGGTGAGGTCGTCCGCGCCGCTCGCAATCTGGCTCGGCACAAGCACATCGGGCGTCCGCGCCGGCGGCAGGTTCACCGTGAACGTGGCGCCGGCGCCGTCGGCGCTCTCGACGTCGATCGTTCCGTCGTGCGCGTCGATGATGCGCTTGCACACGGCAAGGCCGAGCCCGACGCCGCGCGCCTTCGTCGTGAAGAACGGCTGGAACAGCTGCGACTGCACCTCGGGTGTCATCCCGGAGCCGTTGTCCGTCACGTAGACGTGCACGCCGTCGGCACCGCTGCGGGCGCCGATACGGACGTGGCCGCCCTCGGGCATCGCCTGGTAGGCGTTGCCGAGCAGGTTGAGCAGCACCTGCCGCAGCATGTCGCGGTCGGCGACCCCCACGACCGCCGCCGTCGTCTCGGCCTGGACGGTGATGCCGGTGGGCGGCGGCAGGACTGCGACCACCTCGTCGATGAGCGCAGTCATGTCGACCTGGATCATCACCGGGTCGCGCTGGCGGGCGAACTCCAGCAGGTCCGACACGATGACGGTGGCTGCCGACACCTCACGCTCGGCGGTCGCCAGGTGGCGCGCGGAGGCGCCGTCGGTCGGTGCAGCGGCAAGGTCGCGGCGCAGCAGGAACAGCGCGTTGCTGATGACGCCGAGCGGGTTACGCAGCTCGTGGCCGATCGTCGACGCGAGCTCACCGATCGCGGCGAGACGCTCCTGGCGGACCAGCTGGTGCTGCGCGGCCGCCAGCTCTTCCAGCGACTGCTTCAGCTCACGCGTGCGCTGCTCGGCGACCTCTGCGGCGTACTCCCGCCGCCGCGACAGCGTCTCCACGACCGCCGTCGCGAGCACAGCCGCAAGCAGGCCCACGCCGAGAAGTCCCCACGGAGTCGCTTCGGCGACCGAGCCGACGAGGGCGTGGCGCGCCTTGGCGACCAGCAACCACTTCGCTCCGGAGCCGACCGCGACCTGGGAGGAGGCGACCTGCCCGTGCAGCGGCAGATGCGTACCAGTCGCCACGAGAAGCTGCGAGCCGTCCACTCGCGGCACGGCGTACAACGCGACGACCAGCTCGCTGAACGGCTGGCCGGCGGTCACCGGCGTCGGCTGCTCCGGATGCACCTCGTTCTCGGCGTAGACCGCGTAACCCGGAAGCTGCGGCGCGACGTAGACGAAGCCGAGACGGCGCGCCCCCGCGGCGCCGTCGAACAGCGGTGTAGCGACAAGCGCCCCGGCGGGTACCGACTTCGCGACGGCCTGCTGCACCGTCGACGCGATCGCCGGATCGATGGTGCCCAGCGGCGTACCGGAGATGGCGGCGACCGTCGGCGTCCCCGAGCTCGTACGCAGCAGTGCAACCGTCCGGTAGCCGCCCTTCGCCGTGACCATCGGCTGGGTCCGTGCGGCGAACTTGGCCGGGTCGGCCTTCGCCAGCGCGGTGTCGGCGGCCAGCGACGAGAAGGTGCCGTTGAGCCCCGACAGCGCGCCCTGCAGGTAGAGCCCGGCCTCCTCCGCGCGTTGCTTGATCAGCCGGTGCTCCTGGTCGTGCACGACCTGACGCGTGACGACGAAGCCGCCGACAGCGATCGCTGCAACGACGATCAGCGCAAGGAACGACAGCGGCCGAAGCCACGTGCGTCGACGACTACCCATGTCGGCGGAGTCAGATGAGGACAACGGGCCAGCCCCTCCGGTCGCCGCACGACGCTGGTTGTGGCGTCGGTGCGAGTGCATTCGGCCAATTCGACCAGGGACGGCCGAAATTGGGAATGGCACGATGGGACTACCCGAAAGGTTGCAACTCCGCCGCAAGCGGGGCGGGCACGTCGGCGACGATTCGGGTGCCGGTGTCGGTGTGTTCGACCGACTCGACCTGGCCGTGCTGGTGGACGCGCGCGACCACGTCGCCGCGGTCGTAGGGCACGTGCAGGTGCACCCGGACGTCGCGCGGCAACCGCTCGGCGATGCCGCGGCGCAGCTCGTCGAGCCCCGCACCGGTCACGGCCGACACGCACACCGCGCCCGGCTCGACCCGCGCGATCCGCGCCAGCGTGTCGGGGTCGGCGACGTCGGACTTGTTGACCACCACGAGCTCGGGCACGTGACCCGCTTCGATGTCGGCGAGCACCTCGCGCACCGCCGCGAGCTGGCCGAGCGGGTCCGGATGCGAGCCGTCGACGACGTGCAGGACGAGGTCGGCCTCGCCTACCTCTTCGAGCGTCGAGCGGAACGCCTCGACGAGCTGGTGCGGCAGGTGACGGACGAACCCGACGGTGTCGGCGAGCGTGTAGAGGCGGCCGTCGGGCGTCTCGGCTCGGCGCACTGTGGGGTCGAGGGTCGCGAACAGCGCGTTCTCGACGAGCACACCGGCACCCGTGAGGCGGTTCAGCAGCGAGGACTTGCCGGCGTTGGTGTAGCCGGCGATCGCGACGCTGGGCACAGCGTGCCGTCGCCGCTCCTGGCGCTTCACCTCGCGTGCCGTACGCATCGAGGCGATCTCGCGTCGCAGCTTGGCGCTGCGCTGGCGGATCCGCCGCCGATCGGTCTCGATCTTCGTCTCGCCGGGGCCGCGGGTGCCGATGCCACCACCGCCGGCGACACGTCCACCGGCCTGGCGGGACAGCGACTCACCCCAGCCGCGAAGCCGCGGAAGCATGTACTCCATCTGCGCCAGCTCGACCTGCGCCTTGCCCTCGCGGCTGCGCGCGTGCTGCGCGAAGATGTCGAGGATCAGCGCGGTCCGGTCGATCACCTTGACCTTGACGATGTCCTCGAGCTGTCGCAGCTGACCGGGTGTCAGCTCGCCGTCGCAGACGACCGTGTCGGCGCCCGTTGCTACGACGATGTCGCGAAGCTCGCGTGCCTTGCCGGAGCCGACGTAGGTCGCCGCGTCCGGGGTGTCACGACGCTGTACGAGGCCCTCGAGCACCAGTGAGCCGGCTGTCTCCGCGAGCGCCTTGAGCTCCTGCAGCGAGGTCTCGGCCTCGGCGAGGCTGCCCGACGTCCAGACACCGATCAGCACGACCCGCTCGAGCCGCAGCTGGCGGTATTCAACTTCGGAGACGTCCTCGAGCTCGGTCGTGATGCCGGGGACGCGCCGCAGTCCTCGCCGGGCCTCGAGCTCCAGCTCGACCTTCTCGTCGTGCTCGGGGAGGGCGAACTCAGGGACTGAAGTCATCAACTCTCTCAACGCGTTCGATACGAGCAGGCTTCCCCGATCGTGGCAGGTTCAGCCCGACGTGTCGCGCCGATATTCACCGGGCTCGCCACGCGAGCGACCAAGATCAACTGGAAGTTGTGCACCCCATAAGGGCCCCAGATGGCCGATTTCACGTGCACAACTTCCAGTTGATCTTCGCCGAAGCCTTCCGGCTCTGCCCAAGACGGCACTGCACCTCGACGAAATCCGCGACCGTCATCAGGTAGTCGGGGACGAACTGATCTGAGGCTGGTTCGTGCAGCCGGTGATCGCCGTCCGGCAGCACGCGCACGTTCAGCAGCTTCGGGTCGGCCAGCGAGCCGAGGAGTGTCGCGCTCTGGGCCACCGGGACGATTGGGTCGCGCGCGCCGTACAACGCCAGTAGCGGGACTGTCAGCGACTGAATGGCATGCCGGGGATCGTGGCGGAGGATCGCCTTTGCGAATGACCACAGCTCTGGAAGGTCGGGAAGGAACGCCCCGAGCGCCGCTAACCGGTCGGCCAGGGCTCGGTGCTCTTGCAGCACCGCAGCGCCCTTCTCGAAGGGTTGAGAGTCGACAAGCTCGAATATCAGATCGAGGAAGGCCAGCGCGTCATCGACGTCGTCGGAGGACCAGCTGGCGGCCACGAGCCGATTACGTGTCGAATAGCGCTCCTGCTCAGCTGGGGTCACCGCAGGCCCTGAGTTCGTTATCACGAACTCGACCTGCGGATCACCGGCCGCCTCGAGCACCACCCAGCCGCCCTGGCTGTGCCCGAACAGGCCGACCGGCCCGTCGTGACCTGCGTCCACCAGGGCAGCCCGCGCCGCCGCGAGGCCGGCGAGCAGATCCGCCGCCTGCGTCAGGATTCCGGCGTCGGTCCAGCGCCCTTCAGAGCCGCCGACGCCGCGCTTGTCGAAGGAACACACCGCGACGTTGCGCGCCAACACGGCGGCCCGAATCGGTGGGAACAACACGTCATTGTCGCGATCGGAGGGGCCGGATCCCGGGTGCATCAGCAACAGCCCTTGCGTGGCACCAATGTCTGGGAGCCACAGTGAGCCGCCGAGGGTGACCCCATCGCTCACGGCACGCAGCGGTATCTCGGGCACAGCTCATTCGAGCACGGCCGGACTGACCCGTTGCCGGGTGCACGCGCACGCCGGATACAAACGGAGCGCCGGCTATTCGCCGTCTAGATAATCGCCCTCGGCCACCAGCACCGCAGGGCCGGTGAGCAGCACCTGGCCGCCGTCGCACCATTTGACCTTCAGCTGTCCGCCGGGCACGTCCACGTCGTACGTCGACCGCTCGTCCTTCGCCGCCATGACCGCCACGGCCCCCGCACACGCGCCGGTGCCGCACGACTGCGTCTCGCCGACCCCGCGTTCGTGCACGCGCATCCGGATGTGGGTGTCGCCGAGAACCTCGACGATCTCGACGTTGACGCCATGGGCGTACGCCGACTCCGGATCCACGGCCGGCACCGCGGTCAGGTCGAGAGCGTCGACCGCCGGGCCGTCGACCACGACCAGATGCGGGTTGCCCATCGACCACCCGTTGGCCGGCCACCACGCGCCGTCGAGGAGCACCTTCGCGTCCGCGAGACGCTCGGGCCCGCCCATCCCGACGGTCACGTCGCCGGCCGGCGGCACGTCGAGCTTCTTCACCCCCGCCCGGGTGTCGACCAGCACCCGGCCCGGCTCCGCCAAGCCGTGATCGACGAGGTACCGACCGAAGACGCGGATGCCGTTGCCGCACATCTCGGCGATCGAACCGTCGGCGTTGCGGTAGTCCATGAACCACGGCGCATCTACGCCGCGCACGACCCGCAGGATGCCGTCGGCGCCGATGCCCGCGCGGCGGTCGCAGATCGCGCGCACCTCGTCGTCGGACAGGTGCAGCGCGTCGTCGAGGTCGGGCAGCAGGACGAAGTCGTTGCGCGTCCCGTGGCCCTTGACGAACCGCATCCGTCAAGCGTACGGCGCGACTACGCGTTCAGCGTGGGCCTGCGCGGCGTCGGGAGCCGGCCCGAGCCGCTCCAGCCGGTGCCGTGCGCGAGCATCAGCCGCGCCTGCTCCGCGCGCTGCGGGCCGCTGAACAGATAGCCGAGCGCCCGGTCGCAGCCCAGCTCGCACAGCCGCGCGCCCTCGGCCCACGACTCGACGCCTTCGGCCACGACCCTGACCCCGTGCGCATGCGCAAGCTCGATCACGGACGACACGATCGTGTCGTTCTCCAGGTCGGATCCGACCCCGCGGACGAACGACCGGTCCAGCTTGACGGCCTCGATGGGCAGCTCGCCGAGGGTGCCGAGCGAGGAGTACCACGTGCCGAAGTCGTCGAGGGCGAGCGCGACCCCGATTTCGCGCAACCGCTCCAACAGCGAAGTGGCGTGCCGGCTGCCCAGCGCGAGTCCCTCTTCCGTGACCTCCAGCCCGAGCGTCCGCGGTGCCAGCGCGTGCTCGTGCATCACGCGCTCGACCCGGTCCGCGAAATCCGGCTCGAGCAGCTGCGATCCCGACACGTTGACCCACATCTGCCGCGGCTCGCCGTCGACCCCTGGCGGCAGCGGACGCCACGTCTCGAGCTCCGATGCGCACCGCTCCAGCACCCACCAGCCGAGCGACGGCAGCAACCCTGCGCCGTCGGCGACGGCGAGGAAGTCGGCCGGCCACAGCAGCCCGCGCTGCGGGTGCTGCCAGCGCAGCAGCGCCTCCATCCCGACAACGGCCCCGCTCGCGAGGTCCACCTCCGGCTGGAAGTGCAGGACCAGCGAGTCCTGCGCGAGCGCTTCGCGCAGCGTGGGCACGAGGTCGAGGTCGAGGCTGGGCATGCGCGGCTCCCGAGCGTGGGCGGCTCCTGTGCGGCAGTGTGCGGTGTCGGACTCCGGACCGGTATGGCCCGAACGGCCTAGTTCGCGCCCACTGCGGCGAGAGCATCCTCGCGAAGGTCCGCCGCCGCGTCGACCCAGGTGATGCGCGGATCCCGGCGGAACCACGACCGCTGCCGGCGGACGAACCGCCGCGTCGCGCGAGCCGTCTCCTGCCGCGCCTCGAGCTCGGTGCACCGGCCGTCGAGCATTGCGAGCACCTGCTGGTAGGCCAGCGCGCGGCACGCGGTGCGTCCGGTCCGAAGGCCCTCCCGCTCGAGACTGCGCACCTCCTCGACCAGCCCGGCAGCAAACATCCGCTCGACCCGCTCGTCGACCCGCGCGTCGAGCGCCGCGTCGTCGAGGTCGAGCCCGATCTGCACGACGTCGTCGTAGTGCCCGTCGTACGCCGGCAAACCCGCGCTGAACGGACGTCCGGTCAGCTCGATCACTTCCAGCGCGCGGACGATCCGGCGGCCGTTCGTCGCGAGGATCGCCGCCGCGGCGGCCGGGTGCTGCGCTTGCAGCCGTTCGTGCAGCTGCTGCGGACCGACCTCGGCCAGCTCCGCCTCCAGCCGCGCCCGCAAGGCGACGTCGGTGCCCGGAAACTCCATTCGGTCGAGCAGCGCCCGCACGTAGAGCCCGCTCCCCCCGACGACCACCGCGAGGCGGCCGCGGCCGAGCAGCGCGTCGACGACCGAGCGCGCCTTCCTTTGATACTCCGCGACGGATGCCGGATAGCTGACCGGCCAGACGTCGAGCAGGTGGTGCGGCACGCCGCGACGCTCCTCGGTGGTGAGCTTCGCCGTACCGATGTCCATGCCGCGGTAGAGCTGCATGGAGTCGGCGTTGACGACCTCACCGCCGAGGGCGATCGCGAGCTCGACGCCGAGTGCAGACTTGCCGGTCGCGGTCGGTCCTACGACTGCGACGACCTTCGGCACCCGTTCATCGAAGCATGGGCCTACTTCTTGACCATGTAGTCGAACGGCGGCGTCGCGTCGATCAGGTTGAAGATGCCGAGCGGGTTGCCCCCAAGTGTCCCGACAGCCGTCGCGGTGAAAGCCGTAGCGCTGTAGAGCACGCGGCCGCGCTTGTTGCCGCCGATCATCGACCACGGCACGTGCAGGGTGATCGTGTTCCCTTGCACGCGACCGCTGATGGCCGTGTTCGAGTCGAACAGCATGCTGATCTGCTCGCCCGGGATCGAGGTCGGCGACGTGTCACCGGCGAAGAACCGCGGACTGCCGCCACCGACCGACTCGACGCCGGCGTAGTAGATGTGGCCGTTGCCGGGTGTGTGCGGGTTGTACGTCGTGAACCGCGTGATCCACTCGCCCGTCGTGCCGCCCGCGGTCGGCGTCACCTGCAGGCTGGACAGCGACTTCGCCCGCATGGTGATGACCAGGCCGTTGCGGTCCTCACTGATGGCCGCAGCCGTCAGGTCGAGGTTGGCGCCCGCCGGCGTACGCGTCGTGTTGGCGCTGTAGACGTCGTCACCGACCGCGTCGCTGACGGAGTTCCACGGCGCCGCCGGCCCTCGGCCCGCCCCGTGGATCGTGCCACCGAGCAGGCTCGGGCCGGCGATCTGCCGCACGATGACGGTCGGGCCGTTCTCCGCGACCGCGCCGGTCGGGCCGGTCGTGTAGGTGTTGGACGTGTCGTCGACGTAGGAGAGCACCAGCGCACCCTGTGCGTCGTGGTTGACCTCGAGGTAGTCGCCCAGGCTGCGGTCACCCATCGACACGGTGCACGTCGTGCCCTGCGTGCAGATCGGGCCGTACTTGATCGGGTGCTCGCTGACGGTGGTCACCGTCCAGTGCGGGTGCCTGGCGAGCGCGTCGAGGCTCTCGCCGACCTGCACGCTGATCTCGGCGTGGGTGAGGTCGTCGAGCAGGTAGTGACCGTTCTCATTGGTCTCGTTGGCGTGGTACCACGCGACCGCGGCGCGGCCGTTCGAGCCGGCGGTGATCCACGAGAAGGCGTTCGAGCCGTCGTGGCTGACGAGCACCGGCTTGCCCCAGTGGTCGCCGTCCTTCGAGGAGACGACGTAGGTCTGGTAGGGACCGCGCGGCGTGCCGCCGCTGGCGGTCAGCTGCGAGGAGAAGGCGACGTAGAAGTGCCCGGCGGTGTCCTCAGCGATGGTCGCGAAGTTCGCGGCGCCGCAGATGCCGGGAGGCGCACCCGACTTGTCCGGGCAGAGCGAGGCGTTGACGACGTAGTGCTTCCACGTCGCCGACATCACGCCGCCGCCGATGTTCGTCAGGTGACCGCGGCTGACGATGACCTGGTTGCCGTCGGCGCTCGTGTGCGCGATCAGCAGGTCGCCGTTGCGCGCGAGCACCTGGTTGCCCGGGATGCCTTCGTTGTCGGTGACGCAGTTGACCGAGCCGCCGCCGTAGCAGTCCGGGTCGAGGTGACCCTGCGCGAGCCGGCCGTTGATGACCGGGGTGAAGTTGACACCGTCGTGGCTCACGACCTCGACCAGCTGGTTGCTCGGGTAGTTGCCGGCCGCGTCCTCGATGTTGGTGCCGCCGACGACGTCGTCGTACTCCTCATAGATGGCGAAGTCCGGGTCGCCGAGGTTGCCGTGGATGGCGTACCACATGCGGTCGACCGGCGTGTTGGGCACGGAGGCGCAACTGGTCTGCCAAGTCGCGCCGTGGTTGGTGCTGACGCTGTTGGACAGGTTGGTGAGGTTCTGCAGGTCGGAGAAGAAGATGTCGCCCTTCTTGTCCAACGCGAACTCGGTGTCGCCACCGCCCTGCGGGCAGGTCAGCGGCTTACCGACGCCGACGTTGCCGGGGATCATCTGGAAGCTCTTGCCGTGGTCGCGCGAGGTCCAGATGAAGCTG
>Ga0070680_100004796_pt1 | contig 10176 bp, 8 predicted proteins | sample KBSC73BmetaG_FD_64672 | JGI IMG/M metagenome (GOLD analysis project Ga0070680, IMG submission 64672) | Corn rhizosphere microbial communities from Kellogg Biological Station, Michigan, USA - KBS C7-3B metaG | ecosystem: Host-associated > Plants > Roots > Rhizosphere | place: USA: Michigan... | reverse complement strand
CAGCCGCCTTTCGATGCGCGTGACGACATCTGGATTATCTGTGAAATCGCCCGCCGCCTGGGCTGCGACTGGGGCCACCCCAAGCCTGAGGAGATCTGGAACGAGCTCCGCAGCCTCGCGCCGATGTTCAAGGGGATGACGTACGAGCGGCTCGAGAAGGAAGGGGGACTGCAATGGCCCTGCTACGACGAGCACCATCCCGGCGAGCTCTTCCTGCACAGCCGCCTGTGGAAGGAGCCGCGAGAGGGTCCGGCCGCGCCGTTCTCGGTGGTCGAGGATGATCCGCCGCTCGAGCGTCCCGACGACGACTACCCGTTCCAACTCACCACGGGCCGGCGTCTCGACTCGTACAACACGGGTGTGCAGACGGGGAGCTACAGCTCGCCGTTGCGGCGCGGGGAGACGGTCGACCTCTCGCCCGAGGATGCCGCACGCCTCGGTCTGCGGGAAGGGGATCCCGTCCGCGTGACGTCGCGCCGCGGGCACGTGGTGGCGCCCGCGCACCTCGATCGCTCGCTGCGCGCCGGTCTCGTGTTCATGACCCTGCACTTTCAGGACGAGGTTCGAACCAACGTTCTCACCGTTGATTATACGGATCCCAAGTCGGGCACGGCGGAGTTCAAGGCGTGCGCGGTTCGTCTCGAACCCCTGAGCGACTGAAAGATCATGGATCTCCGCCTGCACGACGCTGAGCCATCGGCCGCGGAGAAGGCGGCGGTCGATGCAGTACTCGGTGCGGCGACGTCGGGCTGGGAGGGCGGCGAGCGCGAGTCGCGCGACGCGCACACCGCCGCCGGCGGTCACGCGGCGCGCGCACGGAGGCACCTTCTGCTCCCCGCGTTCCATGCGGTCACGTCGCGCGTGGGGTGGATCAGCGAAGGCGCGTTCAACTACATCTGCGAACGGCTGACGGTCCCTCCCGCCGAGGCGTACGGCGTCGTCACCTTCTACGGGCTGCTCTCAACGGAGCCGCGCCCGCCGCGCGTGGTTCATGTGTGCGACGACATCGCCTGCCGTGCGAAAGGCGCCGAGAAGATCTGCGCGGAGCTCGAGAAAAAAGTCGGGCCCATGGTCCATGGCCCGGTCGGGAACCATCACAAGATCCCCGAGAGCGGCTGGTTGCGGAGCCCGTGCCTCGGCCTCTGCGAACAGGCTCCCGCCGCGCTGTTGACCGAGGCCGGCGTGAAACCAGTCGAACGGCTCTTCGGCGCGGTAGACGCCGCGAATGTAGCCAAAGTGCTCAAGGGCGAGCTGGCGGCCACCGCCAAGCCACGGATCAAGATCCCGCAGGCCGGCGAGCCGTCGCTGCGCATCCTGCGGCGCGTCGACGTCGTGGATCCGTCGAGTTTAGACGATTACCGGACACGGAGTGGCTACGAGGCGCTGCGCCGTGCGTTCGAGCTCGGGCCCGAGGGCGTGATCCGCGAGATCACCGAAGCCAAGCTGATGGGGCGCGGAGGGGCGGCGTTCCCAACGGGCCGCAAGTGGGATGCCGTCGCACGCCAACCGGTGCGGCCGCACTACCTGGTTTGCAACGCCGACGAGTCGGAGCCCGGCACGTTCAAGGACCGCGTCGTCATGGAGGGCGATCCCTTCAGTGTGATCGAGGCGATGACGATCGCCGGGGTCGCGACGGGATGTGCGCGGGGATTCATCTATCTCCGCGGCGAGTACCCGCTGGCGCGCGAACGGCTGCAACACGCGATCGACGCGGCCTCGGAGCGCGGCCTCCTCGGCGCCGATGTCATGGGGCGCGGCGTTGCGTTCGACATCGAGATTCGCAAAGGCGGCGGCGCGTACATCTGTGGTGAAGAGACGGCGATCTTCAACTCGATCGAAGGACTGCGCGGCGAGCCGCGCAACAAGCCGCCGTTCCCGGTCCAGGCGGGCCTCTTCGGCAAGCCGACGGTCGTGAACAACGTCGAGACGTTGATCAACGTGCTCGAGATCTTGCGGATCGGCGGGCCGGCGTACGCCACGATCGGCACGCCCGACTCGACCGGCACGCGGCTCTTCTGTCTCTCGGGGGCGATCGCCAAGCCGGGCGTGTACGAGGTCCCTTTCGGCATGAAGCTGCGAGAGCTGCTCGATCTCGCCGGCGGCGTCCCCGGTGGCCGCAAAGCGCAAGCTATTCTCTTGGGCGGCGCCGCAGGCGTGTTCCTGCGCCCCGATGAGATCGATCTGTCACTTACGTTCGAGGGCGCGCGCGCAGCGCAAGCGACCCTCGGCTCGGGCGTGGTGATGGTGTTCGATGACTCGATCGACATGAAAGACATCCTCCTGCGGATCGCGTCGTTCTTCCGCGACGAGTCGTGCGGGCAGTGCGTCCCCTGTCGCGTGGGGACGGTGCGGCAGGAAGAAGCGCTGCATCGCCTCACGCGCAAGAAGCCCCGCGGCGGCGCGGACAAGGAGCTGGCGCTCCTCGAAGAAGTAGGCCTCGCGATGAAAGACGCGTCGATCTGCGGGCTCGGCCAGACCGCCTACAGCGCTGTCGAGTCCGCGGTCAAGCGGCTGCGGCTGTTCGCATGAGCGCCCTGGTTCGCATGGGTCCGCCTCGCCGCACCGTCGAGTTGACGATCGACGGCGCCAAGGTCCAGGTGCCCGAAGGCACGACGATCTACGATGCCTGTCGCGAACAGGGGACGGGCACCACGATTCCGACGCTGTGCTACCTCGAGACACTCCATCCGGTCAACGTGTGCCGTGTGTGCGTCGTCGAGGTCGAAGGCTCGCGCGTGCTCGTGCCATCGTGCTCGCGGAAGGTCGAGCCCGGCATGGTCGTGAAGACGAACACCGACCGCGTGCGGCACAGTCGCAAAATGGTGCTCGAGTTTCTCGCGTCGTCGGTGGATCTCTCCACGACACCCCTGGTGAACGAATGGCTCGACGAGTACGGCGCCGACGCCGAGCGATATGGTCCCGCGGCAGCGCCCGCGGCGGCGGGTGCGCGCGACGCGCTGCCCACGGGCCACCATGCGCCGCCGGACATCGCCCATCGCGCTACCGTTGCTCAGCCGACCAAGGTCGACAACGAGCTGTACACGCGCGACTACGGCAAATGCATCCTGTGCTACAAGTGCGTGGAAGCGTGCGGTACCGATTATCAGAACACGTTCGCGATCGCCGTGGCGGGGCGGGGCTTCGACGCACGCATCTCCACCGAGTTCGCCGTCGAGCTGCCAAAGTCCGCGTGCGTCTACTGCGGCAACTGCATCGCCGTCTGTCCCACCGGCGCCCTGATGTTCAAGACGGAGTACGACCGGCGCGCCGCGGGCACGTGGCACGAGTCGGCGCAGACCGTCACGCGCACGGTGTGTCCCTACTGTGGCGTGGGGTGCAACCTCGAGCTGCACGTGCAAGACAACGAGATCGTGAAGGTTACGTCACCGCTGGATCACGACGTGACGCGTGGGAATCTCTGCATCAAGGGCCGCTTCGGCTGGAAGTACGTCCAAAGCCGCGGACCGGTGAAACCGGCCTAGGCGACGACGCGGTGCGGGTGGGTGTACACCGTGTGGTGCCCGCTGCGCGCGAATCCTACCAACGTCAATCCCGCCTGCTGCGCGAGCCGTACGGCGAGCCCTGTCGGTCCCGAAATCGCCGCGAGGAGCGGCGCCCCGAGCACGGTCGTCTTCTGTACCATCTCGAAGCTCGCGCGGCTCGTGACGACGACGAACCCCTGCCGGGCGTCGACCCCGGCCTTCAGCATCGCGCCGATAAGCTTGTCGAGGGCGTTATGCCGCCCGACGTCCTCGCGCACCACCGTCACGTTGCCGTCGAAGCCAGCCCAGCCCGCCGCGTGGACCGCGCCCGCGGCCGCATTGAGTTTTTGCTGTTTCGCGAGGGAATCGAGCGCGGCGTGGATGGCATCGGGATGGATCGCGGCGTCGGCGGTGACGGGGTGCAGCTGCTTCATGACGGCGCTGAAGCTCTCGGCGCCGCAAATGCCGCATCCCGTGCGCCCCGTGAGTCGCCGCGTGCGCTCGGCGATCACCACGTCGGCTGTCGGGGGCACCGTCATTTGGACCTCGATGCCCTGGCTGTAGCGCACGAGCTCTATCTCGAGCAGATCCTTGGATGAGTGAATCAACTCTTCGGTAATGCTGAAGCCGAACGCAAAGTCTTCGAGGTCAGCGGGCGTCGCCATCATGACGACGTGCGGGGTGCCGTTGTAGACGAGTGCGACCGGAGTTTCTTCAGCCACCTGCTCGACGCGCGTTTCCCGTCGACCCTCGTCCCAGCGTTGGACTGAGTGCTCCAACAGGGGCCGGGCGTATCCCAACCGCAGCAGGCCCAGCGGATCTTGCATCTGTTTTTTGACGTCGGTCGTCATGGTGCACCACCGTGACAGTCGGGGCGAGAGGATTTGAACCTCCGACCTCCTGGTCCCGAACCAGGCGCGCTAACCGGACTGCGCTACGCCCCGTGACGGTCGACAGTCGGACTGTCGGACTGTCTGACCGATACGTCTACATCTCGTTCTGTCCGACAGTCAGACCGTCCGACTGTCCGACCGAGTGCGCCCAGGAAGACTCGAACTCCCAGCCTCTTGATCCGTAGTCAAGCGCTCTATCCAGTTGAGCTATGGGCGCGCATGGGCGGTACAAGACTCGAACTTGTGACCTCCACGATGTCAACGTGGCGCTCTAACCAACTGAGCTAACCGCCCGAATTCCTAGACGCCGAGAGGCCGAAGAGGCTGAGGGGCTCTGAGGTGCGAGTGTCAGGGGTGCACACCTCCGCACTCGCTCCTCACGTCCCCTCAGCCTCTCAGCCTCTGTGCGTCTAGGTTTTCAGTAGCGGGGGTGGGATTTGAACCCACGACCTCCGGGTTATGAGCCCGGCGAGCTACCAGACTGCTCCACCCCGCGTCGATGATACTGTTTGAATGTTGGACGGTTGGAATGTGAAAGGTGGTCATTCCAACCTTCCAACCTTTAACCGTCCAACCTTCCAGAGCGGGAAACGGGACTCGAACCCGCGACCCCAACCTTGGCAAGGTTGTGCTCTACCAACTGAGCTATTCCCGCGTGCCGCCAAAATCTAAGCGCTCAGTGGGACGGTATCTACCACCCTCGCAGTGCCTTAGACCGTCCGACCGCCCGCCTATCCGCCCGCCCGTCCGCCCGAGTGGAGGCGAGGGGGATCGAACCCCTGACCTCGTGAATGCCATTCACGCGCTCTCCCAACTGAGCTACGCCCCCCTTATATTGCGCGCCCCCGAAAGGTCTATAGCCACCCGGCGGGAACACGGCATCTTATCGGCGCGTTCAGTCGGTGTCAAGCGAATTCCCGCTTGTTTCATGAACATTTTCGTTGCGTGCGCGTACTAAAGAACACCCAAATAGGGCGAGACAATGCCACGTACCCGTAAAAAGGCGAAACAGACTGCGCCGGCGAAGGTCAAGGCCAAGGCGAAGGCACCGGCGGCGGTCGTCACGACCGAGCGTCGCGTGACCAAGCGTCGCGGCCGGCGCCGGGGTCTGCTCACGGGTCTTGGCTCTCACGAGCACGAGCGCGACATCCTGGATCAGTACCTCCATGAGGTCTCCAAGACTCCGCTGCTCACGCAGAAGGAGGAGATCGCGCTCGCCCGCAAGGTCCGCGCGGGGGATCAGGACTCGATGCAGGAGCTCGTGAAGCGCAACCTGCGCTTCGTGATTTCCGTCGCCAAGAAGTATCAGAACCGTGGTCTGCCGCTCACCGATCTCATTGGCGAGGGCAACGTCGGTCTGCTCACCGCCGCGCGGAAGTTCGATCCCGATCAGGGCGTGAAGTTCATCTCGTACGCCGTGTGGTGGATCCGCCAGGCGATTCTGGCCGCGCTCGCGCGCCAGGGCCGTACGGTCCGCGTGCCGCTGAACCGCACCGCCGACCTGTCGCGCATCGTGCGCACGGCGGAGTATCTGCGGCAGACGCTGCGCCGCGAGCCGACGCCGGAAGAGATCGCCGACGCGACCAAGCTGTCGCTCGAAGTTGTGCAGTCGCTCGCCGCCCTCAACACGGGCGACGTGCGGCTCGATGCCCCGCTCGATCCGGACGGTGATCGCTCGCTCATCGAGCGCTTCATCGCCGAGGATCTACCGGACACGGAAGATCAGGCGATGGATCGCTTCCTGTCCGACGAGATCGAGCAGGCGCTGAACACGCTGCAGCGCCGCGATGCCAAGGTGCTGCGGCTGTACTTCGGTCTCGACGGCGGCCGCGAGCATACGCTCGAAGAAATCGGCGGCATGCTCGGCGTCACGCGTGAGCGCGTGCGGCAGCTGCGCGATCGCGCGCTGAAGCGGCTGCGCGATGGTGACGTCGGCAAGGCGCTCGCCAGCTTCGCAGCGTAAACAGGCCGGCGTGAAGGTGTAGGGGCGCAGCATGCTGCGCCCCTACTGTTTTTGGTCTAGTTTCTCTCCCCGTGATCGAATCCATCGGCCGCCGCTCCATCTCCGCCATCGAGGAGGTGGGCCGGGTCGGCTACTTCCTGCGGGACATGGCCCGCGGCCTCCGCGATGTCGGCACGTGGGGCGGGCTGGTGCTGCTCCAGATGCGGCGCGTCGGCGTGGATTCGCTGCCGGTCGCCCTCTTCATCGCCGCGTTCACCGGCGTCGTCCTCGCCCTCCAGGCCTCGTACACCTTCACCGGCGCGGTCCCGCTGTACTTCGTCGGCACCCTGGTGGGAAAAACGATGATGCTGGAGCTCGGCCCGGTCCTCGCCGGACTGGCGCTGGCGGGGCGCGTCGGCGCCAGCATGGCTGCCGAGCTGGGCACCATGAAGGTGACCGAGCAGGTCGATGCGCTCGAGACGCTCGCCTACGACCCGCAGAGCTATCTCGTCGTGCCGCGCGTCATCGCCGGCACGCTGATGTTTCCCGTCATCGTCGCGTTTGCAGTCGCCACCGGCATCACCACGGGATGGCTCACGAGCCTGGTGCTGCTCGATCTGTCCACGCCGGATTTCCTCAAGGGACTCAAGCTGTTCTATGTCTTCAAGGATGTCTGGTTCGGGCTGCTGAAGAGTGCGACCTTCGGATTCACGATCACCCTCGTGGGCTGCATCGAGGGACTCTCCACGCGCGGCGGCGCAGAGGGGGTCGGCCGCAGCACGACCCGCGCCGTCGTCTATTCGGCCATTCTCATCCTCGTGCTCGATGCGTTCTTAGCCGTGGTGTTGCTGTGATCGAGTTCCAGGATCTCCAGAAGGCGTTCGACGGAAAACCGGTGCTCCAGGGACTCTCGCTCAAGGTTCGCGATGCCGAAACGGTGGTGATCATCGGGTATTCAGGGACCGGGAAAAGTGTGGCGTTGAAGCACATCGTCGGCCTGTTGCACCCCGATGCGGGTGACGTCATCGTTGACGGCCAGGCGGTGAGCACGCTCGACCGGGACGGTCTGACGGAGCTTCGGCGCGGGATCGGGTACGTCTTCCAGTTCGCGGCGCTGTTCGACTCCCTCACGGTCGCGGACAACGTGGCGCTGGGCCTGAAGCGCCGCGGGCTGGACGACGAGGAGATCGAGGAGCGGGTGCTGGAAGCCCTGGCGCTCGTGGATCTGTCGGGGAGCGGCGACCGCATGCCGGCCGAGTTGTCGGGCGGGATGCGTAAGCGCGTGGGCATCGCCCGCGCGATCGCGCTGCGCCCGCGCTACATCCTCTACGACGAGCCGACCACGGGACTCGACCCCGTGACGTCGGCCGTGATCGACCGCCTGATGGTGCGGACGCGCGAGCACCTCGGTGTGACGGGCGTCGTCGTGACGCACGACATGCGCAGCGCCTACACCATCGGCGACCGGATCGCGATGCTGTTCGAAGGTCGCATCCGCCAGGTCGGGAGCGTAGCGGAGATTCAGCGGACGGAGGACCCCGTCGTGCGCCAGTTCATCGAGGGACGAGCCGAGTGAAGCGCGAGAACGAATTCGCCGTCGGTCTAGTGGTCATCGCCGCGCTCGCCCTGGTGGTGGGCGGCGCGCTGTGGCTCTCGGGGGCCCACCTCGGCAAGACCGACGCGGCCGTGACCGCGCGCTTCCGGACGGTCGGCGGACTTGGCGTGGGCAATCCCGTCGTGCTGCGCGGCGTGCGGGTCGGTCGCGTCGAGGCGATCCGCCTGGCGCCAGACAACTGGGTCGAGGCGGATCTGAAGATCTATTCCGGCGTCACGCTGCCCGCGAAGCCGGCGGTGATCGCGGCGTCGGCGTCGCTGTTCGGTGAGTGGGCGGCGACCCTGATCTCGAGTGATCCGCTGCCCAACGATCCCAACGTGCGGCAGGCACTGGTCGAGGCGCAGGCGGCGGGCGGCGGACAGTGGCCCGGCGCCACGCTGCCCGATATCGGGCAGCTCACCGCCCAGGCGAGCCGGATCGCGACCGACATCGCGACCGTATCGACCCGCATCCAGACCGCATTCGACTCAACGGCTGTCACGGACCTGCGCCGCTCGATCCGCGACTTCGGCCAGATCGCCGACCGTCTGGCGCGCGTGACGAACGAACAGGCCGACGTCATCGGGAACGTCGGGGAGAACCTGAGCAAGGGCTCCGAGGCGTTATCGCGCGCTGCGACGGACTTGAAGACGACGCTGGGTCGGGTGGACACCGCCACCAACCAGGGCCAGCTCGCCACGATCCTGAACAACAGCGCTGCGACCAGCACCGATTTGCGCAGCGCGTCGCAGGATTTCCGCCAGCTCATGGCAGCCGCGAACCGGAATCAGGAGAGCCTCGTGCGCGTGCTGCAGAACGCGGATAGCGTGATGTCGCACATCGCCAACCGCAACGGTACGCTAGGGCTGCTCGTCAGCGATTCGGCGCTGTATCGGGAAACGACGCTCACGATGATTCAGCTGCGGCAGTTGCTCTCAGACATTCAGGCAAATCCGCGGAAGTACTTCACGTTTAGTGTCTTCTAAGCTGACGCATGGTGATCTCGCCGTCAGCTGTCTGCCGTCAGCCGTCAGCAAGCCTGCTGACAGCAGACGGCTGATGGCTGACATCATATGACCCCCCGACGCAAGAAGGGTCGCAAGTCCCAGCCTCGCGCCCAGCGCGAGACGAGCGCCGGTGGCGTGGTCTTTCGCCGTGGCCCGGACGGCCAGGTCCGCTTCCTTCTTATACGCGACTCGTACAAGAACTGGGGATTTCCCAAGGGGCATCTCGAGTCGGGCGAACCGCCGGCGGAGGCCGCCCGCCGCGAGGTGGCCGAAGAAACCGGACTCGAGGAATTGGTGCTCCACGGACCCATCAAGGTGATCGATTGGTATTTTCGATTCCGCGGCAAGACGATCCACAAGTTCTGCCACTTCTTCCTGTTCGAATCCCGCCGCGGAGAACCGGTGCCGGAAGAGGCTGAAGGAATCACGGCCTGCGTCTGGCACCCACTCGACGAAGCGCGCGACACCGTGAGTTACGACAACGCGCGTGATGTCTTGCTGCAGGCCGGCGAAATGCAGCAGACACTCGTGCAAACATGAGAACGGGAAATGGCACCGGGCCCACCCCCGCGGCGTATCCGGTCGTGCCGGTGTTTCATCCGCGGCGCGAGGCGCGTCGCGCAATCAAGCGTGGCTACCCGCGTCGCGCCGGGAGCGTCCGGCTCTGCCGCAGCATCCAGGAAGTCGAACGGCTGCTGGACCAGCGGCTCATCGATGCTGTCGTGCTCGATATCCGCCACTGTGATGGCCAGGGCCTCGAGCTGCCCGCGCGCTTCCCGCGCATCCCGATGTATGCGCTCTCGGCGATACGGCCCGAGGACGGGACGCTGCTCGCCGCCTGCCGCGATGCGGGATTCACCGGCATTCTCGTCGAAGGGGTCGATAACGCCGTAGCCGGCGAATGGATTGCCGCGCGGACAGCCCAGGTTGCCCGTCGGGCAGCCCTGGCCGATGCCCCGCGACTGCTGCGGTTGACCGATCGCCTCCAGCTCGCGGCTTGGGAAGAGGTGCTGCGCCGCGCGGGCGTGCCCACCAAGACCGGTCATGTCGCCCAGGCATTGCGTGTGACGCGGGAGCATTTGTCGCGCGAATTCGGGGCGGGGGGCGCTCCGAACCTGAAGCGCGTCATCGACCTGGCGCGCGCCGCCTGCGCCGCGGACTTGCTCGGCAATCCGGGGTACACCGTGCGCTGCGTGGTTCGCATCCTCGGCTACGCGTCGCCGAGCCATCTCGCCGGAGCGGCGCGGCGCGTGGCAGG
>Ga0070680_100004793_pt1 | contig 10179 bp, 8 predicted proteins | sample KBSC73BmetaG_FD_64672 | JGI IMG/M metagenome (GOLD analysis project Ga0070680, IMG submission 64672) | Corn rhizosphere microbial communities from Kellogg Biological Station, Michigan, USA - KBS C7-3B metaG | ecosystem: Host-associated > Plants > Roots > Rhizosphere | place: USA: Michigan... | reverse complement strand
GGCCAGCTTTGCCTTGCTCGCCTACGCCAGCGCGTTCCTCAAAGTCCGCTATCTGGCCGCGTTTACGGCGGCGCTGCTGAACAATCAGCCGATGGGATTCTATTCTGCGGCCACGATTGTGAAAGATGCGCAACGGCACGGGCTGAAGGTGAAGCCGGTTGATGTAACTCGGTCCCAGTGGAACTGTGCGTTGGAGCAAGAGAATTTGCAGTTCGAAAAAACATCTGACGCTTCAGCCAATAAAACTTCCCGATTGGTTCTCCGCATGGGATTGCGCTATGTGCGCGGATTGCAGCAATCGGCAGGGGAAGCACTCGTGCGCACAAGAACACAGCGTCCGTTTACTTCGACGGAAGACTTGGCCCGCCGAGTACCAGAGCTGAGCCGGGCGAACCTGACCATGCTCGCTAAGATCGGAGCACTGAACAATATCAGCGCTGATACGCCGCTTCATCGTCGCGATGCGCTTTGGCAGATTGAGAAAGCAGCAAGGCGCGTCGGCCCGCTGTTGAAAGACCTGGTTGAACCGGATGAGCCCTCGCCTTTGAAGCGAATGGATCTTGAAGAGCGGCTGATCGCAGACTATCACGGCACAGGGATGACCATTGGCCCGCACCCGATGGCGTATCGCCGGAATGCGCTGCGCAGCATGGGAATCTGCTCAGCGGCTCAGCTCCGCGAACTGCGCCACGGCAAGCCCGCCGTTGTTGCCGGATGTGTGATCACTCGACAGAGACCGGGCACAGCCAAAGGCCTGATCTTCCTGACCCTGGAAGATGAAACCGGGAACTCCAACGTGATTGTTTCACCCGACGTTTACAGCAATGATCCGGCAGTTGTCCTGCACGAACGATTTGTGGAAGTACAGGGAACGGTACAGAACCAGGATGGAATCGTGCACCTGAAAGCGAAAAAAATTCTGCCTCTGCAGGTGACCGCGGCGGAAATGCAGTCGCACGACTTTCATTAACTATGTGCATTCAACTTCCATTCGCAGAACAGGTTATTTACTGAGAAAGCCGCTTTACGTTGTGCAATATACTTTTAAGTATCGTGCTGAAAAGCTCCATTGCGGTTGCGCTTTGTCTCGCAACTTTGTTTTGTTGTGGCGTTGCGGCATTTTCGCAAAGTCATAGCTCTGCGGAGATTCAATCACAACTGGACAAGGCAGCGTCGGTGAGATCGGCCGGAAACGATACGGAAGCAGCCAAAATCTACGAGTCACTCCTGCCACAACTTCGCGCGCAAGGTCCCAGCCAGCAACTCACGAATGCGCTGAGCAATCTGGCTGATATTGACGCTACCGGGCAGTACGATCGGGCCGTGGATCTGGCGCACGAAGAGTTGGAGGTCTGCCGCAAGCTTGGCGACCTTCAATGTGAAGCTCAGGCGCACAATAGTGCCGGTCTGGCGATGCTGAATGCGGGCAACTATGACAACTCAGCAGCGGAACTGAATCTGGCGCTGCAGCTCAGTAAACAGACACGAGATGACTTTACTTCTGTTGTAACGCTCAACAACCTCGGCAATGTTTACTACTACCTGGCGAAATATTCTGAGGCCCTGCAAACGTACGAATCTGCTGCTGAACTCGTAGAGAAGTCCCCCACGGCAGAGTGGGCTTTCGCATGGCGTAAAATCACGCGGCTGAATCTGGCTACGCTTTACCAGCGTCTAGGCAATGATCAGCGCGCCATCAAAATTTACTATGACGAGCTGAATTCGCCTGGCGGCCTTTCTCACCGCGAGATCGCGCACGTCCTTGCGAACCTTGGAATCCTCTACCGTCGGCTTGGTGACGCTCCTGCAGCTCTGAAAAATTATAATGATGCAGAAAAGTGGTACGCCCAGCAGAAGGACGTGGATGGCGAGCTCGGCGTCATCAAAAATGTTGGCATTGTCCTGGGACTGGACCTTGGGCGCCTTGACGAAGCACTGCAGACGTTTGATCGGGCGCACGCAATTGCGGAAAAAATCGGAAACAAGCGTGAGATCATGCAGGCTTTGTTGTACCGCGGAGAAACATTGTTTCGCATGGACCGCCTCTCCGCCTCAGAAAACGATTTTGAAGCCGCGCGCGCATATGCTGTTCAACTGGGAACGGTAGAGGAAGAGTGGAAAGCACTGTACGGACTGGGCAAGATTGCATTGCGCGATCACAACACTGATCTTGCCGAACGACGGTTCCGGTCTGCCATTGAAAAAATTGAAAGCCTCCGCTCCAAGCTTCAGTTAAACAGGCTGAAAACCGATTTCTTGGCCGACAAGCGCGACGTCTACGATGCACTCATCAAGGTCCTTCTTGATCGGAATGACCTGCCTGGCGCTCTGGAATACATGGAACGCAGCCGGGCTCGCGTCTTTCAGGACCGCTTTTACAACGCGAAGATTACACCGGCATCGCTGAGCCTGAGTTCCCTCCAGGCTCGCCTTGGACCTGATACCGCTCTTATCGAATTCTGGACGGGGCCAGACGCAGTGGCTGCTGTCTGGTTGACGCACAACCGCTCTGGCATGGCTCAAAAACACCTTTCGCCTGCGCAGATGGATGACTTTGAGCAGGCGGTCTCCGGGCTTCCTGACAACTTGCACCAGAATTGGCAGTCTGACTTTAAAAAAATTAGTTCTCTGCTTCCGGCTGGGATTGCTCCATTAGTACAGGATAACTACAAACATTTGGTAATCGTGCCGGATGGGTTTCTCAGCCTTTTTCCCTTTGAGTTGCTGGACAGTGGCTCCGGAATGCCTCTGCTGTCGCATCATGACATCACCTATATGCCAAGCGCGGTGCTGCTTCTTCGTGGAGCATCACCGCATCAAGCCACGCGATTGCCTTGGCAAAAGGAGCTGGTGGGGTTTGGCGATCCTGCAGTCGTGGGTACGGGTGAGAGTTCTTTGCTTGCGTCTCGAGGGGAGCAACATCTCCAATCTCTGCCGAGTTCGCGTGAGGAAATTCGCAGCATTGCGTCAATGAGTGCTGGTCGGACACTCCTGTATTTGAGCCTCGCCGATCAAAAGACACGTTTCTTTCAATCAGCCCGATCCGGCGCTCCCTTGCTGCACGTCAGTACGCATGCCATTGCTGATATGGATAATCCTGAACGCTCGCGTCTTTTGTTCTCGCCGGACCAGCCCGGACAGCCAAACAACTTTCTATTTTTGAAAGAACTGTATGATCTGGATTTGCGCGGTGTAAGTTTGGCAACATTATCCGCGTGCGACACGGAACGCGGGCGGCTGATCCCGGGCGAAGGTATTCAGGCCTTCAGTCGCGCCCTTCTGGCGGCGGGGTCCCGATCGGCATTGACGACTTTGTGGCGTGTACCGGATCAGCCCACGGCCGAATTCATGAAGCAGTTTTATTTTTTTCTGCTGAAGGAGCACAAAACAAAAGCCGAAGCATTGCGTTTAACCAAACTGGAATTTCTTCGCTCTGGAACAGAGCTGGCGCATCCCCGTTTCTGGGCGGCTTTCATACTGAACGGCGAGGGCACGGAGCCGGTTCCGCGATTCATTCCTTGGGCAGCGCTGGTTTCTCCGCTGCTTGCGGTTGCCGCTGTCTTGCTTGTCTTGATTCAAGTGAAAAGAGCAAAACAACACCGCGCGAAAACAGCAACAGCAGTCCAGATAAAGCAGTAGATCAGATATTTATAGAGCGCGATGGTAGATTGCTGGAGGCTTGCACAACTTAATCATATGTTCCTTCCACAAACCACTGCTCTGATTGATGATCATGGAAGATACGATAGAACCCATAGCAGCCATGGAGTTTCACTTGTATATCCCATTCGCTTCGGTTCCATTCTTCCGCTTTCTCCCACCAACCGCCGTTCTTGTACCACGGCCCAGATGCTCGCGAAACCGTCCTCCTTCTGCCCTTAAAGAGGATCGCTGAAGGTACGTTGTCCTTGAGTTCAATCGTTGCTCGTAACGGAGGTCGGAATGTTCGCAAAGACACGTTAGATGCACAACGCGCTCTCCCTTTTTTATATTTCACCTCCCAGGGCCGGGGCAGCACTTCGTGACTATCTACTTTGTGCGAATCTTTAAATCTGGGAACCCCGACCCGGTGTGAACCAGATTCATCTTGTTCGCCAACAACGCAACGAAGCCTTTGGATGGCAACCTCAAGCTTGGCCGGCTCCGGACCGCGTGGCCCCAACAATCCGGACTGCATAAACCTGATTGCTGCTGGATAAGCTTCAATCATCAACTTCTTTACCGGCGCGCTGGGCGGGTGTTCTGCAAGCTGCAGTTCTAACAGCTTCAACAGGATGCTTGCGTCCTGCGTTGGAACAGGTAATTTTATTGTTCTCTGAAACAGTGCGACAGGTGCCACAACTGTTCCTTCGGGTTTCGACTGTTGGTCAGGATAGTGTTCCAACTCCAGGCTGATCTGGATCTGGTCGGTTGCAAGTGATCGAATTTTCAGCCGTGAAAACAACTGTTGCAGCAGTCGATTTATCAGAAACATCATCGGCTCCAGCAACTCCAATCCATGATCCAGCTCTATGCTTTCTTGGAAGCTCGCATTTGGTTCTGCCGGAATGAGTTTCCGATTGACTCTACCTTGCGCACGCTGCTGTATATATACACCACGTTGCCCTAGTCTTTGTACCAGTGGCAGCACCGGCAATGTCGATAGCGAATGGAAATTACGAATGCCCCAGATGTCTAATGCAGCCTCGGTTTCTTCTTCCAACTGAAGTACTTTAATAGGCAGAGAGGCCATCCGAACAGCCTCCTGGCCAGGCTCGATCACAGTGATATCAGAAAACCCTCTTGCAGCATATAATGCTGTATCTGGGTTGCTTGCAAATGCTATATGTACTTTAATTCCGCAGTCAGCGGCTCGCGCAACAAGCAGCTCTCCAATGTCCATGGGCGAACCCAGCAATCGTTGCGCTCCCGTTATAGCGATGATGATTGTGCCGGGACAGGTTGACTCCAGAAGTGGAGATATACTAAAACCGCAATCCATTATCGCTGAATGGATAGCTGCTTCCTGATGAATGCTTCTCTTTGTTAATGTAATCTCTCTTGTTTCTGCTTGCTTTTTTGTCATTCCCACCTGGAGGCCTGTGTCCCGTGCTCGTTTGTTACAACTCAGAACTTTCTGCTGTGACTCTGGCCCATCAAGTACGGCGACAGCATCCTTTAGATAGCAAAGATCAGAACGATCCTTCACGACGGCTTGAACTGGTAAATCTGGAGTATATAGACAGCAATAACAAGCAATGACTTGAGGAATGACTGCTATTTTTTGCTCGCAACCAGCTATATCTGAATTGGTTTTCTGGAGTATGTTCTTGGGGGGGACTTTCTCGACGAATTCCCAGCGGGGCTCGGCGGCAACAAAGCTTACGATTCGGACAAACTCGACGCCAGACTCGCCCAAGAGAACGCGATCGAATTGATTGCGCCAAACCGGCACAACAGAAGCAAAATACAGGGCTGGCGCAAACTGTGCCGTTACTGCCGGAGTTGGCGAGTGGAGCGGCTGTTCGCCTGGATCCACAACTTCCGCCGCCTCGTCGCCCGATGGGACTACTACATTGAAAACTGCCTCGCTTTCGTGCAACTGGCCTGCATGCACATGTTGCTCTGGCATATCCGGCCATCCTATCTAAGGCCTCGGCTTACGACGACGTAGTCATATCCTTTGGGCTTAAACACTTTATTAAAATAGTTACCTTTTGAGTTAACAGCTATGAATGCCTCGTACTCTTGCGCCGGCACCTTAAAATAGAGATACACATCACCGCTCTGCCGAAACTCGATCTCCAACTTTCGCGGTTTTGACTGGTATCCGATCGAAGCAATGCTACTCGATTCCAAGATAATTCGCTTCATCTCTCAAAGTCACCCGCCTTTATAACACTACTCTGGCATGTTGGGATAAAGATGAGGCACGATGATTCGCGATTGCGACCCTCTGCTTAGAAGGCAGTGGGTTGCAAACTTAAGCTGAGGGCTGCACCTCGCTGGTACAGGCAAAAGAGTTGTGGCTACTGCATGCTTAACAGGAATCGAGAAAAGGCTTTCTGTGCTGAAATGATTTGGTTCAAGCCCTAGCGCAATCATTTATGCTTTGTCCTCCTACTTTAATGCAGTCGATATATTTCCCTGGCCCGGGCAGATGGCCCGCAATGCTTCTGCCTTGGCGGAGATCCGGATGCGCGAATAATACCTGGACATGCGGATCGACTGATGCCCCGCAATGGACATAATGGTTTCATCCGGCGTGCCCGATTCAAACAGCTTAGTGATGATCTGATTTCTGAAGTTCCGTGGCTGCAGCCACTCCAGGCCAGTCACCCGACGCATCGACCGAAACGCCGCGCGGATGAAGTATGGCGACGCCGGCCTGGTCACGTCATACACTCCCTTTTTTACGCGAAATGGAAAGATGTAGTGCTCCGGACGCCACGCCCCCAACTGTCGCGCCCGCGCCACGATCCTGCGCACCTGCTTGGCCGCGACAGCATTGAGCGGCACCACACGCGCCCGAAATTCATTCTTCACTTTGCCGTCCGGAATGTGCAGCGTCGGCGGATCCTGATCGAGCCGGACATGCTGCAATTGCAAATGCCGCAGCTCAACTCCCATCGCCGACGTATTATTCGTCAGCGACACCGCCCAGTACGCCACGCTCCAATCCGGCTTTTCCGCCACCACGCGAAAGAATCTTTCTTCCTCCTCCGCGGTCAGCACCTTGGGCGGTGTCCAGTTCGGCAGCGGCAACGGCTTGTAATGCTTTTTGACCAAATCCCACAAATCCGCATACCGCAAAATCTGCGACAGCGTATTGATTTCATGGTTCACGCATGACGGTCCTGCAACCTGCCGCCTCTGCTGCTGATATTCGAGCACGTGGCCGATATGGATCTGCGACAGCAACAGCTCGCCAAACATCTTGCTGAGGTTGCGGATATACCATTCGTACATCTCAATCGTTCTCGGTTTCCTGGTATGCAGCTTCTTCATCTCCAGCCAGCGTTGTGCAGCTTGGTCAAAATTCAGCAACCGAAATTGAGCCGGCGCAACCGCTTTGAACGTCATCAGAGCCCTTCCTTGGACCGGGGCCTGATGGCGGGGAGCCTGTTCCCCGGCGTACTTGGGTATGGCAAAATTCTAGCTTTATTCGCCTTTAATTCGCTACAACAAAATATTGCGTTTCCGGCTCTGATAGGGGCGAAGATATAGTGTATGCATCAAAATGGGGCAGCGGCCAATCGCGCGCGATGGTCGAAACTATGGCGCTCGAGAGGACGAGTCGGCATTTCTTCAGCTTACCGGATCTTTCAGCGCCGTCGACGCCGGCATCAGCTCCAGCACGCTTTCGGCGGTCAGGTCCTTCCCTGCTGACTGATGTACAGCCTGAACCACTACTCCGGCCAGGTTGCCGAACAACAACGTCAGTTGCTCGATTTGCGACGCGTTGAAGCTGCCGCCCACGCCCGCCGCGGCAATGATCTTTTCCAGCTCCAGCGCCAACGCGGTGACCGAGCCCAGCACTTCCGTCGCGCTGGCGGCATTGAAAGTGAATCCAGAATCAACGGCCACGCTGCACCTCCCCGCGCGAAATTGTCCTGAATGCATCAGCTGATCGCGAAAGCTCAATTGCGCTCGGGCTTAGCTCGCGCACAACCCGTGCGCCGGCTTGCGAATCCGGCGTGCGCATCACCCCTCCACCAAGCCCGGATAGTTCACTGCTCCGCGGCGAGCGGCGCATCTGAACCGCGGACTTGTTCCCCGGATTCGTTGGCCGGGGCAAGAGCGCTCTCACCGCATCCAGCAGCGCCGGCAGTTGCGCCAAATACCCAGCCACCAAACTCTGCTTGTCCGCAATGGTCGCTGATTTGTCCTTCGCCACTTTGGCCACAGCGTATCCGGCAAAGGCTTCCACGCAGGCCACCTGCACCTGGCGCGCTTTCTCAATCGCCTGTTGCGCCACGCGCGTCTGCGGCAGATAGAACTGCGCCGGATCAAACGCCGGATCATCCGGACTCGTTGTGCAGGCATGGCGGATGTCTGCGTCAAAATGGTTGTAGCCGGCCACCGCGCAGTCAATCACCGCCTTGCCCGCGGACAGCGTCGCATACGTGCTCTGCTCCCACGAGTTATAACAGCCAGATGTCAGCGCAATCGCCGGCACTAATACAACCGCGGCGAGCACGCGCGCAATCTTCGTCCAGTCGGTTACCGGATTCGTTCCCGGCAGCGGCGATTGCCTCATATATAGATACACCGCCTTGACGCCGATCAGCGCTGCCAGCGACGCGAGCCGCGCCAGCCCGGCACGCGAAAAGTTGAATGCGGAAGGATCAAGCGAACTTGCAGCCACGCTGGTCACCAGCGAACTGGCCACAAACACAGCAAGTCCTTTGAACCAGGTTTTCAGGTCCATGGAGTTTCACCTCGATTGGTAGTTGGTAGTTAGGATTTGGCTTTTGGCTCTTGGCTGTTTTAGCCCTTTTAGCTCTGCTTGGGCAAAATTACAATCATCAGCATGCAATGGGCTCTGATCGTCTTCCTCGCGCTAGCTCCAGGAGTGCAGCACTCTGACAGGGCGCGCATAGCCACAATTAATTTCTTCGGAACCAGTGGTATTGATGTCAAGTCAGTTCGCTCCGCGCTTCCCATTCACGAGGGCGATGAGGTTGTTGAAGACAATTTCGAGCAAATACACGACGGCATCGTTCAAGCCGTGCACCGCTCAGTGGGACACGAACCAACCGACGTGGATGTCACGTGCTGTAGCGAGCGCGGCGGCTGGCTCATCTATATCGGCCTTGGCGGCAGGAACAGCCGCGCGCTTAAATTCCGCCCAGCTCCCACCGGGTCCGCTTGCCTCACCGGAAAAGGCCTCCGTGTTTACCAGAGTGCCCTTGCCGCAGTTTCCAGAGCCATTCAGAGCGGCCAAAGTGATGAGGATGACTCCAGAGGATTCTCCCTTTCTGTAGATCCCACAGCCCGTGAGAGGCAATTGGCCATGCACGCCTATGCCGATGCTCACCAGCGCGCTATCGAGCACGCCCTCGATTCTTGTAGCAAAGCCAATCACCGCGAAGCCGCCGCTGCACTGCTCGGCTACGCCTCGCAATCCAGAACTCAGATCCGCTCTCTGGTAAAGGCAACTCGCGACTCCTCCCCGGAAGTTCGCAATAATGCCATTCGCGCGCTGGCAGTCCTCGCCGGATCGAACTTAAAAATCGCGTCTCAAGTTCCGGCCACCGATTTCATCCCCATGCTCAATTCCGGCCGCTGGTTGGACCGGAATAAGGCCGGGTGGTTGCTAATGTGCCTCACGCGTTCGCGGGACCAGGTATCGCTGCAGCGGCTGCGGTTGGAAGCGCTGCCCTCATTGATCGAGATGGCCCGGTGGAAAGATCAAGGCCATGCCACTGAATATGGAGTGCTGCTGGGCCGCATTGCGGGATTCAAAGAGGAGGACATTGATCAATTGCTTGCGAATGGCAAAACGGAGGACATCATAGCCGCGGCTTCAAAGACTGATTCTTTGAACAAAGCACAAATCCCGCAGAATTAACCGCGATCTATGCGTGCTTTCATTGGTACTTCATACGGTTTGATTCAATCTTCGGCGATGTTTGGCAGTTCTGGCAGTCTCTTCTTACGCCGCCGCCCTCTTCAGCCAGCCCTGCAAATTCCCCGCCTGCGCCGGATTGATCGAGGCCACGTGAACGTAGTGCTGCCGGCTCCAGTCGCACAGAAGCTGGTAATAGGCGATCGGATCCAGAGCGTTGATGGCGGCGAGCGACTTCTCGCCAATGACACCATCCTCCGCCAAAGCTGCCGCAGCCGAGGGCGCCTCCACCCCGACACGCGCAACCCCGGCGCAGTCCGGGGACCCCGGAAGCTGCGCTCCACGCGCTTGGATGAGCCCGTTCGCGGCCCTCTGCGCATACACGCCGGCCTGGTGCACGCCCATGTTCATCGCCATATCGAACAGCTTATTGGCCACGTTCTGATTGTTGATTTCGTCCAGGCCCATGGGCTGCCAGTAATCGCGATGCAGGATTTCTTTCGCCTGCTTCAGCGCATCTTCCGCAGGACCGGTAAAGAATTCCTCCGGCAGCTCCGGGTGAAACTTCTGCGCGATGCCAAAGCGCGTGCGCCCGCCGGCATCTTCGGTCACCTTGCCGGTGCGGTGCG
>Ga0070680_100004792_pt1 | contig 10179 bp, 11 predicted proteins | sample KBSC73BmetaG_FD_64672 | JGI IMG/M metagenome (GOLD analysis project Ga0070680, IMG submission 64672) | Corn rhizosphere microbial communities from Kellogg Biological Station, Michigan, USA - KBS C7-3B metaG | ecosystem: Host-associated > Plants > Roots > Rhizosphere | place: USA: Michigan... | reverse complement strand
CGACGGCGCCGCATGCCATCACGCAGCGGCTCCAGATTGTCCCGCAACGATCTCAGGTCGTGCACGGTCAGCGGGTGGGAATGCCATCGAGGAACGAGATGAAACCGCAGTTCGGATCGTTGCGCATGCGATACCAGAGGGTGCGGGGCGTGTGCGGCGGCGCCGCCTCGTCGTAGAAGATCGAGTCGATCACGACCTTCGCGTAGAGGAAGGTGCGAGCCTGCACGCCCTGCGTCGCGCACTGCGCCGACGACGATTGCACGAGCAACACGTCGCCGGCCTTGATGAACACGGGCAGCGTGTCGTTGTAGCCGGTGGTGGGCGCCTCGGTGATCGCGCCGTACGGCTGATTGGCGAGCTGCAACCCGGCCGTCAGCGTGGCGCCCACCGCGTGCGGGGGAAACGCGAACGCCGAATCGTGGCGGATGTCGAACACCACGTCGTAGTGCTCGGTGGGCGTGGCGATCACCGCGCGCGGAAAGGTGATGTTGATCGCCGTCGGCGCGCTCTCGGGGGCACCCGTCAAGGCGAACACGGCCGCCGTGTCGTCGATTGTGGCGAGCGTCGCCTTCGTCTTGAACGGGTCCGCGCAAGCGACCGCCGCCACGCCGACGCCGAAAAACAGCAGCAGAAATCTGACCTTCATGGACGCACGCGCCGTGGGGGAAAAACTCACATGCCGGACGTGAAAGGATAGGGCGCATCCGCAGCCAGTTCAAGCTGTTATCCTCGCTTGACTTCCGCGGCGCGGAGCCAGTAGTTTCGCTCACCCATCAGGAGCGTGCATGGCCACCATTCGAGATCTCGTGGGCGCTCTTCGCCAGCGCGAAGGCGTGGATGCGGCCGTCGTGCTCGGCCGCGACGGGCTGCTGATCGACAGCGAGACCAGCGGGTCGGTGAACGCGGAGAGCGTGGCCGCGCTCGTGCCCTCGATCATCGCGGCCGCCGAGGAGTTCGGCGTGCACGAGTCCCGCGGCGCGCTGAACACCGCAATCCTCGAATACGAGCGCGGAATAGCCGTGATCGCGCTTCTCTCCACCGACGCGCTGCTGCTCGTGCTCGCGCAGCCCTCCGCGAACATCGGCCAGCTGCTCTTCGAGCTGCGCCGCAATCGCGAGAACATTTCCGCGCTCGTGTGAGCATGCTCGAGCAGCCGCGCGTTCACGTGCTCGTGGCTGACGACGAGCCGCACATTGGACGCATCATCAAGATGAAGCTCGAGCAGGGTCCATTCACCGTCACGCTCGCCTACGACGGGCGCGAGGCACTCGAACTCATGGAGCGCGATCCCACGATCGCGCTGGTTCTGCTCGATGTCATGATGCCGTACATGACGGGGCTCGATGTGCTGGCGAAGCTGCGGGCCGACGACCGCTGGCGCAACGTGCCCGCCATCGTGCTCACGGCCGCCGGGCAGGAGCAGCATCACAAGCAGGCGATGGAGCTGGGCGCGAACGAGTTTCTCACGAAGCCGTTCAGTCCGAAGAAGCTGTATGCGCGCGCCGCGGAGCTCACCGGCGTGCCCACCGAGGGGATGGGAGTTCCGGAGCGTTGAATCGCTGGGCGGTGATTCTCGCCGGCGGTGTGGGGTCGCGCTTCTGGCCGCTCAGCACTCCCGGGCGTCCGAAACAACTGCTTCCGCTCATCGGCGACTCGCCGCTGCTCGCGGAGACGGTCGCGCGTCTGGCCCCGCTCGTGCCGCCCGAGCGTACGCTGATCGTGACGAACGCATCGCTCTCAGCGGCGGTGCGCTCGCTGCTGCCCCGCCTGCCCGCCGAGAACGTGATCGCGGAGCCGCGCGCCGCGGGCACGGCACCGGCGCTCGCGTGGGCGGCGGAAACGATCGCGCGGCGTGGCAGCGCGGACGACGTGATGCTGTGCGTGCACGCGGACTGGGCGATCGGCAACGATCCGGAGTTTCGGGCCACGCTCGCGCGCGCGGCGGATCTGGCCGAACGTGAACAAAGTCTTGTGACCGTGGGCATCGTCCCGGCGCGTCCCGACCCGGGCTTCGGGTACATCGAGCCCGGCGATCCGGTCAGCGATGGCGCGAGCGATGCCGCGCGCCGGGTGGCGCGATTCGCCGAGAAGCCGAATCGCGAGACCGCCGCACGCATGGTGGCGAGCGGTTACCTGTGGAACTCCGGCATCTTCGTCTGGCGTGCGGTCGATTTTCTGGCGGAGGTGCGCTCGCGCACGCCGGAGGTGGCGCCCTTCCTGCCGCTCGCCGAGTCGGGAGACATCCGGGCGTTCTTCTCGAGCGTGACTCCGATCTCGGTGGATGAGGGCGTGCTCGAGCGCAGCCCGCGCGTGCTCGTCATACCGGGCGACTTCGGATGGGACGATGTCGGCACGTGGGCCGCGCTGCACCGCGTTCGCAAGCGCGACGGCAGCGGCAACGCCACCTTCGGCGACGTGCATGCCGTGCAGGCGTCCGACAACGTCGTGCACGCGGATGCGGGGTCGGTCGTGCTCTACGGCGTGAGCGATCTCGTGGTGGTCACGCGCGACGGCCTCACGCTCGTGACGACGAAGGAAAAAGCTGCGGAGCTCAAGCAGCTGCTCGATGCGCTCCCACCCTCCGTGCGCGAGCTCGCATGACGCAGCTCTACCTGTACGATGATGCGATCGCGCGGAGCTTCGAGCCGTTCGCGCTCACGCGTCCGTTCGGCGAGATGCGCGCGGGGATCGCGCTCGGGCGCACGCGCTGGGAGCGCGCCCTCGATGCCTCGGTGGCGGGCTTCGTGAGCGCATCGCATCTGCGCGACTTCGAGGAGGCGGGCGCGCCGTCGGCCGCGGGCGATGTGCGCGGAGGCTCGATCCTCGCAAACAGCCGCTGTCTCGTTCCGCTCGGCTGGAGCGCGCACGATGCGGATGTGTGGACGTGCGAGGGCAAAATCGCAGCGGTGCGCCTGGCGAAGGATGCGAGCGGCGCGGAGCTCGAAGAGGGCGCGCGAGGGCTGGAATCGCTGCGCGCTGCGGGCACGCGCGTCCTCGACATTCCGGGGCGATGGGTGGAGCAGGTGTGGGAGCTCGTGACGCAGCTCGTCGTGCAGCTCCGCGAGGACATCGACGCGCTCGGTCCACACCTCGCGTGTACGCATCCGGCCGGGGCGATCGTGATCGGCGGCGGCGGCGTGTACGTGGAGAACGGCGCGCACGTCGAGCCGCAGGTCGTGTTCGATGTGACGAGCGGGCCCGTGCTCGTGCGGCGTGGCGCGCAGGTACGCGCGTTCACACGGCTGGTGGGTCCCTGCGCGGTGCTGGAGAACGCGAGCGTGCTCGGCGACCGCGTGAGTGCGTGCTCCATCGGTGAGGGGAGCGTCATTCGAGGCGAGATCTCGGAGACCGTCGTGCTCGGACACTCGAACAAGGGGCACGAAGGGTTCGTCGGCCACTCGTATCTGGGCCGATGGGTGAACCTCGGCGCCGGCACGATCACGAGCAATCTGAAGAACACGTACGGACCCGTGCAGCTCTGGACTCCCGCTGGCATCCGGGATACCGGAGCGAGTAAGCTTGGCTCGATGATCGGCGACCACGCGAAAACAGGAATCGGAACGCGCTTGACGACGGGCACGGTGATCGGCGCCGGCGCAAATGTGTTCGGGTCGGAGATGCCGCCCAAGTACGTGCCTCCGTTCTCGTGGGTGGATGGCAAGCAGATGATGGAGTACCGACTGCCCAAATTTCTCGAGATCGCGACGCGCGCAATGGCGCGGCGGTCGGTGACGCTGAGTGAGCGCGCGCGCCGGCAGCTGAGCGCATCGCACGCCAAAAGCCGGAGCGCGTAGATGCGGGTGTGGGTGCTGGGCAGCGGGAGCGCGGGGAACGCGGTGGTGGTCGAGAGCGCGGGCACGCGCATCATCATCGACGCGGGCTTTCCGGTGCGGGAGCTCGCGAAGCGCCTGGCGGCGATCGGAGTGAGCGGCGACTCGATCGAGAGCGCGATCGTCACGCACGAGCACACGGATCACGTGCGTGGCGTGTGTGCGGCGGCGAAGCGATGGAAGTGGTCGGTGCATGCGAGCACGGGAACGATCGCCGGCCATCCGCTCCTGAAGGAGATCTGCGCGCAGCCGTTCGCGGCCGGCGCGACGCTCGAGCTCGGGGACCTGAGCGTGCACACCGTGCGCACCCCACACGACGGGACCGAGCCCGTGGCGGTGCTCGCGACCGCACGCTCGAGTGGCGTGCGCGCCGGCATCATCTACGATCTCGGACACGTGCCGCCGTCGTATCGAAGGACGTTCGAGCGACTCGACATTCTCGTGCTCGAATCGAATCACGACGAGGGGATGCTGCGCGCGGGACCCTACCCTCCCTCGGTGCAGTCGCGCATCGGCGGCGCGTACGGGCATCTCAGCAATCGGCGCGCAGGGCTGTTCGCGCGCGACTGCGCGCACGCGGGGCTCGCGCAGCTGGTGCTCGCGCATTTGAGCGAGCGCTGCAACGACCCCGCGATAGCGCTGACCTCGATGCGCGCGGCGCTGGCGCGCACGAATTTCAGGGGAGCGATGTCGACCGCGAGCCAGTCAGCCGCGTGCGGCCCGTTCATGGCGGGGCGAGGCGGCCACGCGGGATCGAGAGGCGATCAGCTGTCGCTCGAGCTCTGAACGACCGTCGTGCGTGGCGGCAGCCGAGCACTTGCATGCCGGTAACTTTGCTGCATCCACAATCATCAGGACAATCGAAGAGCCGTTCGACCGTGGTTTGGAAGGTGATCTCACGGGGGCAAGGAGGAACACACCCCTAAAGCTGTGAGCGCACACCACGGGCGAACGGCTCTTCGATTCAATTTTGGTCGGGTCGTGCAACGGGTTCCGGGCCCGTGCTGGTAGTACGTGATTCGCCCCGAAAAAGTTGCATTGATTCATTTCGTCGAGTTTTTTTCTCGCGCACCATGCAGCAGCGCGGTGTATACGCGCACGCGCTCGAGATAATCCGCCGCCTCCGCTCTGCCACCCGTGAGCTCCGCCAGGTGCGCGGTCCAGCCCGGACCGTACTTGTCGACGAGTGCCTTCACCTCGATGTAACCTCTGTTGTAACTAACGGTTACGAGGTCGAACATCTGGTCGCGTGTGAGGGGCTTGCCACCGTTCAGGCGCGCGCGCACAGACGGACCGTAGCCTCCGGGCCAGTAGTCGGTGGTCCACTTGTTCTCGAGCAGCCGAATCCAGAACACGGCGGCCCGTGCGCTCGTCCCGGGATCGAACAGGTACTCGTTGCGCGCGCTCACGGCACGACTCGCCAGGAGCGAGTCGATGCGCTGCGCGGTCGCAGCCGTCGAGTGCACCAACGGATTGCGAGGCCAGCGATTCACCTCGGGTGCCATCCACTGGAAATGGTATTCCGTGACCATGAGGCGCATGTCGGAATCGGCAGAGATCGTGAGCTGCGCGAGGCCGAGCGCGGGCGCGCTGCTCACGGCGAGCGAGTCTCCCCCGCTCTCCTTGAGCATGAGCGCGGTGACGTAGGCGGGATCGATCGCGAGGCGAGGATCCCGTGACCAGCGCTCGAGCAGCGGCACGATACGCTGGCGCACGAAGCGATATTGATCGTCGCGGAGACGCGGGCTGCCGTTCGCGTTGCGGAATGCGGAGGCGGGCAGATCCGCCACGGAATCGCTCGCGCCGGAATCGACGCTGATCGATGACTCGCGCGCGCCGTCCTGCGCCGTCGCGCGCGATGCGTGCGAGCACGACACGGCGAAGATCAGCGAGAGCACACTCGCGAGCTTGCTGCGGTTCTTCACGTGAGACATCATCGGAATGCGGAGGAAAATACAAAACGGGGGTCCGTGCTTCGGACCCCCGCTTCGTAGTACGCGCGTGGCGCGCGTACGCTTAGTACATGCCGCCCATGCCGCCGCCACCAGGGCCGCCGGCCGGAGCGCCCGACTTCTCTTCCTTCTTCTCGACGATGATCGCTTCCGTCGTGAGAAGCAGGCCGGCGATCGACGCCGCGTTCTGCAACGCGGTGCGGGTCACCTTGGTCGGATCGATGACGCCCGACGCAACCAGATCCTCGTAGTTGTCGGTGAGCGCATTGTAGCCGTACTTGTCGTCCTTCGAGCTGCGAACCTTCTCGAGCACGATCGAGCCTTCGCCGCCCGCGTTCTGGACGATCATGCGGAGGGGCTCCTCGACCGCCTTGCGGATGATGTCGACGCCGATCTGCTCCTCGGTGTCATCGAGCTTGAGCGCCTTGAGCACCTTCTGGGCGCGGATCAGTGCGACGCCGCCGCCGGGGACGATGCCTTCCTCGACCGCAGCGCGCGTGGCGTGCAGCGCATCCTCGACGCGAGCCTTCTTCTCCTTCATCTCGGCCTCGGTCGCGGCGCCGACGTTGATCACCGCCACACCGCCGGAGATCTTCGCGAGACGCTCCTGCAGCTTCTCCTTGTCGTAGTCCGAGGTCGCCTTGTCGATCGCAGCGCGGATCTCGGCGATACGGCCCTTGATCTTGTCCTCTTCGCCGGCGCCGTCGATCAGCGTCGTGTTGTCCTTGTCGACGACGATGCGCTTCGCCTTGCCGAGATCGGAGATCTGGGCGTTCTCGAGCTTGAACCCGACTTCGTCGGAGATGACCTGGCCGCCCGTGATGACCGCGATGTCCTGCAGCATCGCCTTGCGACGATCGCCGAAGCCCGGCGCCTTCACGGCGGACACACGGAGCGTGCCGCGGAGCTTGTTCACGACCAGCGTGGCGAGCGCCTCACCCTCGACGTCTTCCGCGATGATCAGGAGCGGCTTGCCCATTTGCGCGACCTTCTCGAGCACCGGAAGGAGATCCTTCATCGACGAGATCTTCTTGTCGTGAATGAGGATCAGGCCATCCTCGAGCACGGACTCCATCTTCTCCGGATCCGTGACGAAGTACGGCGAGAGATAGCCGCGGTCGAACTGCATGCCGTCGACCGTCTCGAGCGTGGTCTCGAGGCCGCGCGCCTCCTCGACCGTGATCACGCCATCCTTGCCGACCTTCTCCATCGCTTCGGCGATCAGGTCACCGATCTCCTTGTCGTTGTTCGCGGAGATGGAACCGATCTGCGCGATCTCCTTCTTGCCCGCGGTCGGCACGCTGATGCGCTTGAGCTCCTCGACGATCGCCGCAACGGCGCGATCGATACCGCGCTTGAGGGCCATCGGATTGGAGCCCGCGGTCACGTTCTTGAGACCTTCGCGGAAGATCGCCTGTGCGAGCACGGTTGCCGTGGTGGTGCCATCGCCGGCGATGTCGGAGGTCTTCGTCGCGACTTCCTTCACCATCTGCGCGCCCATGTTCTCGAGGGGATCGGAGAGCTCGATCTCCTTCGCGACCGTGACGCCGTCCTTCGTGACCGTCGGCGCGCCGAACTTCTTGTCGATGACGACGTTCCGTCCCTTGGGGCCGAGCGTGACCTTCACGGCCTCGGCGAGCTGGTCGACGCCGCGCTTGAGAGCCGCGCGCGCATCGGTATTGAAATGCAGTTCCTTGCTAGCCATATGATTTTGTGTTGAATGAGGTTTTGAAAAGCGAATCGCCTGCGGCAGACCGGAGCCCGCGCAACGCAGTTAGATGATCGCCAGAACGTCGGATTCGCGGAGAATCAGATACTGGTCGCCCTCGATCGTGACTTCGGTGCCGCTGTACTTTCCGTAAAGCACCTTGTCGCCGACCTTCACTTCCATCGGAACGCGCTTGTCCTTCTCGAAGCGGCCCGGTCCGACGGCGACGATCTCGCCCTGCTGCGGCTTTTCCTTGGCGGTATCGGGGATGTAGAGACCACCACGCATCGATTCCGTCTCTTCCAGCGCCTTCACTACGACACGGTCGGCGAGCGGACTGACCTTCAGCGCTGCCGCGCTCTTAGTAGCCATGAGTCGCAATTCTCCTTCATTGTGAGTTCAACCTTGCTGCGGAACGAAAGCCCTGCTGGCACTCATCAGGGGAGAGTGCTAACAACCCTAAGTTAGACGAGCCCTCCCTCCGAGTCAACTGGAAGAAGGCAGGAGACGTTCCCGGCTAAGTTGGCCAAAATGAACGTGTTACGAATCCTTTACGCGCCGATATGGCAATCCGCCGGCGAGCTCGGCTGCGAATCTGGCAGAAGCGAAATCATTGGACGGGACGACAAAAACGGAGACCGACTTACACAAACTGCGCGCGCGGACCGATCACGTGGCCGAGAGGAGCACCGCCACGTCCGTGACCGCCCAGGCGGCGAGCGCCGCGTACATGCCGCGCTTGTGCGCCCGGGGAAGCATGCGCGGGGCGCGCGCGAGCCATGGGAGGAGCACCGCGAGCCACACCGCTGTCGCTGCAGCCAGAGCGATGAATGCGCGCGCGTTGCCGATGCGATGCGCGGCGAGGCGCGCGGCCATCGCGAAGCACGCGAAGGCGATCAACATCGCCACGACCGAGAGCGCCAGGCTCGCGCGCGCGCCGAGTGCGAGGGCGAGTGTGCGATCGCCTCGCGCACGATCTTCATCGAGTTGGTAGAGCTGCGTGAGCGGATACAGCGCAGCGAAGAGCGGCGCGAATCCGGCGAGCGTCCACGCGCCCGCGGGCGTGAGCGGCATCCGCGTGAGCGCCCAGCCGGCATACGGCGTCAGCGTGCCGAAGCCGATCATGTTGATGATCCAGTCCGCGCCGGCCACCGCCTTGAGGCGAACCGGCGGCACGCTGTAGAGCAGCGACATCGCGAAGCAGCCCGCGTACGCGAGCGCAAACCCGCGCGGCAGTGCGAGCGCGATCACCTGCCCCGCGAGCATGAGTCCGAATCCCCAAGCCGCGAGATGGCGCGGCACGGGCGGCGGATCATCGAGATAGCCGATGTCGCCCTCATCCCGGTCGAAGGCGCTGTTGAGCGCGAGCGTCCCGCCGTTGAGCAGCAGCACCCACACGAGAAGTCCTGCGACCAGCGCTTCGACCTCCGCGCCGGTCACGCCGGCCGAGATGCCACGCGCCAGAAAGAAACCCAGCGAGGTGTGCGCGATCATGATCGGCCATTCCCGCGGCCGCATGTGCAGCACGTAGTCGAACGCGCTGCCCGGGAGGAGGCGATAGCCGATCCGCCGAAGCCCGCGTTGCTCCACCGCGTGCCGCGCGGCGCCGCTCACGCCGCGGTGACCTGCTCGAGAAAGGCGAACGCGATCTGCAGTCCGTAGAGCGTGAGGTGCGGCTCGATGAGATCGACCTCCTCGCAGAGTGACGCGACGAGCGGTGCGAGTCCACCCGTCGCGACGATCTTCGGCACGCGCGCAGTGGGCCACTCCGCCTTGATGCGCCGTACCAGTCCGTCGATGGCATCCGCTGCGCCGAACAGCACGCCCGCGCGTATGCACTCCTCCGTGCGAGTGCCGATCGCGCGCGTCGGCGGCACCAGCTCCGTCGCGGGAAGCTTCGAGGTGCGGCGGATGAGCGTGTCCGCCGACGTGCGCAGCCCCGGCGCGATGATGCCGCCGAGAAAGACGCCGTCGGCGGTGATGCAGTCGTACGTGGTGGCCGTTCCCAGGTCGACCACGACCGTGTCGACCTCGTAGAGGCGGCTCGCGGCGAGCGTGTTGAGAATGCGATCCGCGCCGACGGTGAGCGGCTCATCCACCTGCAGCACGATGGGAAGCCCCGCGCGCGCATCGATCACGCGCGCGGAGACACCGACCCACCGCTCGAGTGCCTCGACGAGCGGTCCGGTGACGGACGGCACGACGGATCCGATCGCGGCGCCCGTGACATCGGAGCGATCGAGCGAGCCGGCGCGCAGAAGCTCGTGCAGCAGCAGTCCGAGCTCGTCCGGTGTGCGCTCGACCGCCGTGGTGAGGCGCCAGTGCGCGCGGAGCTCGCGGCCATCGAACACGCCCACGGTCGTTTCGGTGTTGCCGATATCGAAGACCAGAATCACGGATCCTCCTCGAGAATCAGAGAGCCGGTGCGCGCGGCCACCTCGCCGGCGCTGGTGTGCACGAGCAGCGCGCCGCGCGAGTCGATGCCGCGCACGATGCCCACGACGGGCGACGAGCAGCGGCGGCCGACCGCCCAGTCGCGGCGCCCGAACTCGCGGAGCTCGGAGGTGTCGAGCGCCCCGTGCGCAGCCGCGGCCGCGCGCACCGCAGGGATGAAGGCGGCGAGCACGCTCAGACGGTCGACCCCCTCCCCGAGTGCGCGGGCGTGCGGCACGTCGCGCGGAACGCGACA
>Ga0070680_100004787_pt1 | contig 10188 bp, 4 predicted proteins | sample KBSC73BmetaG_FD_64672 | JGI IMG/M metagenome (GOLD analysis project Ga0070680, IMG submission 64672) | Corn rhizosphere microbial communities from Kellogg Biological Station, Michigan, USA - KBS C7-3B metaG | ecosystem: Host-associated > Plants > Roots > Rhizosphere | place: USA: Michigan... | reverse complement strand
GTCCAGGCAGGCTGATATTGACTTACTTTTTCAAAACCATTCATGGTAACCGGCTGTATGACGGAAAACTCTCCAGCTCCGTTTCCTACGGATTCTAACTGAAAGACTTCTCCACCCAGCAGGTTTTTTGTATCCAAAAGCTCTTTTTTTAATTCTTTATCGAAAATGCTCTTTACGCCACCGTTTCCAAATTGAATTCTGTAATATTGGTTTTCATAAGTGCCGGAATTTGCTGTCGAACTAACCTGCGATGGATTTGTAGGAATAACAGGCACTCCGTTTTTAAGCTCAGAAGAATAAGGTCTTAAGTAGTAAGTTTTATAACCTAAAGAAGGAATTTTTTCTGCGACAAAGGCCAAAGTTATCGTCTCGTCAGACCCTTCTGCCATCCTTGCTCTAATCAATTGACAAGGTACTTCTTCATTAGTAAGCGCATCAAAAACTTTATACGACGTCGTATCTTGTCCATAAACAGGTAAACTCACTTCTACATTGTCTGTCCTTTCCCAGGAAAGAGGATTAAAAATGACTATTGCTTTTCCCTTTTCACTGAACCCAATCGATTTTGAGATTGACAATAAACTTTTTTGCAAGATGCCGCTGGAAATATGATAAGCATCTTCAAATTTTGTCCTGAAGGCAAGATCGGTCATATCTCCATGTTTACCGCCCCAGCCATGATCAGGGTATATAGCATCTGACCAGGCAGTAGTAAAATCTTTCACAGGATATTGAGAAAAATCATTTTTAATTGTCGCTGCGATTGCGGCAAATTTTTCGGCAGCAGTAAGGGTCCTATTTGCTTTACGCGATACAGTAAGTGCTCTTTCATGTGTCGGCCCGTGAATATAAAGCCATTCGTTGGGTCGTTCGCCATGTAATTCTTCAAAGCGGGCGCCCGGTGTATCAAAAGCTTCAAAGCTTGCTGAAGTTCCGGAATGCTTTAAAAAAGGTAAGTCCTCTTTTTTTGCCTTCTTATTCCATAATTGAATCAGTGAGGCAAATTCATTTGGCTCTGACCAATCCATAGAAACCAAATAAGGTAAAGCCGGTTTTATTCCATCGGTTTTGTAATATACCGCCCACTCATTAAGACGTTTTATTAAAGCTTGTTTTTTGCCTTCATCAGTTTTTGCATTTACCAGTGGCAGGCTCGCTTCGTAATATTGGCCGGGCGTCCATCCCAGGATCGAGCTGCCATCAGGACTATACCATTTATAAATCCCCGGTTCCAGTCTTGAAAAGTTCAGGTATTTCACTCCTGATTTAGCGAGGATCTGTGGCATTTGTAACGCTCTTGCAGGTACATCTACATTCCAGGCAGTTATAAAATCACAACCAGGAAGCATTTTTTTAAGCCATTTTCTTCCAAAATAGGTTTCACGTATCAATGCTTCACCGTCATACATGGATTCGTAAGGACAATTGTAAGTGGCGCCCCATTCCAACCGGCCTTCCCTGGTATATTTCAATATCTCGTTATAGCGATCAGGATGCCTGTCCAAATACTCCCTGAGGCTTAGCGCATTTTCTACGCTGAAACAAAAATCAGGATTGGTTTTCATTATATTCAATACCGGCGTAAGCATTTTTTCGTCCCTGAACTTTTCGCAAGCACCGATGGAATCCATCCAGGCAATATCCTGGTGACTGGAGCTGACAATATTGATTGTTCCGTTTTTAAAATAAGAATGATCAATATTTGTTGCTTTGCTGGGTCGGTAATTTGGTTGAGCATAAAGCCCGTTGTTCCCCAAAAGAATTCCAAAGAATAAAATGCAGGCGCCTCTTATATGTAAATTCATGCTATAAATTTTTAAAGCCAATTCGGTTTTCCATGATAATAATTTCACATCTTCGTTTATTTCGCGTCGTCCGTTCTGTTATTTTCCCAGCTGCGGATTGATCTGAACTTCAGACAAGGGAATCGGGAATGGCAAATAGTCTTTTGAAACTACAGCTCCGCTAGGTAAGGTAAATCCAACAATAGGCACAAACTTATTTTGCCTGGAGTCATATACCTGTTGTGTTCTGACGATATCAAAATAGGTTTTATTCTCAGCACCTAATTCCCAATACCTTTCTTTCCATACTTCTTCTTTAAACAACTCCTGGCTTAATCCTGAGGCTAACGGAGCTAAACCTGCCCTTTGCCTGATGTCATTAACTGCCTGGTAAGAAATAGCATTCGGACTTCCATCTGCTTCATTTTGTGCTTCAGCATAGGTTAGTAGAAGGTCAGCGTACCTGAGAAGCGGAAATCCTTTTCCACTGCCCGGAGCAGAGGTTAAGATGCCTTTATCGAAAAACTTGTAAACTGCCCAGGGAAAATGATATGTTTGCCCGTTCACGGTAAAATTGTTATAAAAGAAACCCATATTGTGGCGTCCTCTCAAATCAGCGGAATTAAAACTATTTAAATAATTGGAATCAGGATAGAATCCTCCAAATTGAATAGAGGTGGTGAAACTTACTTCTTTGGGAAGAAAATATATATTCAAATAAGACGGAAGATTAGGATAATTATAATTCAAATCCCAAATTTGCTCACCTTTGTTATCATAGGCCGCATTATTTAATTTATCGAACCAGGTTGAGTTTGCGTCACTTTGAAACAGTGAAAATGAATGGCTATTGATTACTTCCAGTGCTTTATCTCTGGCCAGCGCCATTGTGGCGGGGTCATTGACCGGGTTACCAGCCATGCTCAGATAGACCTTTGCTAACAAGGTTTTCGCGGCGCCGGAAGAAACTCTTCCATTATCTTCAGGCGTCGCCGTTTTTATATTTTTTTCGGCAAATAATAAATCAGGCACGATTGCCGTGTTGTAGATTTCCTTTAGAGGGGTCCTGTTCAACAATCCATCTTTTGAAGGCGAAACGGTATAATTCAACTTTAAAGGAACATCTCCAAAAATATTTACCAGCATATAATAATAATACGCTCTTAAAAACCTCGCTTCACCTAATAAGCTGTTTTTTACGGTACTGTCTGAAAAATTGATATCCGGGATTTTGTTGATAGCTAAATTCGCTGTTTCAATCCCCTGGTAACAGCTCTTCCACCAATTTAAAGTATAGGAACTCCCGGAGGAATTGGTTAACGTGTAGTAGTATCCCGTTTCTGGCCATTGTGATACATTATTCCATTGACCAGTGATCATCTCCAGCATAGCAGAAGGCAAGTCATCAAAACCGGTTTTTGTGTAAGGCGGATATAGATAATTATAAATTGCATTTACAGCAGATTGAGCGTCTCCTTCAGTTTTATAAAAATTATCCGTTGTTTGAAAGCTTTTGGGATTCTCCTGTAGGAATTTTTTGCAGGAGAACAAAACCGATACAGCCAGAAATATAATTATATACTTTTTCATTTTTTAATAATTTTAAAAGTTTGCATTAAGTCCGAAAGTAAGAGTGCGGGGTCGTGGAGTATCATAAAAAGTTTGACCCTGGCCGGCATATCCTCCACCAAATGATGAATTTTCTAAATCGAAAAGCCTATTGTGATCGTGCGCTATTAAAAAGAAGTTATCGTAATTTACATAAAGCCTTAATCCTGTCAATTTCATTTTTTGTGCTATTTCCTGTGGTACCCTGTAATTAAGATTCAGACTTCTGCCTCTTACAAAAGAACCATCTTCAAACCAATGGCTATCTGCGTAACTTCCAAAGTCGGTATTCCATGGATCGGAGCCCATTCTAAGAGCAGGCACCATCGTATTCTGGTGGGTAGGTGTCCAGGCGTCTTTTAATACTGATGCATATCCGCTGGCGAACCAGGTTCTGTCTTCAATAGTTAACGCTGCTACATTTTCAACTTTACCTCCTTGCCTTACTTGTATGTCCACATTTAAATCCCAGTTTTTATATCTTAGCGAGGTGGAAAAAGTGAGGTCATATTTTGGGAAAGGGCTTCCTAAAAATTGCATATCATTCTCGTCGAACTTATAGTCATGATTGACGTCAAGCCTTTTAATATCACCTGGCTTTTTACCATATTTTGCGGCTTCTTCCACTTCATCTGTCCCCCAGGTGCCCAATCTTTGAACTCCAATGAAGGATCCCATAGGCTTTCCAACTCTAAGAATGGTTGACGCGCCTAAAAACCCGGAGGAAATCACATCGGCATTGGTTGTTCCTAATGCAAGAACTTTATTATTATTTTTTGAATAAAGCACACCTACATCCCACCCGAAATCTTTTTGCCTGATAATATTCGCGTCGATATTGAATTCAAGTCCCTTGTTCTGAACGCTTCCTATATTGGTGGTAACTGATGAATAGCCTGAAACTACAGAGACAGGAACGCTAAATAAAAGGTCAGTAGTTTTCTTTGAATATCCGTCAATGGTTATTGACAGCCGATCATTCCACATTCTGATATCTGCACCAATGTCTAACTGATTCGTCTTTTCCCACCGTAAATCAGGATTGGGAGCTCCGCCAATTCCGGAACCTTTTACTATTTGATTATTCAGATTGACTGTATAAGAGCCAACGGTTGCAAGTGAAGAATAGGCCGCCGGGGAATTACCGGTAATACCATAACTACCTCTTACTTTCAGGAATGAAAATGTCTTCGAAAGGGCTTTACTATTGGCAAAAAAGCCTTCTTTTGAAATAACCCATCCTAATCCTGCTGAAGGGAACATTGCATATTTATTGTTGCCTCCGAATACTGAGGAACCGTCGTACCGGGATGATAAAGTCAAAAGGTATTTATCCGAATAATAATAATTTAACCTGCCAAAATATGAATTGGTTTGAAACGCGCTATAGCCTGAACTAACCGATGAAGGAAGAGAGCCTGCTCCCAGGTTATTGTATTGGTAAAAATCAGTTGAGTAACCAGATGAAGATGCTCCCAACGACTGAGTATAAGATGAAGACCACTCTGCTCCAAGCAATAAAATCAAGTGATGCTTTTGATTAAACTTATGATCATAAGTGATATAATTTTGCGAAGTCCAGGTAGAAGTTCTTGCTGTGGAACCATTTGCAAAACCAATCCCATTGTTATCTATGTTAGCAAATGAACCCCAGCGAAAAAATAAGTTAGAACTTGCTTCATTAGTATATATTGATTTAAAAACAAGATCCTTCATGATATCTATGGATGTATTCAAACTGAGCCTGAGATCAGATAATTTGTTGGGCTGTGTTCCCAATGAATTATTAGACAACGCTACCGAGTTATTACCATAAGGGTAATATTGCGCTGCTTTGCCTGTCGCATCATAGCCCCAGCTTCTAAAAGTTGAATAGCTACCATCAGGAAACTGAACCGGCAAAATTGAAGGCATTTCCAATAACTGCCTTGGAAGATTTTCTCCTCCTGTACCCTGGTTGCTTATTATTTGTTGTTTAATAGACCAACCATTTAATTCTCCCCCAACTTTTAGCCAGGGCCTTAAATTGTATTCTGTATTAAAGCGGTAAGTGTACTTTTTTTGGTAGTCACTTTTAAAAAGTGATCTTTCATCATTGAATCCCAGGAACACTCCCGATTGCGATTTTTCATTTCCGTGAGTTAATGATAAATAATTATGGGGGGAAATAGCGGTGCCTTCAGTAGCGTCCTGCCAATCTGTGTTGTATATTGGATTGTTATTCTCATCAAACAGAAGAGGATAATCTTTATGAAGGTTTGGTTTAATTACCACATCGTAATCGCCCCTGGCAGGATCATAATTCCACATTCTTTTAAATAATTCCATATAACCGTTTGCGTCCAACATCGGTATTTTGCGTGCTGCCACACCGATACCTACATTACCGTCATAAGTGATATTAAAATCACCCGCTTTCGCTTTTTTTGTAGTCAATAATATTACCCCGTTGGAAGCCCTGGCTCCATAAATGGCAGTTGCCGAAGCATCTTTTAATACGCTCACCGAAGCAAAGTCTGATGCGGCATACCCGGTAAGATTCGTAGTTATCACTCCATCAACCAGTATAAGTGGAGAATTCGATCCGTTAATTGATGAGAACCCCCTTATATTAACACTAATATCTCCTCCTGGATTGCCGTTATTATTGAATATGCTTAATCCGGGGACTTTGGCGGCCAATAATAAATAAGGATTCGTAGCAACCCTTGTTTCTAATTCCTTCGTACTTAAAGTGCTGATAGACCCGGTAAGATCAGAGCGCTTAACTGCGCCATAACCTACTACCACCACTTCTCCCAGAGAATTGGAAGAGGGCCTCAGAATGACATCAAGCTGTTGGCTGTTGCTAACTTTGACCTCTTTTTTCTCCATACCTACATACGAAAATTGTAAGGTGGCACCAGCCTTCACAGTTATCTGGTAGTATCCTTTTTCGTCGCTTAAGACAAAGGTTTCCGTGCCTTTTACTCCCACAGAAACGCCCGCCAAAGGATTGTCCGACGCATCAGTGATAGTGCCATGGATTTGATGGTTACCTTGTGCTAAACCGTTGGCAGAAATAAAAAAAAGAATCGGGATCATCCAAATTAAAAGCCCGTTCCTTTTAATTGCTTTAGGCTGTAGATTCATTTTCATATCAAGTTGTTTATGATTATTAAATAATTTACAAATGGTTGTGACAAAACACCAGCTATAGGCATAGTTGACTAAACTCTACCTTTTTGCTGTTCCGGAATCGGAATAACTTACTACTTCAAATAATTTTAGAAAACCAATTGCTGAAAAACCCGTCTGACCAAAGAATAATGCCGTGCAAAAATTTTATTTATTTCTCATACCGAGATTGACAAAATAGTTATCATTTCAATCTCTTTTAAGCCGGCAATGCAATTGTTTTTTCAAGCCACGATACTATGTTAAATAATAAAGCAAAGATATCTGGTCGCTTACCTAACAACTAAAATTCTTTTAATAATTATTACAACTATTTTAATCTTTGTAGCAAAAGTTTATGGGTAATTGTGAATATAGTTTATCTTAGATTACCACTTTTCAACTCAAACACTCATCCGGGAGGCATGAAAGCACAACTTATAGAAGTAGGATTACAAAAAAAGCAATCTGTCTCGTTTAAGAAACTGGAACAGCCTCATTTCAAAACTCCATTTCATTTTCATGACTTGTGTGAAATGAATTACGTAGTTGAAAGCTTTGGTAAAAGAATCGTTGGCGACAACATCTCTAACTTTTCATCCGGTGATTTTGTTTTGATGAATTCTAATCTCCCACACATCTGGTATAATGATCCTCTTTATTTTAAAGAATCTAATTTAGCACCCGCCAAGGCAATTGTAACCTATTTTGATCCTAATTTTCTTATTGAGCTAACCAACGATGACAAATACACTTTAAAGTTAGAAGCCTTTCTTGAGAAGGCTAAGCTGGGGGTACGTTTCTTTGGGACTACGCACCAAAGAGCGACTGAAAAACTGAATAACATATTAAATAAGAATCCGCTGGAAAGAGTGATTGATTTCCTGGAAATCATTAATCTCTTTTTAGAGTCAAATGAATATGAATGCCTCGCCTCAATCGGGTATCAACATTCTTTTAATCAAAAGGATACTCAACGTATGAACGATGTTTACCAGTATAGCATTAAGAACTTTTCGGAACCGATATCTTTAGCGCAAATTGCATCGGTTGCGAATTTGACGGCACCGGCATTTTGCAATTTTTTTAAGAAAAGAACCCAAAAATCATTTACAGAATTTCTAAATGAACTGAGAATTGGCCACGCCTGTAAACTTTTACAAAACCGGGAATTAACAATTGCCGATGTCTGTTTTCAGTCGGGATATCAAAATATGACGCACTTTAATAATTTCTTCAAAAAAATAACCAAAAAAACTCCCAGCCAATACCGAAAGGAATGCTTTAATTATCATCTCAATATCATGAAGTAGATAATATACGACAATTTGACCGTTTGAGTGTTAAACAAATTCTATAAAAAAGCATGCTAACCGTATATTGTGATTTCGCTTTAAATGAACAGCTATAATTATCCCATCTGACACTTTCAGTGGCAGTTTTCAACTTATTCAACTCAACTTACTTTCAAACAAGAAAAACATTAGAGATTGGATTCGGTTTTATACGAATTGTATACCCGTAAGGCAATAAATAGTTGGAAACGTCCAAAGTCTTTTAAAAGTTATTCAAGAAGCAGAAATGGGTGAAACCGTTTAATTATTTCTCATGCGGCGTTGGTAGATATACCTCAATTAAGACAAAAGATGCCTTTAGTACAGAATGTGCCCCATTATTGTTTCTCAAGAAATATAGATTAGCCTGCTTACCATCCATAGTACACGAAAGGTAAAACAACCGCCCGTCGCCAGAATACCTATAACTTCTCATAAAATAATTATTCATATAGTTGATGTTTAAAGATCACACAATTTTACTCTTTTAGAGTTTTCTCAAACTCTTTAATAAGTTTTAGTAGTAAGTTTGATGAAGTTCGCTTAGAAAGCTCTTCTTTAACATCATCAAGTCGTAGATTTGCTTCTCTGATATTTCCATTCTTAAATTCAATAAGAGCTAGTCCGTAGTCGCCGTATAGTTTACCAATCGAGATTTTCTTTTGGTTAGAAAGATCGGTGAAAATTAGTTCTGCTTCTGATAAATCACCAAGTGCTAAGTTCGCTAATCCGATACGTGGATTGATCTGATAGTAGTGACCCTCTCCACCATAGACGCTCATTTGTTCTTTAGCACTTATGAATTTATCAAGCGCCTCCCGGTTTCTGTTTTGTTTTAAAAATATATCTCCGGCAGCCATTAAGATTCGGAACCGAATCCAAGGTTGTGAATTATCATTAAACGTCAATGCAAGTTCAATCAATTTACCGGCTTCATCAACAAGCTCTGTTTTGTGTTGCTCAATTTTAACCCTTGCGGCCCATGCATAACCAAGTGCCATTAATTCATTCGTCTCAATAATTGGTTTCTTTACTTCCTTTGCAAGTTCAATCCCTTGCATTATTTGATTATATGCTTCTTCAAACTTGTTCTCCTCAACATAAGTCCATCCTAACGCATCAATTCTAAGGAGTGCTTCCTGATATTTACTCTCCAGCCTGTGCGCTGCTGCAGTGGCCAACTCTACAAAATTGATACGCTCCAAATTATAAAACCGGCTATCCATATAATGAACTAATAAAAAAATAAGGTTTAATAAAAGCCGATCATTATCAGCACTTACCTCGGAAGCAGACCATTTTAGAACCTCATAAATATTTGGCCACTCTGAATCTATTTTTTCCATTTTATCATGAACTAACACATTCCAGTATTCAACTGGCGGCTCCTTTCGGATTACATGATCGCTTATAAACCTGAGATAATATTCGTACCAGAGTTTCCTTGCTTTTGTTTCAAATTCTGCGTGTTGAAATAATTTTTTTTTAACAAACCTACGAGTCATTGGATGAATGACTAATCTGTTTATGTCATCAAAATTAGGTTCTAGTAATTTCCACTCCATTAAAGTCCCGACCGCTTTATCATACTCATCTTTAGATAATCCACTTGTGGCCTGGAGTGCATTTTTTTCAATAGAATCTGAGCCGGTAAATAATGGAGTAACCAAAAGCAATTGTTGAGCTTTTGCACCTATGCTTGCCCAAGACGTTTCATGAATTAAGTCGAATACGACATCAATACTGGCAGTTGGATTGTTTTCAGTTAGATTTTCAACTACCTGATCCAATGACAATTTCCCCCCACTTATCTGTCCAATTGCTAATCTTATCGCCAATGGGTTGCCCCCTGTGATTTTTACAAGGCTTAAAAGTTTCTCATCAGTCACAGATAACAAATGGTTCAAATCTTTTGCTTCAGCGTATTTCTTTATAAGAGAAATAGCTTCATCATCTGATAATCTTTTGAGATTCACTACACGCCAGGATTCAAGACCTTGTTTTTGAGAAGTAATTAATACTTTATTTGGTTCTGTCAGTGAGGATAGCCAATCTTCAAGCTCCGGATCATCTATAGTTTCAAAATTGTCGATAATTAAGAACAGTTTATGATTTGGCTGACGAAGCAAATGTTCAACCTCCTTTTTTTTAGCTGATAAATGTTCGATGGATATTTGACCTATACTGGGGTGCTCTAAAATTTCCGCAATCTTATTGAGCACGTCGTTCAACCACTGTCGTTGCTCTTTATTTTTTGCTGAAATCCACACCAAATAATTGAAGTGCAGACTTAGGTGTGATTTCAA
>Ga0070680_100004782_pt1 | contig 10191 bp, 4 predicted proteins | sample KBSC73BmetaG_FD_64672 | JGI IMG/M metagenome (GOLD analysis project Ga0070680, IMG submission 64672) | Corn rhizosphere microbial communities from Kellogg Biological Station, Michigan, USA - KBS C7-3B metaG | ecosystem: Host-associated > Plants > Roots > Rhizosphere | place: USA: Michigan... | reverse complement strand
ACGTGCACGCGCGCGCGGAAGTGATCGAGGTGGAACTGTGTCGACGAGGATCGGATCGCGACGTCGACGGTATTGCCGCGCACGAGCGACGCGACGCGAATCTTCGCAAGCGTCACCGGGTGCAGCAGCTCGACGTGATCGATGCGCGTCGGCATTTCGCCGGACACCGTGCGCGCGACCTGGGCCATCGCTTCGAGTCCCATGACCGCGGGCAATAGCGGTTCGCCGGCGAATGCGTGATCGGTGAGGTACGGATCGTTCCGCAGCGACACCTCGGAATCGGCAACGAGCTCGACGCCCGGAATCGAGAAGCGCGGCTGCTCGAGGAAGCGATAGAGCGGCAGCGGCTCGTCGGCGTAGCGAATCGTCGGCGGATCGCCGAGCCGTCCGCACGCCATGACGTGCGACGCGGGCGGCGCGGCAGCAAGCTGCGTCATCAGCTGCACCGCGTCTTCGGGCGCAACCGGCGTGATGCCCTGGCGGCGCAGAGCGTCCATCGTGCCGAGGCGCTCGCCCATGCCCATGCCGGACCAGACGCTGTACTCGATGCAGATTGCCTTGCACCGCGGATGCGCCGCGCCGAATTCTTCGGTTGCGCGCGCGAGCCACTCATTGGCGAACGCATAGTGCGCTTCGCCGCGCATACCGGTGCGCGCAATGACGGAGCCGAACGTGATGAGGAGCTTGATCGCGTTCGGATCGACGGCGGCGAGGACGTTGAGCAGGCCGTCGACTTTCGGCGCGACCGCGGCGCGGAACGCGTTTTGGTCGAGCGCGTCGAGCAGCGCGGGCTGATTCGATCCGGCGGCGTGCAGGATCGCGGTGACGTTCGCGAACGAGGGGAGCGGCTTCGTGACGTCGGCGACGACGTATTCGTAGCGGACGTTCGCCGCATCGAGGCGCGCGAGATTCGTGCGCAGCTCGTCGTCTTCTTTCGAGCGGCCGAGGAGGATGAGCTTCGCGCCGCTCGTCTTCGCGAGATGCAGCGCGGACTCGAAGCCGATGCCTTTGCCGCCGCCGGTCACGAGCAACACATCGTCCTGATGGAGCGGCGGGCCTTCAGCCCTCCGTGGTTGCGTGAGGACGACGCGCGGCTCGCATCGCACGCCGCGCTCGCTGTACGTTGCTTCGCAGAAGTCGCCGTGCGCCTCGGCCTCGGCGATGATCGCGTCGACATCGAACTTCGGCACGTTCACGATGCGTACGGAAACGTTCGGCTTTTCGAGGAAGAGCGTGCGCGCAAAGCCGGAGCCGCACGGCGCCTGCTGCACGATGACGAGCCGTCCTTCGGTGTCGCGGCATTGCAGCAGAATGTCGATGCAGGCGTCGACGTCGTCTTTCGGAAGGACGGCGATCGTGCCACGGCCCTGCGGTTTGCGACCGCTGGGGTAGTCGCCGAGAATGCGCCAGTTCGATTCGGTCGCGCGCTTCTTCGCGCCGATCTTCACGGGTACATCCTCGATCGTGAACGCGCGCAGCCAGTTCGCGATGCCTTCGGGCAGCCGCGGCTCGGGCGGCGGCGCTTCGACTCCGCGCAATGCCTCGAGCGCGGCGGTGGCTTCTTCGATGGTGGCGTTGGCGAACGACGTCGGGTCGGCGAGCGGAGGAACGCCCATCGCGCGCGCCGCGTCGGCGAGGAGGCGGGCGACGGTGATAGAGCTCAGGTGGAGATCGCTGAGGAGCTTGGATGTTGGCTGGACGAGATCCATGGACAGGTCGACGTGTTTGGCGACCAGCTCGCGGAGAGAACCTTCGGGTTGAGGGGATTGGGGTTGGGGGGTAGAGACTGCGATGGGCTGTCTCGCGGGAATGGGAGTTTTGGTGTGGGCGAGTGTTTCCGTGGGGCTGACGATGAAGGTCGGTTTTACGTTGAGATCGAAGGAGCGCGTGAAGCGGCCTTGGAAGAGTGCGTTGACGTCGATGTCTGCGCCGGCGTTCCATGCTGCGGCCACGGCGTCGAGCACGCGATCCGTGGACACGACGGGCACGTTCGCGAACGATGCGAGGTTGGTCAGCACGTGGCCGGGGCCGACTTCGATGAGGAGATCGGCTTCTTTGGCGACGGCTTCGACGGCTTCCTGGAAGCGCACCGGTGTCGTGAGTTGCGATGCGAGGAGATTGGCGACCGGGGTGTCGCGATGGAGCCAGTCGGCGGTGACGGTCGAGAAGACGCCTTTCCCGATCGGGCGCGCATTCATGGCGTGCACGTAGTCGCGCAGCGGCGCGGCGGCGGGCGCCATCATTTCGGAGTGGAACGCGGCGGCGACGGGGACGCGCGTCGCGTTGATGCCTTGCTTGCGCGCGCGTTCGATCACGCGATCGATCGCCGGGCCGGGTCCCGCGACGACGGTTTGGTTCGGGCCGTTGTAGCAGGCGACGACGACGTCGTCTTCGAGGCCGATGTCATCGGGAGCGCAGGAGAGTGCGGCCATCGCGCCGTCGCCGGCGAGTGCCTGCATGGCGTTGCCGCGGAAGGTGGCGAGGTCGAGGAGTTGCTGTTCGTCGATCGCGCCGCTCCAGTGGAGGGCGGTGAGCTCGCCGAGGGAGTGGCCGATGGCGCAGTGGGCCTCGATGCCGAGGCGGCGGAGCTCTTTCAGGCGCTCGATGGAGGCGCGGACGATCGCGGGTTGAGCGACGTCGGTGGTGACGTTGGGGATGGAGCCTTGGCCGGAGAAGAGGAACGCGATGCGGGGGCGGCGGGACGCCGCCCGATCAGCCGCCGAGACGGCGGCGTTCCGGAGCTCCTGCGGCGTGCTTGCGGTGAACGCGGCGCGGTAGGCGCGGCCGGTGATCTTGCCGCGGAGGGCAGACGCAAGGTCGGTGAGCTCGGCGAGGGAGAGCGATTCGGCGCGCTCGGCGACTGTATTTAATGTTGCGCGCAGCTCTTCGCGGGTGTTGACGCCGAAGAGGAAGAGCTCTTCGCCAGTGGAGCGGCGGCCGCTTCGGCCGCCGGTCTTTTCGGCGCCCGAAGCGGGCGCCGCTCCACCGTGACCGGAGAGAACAACGTGCGTGTTGATGCCGCCGAAGCCCATCGCGCTGACGGCCGCGCGGCGCGGTGCGCCATCGGGCCAGGCGAGCGGCGACTGCGTGACCTGCAACGGCGCGACATCGCGCGGTTCGGTGCAGCCGGTGATCGGGGGGATGACGCCCGTGTGTACAGCCATCATCGCTTTGATCATGCCCGCGATGCCTGCCGCGGCTTTCGTGTGTCCGATGTTCGCTTTCACCGAGCCGATGAAGCGCGGCCGCTCATCCGAGAGCAGCGATGTCACAGTCGAGATCTCGATCGGATCCCCGACCGGAGTGCCCGTGCCGTGTCCTTCGAACAAGGTCACGCTGTCGATCGGAATACCGGCCTTCGCGTACGCGCGCTGCAGTGCGAGCCGCTGTCCGCTCGCCTCGGGGCGCGTCATGCCGCCGTGACCGTCCGACGACATGCCCCATCCGAGGAGCGTCGCGTAGACGCGGCGGCCCTGGCGAATCGCGTCGTCGAGGCGCATCAGCACCACGAAGCCGCAGCCCTCGCCGGGGAGGAAGCCGTTCGACTTCTTGTCGTAGACCCACATGCGCTCCTTCGCGAGCGCCGTGACTTTGGCGAATCCGATCAGCTCGAACGGATCGAGGCTGAGGTCGACGCCGCCCGCGAGCGCGACGTCGAGGTCGCCCGCGACGAGCGCGTTGCACGCGTGGATCACCGAGAGCAGCGACGACGAGCACGCGCCGTCGACGGTGTAGCCGCCGCCGTTGAATCCGAAGTGGTTGCAGATGCGGCCGGCGATCGTGTTCGAGAGTCCGCCGCTGAGCGTGTCTTCGCCGATGGCGGCGAACGGCGCGTTGAACTCTTCCTCGAGCTTCTGCAGGACATCGCCGGACACGCCGGCGTTGATCGCGGCGCGGCGGACGAACGGCCAGCGCAGGCGCAACGAGTTCGCGCGCGAGCTGTCGCCGGTGAGCGTATTGCCGACGACCACGCCGGTGGTGCTGGCGGGCGGATCGAAACCGGCATCCGCGAGCGCGGCGTCGGCGACTTCGAGCGCGAGCCAGTGCACGAGGTCGGCGGAGTCGTACGTGCTGCGCGAGACGCGATACTTCGCGCGATCGAAATTCCAGTTCGTGATCAGCGCGGCGTTCTGCGAGTACGTGCGGTCCGGTGTGCTCGGATCGGGAGAGTAATAGTCGTCGAGCGGAAGACGCTCGGACGGCATGCGGCGGAACGCCTGCCGTTGGGCAAGCACGTTCTCCCATAACTCCGAAGGTGAGGTGGCGTCGGGATAGCGGCACGCCGCGCCGACGATGGCGATCGGAGTAGTCATGATTCGAGAACCTCCTCAGCGGTTGCGGTGACGGTTGCAGTGATAGTGAGAGAGCGATCGAAAACGTTTCATGCGACTTCCCATGCGCCGTGAAATGGGAATGGGATTGCGTGGTCGAACCAGATGCGCGCGGCGGGTCCGTCTTCGGGACGCGCGGCGTCGATGACGGCGACGTAGCTCGCGTCGCGCGTGCCGTCGTAGACGAGCGAGAGAACGAATCCGTTGGAGAGGACCGCGGGCTCGCTCGGAACGTTGTCGGGGCCGAGGGGCACGTTGCGATGCGTGCGCGTCGCGGGATCGAAGCGGCAGAGCGACGGCGGCAACCCGTTATCGAAGCAGAGGAACCAGACGCTGTCGTGCGGCGTACCGGCCTGCTTCGCGTCGATCGCCGGAAACTCGCAGAACGCGGTCGAGAGCGTCTCCACCTGCATCGTGCGCTTCGTGAGATCGAGCGTCGCGCGCGCGTAGCGCGATGCCGGCGGGAGCTTCGGCGGATCGTAAGGCGCGCGGCCGAACCAGTCGTTCGTCGCGAAGTCGTCGTAGGGGATGTAGTCCGCGACGATCGCGTCCTCGCGTTCTTCCCACGCGTTGACGAAATGCCATTGGAAGAACGGCGGGACCGTGAAGCGGATCGGCGTTTTCGGATTCGCGAGCGGAACGACGATCACCTCGGTGCCGTGCTGCGGCTCCCAGGCGAGGTTCTCATCGAAGCTGCCGATGCCGGCGAGCAGGCGCGCGACGCGCAGCCGCACGGGCGCGACGAAGAAGATCAGATGCCGCGGCGTGGCGATGAAGTCGTGAATGATCGTCGGGCGCGGCAGCGGCACGGAGCCGATGCGGCGCGCGTCCGCGTACAAATCGATCGAGAATCGTGGACCGTAGTGCACGCCGAAGTTGAACAGCGTGCCGTTCGCGCGATGCGGATGCGCGGAGAACGTCGGACCAATGCGGCCGTCGAGCGTCGTCTCGCCGCGCGTCTCGAGCGTCGACTTGTCGAGCGCGATCGGGAGGCCGGCTTCCCACAGCGCGAGCAGCTGGCCGTCCCACGGGATCACCGAGATGTTCGCCGGATTCTTCGGCAGCGTGAGCCAGCGGCGCCATCCGCGTCCGAGCTGGGCGTAGCTGCGATAGAGCTGCCGGTTTGCCGCGCGCTCCTTCCGCAGCCAGCGCGTGTCGACGACGCGCGTCGCGCCCTCGACATCGCTCCCGAATCGCACCGCGGTCACCGCGCCGTCCCCGTCGAACCAGTGGACGTAGGGGCCGAAGCGCGCCGGTCCGCATCGATAGAGCGTTCCGCGAAGATCGTCCGGGACACGTCCTTCGACACGCATCGGTTCGAAGCCGTGCTCGCGCGGCAGATCGCGAAAGATTCCGCGCCACATCATTCGATGATCTGGAGGGCGGGTGTCTCACCCGCCTCGGCCTGCTCCGCTTCAAACGGCTCGTGATAGCGCCCATGCGCGCGCAACGCGTTCGGCGTGTAGTGCCAGTCGTCGTTGTTGGCGAAGAAGACGTCGCGCAGCGCGGCGGAAAAACGCCGTCGCGTTTCGCCCATCTCGCGTGCCACGAAGCCTGCTACCTGTCCCGCGTACGTGAGCAAACTGAAGCTCGCGTAGTCGCGCCATTGGCGTCCTCCTTGGAAGCGATACCAGAGCACATGACGCGCGCCATTGGGCAGCGTGAACGTCGACGGCGCGCGATGATCGGGATCGCCGAAGCCCATGTACGGCGGAAGGAATTTCAGCCCGCCGAGGCGCGCGAAAATCCTGCGGCTCGCCTCGGCGTGCAGCATGTTGCCCGCGAGAGCATCCTCGATGTCGTTCGCCGACGCATCCATCGCCGCCCGCACCTCGGGCAGATGGCTGCTGAGCACACCGATGCGCCCCGGCTCGGTAGTCATCTCCAGGAAGCGGGGGTTCTTCGTCTGCAGATACTTCAGCAGCAGCTTGAACGCGCCGAACGTGCCGAGGAAGTTGCCCATCACCCAGTTGCGATTCCAGGCGTTCCAGAGGTCGTAGCTCGCGAACGAGTCGAACGACTTCGTCACGATCAGGTCGTAGTGATCGAAGCCGGTGTTGACCACGTCCTCGACGCGCTGGAAGCGCTCGACGGCGAAGTCGTTGTCCTGGAACGCGCGCAGCATCGCGTCCGCCATCAGGTCGATCGCGACGGTGAGCACCGAGAGTCCGCTCGAGAACAGCGGATCGACGAAGCACGCCGCGTGCGGCAGCTGGATGTAGCGCGGGCCGATGCAGTGCGGCTGCGAGTATTGAATGCGTCCGCTGCCGACCCACGGGCGCACGGCGCGCGCGTCGGCGAAGTGTTTGCGGACGGTCGGGAAGCGGCTGATGATCCGCCGGAACTCTTCCTCGGGCGAGCCTTCCGGATTCGGGAACTTGCGGCGGTCGAGCATCATGCCGACGCTCGTCAGCGGGTTCGTCGCGTCGCGGTGATTGTTGAACGGGATCACCCAGATCCAGCCGCCGTCGAAGATGTGGTGCATCGTCGCCTGGCCGAGCGGGGAGGGGAGGCCGTGCTTGCCGTTCACGAGCAGATCGGCGGGCTTGACGTCGATCATGTGCGTGTAAAGCGCGCGCGTGTTCGTGCGGAAGCGCGGCGTTTCGTCGCGGAGCTTGAACTGCGTCGCCAGATGCGACCGCATGCCGCCGGCGTCGATGACGAACGAGCAGAGGATCTCTTCGCCTTTGTCGGTCGTCAGCTTCACTTCATCGGGCCGGAAGTCGAGTCCGGCGATTTTCGTCTGCTGGCGGAAGTCGGCGCCGTACTTGACCGCGATCGCGGCAAGATACGCGTCGGTGTCCTGCCGGAAGAGATGCGAGTCCGGCCCGAACGGAGGCGTGAGCGTCGGCAGCTGATTGGTCTCCTCGGCACGATGCGTTTCGCCCGGCCGGTGGTACATGAACGCGAACGAGCGCTTCACGCCGCACGCGGAGCTGACGTTGTCGCGCAGCGCGTGGAAGCTGCCGATCCAGCCGATCTCGGGAACGCCGTGCTTCTCGGCGAGGATGCGCAGGCGGACGCCGGTCTCAGGGATGAGCGACTCGCCGATGGTGAAGCGCGGATGAGCGAGCTCTTCGATGAGCAGTGTCGAGAGCCCGTGCTTCGCCAGGATGCAGGCGAGCATCGACCCTCCGATACCCGACCCGAGAATTGCCACGTCATATTTGCGTCGATACACGAAGTGCCTCCAACGGGAAACGAGCTGGTGCTTTCCGGAAGCAGATGCGGATCTGCGTGAAGCCTTTAAGGTGTGTCGGAACGGTTACCGGGGCCGTGATGCGGATCACGAACAGGATAGTGACGGCAGGTCCGAAAACGTTTCATGCTTTCAATTCGGGACCTGCCCCTCTCAAACAAACGGTACAATAAACAAATGCGCCGTCTCACTTGCCTTGCCGTTCTTCTGCTCGCCGCCGTCCCGCTGTTTGCCACGGAGCCGAATCCGTCGCAGAAGCAGCGGGAGTTGCTCGACAAGCTGCTCACGCAGATCAACATGGACAGGCTGATCAAGTCGATGATGGATTCGATATTCGGTGAGATCGAGGCGCGGTTCGTGGCGGAGTCGACGGAGGAGGGGGATAACCCCGAGTACGCCGCCGAGGGGCAGGAGATGTTCAAGAGCTTCCGCGCGAAGGCCTCCAGAGTGGACTTCGACGGACTGCTGCGCGAACAGTTCATCCACATCTACGCGAAATACTTCAACGAACAAGAGATCATCGATCTGACCAATTTCTATGCGTCGCCGACCGGCCGCAAGACCCTCGACGTGATGGACGATCTCATGCGCGACGGGATGAGGATGGGCATCGACCATCTGCAGCCGAAGATCGAAGAAATCATGAACGAGGTGAAGGCCGAGGGGGAGAAGAGGCGTCCGTGGCGGCGCACGATGGCGGACATGCGTTCCATTGCCGTGGCAGTCGAGGCGTACGCGACCGACAACGACGAGTTCCCGGCGGGCGACTACACGTCATTGAAGGCTGCCCTCGAGCCGACGTACATTCGCGAGCTCCCCGAAAAGGACATGTGGGATCACCCGTACGCCTACGTCGTGTCGGACAACAAGCTGAGCTACCGCATCGTCAGCGCCGGCGCGGACTCGATCTTCGAGTGGGACAGTCGCCGGATCGTTCCGTTGAAAGAAGGCGAAACGCAGGAGACTCGCTACCGCGACCGCCTCGAAGAAGACCTGATCTTCGAGGACGGACAGTTCGTGCAACTGCCGGTTCAGGCAAAGCCGAAAACTCCCTAACGGGTGTAAAGTGGAGGCGGTCCAAAAAAATGCTCCGCCTCAAGATCCGCCTGTTCGGCGACTATTCGGCCATCGACTTCCAGGGCAATGCGCTGTCGATCGGCGACCTTCGGACGCAGGCCCTGGTCATCTACCTCGCGCTGCGGATCGACGGAAAAACCTCGCTCAAAGAGATCGCCGAGCTGATCTTCGATGATCGCGACGCCGTGATCGCCGTGCGGGGCCTGGTCCGCAACCTCAACGCGGCGCTTCGCTTCCAGCCGAAGGACATTCTCGTCGACGACGGCACGAGCGTGCATTTCGACCCGAAGACCGTCGAAGTCGATACGCAGCGGTTCAATCAGCTCATCGCCGTTCCCTCGCTCAAGAGCACCCGCTCGGCCACCGAGATCTATCGTGGCAACCTGCTCGAATACTTCACGACCGGACTGCCGAGGTTCGATACATGGATCGACGAGCAGCGGCAGACGTTCTGGCGCGCCGCGCTCGCGGCATTCAGCAGTCTGCTCACCGCGCAGATCCGCGCCGGCTGGTGGGACGATGCCGACGACGCCGCGGCGCGCCTGCTCGCGCTCGATCCGTCGCAGGAGGTCGTGCACCGCACGATGATCCGCCTGCAGTTCGAGCAGGGTCGTCTCGACTCGGCGCTGCGCCGCTATCACGAATGCGCGGCCATCCTGCGCCGCGACTACAAGCGCGAGCCGGGTCCGGAGACCCAGGCGCTGTATCGCGAGATCGTCGAGGCGATCAAGAAAACGCCGCAGCCGCGCGAGGTGAAGCGGGATCCTTCCGCTCCCGTTCTCATTCTCGTGCTCGAGGACGATCTCGTCTCGTCGGCGCTGATCTACGGCTTCCTGAACGAAGCCGGCTACGAAGTGATCAGCGTGACGGACGGCGCGGACGTGCTGCTCGAGCTCGGACGGCGGAAGTTCGATCTGCTCATTCTCGACGTGAACGTGCCGACGCTGAACGGCCTGCAGGTGTTCGAGGTCATGCTGCAGCGGCACATCGACACGCCGGCGCTGTTCATCAGCGGAGTCGCGGGCAGCGAGGCCGAGACGCAGAGTCTCGAGATGGGCGCGGCGGGATTCCTGCGCAAGCCGATCCGCAAAGACGTACTGCTGCAGCGTGTGCGCGCCATTCTGCAGCGCGGTGCCGCAGCGGACGCGAAATGAATCGCCGCGAGCGAACGTGGCGCCTTGCGGCCATCGAGCTGCCGCTCCTTCGCCTCGGCGGCTCGATCCTTCTGATCATCGGCGTCTACATCAACAACCGTTTTCTCGCTTCCGGCGCAACGCTGCGCGGCGTGATGCTCGTGGCGGCGGTCGTCGCGATCTACGCCGTCGTGTCGTGGGCGCTGGTCGTTTTCTTTCTGCGCCGGGAGCCGTCGCACGACCTCACGATGGCGACGTTCGCCGGCGATCTGATCGTGTGGACGTTCGCGATTTATGAATCGGGCGCGGAGGCGAGCTGGCTGTTTTTCCTTCCGCTGCTGCGCGTGGCCGATCAGACGCAGACCACGTTTCGCCGGGCGCTCGCGTTCGCGCTCTTCGGCACGATGTGCTTCGCGGCGATGCTCGGCTGGGTGGTCGTGGTCGATCAGCG
>Ga0070680_100004781_pt1 | contig 10193 bp, 12 predicted proteins | sample KBSC73BmetaG_FD_64672 | JGI IMG/M metagenome (GOLD analysis project Ga0070680, IMG submission 64672) | Corn rhizosphere microbial communities from Kellogg Biological Station, Michigan, USA - KBS C7-3B metaG | ecosystem: Host-associated > Plants > Roots > Rhizosphere | place: USA: Michigan... | reverse complement strand
TGTTCCTCGTGCGAAAATTCGCAATATCTGATAACTACTGCATATGGAGCAAACCGCATCAATTCCCCGGGGCCGCCAGTTGCTGGTACAGGTTCTGTCAGCAGCTGGAGACGTTATCCGCGTAGACGACGTGGCCAACGCCCTGCAGCTTCCGCGCATCGCTGCTGCGCAGCGGCTTTCGCGCTGGACCGAGCAGGGTTGGTTGAGACGCGTAGGCCGGGGGGCCTACGTTGCCGCCTCGATAAACACGATGGGATCTGATCGCGTCCTCGACGATCCTTGGGTTCTCGTCCCGGCACTTTTCGCGCCGGCATATATCGGCGGACGCACAGCGGCTGAGCATTGGGATCTCACTGAGCAAATCTTCAAAGACATCGTTGTGATGACAGCTCAGGCAGTGCGTCAGAAGCGACAGGAGCGTCACGGCGCGCTGTTCTCCCTAAAGCACATTGATGAGCGGAAGCTCTTCGGCACGAAGAGTGTCTGGCGTCATCAGACCCGCGTGCCCGTCTCCGATGTGCACCGTACTGTCATCGATATGCTAGATGACCCCGAGGTCGGTGGTGGCGTCCAGCATGTAGCTGATTGCCTTGCCACCTATCTGCGGCGCGACGACCGCGACAACGAGAAGGTTATCGAGTACGCGGTGCGTCTCGGCAACGGCGCCATATTCAAACGTCTTGGTTTTCTGGCCGAGCGATTTCCCAACGGTGCCGCGCTCGCCCGCCTATGTGAAGACCATCTGAGCGGTGGCCATGCGAAGCTCGACCCTGCGCAGGATGGATCATATGTGGTGACAAAGTGGCGGCTGCGCGTGCCCCAACGGTGGTCTCGCGAGGCGACGACATGATTGAAAAGCGTGAAATCCTCGCTATCTCCCAGCAGACGTCCCTCACGCCACACGTTGTCGAGAAGGATTATGTCCTCGGATGGATGCTCGCGGGCATCTACAGCCACAAAGACCTCGCAGAAAGTTGGGTGTTCAAAGGCGGCACGTGTCTGAAGAAGTGTTTCTTCGAGACTTACCGCTTCTCCGAGGACCTCGACTTCACGCTCACAAAGCCGGACCAGCTCGATGCCGGCTTTCTGAAGAACGCATTTTCTGAGATCGGCGAGTGGATTTACGAACAGACCGGCATCGAGATTCCAGCCGACAAGCAGGAGTTCGAGCTATATCAGAACCCACGCGGACAAATCTCATGCCAGGGAAAAATCAGCTACAAGGGGCCTGTCTCATCGACCCACGGTCTTCCCCGGATCAAGCTCGACCTGACAGCGGACGAGCGTGTTGTTCTGCCGCCCGTGCAAGCACAGATTTTTCACCCCTATAGTGACGTTCTAAACGAGGGCATCTACGTCCTTGCCTACGACTACATAGAGGCGTTCGCCGAAAAATTCCGGGCTCTCGCCGAGCGAACGCGTCCTCGTGACCTCTACGATGTCGTGAATCTGTACCGAAACGGCGAGGCACGCCCGGAACCGCGGCGCTTTATGGAGGTCCTGCGCGCCAAATGCGAATTCAAAGGCATCGGCATTCCGAGCATAGCTGACCTTGAACCTCACCGTGCGGATCTTGAGGCCGGTTGGACCCACATGCTGCAACACCAGCTTCCGGCGCTTCTACCAGTTGCGACTTTTTGGGACGCGCTCCCGGAGATATTCGCCTGGCTCCAAGGCGCTATTCCACAACCCCTCGCGGCGATGCCCATCGGCGCCGGTGATGCACTCATCCGCGAGCGCATTGTCAGTCTGCCTGCCGGCGGTCGAGGGCAAAACTATATTGAGATGATCCGCTTCGCTGCAGCGAACCGGCTCCTCGTTGAAATCGACTATCGCGATAAGCAGGGCAACCGCTCAACGAGAGCAATCGAAGCCTACTCGCTCCGCCGCTCGCAGGCGGGAGACGTGCTGCTCATGGCCGTGCGTGCGGACAACGGCCAACCGCGCAGCTATCTGGTCAATAGCATTCTTGGGGTGAACCCCACTCAGACGTCATTCTCGCCGCGATATCCCATCGAGCTCACGCCATCTGGCCTCCAGGCCATTCCGCAAACCGCGAGTTCTGCTTCGGGGGGTGCATTCGGACTGGGCCGGTCGCCCATTCGGCGCTCACCCGTGCGCCGATCGGTCCGAAGCACGAGTTTCGGCGTGGCAAGCGGTCCAACATACGTTTTCAAATGCACCGTCTGTGGAAAGACCTTCAATAAGAAGAGCTATGACGCGACGTTGAACAAGCACAAAAACAATCGGACGGGCTACGATTGTTACGGAACGTTCGGAGCCTTCGTGAGAACGAAATACTAGCGAGACCGCGGTAATGACTGAAGAGAACAAATCCGCCGGCAAGGACGAGACCGATCCGTATGCGAATGATCCTTTCTTCAAGAGAATCTTCGATGGTCAGTGGAACGCTTGTATCGGCAGACAAGGCCACGAGGAGAACTATATTGATGGGTATATAGAAGCAGCCATTGAACTTGCGGATGCAATTTTCGAGAAGAAACTGGTCGGAAAGCGCGACACGCTCGTGCTACCGATCCTTTACAATGCCCGGCATGCAATCGAACTCGCCCTGAAATTTGCAACCGAACATTTCATCAAAGCGAGCTTGATCAAGGACGACGGGCGCAAACTCGGCCATAACATCAAGGCTTACTGGGATCACCTGTACAACAGCGCCATCGGCGATGAGAAACTGTTCCAGACCATCGCCGCCCTTAAGCCCTATATCGAAAGTCTTTCGCACATCGACTCTGACGGCCAGGAGCTCCGCTATCATCGAAACCGAGACGATGATCCGAGCCTTGCGGACCACGCCCGCCAACCTACGACTTATCCGGGCCAGCTTGCGAGAGCTCGAAGAGCTGATCTCGACGCTCAAGTACCGAACTGTGGATTTCATCGATGAGTGGGCGACGGGCTCGTATACGAACCGCTGCTCGCGAACCGATCTACTCGCCATCGCGCGAATTCTTCCGCGTCGTGATCTCTGGAATGCAGAGGTCTTCGATCAGCAGAAGGCGGTTGTGAAAGAACGCTACGGACTCAGCAACAAGCAATTCTCCATTGCTCTCGACCGCATCCAGGAAAATCGTGAAATGCGATCAGCTCTGGGAATGGCGAGCGATCTTCTCCATCTGACCGACGACGATATCATCTCGGTGATGGAGCAGTGGCGGCGTTTGCACCCCGTGAGGGACCAGGCTGAAGGCGACCTTGGCTTGGACTATTTCGACACCAGCCGGTTTGAAGCCATGAAGGAAAGCGCCACCGTCCGCAAAGATGTGGTGACGGCGATCGAGGCCCGGCTATCGAACGAGGCCTTGGCTGAGTTGGAGGCAATGTTCTACCTCGAACGGGACCGCATCTTTGTGGAGTATCATGAGAGCATGATCGCACGCATTCTCAAGGAACATGCGGCGACGAGTGACACAAAGGCAGAAATTATACACCTAATGGAGAAGACCAATTTTCTCCAGTGTGTATCTGCTGCTGCTGTAAGACTCGGACGCCTTTCGTTGGCTAAACGTCTTGAAAAGATCTGAATTGATGCCCGTTCGTGGCGGTGTGCGACGACCGCCGCCAAATCGGAGGAACCGACGCAGCATGTCGAAATTGTTCTTTTCTTCTTGCTTTGATGACCCCGAAGGGCAGCGGCTAGCCATTCGAGATCGTGTCCTTCGTCTCAATGGCAATTTCGATAAAGACGACGAAAATGTGATTTCGGCGTTGCCAGTCTGGATGGCCGAATGCCATCGAGATTTGGACCGCAGGGCTCCCACAAGCGCGCTTCGGAAGGCCCAAATCTGCGTGGATGGCGTGCGAGATAGCGAAATCTACGTCGCCGTAGTTCGAAACCGTTACGGATCCGGTGTTGCGCTTCAAGCGGATGAGGTTGCACAGGTATCGTATTTTGAACTGGAGTTGTTTGAAGCCGCTCTTCTCCAAAAGCCTGCCTACATTTTTGTGTTGGAGGGCGGCGAAATGTCGGAGCGGCTGTCTTCGCTTCTAGATTTGTTGCAACCAGCGCTACCTGGGCTCGATCGCAAACCGCGTTCTGAGAACGACATATTCGACAGCGTCAAAGCGATATTGGATCAATCTATGCTCCCTGCCGGGATGAACCGCATGCGCCCGCAGCGGGCGTCCAGAACCCGCAGTTCGAACGCGCTCACGCAGGCACGTTTCACCCAATACGATGTCGTCAGCGAGGCACCGAGCGTGAGATTTCTGGGCGGGATACTTGACACTTCCGCGACCCGTCCGAACCTTGATCTGATTAGGGATGCTCTATCGCGCGCCGCAGCCCAGATCAGTCATCATGAACGGCTTACGCTAATTTGGATTGCGCTGCGCGAGTTGATGGGTGCGCCGCTCGAAGGGCCGATTTTCCGAGAGACCGCGTTGTTGTGGGAGGAGGCCCTTGGTGGGTGGAATAGCGCCGGTGCGTGGTATGGATTGCATGGACATCCTCTGATGGGTTGTCTTGCCTCACTTGGTTCGCTTGCCGCCTTGAAGTTAAAGAGTCAAAAACCTTCAGACTTGCCTCATGGAGCGCTATCGAGCGAATACTATTCTATAGCGAAGCTCGTGACAGTTAAGCGCCTCAAGCGCGCAATGCTCGAGAAGTCGCGGGCTCACATTGATGCGGCGTTCCTAGGTGAAGAATCCGCCAATAACTATGCTCAGCGCGGGAGTGTTCGTTTTGCCCAAGGCGACTTCCCAGGGGCAATTGCCGACTATCGACGCGTCATCGACCTTCGACGCAGCGAAGGAGCGCCAGCCGACGACATCGGTCAGGCTATGAGCGAACTGGGCTTTGCATTAGTCTTCAACGGAAGTCGCAGCGAAGGCCTAAAGCTAATGGAAGATGGCTTATCGCTCTTCGACGATAGACCCACGGGGTTCCTTGTGCGGGCACAACGCAAGCTTGGGCGTGCTTACCTCAGAGCGGCGGCGCCAATACGCGCGATCGAGATGCTGTCCAAGGCACGCGCCAATGCCGAGATCATCGGTGCAAATGATCAAATTCAGCAGATCGATCGCATTGCAAGTTGGATAGGGAAGCTACTTTCACTCTCGAGAGTTGGCTCGAACACTCGCCAAGTGTGACGAACAGTGGGCGCTGCCAGCGCGTGGCCTAACTTATTTGCTCTCGCTGTCCAGGATAAAGATGCACCCAATTGGCTCGCGGTCGACCAATGTGAATTTACATTTGCACACCTAGTGCACACAACGCGGCCTAAGATACGGATTTGTATCGACAATCGCTGTCATCCATCATCGTTGCCGATTTGCTCTGAGAACACGAAGTTTCGAAATGTTTTCGCGGCGCTCGGCGCAGAAACAATCATCGTGCCGGCGTTCTGCGTAGTGTAGACCGCGACGCGGACCCCAAAGAAAATTGAACTGGAACCGAGGCTCCGGCAGCGTCGCGCCCGTCGTCAGATAACGCACCAATTCCGCGACAATCATACACGCGCTGAAGCTAGAAACGAAAGGCGCAGCGGGCGCAAAGCCTTCACGGTGCGTCTCGGCCGACAAGAACTCAACGACCGCTTCGGACGTGATGGAACAGATACGCTTGCCCAAATGACCACGCAGCCATGCCTGGCGATCAGCTTGCGCGCTGGCGATCACGGCCTCCGTTACGATGGCGTCGGGATTATTCGCCAGCTCCGGCGGCAGGCCGGTTGCGCGCGCATTCATGTCGACGAGGCTGCTGGCTTCCTGTTTCTGAAACAGGCACAGCAAGCAGGCATTGGAACTATGCCATGGATGGCAACTAACCTGACAACTCAGTTCGCCCCCGACGGCACCATCGATGACGAGGCCAGGCCACAAGCGCTGAACTTGATGCCGCGGCTCAACATCATCGAGACCGGCGAGCACCATATCTGGAAATCCTCCGTCATAGCGCTCATGAAACGACGCGATATCCATCACGAGGGGCACGACATCGAGCTTCGATGCCAGGAGTCCAGCCGTCACCCGCGCTTTGGCCCGTTCATAAGCACGGGGTCCGACGATGATGGAAGTTCCGAAGTTTTCCGGTTTGTAGTCTTGTCTGTCCAGCGTGACTGCGCGCCCCGACACCGGCAGGCGCGACAACAAATAAGCAGTGCTGCTGCCGATCGCACCGCAGCCGATCAACAGGACGTCGATGACCAAGGCGTTGAGCGCCGGTCCGGTATCCTCTGCGCTCGTCGTATACGCCCACAGCGAGAAGCTCGTGACATCTAGCAATTCTCCACGCGTGGCCCGAAGGCCAATGAGGCGCTTGAAGACCTCGCCGACTCCCAAACAGGCTGCAGCAACCGCACCGATTGGATTGGCCTGGTCAGTAGAAGCGGGAAGATCGCCACCGCGTGACGACACGCGGGCGAGCCAGCCATCGGAGTTGATGACAGTCCAGGGTAGGTCTTCTCGTCCGCGTGCTCCGATGGACAGAATTGCATCGTAACCGTCAAACACATCGTTAGAATCGATCCATTGGAGCGGCCGATTGGGGATGAGGTCAGCCGCCAATGCCGCGATATCGGCACGCAACTCTTTGCAAGCCGCCGGCAGTGCGACCGCTACATTTTCGCAGATTCGGATCAGCAGTAGAAAGGCCGCGCGCACCGCCTCTTGGCCGTTTGAACTGAGCAAGGTCGCGGCGTCGCCCCGCAAGAGAACGCGCTTTTCAACAAAGCGCTGCGAATTCTCATCTCCGAGCGCGCGGGCAACGGCCGTGGGTCGGCTGAACTCTATCGCATCACGCATCGATCAGCTGCCTGCCACCAGAGTTTTGGTTGCCCCATCGTCGAACAGAGACAGCCGCGCCTTCACCTCCGCGGCGGTGAAGCGAATCCAACCCTTGCCAGGCTGGAAGAGATGCACACCGCATTCGCCAAGATGCGTATTAGCGCGCAATGCATAGTCAGGCGCGACGAGCGACAGCATTCCCGGGACCGCCACTCCATAGCGCCGGTCTGTTTCGGACAAATGCGTGCCGTACAGCGGGCCATGCGAGTGGATCTGCCCGATCAACCGGACACCGTTCGCGATCGCCAAGTCGGTCAGATCATTGATCAGCTCCGATCCGATCATCAACAGCGCCGGCGCCTTACGGATATGCGGGCCCCGCAAGATTCCCACATGGGTCACGATTGCCGTGGTGTCCTCATAGCGGCCAAGCCACATTGCAACGCCTTCATTGCCATGCTGGCCGTCGCGCGCCATTTCGGCAAGTGACTCACGGAACACATTTTGTCCAATCCGCCAGTGCTTGGGCTCGGCAAAGAACTTAGCCATCGAACCGTCCTGTATAACTTGTGTCGAGTTCAGTTTGGAGAATACGCACGACCTTGAGGATCATGTTCCCGGTCGCGCGCCAACGATGCTCGGTACGTGTCCACTCCGGATGCAATGCAAACCCTTCCGCTGTCCAATTCGCGCAAATGTCGAAAGAAGCTGGTCGGAAACCGTTGGCCTTGGGCCAGGCTTTTGCGACGTCGAGCCGGCCTGTCGCCGAATCGACAAATTTGACCGACGGCGGCAATCCTCCCGGATAGTCGCGCCAAAACAACCGCACAACATAGAGATCCGCCGGATGCCCCAACGGCGATACTGTGACCCACACTTCGAGATCGCCACGGCGCTCGAACGTCCAGCGGGCAGCGTCAGGCGCACCTGACGCTGCCAGCAGGTCATCGTCGAAGTTCATCATCGCCAACGATGGTGACCGCGTCGCTTCAGCCATACACGATCTGCTGTGCGAGCTTGAGGTGAAGCACATCCTCATGACCCGCAATCTGGCCCAACGTGCGGTTCAGATCTTCGAGTTTGTCCTTGTGGTGATAGAACACATAGGAGGTGATCGTGCCGTCGGGCCCTTTGCCTTCGGTCAGCTCGAACGCGACCAGAACGCGCGCTTTGAGCTGGGCCAACGTCTCCTTGCGGCTGACGCCGGTCTGCTTCAGGTCATCCCGCGCCGCGGGATAGACGACGACAATGTCGAGCGTAGATTCCTTATCCATGGTGATTCGCCAATTGACGCCCCGCAAAGGTGACGGAGCGTCACTATTGGCGTCCGTATTTCTCCGGGGTCGGCAATGAATGCGCCGTCCAACGACGATGCGGACATCAAGCGCGATGTCTGCAGTCAGTTGGTGTGGCGCATAGGGGTAGAGAGACGCGAAAGAACATATGGGAACCGGCGAGCCAGTCAGCGCGCACTTCTCGGCGGTCGAGATCACGGAGGCGATCCGTGGTCTGGATGCGACTGAATTTGTCCGGCTGCGCCGGATCGCGCGCTTCCTGGCGCGTTTCTCCACGATCAGCCCCGACGATCTGGTCCAGGAAGCGTGCTGTCGGGTTATGGAAGAGACACGCCTTTGTCCACGCGAGATGCAACTCGTGCCCTTTCTGGCAGGCGTGATGCGCAGCATGGTATCCGACGCTGCCAAGGCCCTTGCGCGTCATCCCGAACGGTCGCTCGACGTGCTGGCCGCCAAAGGCCGAGACAGGTCCGACGACACGATGACGGCCGAAGAGGTGTTGATCGCCTTAGAAGACGAAGAGGTTCTCATCGCGCGGGCGGCTTCGGCCAAGCGCCAAGTTCTCGGACTTTTCGACGATGACGTGGTGGCGCAGATTATCGCCGAAGGCATCATGGAGGGGCTGGAAGGCGAGGATCTGCGCGCCCTGACCGAATTGGACAAAACGGCCTTTGCTTCGAAGCGCAAGCTGATCCGGCGGCGCATCACAAAGGCCTTTCCCGAAAGTGCCAAATCATGACCGCAAATCGCAAAGACGACCGTGAAGCCCTCGATCGGCTCATGTCCGTCATGGTCGACGACCTTTTGAACATGCCGGAAGAGGAACTCATCGCTGAAACGCTTTCGGAAGGCCACAATCCAACCGAAGAAGCCGAAGCGATACGGGCGGTCATTGAACAAGCTGCGCGCGCTTGCGGGCAATCGCGGCTCAAGGCGGCAAAGAATGCCGTGGCCGCGGGCCGGGCAAAGCAAAATCAGAATGTCGTGCGGCTAGACGCTTCGGCGGCGCGGCAGCGATTGGCTGCGATCCTTGCTCAGAATGTCGACAGCGGGGTTTCTCTGGCAGCCCGCAATCAGTCTCAGCTATCGGATGCTGACGTCTTTGGCATGCTCGCCGACCTGAAGGAGCTGGGCATTGCGTTAGAGAAGAAGACACCGGAATCGGAGTCGTGACGACGGTCAGCCACGCCGAGCAAATGTTGCAGGAATTAGGTATCGGACAGCCAGCGGAAATCGATCTGGAGGCGATTGCTTATACCCTCGGGGCACAGGTTCGCTACCGGCCGCTAGACGGTTGCGAAGCACGCATCATCGGAAGCAACGGAAGCGCAATCATCACCGTCAACAGCCGTAGCTCGCGCATGCGCCAAAGATTTTCCATCGGCCATGAAATCGGCCATTGGCGCTATCACCGCGGCCGGATTTTGGTCTGCCGGCCGGAGGATATCGGTCGAAGTGGTGACTGGAGTTCGCTATCGCCGGAGCGGATCGCCGACGGCTTTGCCGCCGATCTGATCATGCCCTGGTATCTATTTCTGCCGCGGGCCCGACAAAATCCGCGGCTGACATTCCAAGTCGTGCGGACACTCGCCGACGTCTTCGACGTGAGTCCCGAAGCCGCTGCGATTCGGTTGATCGAGAGTCGGCTTTACCCTTCCATTCTGGTTTGCCATGCCGCAGGCGGACGAAAGTGGTTTCGCGCGTCGCCGGAAGTCCCGACGCGTTGGTTTCCACAGGCGGAGCTTGATCCGGACAGTTATGCCTTCGATATTCTGTTTGGCACCCGACCGGACGACGCCGCGCCACACAAAATCGGAGCCGACGCTTGGTTCGACAGTTCCGAAGCGCAGTATTACGAGATACAGGAACAGACGATCCGAACCGGTGATCGCCGCATTCTAACCCTTCTGACACTCAACCACAGTCGGATGCTTGAGGATCGATGAGCCGGCACTTCGGCACGCAAACGGCACGCAATTCCATTCAGCCCATTGAAATCCCATTGAAGCAGATTCAACGATATTGAACGAGAAAATCAGCCTTTCCGCGGCTTTCCTCTTTCGAACACACCGCTCATAACGGTTCCTGCTAATTGAACTCGCGATTCGTTTTGCGGCAACAACTTCGCGGAGTCGTTAGCGCGCGGCGAGC
>Ga0070680_100004777_pt1 | contig 10200 bp, 6 predicted proteins | sample KBSC73BmetaG_FD_64672 | JGI IMG/M metagenome (GOLD analysis project Ga0070680, IMG submission 64672) | Corn rhizosphere microbial communities from Kellogg Biological Station, Michigan, USA - KBS C7-3B metaG | ecosystem: Host-associated > Plants > Roots > Rhizosphere | place: USA: Michigan... | reverse complement strand
GACGAGGAGCTGACGCCGACCATGAAGCTGAAGCGGAATTTCGTGAACAAGCGCTATGCCGGCGAGATCAACGCGATGTACGGCGAGCGTGCGGTGGCTTGAGCTGCATAAGCGGAGAGTTTGCAAAACGGCGAGGGATTTTTTTTGGCCCCGGCCTTCGCTCAATACGGGCCAACCAGGGAAGAGGAGACTTGAACATGTCGAAAACGCTAAGGGCGTTCGGCCTTGCGATCGGCGCGCTGGCGCTGACGCAGCTCCCGGCAGCCGCCCAGACCAAGGTCACCAATGAAGGCATCTCGGCGAACGAGATCGTGATCGGAACGCACCAGGACCTGTCGGGTCCGATCAAGGGCTGGGGCGTGCCGGTTTCCAACGGCATGAAGATGGCGGTTGAGGAGATCAACGCGGCCGGCGGCATCAACGGCCGCAAGCTCAAGCTGATCCTCGAGGACAGCGGCTACGATCCGAAGCGCGCAGTGTTGGCCTCGCAAAAGATGATCGAGCGCGACAAGATCTTTGCGATGGTCGGCCCGATGGGTTCGCCGACGGTGCTGGCCGCGCAGGATGTGCTGTTCGATGCCGGCGTGTTGCAGCTGTTCCCGCTGACGGCGGCGGAATTCACCTTCAAGTTCGATCCGAACAAGCCGCAGGAGCGGCTGAAGTTCAACAATCTCCTGCCCTATGTCGAGAGCACGCGCGCCGCGCTCAAATACATGATCGACTGGAAGAACCCCAAGAAGCCCTGCATCATGCACCAGGATGACGAGTACGGCAAAAACGTGCTCGACGGCTTCAACCAGCAGCTCGCCGCCATGAAGCTGCAGGCGGCGTCCGTGACGAGCTACAAGCGCGGCGCTTCCGACTTCTCGGCGCAGATCGCGAAGATGAAGTCCGACGGCTGCGATCTCGTCGTGCTCGGCACCATCCTCCGTGAGACCATCGGCGCGATGGGCGAAGCAAAGAAGCTGGGCTGGGATGTGACCTTCCTCGGCGCGACGCCAACCAACGTGCTCGAAGTGCCCACTTTGGGCAAGGAAGCGGTCGAAGGCCTCTATGCGGCGTCCGGCTTCGAGATTCCCTACGAGGACACGGCCAAGGGCAAGGTCAAGGACTGGCTGGTCAACTACAAGAAGATGTTCGGCACCGACGCCAATACGCAGGCGATCATCGGCTACAACGCGGTCGAGACCTTCGCCTTCTATGTCAACAAGGCCGGCAAGGATCTGACCGGCCAGAAGATGCTGGATGCGCTCGAGTCCGGCGACAAGTTCCTCGATATCTTCTCCTCGCCGCCGACCAAATTCTCCAAGACCGATCACCTCGCCAACACCATCACCCAGGTGCAGCAGATCAAGAACGGCCGCTGGGTTCTGGTAAAGGACAATCTGATGTTCTGATGGATGTGGCGCGAATAACAAGGGCTGCGTGCGGTCGGCTCGCAGCCCTCCTCTTTTCTGTACCCGGCGCAGCCCGGGCGTCACATGTGAGCGCAGGTTTGAACGCTTATTGCTGCAATATCCATTGCAGCACGTCGCCGAGGATGACCGGTTCGCGGGGCGGCAGGTAGGTAAGTCCGGCGGCGCGGGCGAGTTCGGCGATGGTTCCTTTGGCCTGCAGGCCGGACAGCGCCTTGTTGACGGCGGCGAGAAGCGCCGGATCGCTGCCAAGGCCGACATAACCGAGGTTGGCGCCAAGCGGATAGTAATAGCCGCTTGCCGCAAGCCGGGTGTCGCGATGCTCGGCCCGATAGGCGTCGAGCCGGCGCGCATCGAGCAGCGTCGCATCGAACTCGCCGCGCTCGAGCGAGCCGAGCAGGTCGCTGCGGCCCGGGACCAGATGGGTGATGTTGTCGATCAACTTGCCCTTGCCGAAATTCATCAAAATGGCATCGGCAAGCGTGCCGCTCTCGACGGCGATGCGAAGCCCGCTGAGGTCTCCGATATCGGCGATATGGCGGTCGCGTGCCTTGGCGCCGAGCACGACGGTCAGCGTCGAATAGACGTAGGGCTGGCTTGGCGTCAGGACGCCGAGCGGAACACGTCGCCTGCGGTCGGCGACCGTCGCGCCGTCGAAGTCCGGAAGCTTGGCCGTCTTCAGGCCCGGCACGACGAGCGAATCCTTGGTGAAGGCGTAGCTGCCGAGCAGCGCGCAACGGCCGTCCGAAAGCAGCGCGTTGGCTTCCAGCGCCGGGCTGGAATCCTCGTCGAGCTTGCTCTCGAACCATTGAATCCGAAGCGGCCTGCCGAGTTCCTTCGCGACCGCCTCTGCCAGCTCGACGTCGAAGCCGCTGCCGGGTTTGCCGCGATGATGCACCGACAACGGCGGCAGATCCTCATTGAGGCACACACTTAACGTATTGTCGTCTGCGGCCGCCGGCAGCGACGTCCCCGCGAGTAGCGTCGCGGCCAGCAAGGCGGTCGCCTGGATTGCCTTGAGCGCGATCTTCATGGCTTCCTCTGGCTCGATACGAAGGCCCAAAGGGCTTCGATCTTGTCGTCATCGAGAATATCGCCCCAGGGCGGCATCTTGTTGTTCTTGCCGTTCTTCACGGTGGTGAAAAACCGCGGCTTGTCGTCCGGAAAGCGGCGCAGGTCGGGCGTGATCGTGCCCGAGTTGAGCATGTTCGGACCATGGCAATGCGAGCAATTCTCGGCGTAGGTCCGCTTGCCCCGGTCGACCCTGCCCTCGTCGGTATCCGCATTCTGCGCCGTCGCGCGCGGCGCCGCGATCAGCGTAGCCATCAAGGCGACGGCGGCGAAATACGCCGCCGTCTGGCGCAAGCTTCTCTTGTTCACCCGCAAACAGCCTACTTCTTGACTGCGAACACCCACAGCGATCCGCCGGGGGGCACGTTGGCCAGCCGCTCATCGCCGGAGAACAGCGAATAGACGCCGCCGTAGCCGGAGGCCACCGCCACATACTGAACGCCGTCCTGCTGCCAGGTCACAGGCTGACCCTCGATTCCCGAGCCGGTCTGGAACTGCCACAGCTTCTTGCCGTCATTGGCGTCATAGGCCTCGAATTCGCCGGTCAACTGGCCCGTGAACACCACTCCACCGGCGGTCGACAAAACGCCCGAGAAACGCGGGATGTCGCTCGGCACTTCCCACTTCGACTTGCCGGTCATCGGATCGATCGCCGAAAGATGGCCGCGCGGACCGGTCCCCCAATCCCACAGATCGGTCAGGTCCATGCCGAGATACCATTCGCCGGCCTTGTAGGTCGCGGGCTCCGTCTTGTAGTGGCCGCCGAACGCAAGCGTGTTGGCATAGGCCAGGCCAGTCTGCGGATTGAACGACATCGGCTCCCAGTTCTTGCCGCCGAGAATGGACGGATAGACCACGACCTTCTTGCCTTCGCGCGCGTCCTTGCTGACGTCGGTTTCGATCGGGCGGCCGGTCTTCAGGTCGATGCCGGTTGCCCAATTGACCTTCACGTAGGGGTTGGCCGCAAGCAGCTTGCCGTTGGTCCGGTCGAGGACATAGAAGAAGCCGTTGCGGTTGGCGTCCATCAGCACCTTGGTCGGCTTGCCGTCGATGGTGAGGTCGGCCAGCACCATCTCGGCGACCGAGTCATAATCGAATGGATTGTTCGGCGAGAACTGGTAGTGCCATTTGATCTTGCCGGTCTTCGGATCGAGCGCGAGCACCGAGCAGGTGAAGAGGTTGTCGCCCGGCCGCACCGCCGAATTGAAGGGCCCCGGGTTGCCGATGCCCCAATAGACCGTGTTCAGCTCCGGATCGTAGGAGCCGGTGATCCAGGTCGATCCGCCACCGAGCTTCCAGGTGTCGCCCTTCCAGGTATCGCCGCCCGGTTCGTCGGGGCTCGGAACTGAATGGGTGCGCCATAGGTGCTTGCCGGTCGCGGGCTCCCAGCCGTCGATGAAGCCGCGGGTGCCGAACTCGGCGCCGGAGATGCCGGTGATGACGACGCCATCGGCGACCAGCGGCGCCACCGTCATCGAATAGCCTTCCTTGATGTCGGCAGCCTTCTGGCGCCAGAGTTCCTTGCCCGTCTTCATGTCAAGCGCGATGACATTGGCATCGAGCGTGGTGCGGAACAGCTTGCCATCATGGATCGCTGCGCCGCGGTTGATGATACCGCAGCACACAATGCGCGGCGTCTCCGCCGGATATTCCACCTTGGTTTTCCAGACCTGCTTGCCGGTCCTGGCGTCGATCGCCATCGTGGCATTGTGGGTCGTGATGTATACGACGCCCTGGTAAACCAGAGGCTGGGATTCCTCGCTGCGGTCGTCGGCGAAGCTGTAGTTCCAGACCGGAACCAGGTCCTTGGCAGTTTCCTTGTTGATCTGAGTCAGCGGGCTGAACCGTTGCAGATTGTAACCCATTCCGTAGTTGAGCACGTTTGAAGTGTCGGTGGCGCCCTTGACAAGTTGGTCGGTGGTTTGGGCGTTGGCACTGAATGGAACGAGCATCGATAAGCAAGCGGCTAGCGCAAGGCGTTTCATGCGTTCTCTCCCTGACGATCTCTAATGGATCTCGAACGATGGTAACGTCGCGCTCACGATTGCGTCAATCAAACGATCGATGTGAAATCAAAAAAGAAAATTTGTGTTGCCGAATTTTCGCCGAACGAAATGTTCCGCGAGTCTTGCACGCACTGCGGCATCGTTGCGAGCCGCGACGGCGCATAGACGCAAGATCGCGGCGCGTCGACAAGGACTGAGCGACGCGTCAACGGCTGCCGAGCGCGACGCCGAGATCGACCGCCGACAACGCGGTCGCTAAAGCGCGATGAGTTCAGGATGAATCGTCGTCGCGCTTTAGCTCTTTGTTTGGGCATGATCTTTTCGGAAAACCGCTTCACACTTTTCCGGATCATGCCTTAGTGGTCGCTGAACGCCGTCCCGGAAACGACCGGCTTCAGCGCGGTTAAATCGCAGCGCCAGCGGCCATTCTCGGTCTTCTGAAACGCGAAGGATTTCTCGATCCGGATGCGTTGCGTCACCCCAAAGCTGTCCCTGTTGCCCGGCTGCGACGGACCCGGCTTGCCCGCTCTTATGTCCCAGCATGTGCCGGTGCAGTTCGATGCAACCGGGCTGCACACCGCGAAGGGAGCGAGCACGACCATCTCGACCTCGGCCGTCACCAGCGCGCTCTGGTCGGTCACCTGCGTGTCGGAGTCGAAGACGCGCCTGACTCGCAGGAAATTGCCGCAGGCATTGGCCGTATGGATCCGCGTGATGCAAAGATCGACCGCGTCCGCGTTCGGGCGCGACGCCGAAAGAATCCGCAAGAACACGCGCTTCGGATCGCCGTTGGCGGCGAGCATCCCGGCCGTCATCTCCTTCAGGTAATTTTCAAGGCAATCTTGCGACGACGAGAGTTCCGTCAGCGGTACGTTGTCCTTGCCGGCCAGCCTGCATCGGCGATCGCGGTCCCTGATCCATCTGGCGTATTCGGCAGCTGCGTCCCTGGCCTCGTCGTCCTTCAACTTGCCGATCAGCTCGCGCACCAGCCTGTTGAGCTCGCTCTCGGCCTCGGCCAGCGACGGTTCGCTGCAGATCAGCGTGCCGGCCGCGGTACTGGCGGCCAGGCAGTCGAAATTCGGATTGCGCAGGATCGCGATCCGCTCTTCCGTTTCCTTCGACAGACAGGCCACGATCGGTTCGATATCCTCGGACCGAATTGGGTCGTTGCCGAAGATGCCGCAGCTCAGGTTGCGGTCCCGCAGCCATTGCGCGTTCTCTTCAATCGCCGGCAGGCGGTCGGGAATGCGATCCAGCCGCTCCTGAATGGCGCTCGCAAGCTTTGCCCCGACCGCGATCAGCTCGGGATCGGCACAGAACAATTGATTGGCCGGCCTCTTGTGCGTCTCGCAATGATTCCCGGCGAATAGCGGCAGCTTTTCGCTGATCGGATTGCCCGCGCTCGACGAGTTGTTCGAGGCGTTCTGGGCCAACGCGGGATACGCAAGGGCGAGTTGCATCGCAATGACCGCCAGCCAGATCGCCCGCATCGAAAAAGCCCCACCCGCAAAAGCCAAATTCAAAACAGTCGCCATGCTAGCGGCTCGCGCCGCGCAGCGAAAGCAGTCAGATGGAAATCGTTTTTGCCGCGCTGCAATGTTAGTTGGAGGCCGCGATCTGGCCGGGCTCGGCATTGAGCGCGGTGACCGGCGCCGCGTCGCGTTCCGGCATGCTCGCCAGCAGCGGCGTGTCGGAATATTTCATCACGGCGGTGTCGTCGATGACGAACAGCGGCCGATAGTTGCGGATGTAGGTGTCCTCGATCATCGCCATTCGCCGGTTATCGAGCATCAGCCAATGGCCGTCCAGCCGCACGGAGGCGACCGCATGGCCCTCATGACGAATGGTGTCGATCATGACGACGATGCGCAGATCTTCCGCCGCGATACCGGCCATGCGCAGCGCAACATATTTCGCGATCGCATAATCCTCGCAATCGCCGGCGCCCCGGTAGAAAGTCACGAGTGGCGAGTTCCAGACGTCGATCTCGCCGTACTGGACGAGATCTTCCGCCGCGCGGATCGAAAGATTGATCGCGCGGTTGATCTCGCCGATGCGGGCGCGGCCTTCGCGTTGCCGGCCGCTGTCGACGATCGAGAGGAACTTCAGCGCGGCATCGGAAGCGCAGCGCTCGCGATCGCCGTCGCACAGCGCAAGCTGCACCCGTTCGTCCTCGAGCTTGTGCGCGACGCCGAGCCATTTGGCCCGCAAGCCGCCGCCATCGACGGGCGAGGCGGTGAGCCCGAACGGTTCGTCCGAATCGATCGAAAGGTTCAGGCTCGCGGGAACCGCCAGCGGCTGTGCCAGCGCAGCCGGTCCGAACCAGGCGATGCCGCAAGCGAGCAACGCCGCACGCCACGCGCGCGCGTGAGTGAAAAGCCGCATCTGACGCCCCATGTCCGGGCATCGCCAAGGCTTTTTGCCTTCAACTGCGTGCCCGGATCGTTTCGCGGGCGATCTTCGGAGGCGGGGCTTTTCTTCCTGTTAAAACCGGCCCGGAAGGCCGGAATCCGGCCGGAAAGCGGAAAACAGGCTGAAATCCGTCTGGCCGGCTTCGTGACAATTTTAGGGATCGGCGACCGTGGCCCAACCGGCACAGGGGCCGTAAAAGTTGCAACACTTCAGGCAGAAGTTGAGCCCGTGCTGAATTTCCGGCAATTATGGCTAATTCGTTAAAATCTGACGATTTTGTTGTCTAACTCACAGTATTAATGCGGAAGCTGGCGAAGTATGCTGCAAACGAATGCAGGTAGAAGTTATTTTATGTATCGTATTTCATATTAATACTTGATAATACATAATATGTCTACAAAAATTGAATAAGATACTATGAGATACTTTACAATACCGCGAGATATACTATAGCGACTTCCCGATTTGACTGAAAAATGTACAATTTCTTGCCGCCCAGACCTGCCGTCACACAAGCAAGAGATGGTTTCGCGCAGCACGTTCCAATGGTATGGACGCGCAGAGCCTTGATTATTCAATAGTTATTAACCATTTGCGGTGGCGCTTTGAATTACGCTGGCAAATTTGACGCCACGCTTCCATCTGAAGGCCCGGCTACGCATTCCCACGCGTACGTCAATATCGATTCCTCGCAGACTCATGCGCCCGCCGACGCGGTCATTGTTCCCGACGCCCAGCTTCTGTTCCACGCGGATTACACGCGGTCGGGAACCGACCTGGTCCTGACCAGGGACGACCAAAGTTTCGTCCTGCACGATTACTTCCAGGGCGAGAAGCGTGCGCCGATCGCGTCCCGCGACGGCGCGCACCTGACCTCCGACATCGTCAAGGCCCTGGTCGGCGAAGTCCACGTCGCGCAGGCCGGCAACAATCCGGCCGCTAGCCAGGTGATCGGCCACGTCACCAAGCTCCAGGGCGGCGCGACCGTCATCCGCAACGGCGTCTCGATCATCCTGAACATGGGCGACAACGTCGAGAAGGGCGACGTGGTGCAGTCCGCTGCGAACTCGACGGTCGGCATCACCTTCATCGACGGCACCGTGTTCGGCCTGTCCTCGAACGCGAGGATGGTGCTGAACGAGATGGTCTACGACCCGAACGGGTCGAACAATTCCTCGCTGCTCAGCCTGGTGGCCGGCACCATCACCTTCGTCGCCGGCGAGACCGCCAAGCATGGCGACATGAAGATCGACACGCCGGTCGCGACCATGGGCATCCGCGGCACCGCGGTGCTGGTCGAGATCGACTTCTCGACCCCCGGCCAGGGCGGCGCGCCGAACGCGAGCTTCCAGGTGCTGGTCGAGCCGGACGGCACCACCGGCTCCTACATCCTGTTCGACAAGACCACGCTGCAGCCGATCGCGATCGTCAATCAGGCGGGGCAGCAGCTCAACATCAACAACGGCATCATCAGCCAGACCACGACGCCGCTGTCGCCCGAGATTCAAAAGCTGATCACCGACGTCTTCCAGCAGAAGTTCACGGACAATACGAACTCCAATACCAAGACAAATTTTGCATTCACCGACTCCATCGTTCCGATCAGCCACGGCCTGGTCTTCAAGCTGGCGGACGGCACCACCGCAACCCAGATCCTGGTGAACGTCGGCGCCGGCAGTCCGAACACGACCCCCGGCCTGCTCGGCAACCCGGTGAACCATGTACCCGGGACGTTGACGCTCCAGAGCCTCGGCCTCACGGGAACGGTGCAGACCGGCTTTCTGACCGCGGAACTGGCCGGGAAGACCGGCGACGTCTTCGATTTAGCGCATGTCGGCGGCACCTTCCATTTCCAGGACGTCAATGTTGGCGATCGGCCGTTCGTGACGGCGGATTTCACGTCCGTGGCCTACACCAACGCCAATGGCACGTTCACCATCGCCAACGGCCAGGCGTCGGCGCCCGGCCTGTCCGCGCTGCAGTTTACCGATATTGCGACGACCGCGATCAAGCTCTTCCTGGTGCCGGGGGCGAACAACGCCAACAATGGCGACGTGACCTGGGTTTACGCGCTTCGCGACAACGCGTTCGACTTCCTCGCCGCCGGCGAGACGCTCACCTTCACCTATCGCGTCACGGTCAACAGCAATTTCCTGCCGGCCCCGGAAACACAGGGCCTCGACGTCACGATCACGATCACCGGCGCCAACGACAAGCCCGTCATCACCACCGGCACGCAAGAGATCGACTTCAAGGCCGGCACGACGACGCCCGGCGGCGATTTGCCGACGCAGGATCCGACCTCGGGGACGCTCGCCTTCACCGACGTCGACCTCACCGACAAGCACACGGTGTCGGCCAAGCTGACCGGCGCCGTGATGTCGAACGGCGGTACCATTCCGCCGCTTCCGGAAAGCCTGTTCGAAACCGCGCTGACGGCCTCGATCGGAATCGACTCGACCGGCACCGGCAACGGTGTCATCAACTGGCATTTGGCCGATCTGCCGGTTTATGTCGCGGACTTCATCCCGAAGGGACAGAAGGTCACGCTGACCTATACCGTCACCGTGACGGACGCGCACGGCGCGACCTCCGAGCAGACGATCACCGTCGTCATTGGTGGCGAGAATGACGCGGCAGAGGTCTGGATTCACACCACGACCGACGGCCACGATAACCTTTGGACGACCGGGCAGAACTGGGAAACCGGAACCGCGCCGGTCGCGACCGACGACGTCATCATCATCACCGACCAGTTGCATCCGAACACGCCGGCCTATCCGGTGCTGATCGACGGCGAGACCGCAGCGGTCGCCAAATCGGTGACGATGAACGATTTCCAGGAGCACTCGGAAGATTCCGCCCACGTGCCGCCGGAACTGGATGTTGCGTGCGGCGCCTCGCTGACCATCGGCGCGGGCGGCTTGTCCGTTGCTGCCGACGCCATCGTCAACAACAAGGGCGCGGTCACGATCGGTGGAAAGGCCGAGTTTGTCGACGACAGCGTGCTGAAGAACTACGGAACGCTCACCCTGCAACAGGGCGGCGACTTCAAGGATTCAGCCAGCATCGCCAATTACACGTCAGGCACGATCGAGGTCGCGGGCGGCACACTCAATGTTGGCGTCGATGTTGCCAATTCCGGACACATCACAGTCGATGCTGGCGCGACGATGACCGTCAATGATGCCGCCATCAACGGGGGCACGGTCACGGTGGCCGGATTGCCTGTTGTGCACCTCGACATGGGGATGGGCAGCAGCGGCGGCGACGATAGCACGCTCATTCTGGTGGAC
>Ga0070680_100004776_pt1 | contig 10200 bp, 8 predicted proteins | sample KBSC73BmetaG_FD_64672 | JGI IMG/M metagenome (GOLD analysis project Ga0070680, IMG submission 64672) | Corn rhizosphere microbial communities from Kellogg Biological Station, Michigan, USA - KBS C7-3B metaG | ecosystem: Host-associated > Plants > Roots > Rhizosphere | place: USA: Michigan... | reverse complement strand
GCGAAGGCCTGCGTGATATGACCGTCCTTGCGCGCCCAGCCGACGCCCCAATCATCCATTTCGCGGATACAGGCCGGGCCTTCTTCGCAGAGAAGTTGCGACAATGGCTCGCTGCACAGGCCGCGGCCGGCCGTCAGCGTGTCCTGATAGTGATGGCTCCAATGATCCGGTGTTTCCGCGCCGAGCGCGACCGCCACCGTCATTTGCGCCATAACGGTTGCGCCGCCGCGACCAATCAGGCTGCGGTCGACCAGAGTGACACGGCATCCGGAGCGGGCGGCCTCGATGGCGGCGTACAGGCCCGCCGCGCCCGAGCCGATCACCAGCACATCGGTTTCGACCTTTACCGGTTCGGTTGTTGCGGCTGTCTGCGCTGTCATGGCCTGAAGGTACGGTGGAGGTGGCTCAAGCACCAGTGTGCAGTTTCCCTGCACCTATGCAGGCCCGACCGGGTCGACATGCCCCCTTGGCAACCATCAGGGATGACGTTCCCTGCATTCGGCAGTTCCGGGCCCCTTGCAAACCCGTGGCCGCGACGCCGCTTTCACGCGGCGGCAGCGGCCTTGCGTTTGCGCGCCGCCAGCTTCACCGCATCCAAGACTTCGGGATAGGTGGCGCACCGGCAAAGGTTGCCAGTGAGGTAGTGTTTGATCTGGTCGTCGGTCGGATCGGGATTTTCGTCGAGAAGCTGTGTCACCATCAGAATGAAGCCGGGCGTGCAGTAACCGCACTGGAACGCGCTGGCTTCGATGAAGGCTTCCTGGACCGGGCTGAGATGATCCCGCGTATCGAGGCTTTCGATGGTCACCACATCGGCGCCGTCGATGAAAACCGCGAGGTAAAGGCAGCCCGAAACGGCGCGGCCGTTGACGATGACCGTGCAGCAGCCGCACAGGCCCTGGCCGCAGGTTTCCCGGGCGCCGATCAGGCCGAACTGCGTTTGCAGCATTTCGACGAGATTGTGGTGTGGCTTCACGTCGGCGGTGACGGGCGCGCCGTTAAGCGTGAAAGTAATGGTACGTGCCGCAGTCATCGTTATTCGTCCTCCAGCGGCCGGCCTTGCTTCGCGCGGATCGCCCTGTAAACAGTCTCCGCGTTCAGCGGCATTTCGGTGATACGGACGCCAATGGCGTCGTCGATGGCGTTGGCGATGGCCGGCGAGGGGCAGAATGTCGCCACTTCGCCGACGCCCTTGGCGCCGAACGGTCCGTTGGATTGTTCGTGCTCGATATACAGATTCTCCATGACGTCGGGGACATCGTGGAAACCTGGAATCTTGTAATCGGCGAGCGACGCGTTGGTGACCTGACCGCCGTCGATGTACATCTTCTCGAACATCGTGAAGCCGATGTGCATGATCGAAGCGCCCGAAATCTGCGTCTCGACGCCTTTCGGGTTGATGGCCTTGCCGCAGTCGACCACGTTGATCAGCTTGGTGATCTTGACGTGCCCGGTTTCGGTGTCGACCTCGACCTCCGCGCCCGCGCCCGAGATCATCCAGAACGGCGTCACATTGGGCGACAGGCCGGTGCCCGGAGCCGGCGACACGTAGTCGGGCTTGTAGATGCCGCTGCCGATGACATTGCCGGCCTGCATGCCGTAGCGTTTCTGGAACAGGTCGGCGATCGGGATGTTGGAGCCTTCGGGCTCGCCGACCTCCTTCGCCAAGGCCTTGAGTTTGTCGCGGGCCTCCTCTGCCGCACGCTGCACCGCGTGGCCCATGTGGAACAGCGAGCGCGAGCCGAGCGTGCCCATGTCATAGGGCGTAATGTCGGTGTCGCGCGGCACGACGCGAACCGACTCGGTCGGGATGTTGAGCACTTCGCCGACCATCTGCGCCATGGCGGTATCTGAGCCCTGGCCCATGTCCACCGTGCCGCAGTACAGCGTGGCCGATCCGTCGGCCGAGACGTTGACGATAGCGACGGACGTGGTCGGTGAGATCACCGCCTTGATGGCGATCGCGATGCCACGGCCGCGACGAACCGTGCCGGTGCCCTTGTCGAAGGGCTGCGACCAGTTCATCCGCTCCGTCACCTTGTCCATCACCTTTTCGATGGGGGCGTCCTTGAGCACCTGGCTGGTGGTGTGCTCGCGGCCCTCGCGCATCAGGTTCTTCCGGCGGAATTCCACCGGGTCCATGTTGAGCGCGCGCGCCATCATGTCGGTGTGGCCTTCGTAGGCCCACACGAGTTGTGGAACACCGAAGCCGCGCAGAGCGCCGGCCGGCGTCAGGTTGGTGTAGAGCGCGTAGGAATTGATATCGACATTGTCGATGTCATAGGGCCCCGATGCGGTGAGGCCTGATTTCTGCGTCACACGGGGGCCGATGTCGGCGTAAGCGCCGCCGTTCCAGAACACCTCGCACTTACGGGCGACGATCTTGCCGTCCTTGTCCACGCCACTCTTGATGCGGAATGTGCAGGGATGGCGGGTGACCTGGTAGAACATCTCCTCCATGGTGTACGCGATCTTCACCGGCTTGCGCGCGATCATGGAGAACGCGAGCGCCATGGCTTCGAGCTTGATGTACAGCTTGGAGCCGTAGCCCGAGCCGAGATAGGGCACCTTGATCCGCACCTTATTTTCCGGCCAGCCGAGCAGGCGGGCCATCTCGGTGCGCACGAACGACGGCCCCTGCGAGGCGTCGTAGAACGTGACGTGGGTGTCCTTGTAATCGCAGATGCAGGCGAACGGCTCGAACGACAGATGCAGCACCTTCTGCGTCTTGAATTCGTGCTCGAACTTATGCTCCGCCGCGGCGTATGCCTTCTCGAAGTCGCCGCGCCGCAGTTGGTAGTCGAGCGCGGTGTTGGTGTTCTTGGCGCCCTTGAGATGCTTGAGGTCGGCGAAGGTGCCGGCCGGCTTCAATTGGTCGTGGACGTAAACGTCGCTGGTGAGCGCTTCGACCTCGTCATAGACCGCCGGCAGTTCCTCGTATTCGGCGGTAATGAGCTGCACGGCCTGATCGGCGATATGCGGGTCGGTGGCGATGACGGCGGCGACCGGCTCGCCGACGAAGCGGACCTTTTCGTGCGCCAGGATCGGTTGGTCGTGGAAGGCCGGGCCGTAATAGGGATGGGGCAGAACCTTCATGATGTCGTCGATGGTGACGACATGAATCACGCCCGGAAGCTTCTTTGCTTCGCTGGTGTCGATCGACTTGATGAGGCCGTGCGCCACCGTGCTGCGGAACAGCTTGACGTGCAGCATTCCCGGCACGCGCATCGTGTGGGTGTATTCGGCGCGGCCGGTCACCTTGTCGCGGGCTTCGAGCCGCGGCACGGAACGCCCGACCTGCGAACCCACCTTGGCGCCGACAGGATTGAGTGTGGTGACCATTAGTGCGCTCCGTTTCTTCCTTCGAGCGCTGCGGCAATCGCGCGCCGGACATAGACCTGCATCAGTTCGCGCTTGTAGGGGACCGAGCCCCGCACGTCGGCGATGAATTCGGATTCGGCAACGGCGGCTTCGCCGGCCTGCTTGAGCAGGGCATCGGTCACCGTCTTGCCGTTCAGGAGAGCCTCCGCGGATTTCAGCCGTGTGGCTTTGTCCGTTGCGGCGCTGGCGACGATGCAGGCCGATTTCACCGCTTTGCCGTCGGCTTCGATGACCGCGGCCACGCCGAGCGCCGGCCAATCGTCGGCCGATCCCGTCGTCACTTTGTAGTAGGCGCCTTTTTTGGTGCCCTGCGCGGGGATGTGAACCTCGGCGATCAATTCGTTCTTTTCGAGAACCGTCTCGTAATAGCCGGCGAACAGATCCTCGACCGCGAGCTTGCGCTCGCCCTTCGGCCCCACCACCGTCATCGTCGCGCCGAGCGCCATCAGCACCGGCGGAAGGTCCATATGCGGATCGCCGTGCGCCAGAGCGCCGCCAATGGTTGCGACGTTGCGGACACGAACGTTCGACAGCGTTCGCAGAGTGCGCGTGATGAGTGGCGTGTATTTCTTGACGTCGTCCGAGCGTTCCAGGGAGCCGAGCGCGGTCATGGCGCCGATCCGCAATCCGTCGGGGCCGGCCGTGATGGCCGAATACCGGCTTTCGATTTTGCGCAGGCTGACGAGCTTTTCCGGATGAAAGACACCGGCCTTCATCATCAACATCAAAGCGGTGCCGCCGCCGACCGGGCGAATGGTCGGATCGTCGGGGTCGAGCAAAGCGATCGCTGCCGCGAGCGAAGTGGGTTCGGCAATTTCAAACGGAATCATCGGGCCTCCAGCCTGACTTACGCAGGCGTATTTTGCGCAAAGGCGGCGCGCAGCCGCTGTGCGAATTGCTTTTCCATATCCTTGGCCTTGGACCGCAGCACGGGCTGGCCGATGCTGCCGAGCTTGCCGGCCAGGGTGGACTCGACGGAGTAGGTGACTTTGGTCTCGCCGCCCGCATCCTCCAGCGTGGTGATCGACTTGGCGGTCAGCCGGCCGACCACACCGAGCGGGGTGCCCTCGATTTTGGCTTCGATCACGGACGGTTCTTCGATGCGCGTGACCTCGACCGTCACGTTGAACTTGAACTTGAGGTACGCGACCCGGGTCTCGAACACGGCCGTGTAGTGGGTCGGATCGATTTCCTTGAGATCCTGGACCCCGTCGACGAACCGGACGAAGGAATTTGGATCCCGTAACGTTTTGAAAACCACATCCCGTGGCGCATTGACCGTGAATTCACCTGATACATTCATGAGATACGCGAAACCTCGTTTAGAATATGAGAAAAGCGCATACCGCGCTGCAGGTCAAACTTTTGACCGTGCTGATCAGCGCGGCACGCATAGCACTTTGTCGCGGGTCGCTCGCTATGCACGGGTCCGCAGGGCAAGCACCCGATCCACCATTTCGCCGGCCTGCCCGAGATAGTTGGCGGGGTCGCAAAGCTTGTCGATTTCGGCGCGGTTCAGGTGCTTGGTGATTTCCTTGTTTTCCGCCAGGAGATCGGCCAGCGGCCGTCCCGTCGCCACCACCTGGCGGCAGATATCATAGACCAGATCATGGGCGTATTGCCGGCCCAGATGCGGCCCAAGACCCATCATCACGGCTTCGGATACAATCAGGCCCTTGGTGATGTCCAGGTTGGACCGCATTTTCTTCTCATCGACCTGCAATCCCGAAACCAGGAACCGGGTCTGCGCCAGGCAGCCGGCCGTGAGCACAAAAATCTCCGGCAGGACAATCCACTCGATCTCCCACTGTCCGGTTGCGCGTTCGTGGTCTTGCTCCATTGCGTTGAGGAGCGCCATCACCTGCGTGCGCACGACGCCGGTCTGCGCGGTGATGTAGACGCAGGAAATCGGATTGCGCTTTTGCGGCATGGTCGAGGATGAGCCGCGGCCTTCGTGGAACGGCTCGTAGACCTCCTCGACCTCCGTCTGCATCATCAGCTTCACGTCATAGGCGATCTTATTGCAGATGCCGGTGACGAGACCCAGGAAACAGCCAACCTCGGCGATCCTGTCATGGACCGTGTGCCAGGCGATCTCCGGCTGGGCCAGATTCAACTCCTTGGCGAGTTCGACCTGAGTTCGCAGCCCATCCTTGCCGAGCGACGACAGCGTGCCCGCGGCGCCGCCGAACTCGAACACGAAAACGCGCTCCTTGAGCTGCTGCAGCCGCTGCTTGTGACGCTCGAAGGCGGCCAGGTAGGTGGCGCACTTGTAGCCGAAGGTGATCGGCACGGCTTGCTGCAGGTTGCTGCGGCCGGCCATGGGCGTATCGCGATACTTCTTGGCCAGGGCTGCAAGGGCGTCGGAAATCGCGTCGATATCTTGTTCGATGATCGCGAGGCCTTCGCGAATCTGCATGATGCTGGCGCTGTCGGTGATGTCCTGGGTGGTCGCGCCCCAGTGGCTCCATTCGCCGAGGCCGTCCTTGCACAGGGCCACAAGCTGCTGCACCACCGGCAGCACCGGGTAGCCGATGCGCTCGGTCTGTGTCTTCAGCTTCTCGAAGTCGTACTGGTCGACCGTGCAGTGCTTGAGGATTTCGTCGCAGGCCTCTTGCGGGATGATTTTCAGCCGCGCCTGGGCGCGGGCCAGACCGGCCTCGAAATCGAGGTACTTCTGGACGCGGTTGCTGTCCGACCACACTTGCCGCATGGCTTCGGTGCCAAAAATATCCTTGAAAATCGCAGAGTCGATGGTGCCGGTCGGCATGGCTGGCCTTTCAATGGATCGAAGTGAGCTGAGCGGTCGCACAGCGCCGGTAGGTCATAATATGCCGCGCCGGAATCACCAACGGGGTGGATGCGCGCCGAACGGCATGGAGGGTTGCGTCCAGCGCGCCGGTGTCTCCGTCAGCACGGCGGCGTGCCTGATCGCGCTGAGTTCTCCGTAGCCGGATGGCGAGGCTTCCAGGCGATCGCCGACCTGATCAAACCCGGTCTCGGGAGCCTCAAATCCCTTTTCCACACGGCCCAGGCTGCGCAACCACAGCGCGGTGCGCGCCAGCGAAACCTGCACATGCCAGCTGCCGCCCTCGTCAAGGCGCCGGAGCAGTGCGGCGAGCGCGCCGAGGGCCATGAGATAGGCCGAAGCGTGATCGAGCGCCTGGCACGGCAGGGCGCGGGGCTGGGCCTCGCCGGCGGCGTCGGCTTCGGCAAAATTGAGACCGCTCGCCGTCTGCACCAGACTGTCGAAGCCCCTGCGGCCGGCCCAGGGTCCGGCCTGGCCATACGCGGACAGCGACACGTAGATCAGGCCGGGCCGCAATCGGGCGGCGGCCGATGGCCCAAATCCACGGCTCTCGATTGCGCCGGGACGGTAGGATTGAACAAAGACGTCGCTGCCTGAGAGCAGGCGGCGGAAATCCTCGGTGCCGGTCTCTGTGGTGAGATCCGCGTAAGCGGATCTCTTGCCGCGTCCGGTGTCGATATCGGCCGGTTCGATGGTCGGCAGGTGCGGCGAGATCACCCGCATGCTGTCGGCGCCGTGCGCCGCCAGCACGCGTCCGCAAATCGGCCCGGCGAGCACGCGGGTCAGTTCCAGCACGCGAACGCCTTCGAGCGGCCGGCGGCCGGCTGCCGAAACAGGCTTCGGTCCATCGGTGATGCGCTCAAGCGAAACAAGCGGCAACGACGCCACCGCTCGGCTTTGCGGATGCGCATCCCATTCGGCGAAGGTCCGGGCTTTCGTCGCCACCAATCCAGCGGCGGCCGCAGCATCCTCAAAGCGGTCGGCGGTCCAGGCTTGTAAAGCACGCTCGACGGAGCCGCGGTCGTGTTCGCAGCCCAGGAGTTTCAGGATGCCGTCGCGGTGGTGCGGGAAGTTGGTGTGGATGCGCACCCACGCGCCGTCCCCGCATCGATAAAGCCCGGCGATCTTGTCCCAAAGCTCCGGCGCGGCGCCGCCATCGACGCGGAGGTATCGCTCGCTGCGGAACTCGATGGCCGCGTCACGGCAATTCACGCTGACGCTTTGCGGTCGACCGGTGCGCCGGCGGTGGAGTTCAGCCGCCGCCAGCGCAACGGCGGCGATGCTCACCTGGGCCAGTTGAGCAACGGGGAACGACGATGGATAAACGGGATCGTGGCCGGTGAGGGACACTCGCCCGAGCGCCTCATCCGGCAATTTGAGATCGCGCCAAAGCGCGGCGAGCACATCCGCGGAGTCCATGACCGCCGCAGCTTACAACAATCGCTTTCGCCGTGAACCGTTTGCGCCCTGTGCGGCAGAAGCCGGCAAACAGGCGGGAACCTATTGAACCTGCATTCCGGTCTTAGCGATCAGCGTGCGCCATTTTTCGATTTCGCTTTTGATGCGCGCGGTGACAGCGTCCGGCGGCCCGGGCTCGGCCTGGAACCCCTGCTTCTCGAGGTTGTCGATCACGCCCGGCTCGTCGAGGATTTCGACCATCGCGCGGTTGAGCTTGGTGATGACAGCATCCGGCGTTCCGGCCGGCGCGACATAGGCGATCCAGAGCGACACATCGTAGTCCTTGACCCCGGACTCGATCATGGTGGGAACGTCGGCGAGTGAGGCGGGGCGCTTGCGTCCCGTGGTTGCCAACGCGCGCAACTTGCCGTCGCGGATGCTTTGCAACGTCGGGCCGATGGTGGCGAACTGCATATCCAGACGGCCGGTCATGATGTCGATCGCCGACTGCGCCGTGCTCTTGTAAGGCACATGCGTCATCTTGATTCCGGTGTCGTCCTCGAACAGAGCGGTGGCGAGATAGGCCAGACTGGCCAGGCCCGCGGAGCCGTAGTTCAGGCTGCCAGGTTTGCTTTTGGCCAGCGCCACCAGTTCGGAAACGGTCTTCGCCGGCGTCCCGGGATACAGGACCAGCGCATAGGGGGCGGCGCCGATCACCGTGATTGGTTTGAAGTCCTTGATCGGATCGTAAGGCAGCTTGGTGCCAAGCGCCGGCGCGACGCCGTGCGTGCTCGCGGTGATGAGGCCCATTGTGTAGCCGTCGGGATCGGCCTTGGCGACGACATCCGCGCCAAGGTTACCGCTTGCGCCCGGGCGGTTCTCCACCACGAATTGCTGGCCGAGCTTGACCGAGAGCCGTTGCGCCATGACGCGGCTGACGATGTCAGTGGCGGAGCCGGCGGGGAACGGCACGATCAGGTGCACCGGTCGATCCGGGTAGCCCGACCCGGTTTGCGCGACGGCCGGCGTAACGAAGGCCAGCGCCAACAGCGCCCATGCGATGCGTTTCATGTTGCGAACCCCCCGGAAATCCCTGTGATCATGTCCTCGAAATCGTTGAGGCCGTTGAAGCGCGGCGATCCCGCCATGCGTGGAGTCATGATGACGTTCTCGAACGTCAGCAATTCGTCGTTGTCGGGGACGGGCTCCTGATAGTGGACGTCCAGCGCCACGCCCCCGAGCTTGCCGGACCGCAATGTTTCGATGAGGGCATCGCGATCGATGATCGCCGCGTTTGCCACATTGACGATGCAGGCGCCGGGCTTGATCTGCATCAGTTCGGCGCGCCCCAATACGCCACGCGTCGATGGCATTGTCGGCAACTGCGGCACGATCCAGTCGGCCTCGGCGAGCAGTGTCGGCAAGGGAACATGCCGGACATTCAGCTCGCTTTCTTCGGCCTGGGGTGCGCGGGTGCGCTGATAGTAAAGCACGTTCATGTCGAAGGCCCTGGCACGGCGGGCAATCTCCCGCCCGATCTCGCCCAGGCCAATGATGCCGATGGTCGCACCGTTCAGCGCCCGCGTGCCGCCGAAGCGGGCGAAGTTGCCGCCGGGCGTGTGGCGGCGGTCGAACGGCCGATAGGCGCCTTGGGCGGCCTTGATGCGTTCGATTGTCACCAGCCCGTCGAGTTGGCCGATCTTCCGCGCCAGCGCGAATATGAGGGCGAAGGCGTGTTCGGCGCAGGAGATATTGGCGCGGCGGCGCAGCGTCAGCAGCTTGACGCCCTTATCGGCGCAGGCCGCGGCATCGATGTTGCGCAAGCCCGCGCCGAACTTCTGCAGGATTTTGAGTCGGGGGGCGGCCGCGAGATCGTCGCGTGTGACGCGGAACGATTCCACGACGAGCACCTGGCAGTCTGCGAGGTTGGCCCGCATCTCGGCCTCGGACTCCACCAGCCGGACCTCGGCGGGATAGAGCGCCGGCGCGCCATCACGAACACGCGCGCACCAGCCGGCGAAATCCGGTTCGTCGGTGGACATGAAGTCGGCGAAGGCCGCGCGGCGCTCTTGGCTGGCGTTGGGATCGAGCACGAGCGGAATGAGGCGCGTGAACGGATCGTCCTCGACGAGGATAACGACAGGATTGGCCACTGGCAGCGCCTTTAGTGTTTTGGTTCGAGATCGACGCGAAGCGCCGTGAAAACGCGATTGTGCATCAGGTAGGTGCCGACCAGGACCGTCAACTCCACCACCTCGCGCTCGCTGTAGTGCTTGCGCACGGCATTGAAGATATCGTCCGGCACGTCGGGTCCGGCGATCATGGCGTCGACATAGGTCAGCGCGGCGCGCTCGGCCTCGTCGAACAAGCCGGAGGCACGCCAGTCCTTCAGCGCGTCGCATTCGGCGAGCGTCACGCCGTCGGCGACGGCGATGCGGGGGACGTGTTGATTGAGCGCATAGGCGTAGCGCGCCGCCTGGGCGATGCGCACGATGGCGATCTCGCGCAGGCGCGGCGTCAGCTTGGTGCTCCAGCGGATCGCGCTGACGTGCTCGAACCATGTGATCGCAACAGCCGGTGAATGCAGCAGCAGCTTGTAGATGTTGATCAGC
>Ga0070680_100004771_pt1 | contig 10206 bp, 12 predicted proteins | sample KBSC73BmetaG_FD_64672 | JGI IMG/M metagenome (GOLD analysis project Ga0070680, IMG submission 64672) | Corn rhizosphere microbial communities from Kellogg Biological Station, Michigan, USA - KBS C7-3B metaG | ecosystem: Host-associated > Plants > Roots > Rhizosphere | place: USA: Michigan... | reverse complement strand
CGCGAGCTCTGCGCACAGGTCGAGCGTCAGCGTCGTGCCGCGCGGCACGACCGCGTCGACGTGCGTCACCGGCTGGAGATCCTCGTCGACGAGGAGCCCTGCCGCGTGCTCGGCAAACGCGACGGCGAACGGCTCGACGTTCTCCGGCGCGATCGAAAGGCCCGCCGCCGCGCGGTGGCCGCCCCAGCGGCCGAGCAGCGCCGAGCACGCGCCGAGCCCGCCGTGGAGGTCGAACGTCGAGATCGAGCGCCCGGAGCCCTTCCAGTCGCCTTCCGTGCCGGCGATCAGGACGACCGGGCGGTTGTACCGCTCGACGAGCCTCGACGCGACGATCCCGATCACGCCCTCGTGCCAGTCCTCGCCCGCGACGACGTAGGCGCGCCGGCCGCGCTTCGCCTCGGGCCACGCGTCGATCTGCGCCGCCGCCTCGCGGAAGATGCGCGCCTCGACGGCCTGCCGCTCGCGGTTCAGCTCCTCGAGGTCGTTCGCTAGTCGCTTCGCCTCGCCGGCGTCGTCCGTCAGCAGCAGCTCGAGCGCGGCGCGCGGATGTCCGAGGCGGCCGGCCGCGTTGATGCGCGGGCCGAGACGGAATCCGCACGCTCCCGCGTCGACCGTCGCGGGATCGACACCGGCCGCACGCATGAGCGCCTGCAGGCCGGGCTTTTGCGTCCGCGCGAGCGCGCGGAGGCCTGCGATCGCGAGCGACCGGTTCTCGTCGAGCAGCGGGACGACGTCGGCGATCGTCGCGAGCGCGACGAGGTCGAGATGCCGCTTCGGAACCTCCGAGTCGACGCCGAAGAGCGCCTGGCCGAGCTTGTAGACGACACCGGTGCCGCAGAGCTCGGGGAACGGGTAGTCCGACGGCCGCGTCGCGACGATCGGGCACGCGGGCAGCTCGGCGCCCGGACGGTGATGGTCGGTGACGACCACGTCGAGGCCACGCGCCTTCGCCTCGGCGATCTCGGCCACGGCGGTGATCCCGCAATCGACCGTGACGACGAGACCGCAGCCCTCGTCGGCCAGGCGGCCGATCGTCGCGCTCGAGAGCCCGTACCCCTCGTCGAAGCGGCTCGGCAGGTGCCAGTCGACGTCGGCACCGAGCTCGCGCAGCAGGAGCACGGCGAGCGCCGTCGCGGCGATGCCGTCGACGTCGTAGTCGCCGTGGACGCAGATGCGGCGCCCGTCTGCGACCGCGGCGCGGATCCGCTCGCACGCGGCGGTCATGTCGCCGAGCAGGAACGGGTCGTGCGGTGCCCTCTCGCCGTCGAGAAACGCGCGCGCCGCATCGGGGTCGGTGAATCCGCGCCGGACGAGGACGCCTGCCGTCAGCTCGCTGATGCCGAGCGCCTCGGCCAGCTCGGAAACCACCCCATGCGGGCACGGACGTACGGTCCAGGTGCCCTCGTGCATCGTCGTTTCACGGTACGGGGAGCGTCGGACGACATCCCCGGGCCCTCGGGGAGCGGTCTAGCCTTCGCGGGGCAGCTCGACGCCGAGCACGGTCAGCAGCGCGATCAACCCGATCGCGACGAGCCAGAGCGTCAGCACGAGCTTGGGCCGCCGCGTCTCGCGAAGCTGCTGCCAGGCGACCTTCGTCCAGAGGATCAGGAGGCCGGCCGCGGCGGCGAAGCCGACCACGATCACCGGCGCCAGGTAGACCGCGCGCTCGGCCGGCCAGCCCATGAGCCAGGCGGTCAAGAAGACGAGCGAGATGACGGCTGCCAAGGCGGCCGGGATGCGAAGCGAGCGCATGGGGCAAGGGTACGCTTCGGGCAGTGGAAGGGGCCGGCAACTACACCTCCGGCGACGACTACGTCGTCAAGTTCCTCGGCTATCGATTCAGCTTCAACGCCGACGACTTCGAGCAGCGCGTCACGGCTGCCGCCGTCAAGCTCGGGCTCCTGGGCGGCAACGAGCTCGACGACGACGAGACGGCCGACCTGGTCGAGCTCGTCGAACGGGACGGGATCGCAGAGCCGCGGTCGACGCTCGGCCGGTATCTCGTTCGCTACTGGGACGACATCTCCCTCGTCGAGGGCGAATCGCTCGTCTACTGGCTGAAGAAGCTCGTCTTTCGCGGAGCGTGGCTCGACCACCGCGTCAAGGAGGGCAAGCTCGAGGTCGGGTTCGACGAGGACGCTGCCGACTTCTCCTACCAGGATCCGAACGGCGGCCGCGCATTGCTCGAGCTGCTGCCGACTCCGAGCTGGCACGACCTGCAGTACCGGCGATGACGACCCTGCCGCGCTGGTACGCCGCTGCCGGCCCCGTGTACCTCGCTGCGCTCCTCGCGGTCGACACCCGGGTCGGCCTCCGGGGCCAGCTCGCGCTCGGCGTCCTCACCTGGCTGGCGCTTCTCGCCGCGCTTCGCCCGCTGGCCGCCGTCGCGCGCGCACAGGCGCTCGCGGTGGTCGCGTTCGCGACGGTCGGCGAGGTGACCGGCTCGCTCGTCTGGGGCGTCTACACCTACCGCCTGCACAACCTCCCGCTCTTCATCCCGCCCGCGCACGGGCTCGTGTACCTCAGCGGCATCGCGCTCGCGTCGCTCGTCCGCGAACGGATCGTCGTCGGGCTCGCGGCCGCCGGCGCGGTCGGCTGGGGGCTCGCCGGCCTCACGGTGCTGCCGCGTCTCGACGTCGCGGGCGCGGTCGGCGTGCCGTTGCTCTGCATCTTCCTCTGGCGCTCGCGCACGCGTGCGGCCTACGCCGGCGTCTTCCTCGTCGTCGCCGCCCTCGAGCTGTACGGCACGTCGATCGGCACGTGGCGCTGGGCGACCGAGCTGCCGGGCCTCGGCGTCCCTGACGGGAACCCGCCGAGCGGAGTCGCGAGCGGCTACATCTGGTTCGACGTGATGGCGGTGCTCGTCGCACCGATGATTCTGTCGCGCCTCCGGAGTCTGTCCGAGCGGAATCAAGCCTGCCCCGCGACCGAGGGAGCGCCGTGAAGCTTCTTCTCACTTCTGCCGGCATCACGAACGCGAGCATCCACGAGGCGCTCGTCGACCTGCTCGGCAAGCCGATCGAGGAGTCCGATGCCCTCTGCATCCCCACCGCGTTGTACGGCCACCCCTGGGCCGGTCCTCGCCAGGCGTGGCGGTTCATCAGCGGACACGAGCCCCGCTCCCCCATGGTCGGACTGGGCTGGAGGTCGCTGGGAGTGCTGGAGCTCACTGCGCTGCCGAGCCTCGACGAGGAGCGCTGGGTCCCGCTGGTCCAGGAGACGGACGTCCTGCTGGTCGACGGCGGCGATGCCGCGTACCTCTGCCATTGGATGCGGGCGTCCGGCCTCGCAGGCCTCCTGCCGTCGCTGCGCGACACGGTCTGGGTGGGCGTAAGCGCCGCGAGCATGGTGATGACCCCTCGAATCGGAGCCGAGTTCGTCACCTGGGACTCGCCGGCCGGCGACAGAACGCTCGGCGTCGTCGACTTCTCGATCTTCCCGCACCTCGAGAACCCCGACCTGCCGGACAACACGATGGCCGCCGCAGAACGCTGGGCCGCCGAAATGTCGGGGCCCGCCTATGCGATCGACGACGAGACGGCCGTCAAGGTGGTCGACGACACCGTGGAAGTCGTCTCCGAAGGACACTGGAAGCTGTTCGAGCGCCGGTCGGCGCCGCAGCCTGCCTGACGTCAACCCGCCGAGCGGAGTCGCAAGCGGCTACGTCTCGTTCGACGTGACGGCGGTGCTCGTGGCCCCGTCGCTCGTCGCGGCGGCGCGTATCATCCGGCCCGCACGGCGATGGGGCCCGCCTTCGACCGCCGAAAACGGCTGATGGCTCCTACGACTCGAAGGAGCCACGCATGCCCGTCATCCTCGGCGTCGCGCTCGGCGGCGCGCTCGGAGCCTCGGCCCGCTACGGCGTCGACCGGCTGATCGAACGCTCGAGCTCCGCGGTCTTTCCGTGGAGCACCTTCTCGATCAACATCACGGGCTGCTTCGCGATCGGCGTCGTCTCGGCCGCGCTCGTCGACCGGCATCACCTGCCGGCCTGGGTCCGGATCGGCCTCGTCGTCGGCGTCGTCGGCGGCTACACGACGTTCTCGACCTTCGCGCAGGAGACGCTCGACCTCGCCGACATCCACCATGTCGCCGTCGCCTTCGCGTACGTCGTCGCGAGCGTCGGCGTCGGCCTTGCCGCGGTCTACGCGGGCACCGCTCTCGGACGCCACTTCTAGGAGGGGACGGAGAAGCCGAAGCCGAGTGGCTCTTCGGCTTTCGTGCGGAGCTCGAACCGGCGGATCGAGCCGAGCGGGACGATGAGCGCCTCGGGCTCGTCGTCGTCCTCCGCGCGGACGTGGATCGTCACCATGCCGTAGCCGGGCTCCGGGTCGATGCGCTGGAGGGTGAAGCGCGTGCGATCGGCGAGCTCGACCTCGACGAACGGCGTCTGCACGCCGTGCTCCTCCGCGAAGGCACCGATCGTGCGGTGCAGCCGCTCGACGAACGCCTCGTGCGGGCCTTCGGCGACCGGCGTCCAGATCCCGCTCAGAAGAGCTTCGCCTCGGAGGCGGGCGGAGCGCCGATGTGCGCGCGGCCGAGCTTCGTGATCGTGCGCCCGCGCGGGGTGCGCTGGATGTAGCCGAGCTGCAGGAGATACGGCTCGTAGACGTCCTCGATCGTCTCCTGCTCCTCGCCGAGCGACGCCGCGAGGGTCGAGAGGCCGACCGGCCCGCCCTCGAACTTGCCGGCGATCGTCTGCAGCAGGTCGCGCGCCTCGCGGTCGAGGCCCTGCTCGTCGATCTCGAGGAGCCCGAGCGCCTCACGGGCGATCTCGGTCGTGATCGAGCCGTGATGGCGGACCTCGGCGACGTCGCGCACCCGGCGGAGGATGCGGTTCGCGAGGCGCGGCGTGCCGCGCGAGCGCCGCGCGATCTCCTCGGCGGCGTCGGCGGCGATCTCGACGCCGAGGATGCCCGCCGACCGGTGCACGATCGTGCCGAGCTGGCCCGGGTCGTAGTAGTCGAGCCGGAACGTAAGGCCGAAGCGGTCGCGTAACGGCGTCGTCAGCAGGCCCGTGCGCGTCGTCGCGCCGACGAGGGTGAACGGCGGCAGGTCGAGGGTGAGCGTGCGAGCGGCCGCGCCCTCGCCCATGACGATGTCGATGCGGAAGTCCTCGAGCGCCGGATAGAGGATCTCCTCGGCGGTGCGGCTCAGTCGGTGGATCTCGTCGACGAAGAGGACGTCGCGCGGCTCGAGCGCGGTGAGGATCGCCGCGATGTCCTTCTTCTCGACGGCAGGCCCGGCGATCGTGCGCAGGCCGACGCCGAGCTCCTCGCGCACGATGTGCGCGAGCGACGTCTTGCCGAGGCCCGGCGGCCCCGCGAGGAGCAGGTGGTCGAGCGCCTCGCCGCGCGCCTTCGCCGCGACGAGCGCGATCTCGAGCTGTTCCTTGACGCGCTCCTGACCGACGAACTCGTCGAGCGAGCGCGGGCGCAGCGTCCGCTCGACCGCGTCCTCGTCGTCCTGCAAGACGGGCGCGACGAACGAGCTCACGCTGCCCTCCGCAGTGCCTGCCGGACACGCTCCTCGGGCGAGGCGGCCGCGTCGGTCGCCGCGAGCGCGCGCTCGGCGTCGACGAGCGAGTAGCCGAGCTCGACGAGCGCGTCGCGGGCGACCACGTGCTCGTCGGCGTCCGTACCTCCGGTCGCCGGGGCGATCGAGACGGACGCCGCGAGCTTCTCCTTCAGCTCGAGGACGATGCGCTCGGCCGTCTTCTTGCCGATGCCGGGAATCGCCTGGAAGCGCGCCGCGTCCTCGCGGACGATCGCCCGGCGCAGCTCGTCGGCGGGCGAGCCCGAGACGATCGCGAGCGCGACCTTCGGGCCGACGCCGTTCACGGACAGCAGCTGCACGAACAGCTCGCGCTCGGCGCGCTCTGCGAACCCGTACAGCTGCAACGCGTCCTCGCGCACGTGCAGGTACGTCTCGACGACCACCTCGGCGGCGCCGTCGGCCTTGCGCACCGCGCTCGGCGTCGCCGCGACGAGATAGCCGACGCCGCCCACGTCGAGAAGGAGGCCGTCGGGCGTCGACGCCACCGGCGTGCCGCGCAGGCGGGCGATCATCAGCCGACCAGCTTCAGGAGCGGCGGGGCGAGGGCATGGCAGATCGCGACGGCGAGCGCGTCGGCCGCGTGATTCGGTGTCGGCAGCGCCTGCAGGCCGAGGATCGCCTTCACCATCCGCTGCACCTGGGCCTTCTCGGCGCGACCGTAGCCGCACACCGCCTGCTTGACCCGCGCAGGCGCGTACTCGGCGCACTCGATGCCGGCAAGCGCGCTGGCGACGAGCACGGCGCCGCGCGCCTGCCCGACGGAGAGCGCGATGCGGGCGTCGGCGCCGACGAACGACTCCTCGAGCACCACCGCATCCGGTGCGTGCTCGGCGATGAGACCCGCCACGCCCTCGAAGATCGTCTTCAAGCGGAGCTCGATGCGCTCGCCGGCGCGCGTCGACCACCAGCCGTGGTCGACTGCCTTGAGGCGGCCGCCGCTTTCGTGGACGATCCCGTACCCGCAATTCGCCGTCCCCGGGTCGATGCCGATGACCTTCACGAGAACACGTTAGGCAGGAGATCGGACATCCCTCTCCGCCCGCCCTTGTAGCCTTGCTCGCCGTGCGGAGGCTCGACGCCAGCCGGCTCACCCCGCGGCGCGTCGCCTTCGGCTTCGGCCTCGTGGCGGGCCTCGTCATTCTCTGGAACACCGTCACCTACCCGTCCGGTGCCGGCTACGACGCCGCCTCGCACCAGCAGTACGCCGACTTCGTCGCGAACCACCTGCGCCTTCCGCGAGAGAGCGACACCGCCGAGTACTACTCGCCCCCGCTGTACTACGGGATCGCGGGCGGGCTGACGCGGCTCGGGCGCGGGCTCGGGCTCGGGGAGCCGGCGAAGCTCGCGCAGCTCTGGAACGTGCCGATGGCGGTCGGCACCGTCGCGCTCGTGATCGCGCTCGCGCGGCTGCTCGCGCCGCGCCGGCCGTGGCTCGCCGCAGCCGCGGCCGGCTACGTCGCGCTCTCGCCGGTCTTCACGCGCAGCTTCTCGATGTTCAACCCGGAGCCGACCGATCTCTTCGTCTCCGCGCTCTGTCTCTACCTCGCGGCGCGGATCCTCGTCGCCCGGCGGTTCGGCGCCGGCGCCGCGGTGGCGCTCGGCGCCGCGCTCGGCGCCGGCGAGCTCGTCCGGCAGTTCGCGCTCTGGACGCTCGCCGTGGTGGCGCTCGCATTCGTCGCCGCACTCGCGTGGCGGCCCGCAGACCGCCGCCCGCTGCTTCGCTCTGCCCTCGTCGCGCTCGCGGCGTGCGTCGTCGTCGCCGGCCCCTGGTACGGCTATCGCACCGTCAACTATCCGAACGCGATCTTCGACCGGCCCACCGTCGACAAGCCGCTCTGGGAGCGTCGCCCCGTCCGCTTCTACGTCGACCCGGGGCTGCCCGATCTCTTCTCGCGTCCGTATCGCCCGCACATGGCGAACCTGGCGATCCCGGAGACGTACACCGACATGTGGGGCGACTGGTACGGCGCGTTCGCGTGGCGGCGCAGCGAGGTGACGCCGAGCCCGGCGACCCGCAGCTGGCTCGTCGCACAGAACGCGATCGGGCTCGTGCCGAGCTTCCTCGCGGTCGTGGGCTGGCTCGTGCTGCTCGTGCGCTCGCTCCGCCGGCGCGAGCCGCCTTGGCTCCTCGTCTCGCTACTGCCCCTCGCGGGCATCGCGGGCTACCTCTACTTCACCGTCAGCTACCCCGTGCCGGACGGCGACGTGCTGAAGCCGACGTACATGCTCTCGACGCTCGGGGCGTGGGCGCTCTGCTTCGGCTGGGCGGCGGACCGCGCCGCGTCGCGCGTGCCGCGGCTCGTGGCGTTCGGCCTCGGCGCGCTCGCGCTCCTCGACCTCCCGTTCACGATCTACCGCGGCAGCGTCGGGTTGTTCTAGAAGCTCTCACACGATGAGGTTCGTCGATCCGGGTGCGATCGGCGAGTGCGCTGCAAGGACGCAGGGAGGCTCGATAGTTGCACTATCGGGCCGACTGAGGACGCGGCAGCGTGCCGCCGAGCGCGGCCGGGCGACACAATCGCTCATTGTGTGAGAGCTTCTCAGCCCGCGACCGACTCGAGGACTCGCTCGGGGATGTCGAAGTTCGCGAACACGTCCTGGACGTCGTCGTTGTCCTCGAGCTGGTCCATCAGGCGCAGCACCTTCTTCGCATCGCCCTCGTCCGCGACCTCGACCGTCGTCTTCGGCAGCATCGTCAGCTCGGAGCTCTCGACCGCGAAGCCCGCCGCCTCGACCGCCTCGCGCACCGTCGCGAGGCTCTCGGGCGAAGAGAGCACCTGGTACGTCGACCCGTCGAGCGTCACGTCGTCGGCGCCTCCCTCGGCCGCGGCGAGCGTCAGCTCGTCCTCGTCGACGCCGTCCGCAGCAACGAGGAGGACGCCGCGCCGCTCGAAGAGCCACGCGACGGCGCCCGAACCGCCGAGGTTGCCGTCGTTCTTCGCGAACGTGTGACGCACGTCGCTCGCCGTGCGGTTGCGGTTGTCGGTCAGGGCCTCGACGATCACGGCGACGCCGCTCGGGCCGTAGCCCTCGTACACGACGGTCTCGAACGCGCTCGTGTCGGAGTCGGCGCCCGATCCCTTCGCGACCGCGCGGTCGATGTTGTCCTTCGGCATGGAGTAGGAGCGCGCCTTCTCGATCGCGTTCTGCAACGCGAGATTGCCCGCGGGGTCCGGGCCTCCCTCCCGCGCCGCGACGATGATCGCGCGCGTGAGCTTCGAGAAGAGCTTGCCGCGCTTCGCGTCGGCTGCGCCCTTCTTGTGCTTGATCGACGACCACTTGCTATGTCCGGACAACGGTCGCCTCCCGCACCTGGTTCAGGAACAGCTCGTGCACCCGCGTGTCGTCGGTCAGCTCCGGATGGAACGCGGCGACGAGGATGCGGCCGTCGCGGGCGAGCACGGGATGGCCGTCCACCTCCGCCAGCACCTCGACGCCGGGACCCGCGTCCTCGATCCACGGCGCGCGGATGAAGACGGCTCGCACCGGCTCGTCGCCGTGACCGATGTCGAGGTCCGCTTCGAAGCTCTTCACCTGGCGGCCGAACGCGTTGCGCTCGACCCGGAAGTCGCCCAGACCGAGATGGTCGCGGTCGAGCACGATCATGCCCGCGCACGTGCCGAAGATCGGCGCGTCGAACGAGCGGAGCGCCTCGTCGAGCCCGTAGAGCCGCATCAGGCGGGTGATCGCCGTCGACTCGCCGCCGGGCAGGATCAGCCCGTCGAGCCCGGCGAGCTCCGCCGGCAGCCGTACCTCGACCGGCTCCGCGCCGAGCCGCCGCAGCACGGCCGCGTGCTCGCGGAAGTTGCCCTGGACGGCCAGGACGCCGATCCGAAGCGGTTCGCTCACGGGTCCGAAGTGTAGAGGCGGCTACACGGTGCTCCGCCGCGCCAGGCCGAAGCCGAGCGCGACGAGGAGGAAGCCGGTGAACGCGAAGACGAGCGGCGGCACCCAGCCGCGGAACTCGAGGACGGGCAGGCCGAAGAGACCGGCGGCGCCCCTCGACCCGTGCGCCCACTCCTCCGCGAAGTGCGATGTCGCGGCGAGGAGCCCTGCGGTGCCGAGCACGGCCCAGCTCGAGCGGTTCGTGCTGCGCGCGATCGCGACGTAGAGGAGAGCGACGACGGCGACGAGCGCCCAGCGGGCGTCGCCCGCGTGCCACCAGTAGAGGAGGCTGCCGCCGACGAGGAGGCCGGCGGCGAGATGGAGCCAGAACGCGGACGGCCGATCGGTGACCGCGCCCGCCGCGAGATACGCGAGGCCGACCAGAAGCGTCACGACGGCCGACCAGCCGCCGCCGCCGGAGACGAGGTCGGTGACGAAGAGCCAGCCGACGAGGACGGTGATCGACGTGATGAACGGGAACCGGAAGCGTCGCGTGTCGTCGAGCGCGGCCGCGAGCACGAGCAGCTCGAGCGAGAGGCGCGCGACCGAGAAGCCGTGGAACGGGAAGCGCCCCGCGTTGCCGAGCGTGAGCCACCCGAACCAGACCCAGAGGGCGCCGACGAACACCGCCCAGGCGAGGACGGAGGCGTACGCGAAGATGCCGGACGCGATCCAGTGCCCGCGCCGCCTGAACGCGTGCGCGATCCCGTACAGCACGGCGAGCACGAGCAGCGACCAGCCGGCGAACGCAGCGTGTCCGTACGC
>Ga0070680_100004770_pt1 | contig 10206 bp, 7 predicted proteins | sample KBSC73BmetaG_FD_64672 | JGI IMG/M metagenome (GOLD analysis project Ga0070680, IMG submission 64672) | Corn rhizosphere microbial communities from Kellogg Biological Station, Michigan, USA - KBS C7-3B metaG | ecosystem: Host-associated > Plants > Roots > Rhizosphere | place: USA: Michigan... | reverse complement strand
GACCGCCGTCGTTTCCACCTCGTCGGTGCGAAAAACCCTGGAGAGGCCGCTCGTCTTGATGATTACCGGCCGTGCAGCACGGTCCTGGAACACCGGCGCCTGCACAACCACTTGCTCGGAGAGCATGAACGGACTCCAACTGCATGTCCCACCGCAGTACACAATACGCACCGGCGTCTAGTCAAGTTGACTGTTGACTAGTAGCGCGATGCCCGTGTACATCGCGACAAGAAGGAGCGAGAGTATTACCCTACGTCGACTCAGCGCGATTCAATTGTGTAGGGATCAAATTCACGGTGGCCAACATGACGCAAAACACTGCGACAAAATTGTACCGATTGCCCAATGGCACGAGTGTCCATCAGACGAACCCCGCCGAGACGGACCACCTGTACCGGCAGATATATGTGGAAAACTTCTACTTCCGCAACGGGATCCTGCTGCCCGAATCGCCTTACGTGGTGGATGGCGGAGCCAACATCGGCCTGTTCAGCCTGTACCTGCTGCAGCGCTATCCGGCGGCTCGAATACTCGCGGTGGAGCCGGCTCCAAAAACTTTCCGGCACCTGCAGGCAAACATGGCCGCATACCAGGGAGTGACCGTGCGCAACTGCGCACTGGGCGGTGAAGACGGGCAGATGCCCTTCATGTACTTCCCGAATGTGACATGCGCTTCCGGTCAGTACGACGAAGAGACCATAAGGCAGATGGAGAGCACCGCCCGCTCCAAGTTGCTCGAAAGCGAAAAAAACGCCAGCGCATTTCGCGGAGCATCGGGTCAGGAGCTCCTGGAGTGGATCATCGGCGAGCAGCTGAAGAAGGAAGTCATAACTGTCCCCGTGCTCTCGCTCGACACCCTGATCCGTGACGCCGCCATCGCACACATCGACCTGCTGAAACTCGACGTGGAGGGCTGCGAGTACCCGGTTCTAGCGGGCATTCGGGATGACCATTGGCCGATGATCGATCAGATGGTCATCGAGGTGCACGACAGTCCGGTGACATTGCCCCGACTGGTGGAGATCCTGCAGGCGCGCGGCTTCACTCTCACGTGCCGGGAGGAGGATGCCCAATTCCGCAAGGCGTTCATCTGGGCCAGGCGCGACGCGTAATCGTCGCCATGCTGGCACCGGGCGTACGCTGCGGCCGGGGCGAGAAGGAGCTCGTGGGCTAAGTCCCTCCCGACATGACATCCCACGGACCACTCCCCTGGGCCGCTGCGAATTCGAGGGTCCTCTTGCCGTACATACATTCTGCGTCGATGCCCTTCTGACGGCACGCTTCCACCATTTTTCCCGACTCGACGATCTGCTTCGAGTCATCGTCATATTCGAGTCCACAGAAGTACTTGTACCAGGGCTCGAGCCCGAGGGCATAGACGAAGACCCGCTTCGGGTTGAAGGCCAGCACCATCGGAAAAGCCTTCTCGAAGTCGCTGCCGTTCAGCCGGCGTGAGTTCTTGATGTTCTTGGCTACTGTTCGTGTCGTCAGGGCGCCGTAAAGCCAGGTGTAGGGAGCTCCGACACACTCCATACCCACCGCGAAGATATCGAAGTCCCTGTACCAGGCGCTGAGCTTTCCGTACAGACCGTTCTCCAGGTTGGATGAATCGGCGCCGAAGAAGAATTTCCTGCCGTGCAGCTCGAAGTACCACGCCGTCTTCGAGCGGATGGGCAGATCGCCATGCTCCCCCAGAAAGGGTATGGCCACGATTTTGCCGCCGGTGACCTGGAACTCCTCGAGATCCTCCGCTTCCATCACATCGAAGTGCAGGGTCTGCAACATCAACTTGAGCGACGGATCGAACAGCCCGCCGCCATTGTTCTTGGGCACCAGGACCTTGTCCGTCTTGTAGCGCAGCTGCAGCAGGGTCTCGATATTGACGTGATCCTGATGGCTGTGTGTCAGACAGATGTAGTCGATTCTGGGCGGCAGCTCGCTGAAGCTGATGAGCTGCTCGCCTTCCCGCTCACTCCGGCTCGGAATCACCGGATCGACCATGATGGTGAGCCACGGGCTCTCGATCATGAACCCCGCGTGACCCAGGTAGCTCACCCGAACACCGTCCTCCACTCGCACGTGGCGATGCTTGGGCGCTTGCTGCGTGAACAGATCGGACAGCGTCAGCCCGCCCTTGCTCGGCAAAGCTGTCAGCGCTGCCAGCTCGTTATCGCTCAGCGGGGCCTCCCGCGCTTTGAACAGCCTGTCCACCCCGGGATGATTGAAGTCGATTGCCACCTGCACGTGGTTCTCATCCGGCAGACGCGGCGTGCTGAACACGAACGGCCGTTGCTCCACCCGTGACAACAGTCCGAAAGACAGGCTCTGCAGTTCTTTTTTGAAATATGCACTGCGGTACAGCAACGGCTCGATGAAACGATAGGAGGCGTGGTGGTTGCCATCCATGAACAATTCGACGAGTCCCTTCAACGGCACGGGCACCGCGCTGTACAGGGGCTCGATCGATTCGCCGCTGGTATGAGCTCTCAACAGGTCTTCCAACTCGTTGATTGCCTGCGACAACTTCAGCAGCGGCGCGCAGTTCGTCTCGAGCTCGGCCACCAGCGCCTTGATGGCCGGCACCTGGTCCTCCCGGCAATCGAGGTATTCGGAACCGGCGAGATCGCGCTCCTTGTTGGCCAGGATGTGGACCCGGTAGTTGTTCACGAACGCCTTCATGATGCGCAGGTGCGTGTTGGCCGTGTGGCGCGCCGCGGTGGCCGGTTGTATCAGATAGGGCCAGGCGTACCAGTGATTGAAGAGCGGCTCGAAGTACACGTCCTCTTTCAGATACCAACGTCCATCACCCATTGTCGTTACTCACGCTTTCCCTGCCACGAAGTTGGTTTGAACGTACGCCGCTCGACGCGAACCGCGCCTGAAATCAGTGAATTGCGCTCTTTCAACATGGAAGACGACTCTCCCTCGAGAGGCAGCAGCTCGACCTCGCCCCCGGAGCTCGACTCGGCCGCGAACACCGTCCGCAGGTACTCGGAAATCTCCCGCAGGATCCGCGGTGTCACCCTCTCCTTGGGAAGGATGAAGTGAACCGAACGTGAGCGAAAACCGATTCGCGCCAACGGCTTGCCCGCGAAGTCCGCCACCACCTGATCGCGCGACCTGGACTCCGCCACCGATCGGGGGCCATCGCTGACGAGTGCCGCGTAAACTGCCTGGGCAGTAGAGTGAGATTGCGAATGCGCGCTCTCACGCGCGCGGCGGACCGTCAGCTGTCGGGTCGTGGGATCCTGGCAGCGCTTCGCAAGCGTAACGGCCCATTGCTCCTTGATTGCTGCCGGCGACTCGAAAGCCCCCACCACGGCCGCGGGCAGCTCCGCGTAGCGTAAGAGCCTGGACACCTGGGCCTCGGAAACACCCAGTCCCTGCGCCAGGTCCGCCTGACTGCTGAAATATCCGGCACTCAGCCAACTGCGGTAGCTCATTCCCCGCTCGTAGGGGCTGATGTCAGCGCGCACCCGATTCTCGATATCCATGGCAATGAGGGCCGCGCGATCATCGAGATCCCGCACGTCCACCAGTAACTCGATGCACAGATGCTGTGCGGCGAAGAGCCGCCTGGCGCCATAGATGATCTCGATCGAAGCCTCCCCTGGCGGGCCGCAACGCCGCCCCAGCACGGGAATGCGCTGACCGTTCGCACGGATGCTGTCGATCAGCGCAGCACATGAGACCTCATCCAGCACGTCGCCGCGCGGATGTAGATTCCAGACCTTGCAATTCGCGGCACTGACGCTCTCGATAGCCATGAGCCCCTCCACTCACCGCACCAACATCAAACTCACAGACCGGACTGCTCGCGCTACTCATGCTAAGACTGATCGGCGCGCAAAAATGGGCCCCCCGGCAAGCTTGGCCGTACAGCGACCCAACAAGGACCAACGTCTCAACTCACCCATCCCACACCATGGACTGGAAGTGCCTGTGTCATAGTGGAATGCGAGCCGCGGTGCCCGATTTCCCGGGAACCGATGTCTTAGGGAGAGAGGGATGGGGGATCCAAGAGCAGGCTGCGAAAGTGGCAGGGACAAAACATGACTCAATCCCATAGCAACGACGCGGGGCGCTTGGCGGAGGATCTGGCGCGGCAACACGGCACCGACCTGGTCAAATTCATTGCCCGGCGGCTACGCAGCGAGTCCGATGCGCGTGACCTGGCTCAAGAGGCGTATGTGCGACTGTTGAGCATGAAACGCCAGGATCTGATTCGCGATCCGCGGCCGTATCTGTACCGCATCGCCGCCAATATCCTGTACGAATTCGAGTTGAAGCGAAAAGCGGACATGGTGGGGCAAACGCGCTGGTCGCAGGAGCTGCAGCAGGACGCGGAGCCCGCAGAAGTGGAATCGTTGCACCTGCGGGCGTGGCTCGAATCGGTTCTGGAGGGACTCTCGCCGAAATGCCGCACCGTACTGATCCTCCATCGCCGCGAGCGCATGACGTACGAGGAGATCAGCGCACGAACAGGGATTTCCACGAGCATGGTCAAGAAATACCTGGCCCAGGCTCTGCAACACTGTCGCGAGCATCTCAAGGAATTACGGTAGAGGATGCCACATGACACTCCCTTTGAGCTCAGACCGCATCCCGACCGAAGCCATCGACTGGTTCCTGAAATTTCAGGAACCCGCACGCGGCAGGCCGCCCCCCCGGGGCTTCGCGGAATGGCTGGCCCGATCGCCCGAGCACATCCAGGAATATCTGGATGTTGCCTGTGTTTGGGATCTCCTCAACGTCCCCAATGAAGGCCACTACGAGAACAAGGCGCTCATCGAGGCGGCCCGGGAGCGCCACGAAGTGGACAACATCGTCCGCTTGCAGGATCGCTATGGAAGCCGTCCGTGGCCACTACACAATCACCCCCGCAGACGAAATTCCAAGCTCGCAGCCTGGGCCGCCTGCGCATCGCTGGCGATGAGCGGTTGGGTCGGGTACGTCAGTTGGCACTCTGTTACGGAGTTTGCGACGGCGGTTGGCGAGCAGCACAGCGTGACGCTGCAGGACGGGTCCGTCGTTTTCCTGAATACGGATTCCAAGGTGGACGTACGGTGGTCCGCTACCGAGCGGCGCATCGATCTCATCCGCGGTGAGGCTCGATTCCAGGTCACTCGCGATCCGACCCGTCCCTTCATCGTCGCAACGAAGAACGCCCAGGTCAGGGCAGTCGGTACGGTATTCAACGTACGGGCCAGCGCACAGAGCACTCAGGTCGCGGTCATGGAAGGCCAGGTCGTCGTGACCCTTGCGGGGCCCACCGGGTCGACATCCGAGTTGGACGGAAACGCTCCAGACATTCGCCTGGCCGCCGGCGAGCGAGCGGCCGTAACGAGCGCCGGAATCGAAGCCAACACAGGTCCCTCCATCGAGAGCGTCGCCGCGTGGCCCCAGCGGCGGCTGGTTTTTCGCGGTGAAACGTTGGGCACCATCGTGAATGAATTCAACCGCTATCGGGCCCAGCCCCTGGTGCTCGACGATCCGCAGCTGGCGCAGCTCGACATCAGCGGCGCCTTCGATCTGAATGACCCGGAATCCCTGGTCGCCTATTTGAAGACATTCGAAACAGTGCAGGTCGCGCGCCCATTCGATGGCAGTGAGCATCTCTCGCGCGCGCCGGTAGCGGACCACCCCTGAAGGTGGGCGAAGAAACACTGGATAAATAACGAGTCGCTGTCGTTCATGAGACGTATACACAGATCGAAATGGTTTCTGATCAGCCGGCCCAAGCCGCTCGCGCGCTATCGGTTGTTCTGCTTCCCTTATGCGGGCGGTAGCGCCTCGGCGTTCCTGCCCTGGGAAGATCTCCTGCCACCCCAGATCGAGCTCGTGGCCATCCAGGCCCCCGGCCGGGCCAACCGCCTGGACGAAAGTCTGCTGACCTCGGTCGCGGAACTGGCAGAGCGGCTCGTAGGCGCCATCCCGCCCATGTTGGATCGCCCGTACGTCACCTACGGCCACAGCATGGGCTCCATAGTCAGTTTCGAGCTGCTGCACCTTCTGAAGCAGCGCGGCCTCCCTTTGCCGCGCAGGTACTTTGCCGCCGCAAGACAAGCACCCCACATACCACGACGAATCGCGCCCTTTTACGACTACCCGCTGAAGGAATTCATCACCGAGCTCAAGCGCTTCGGTGGCACCCCTGATGCCGTTCTGGAGAATGCCGAGCTGATGGAAATGCTCGTGCCCATGCTCCGTACGGAATTGAGGGCAGCCTACGCCTACCACCGTGATCCGGTAGTAAAGTTGGAATGTGACGTCTCTGTCATGGGCGGCGCCCGCGACGAAATCGTGCTTCCGGAAGAGCTGCCCGGCTGGCAGGAGCACTTCCAGGAGCGCATGGATTTCCGCCTCTTCGACAGCGGCCATTTCTTCATGGAGGACAACAAGGAACAGGTTGTCAGCGCAATCTGCGAAAGTATCGGCTTGAGCCGCCCGGGAACCACCCCTACGCCCCCCACGCGGCAGCCGGTGTCCCTGCCGCCTTGAGTACCTGTCGGATTCAAAGCTTCGAGGTGCCCGATCCGTTCCTGGGACCTGTCTTAGTAACTATCGATCGAATGATCCCTGCATCGGGGGGAGCGCTTTGAAAACTGCGAGGCGATGGGCGCTGCAGAAGGTGATCTCGGGCATCTTCGCGGCCGTACTGTGTGTCGCTGGCGCCTATGCCGAAGGGTTGTCGGCCCCTTTTCCATCGCAACCCCTGGCTGATGCGCTGGATGCCTTCGCCAAGGCGACCGGCTACCAGTTGGTCTATCGCTCCGAGTTGGCCGTGGGAATGATGAGCAAAGGTGCTGACGCCGGCCTCACGGCGGAACAGACGTTGCGCCAACTTTTGCGCGACACCGGCCTCGCCTTTCAGTTCATCAATGAACGGACCGTGGTGATCTACCGATCCTCGGACTCTCGGAGCCAACCAGGTCCCCCTCCTGGGTCCCCGTCCTCCCAGCCGCCGCCGGCCGGAAACGGGGGTGATAAGAGTACGGGGCATCGAGGGGTCGCGGGGCGCATCGCGAGTCTCTTTGCAGTGTGCCACCCTGCAACGGGTTCGGGGGCCGGGGATGCTTGCTCCGGATCCCCCGAAAGCTCGGGAGAAGGCTCCGCGGAGGTGGTCCCGGAAGTCGTGGTCACAGGCACACGCCAGGCTGGACTGACGGCGATGAACAGTCCGGTCCCGATCGATGTCCTGAGCAGCGAAACACTCCAACGAGCCTCGGCCAAAGGGGACTTGCCCAGCACGCTCGCCCAGGTGCTGCCCTCTCTGACGACCCAGGCCTACGGCGCCGACATGGCCAACCTGGCATTGCAGGCCAAGATGAGAGGTCTCAGTCCCAACCACGTGCTGGTCCTGATCGACGGCAAACGGCGGCACACGACCGCGAACCTCGAAGTGGACGCAGGCTCGGTCTACCAGGGCGGCGCCGGCGTCGATCTCAATCTGATCCCGCTGGATGCCATTGACCACGTCGAAGTGTTGACCGAGGGAGCGGCCGCTCAGTACGGCACCGACGCCATCGCAGGTGTGATGAACGTCATCCTTAAAAAAAACGCCTCCGGCGCCCAACTGAGCGGTATCTACGGCAGCAACTTCGACTCGGGTGGCACTACGGGGGACATCAGCGGCAACATCGGCCTGCGGCCCAGGAATGGCGCGTACTTCAACCTCACGGTCGAGATGCGCAATCATGGGCATAGCAATCGCGGCGCCATCGACGAACGCTTGATCAATCCGGCCAACCTGGCAACTTATCCCAACTCGAACATACCGGATGTACCCGGTTATCCGTACAACAACAAGATCGAGGGCGATGCGGAAACCCACCTCAAGCTCCTGTTCGCGAACACCGGCTTCAATCTCGGCAACAAGGCCGAGTTTTACGCGCTCGCCACATACGGTGACAAACACGGCGCCGGCTACGAGAATTACCGCCTTCCCAACAAGCTCCATTACACAGACCCGCGCACCGGCGAAACAACCTACCCTTTTCCATTCGGGTTCGACCCGCAAGAGTCGATGCACGAGCGGGACTACTCTTTGACCGGGGGATTCAAGGGCAAAACGGCGGGATGGAATTGGGACGTGAGCACGGTATACGGCAGCGACCACGTCAACCTGTTCACACTGAGCTCCGCGAACGCCGGTCTCTATAACACCACCGGGCATCCGACGCCATCGGACTATTACGACGGGTTCGTGGCCACCTCGCAATGGACCACTACATTGGATGTGAATCGGGATTTCAACCTTGGATCCACTGCCCGTGTGAACCTGGCGTTCGGGTCCGAGTATCGGCGCGAGACATATTCGATCGGGTCGGGGATTCCGGAGTCCTACCTCGACGGAGGCGCCCAGGCCTACCCGGGTTTTGCCCCAACAGACGCCGGCATTCACAGTCGCAAGAACCACGCGGGCTACGTGGACTTCGCCGCAACAGTTGCCAATCGCCTGCGTGTGGACGTCGCGGGCCGGTTTGAGCGCTACAGCGACTTCGGCAACGCAACCGTCGGTAAGCTCGCCTACCGGTGGGACTTCAACCCTCAATTCGCCCTGCGGGGCACCTTCTGCAACGGCTTTCGGGCGCCGACTCTTGCCGAGGAGTTCTATTCGTCGACTACGGTTACACCGGTGACTGCTTTCGTCCAACTGCCCCCGAATTCCGCGGGCGGCAGGCTATTGGGCCTCGGCACAGGACTGCAACCTGAAAAGTCCATCAACTACAGCATCGGGGCTGTATTGCGTCCGTTTCCGCTCATGAGCATGACTCTCGATCTATACCAGATCGGTGTCACCAACCGGATCGTCGGTAGCGGCCAGCTGATCGGCTCGAACCACGGCGTAGTCATCTCGCCCGCCGTCAATGCAGCCATCACCGCCAACGGTAATCAACTCGATCCCGACGTGCTGGCCCTTGGCGAAAGCGGCGTCAACGTCTTCACGAATGGAATCAACACGCGCACCCGCGGCGGTGATTTCACGCTCAATTTCCCTGTCGATCATCGCTTCGGTCACGTGAATTACATGATTGGCGCCACCTACAACGAGACCGTCATTACGGACGTCAGATCGACTCCGGCGGAGCTCGGTTCCGTACCGCTATTCGATGCGACCGCGTTTTCGGACCTGACGACCGCCAGTCCCCGGTATGTCATCAATCTGGGGATGGTCTGGACAGCGGGCAACGCTTCGATCAATTTCCTGGAGAAGATCTACGGCCCCGCCGCGGAGTTCGAAAACGACGACTCCGACAATCCGGCGGGACGCATCCAGTACTTCCGCACCGACATCCCCGTGACACCGATCACGAATCTCGACTTTTCCTACCAGTTCCGCCAACACCTGAGATTCACGGTCGGGGCAACCAACCTCTTCAATCACTATCCCCCCACACTCAATCACACCCTTCTGGCGCACTACAACGACTTCGTGTATGGCGATAACCAGGGAGTGCAACAATATCCCGCATTCTCGCCGTTCGGAATCAACGGCGGGTTCTATTACGCCAAGTTTCTTTACACCCTCTGAGCGAGCTCTCCGGCATCGGCAAATCGTCTCAGTTGCCCTTCCAGGCCTGCTCGAACTCCCGGCGCAGCTCTTCCTCCCGCCCGAGATAACGCGGCGAGAAATGAAACGGAACCGCCGCCCTCACCCCGCTCGCTCGTGCGATCTCCCCGGCGGCGCCGGCGGTGAGATGGGCCTTACGCTCGGCATGCGAACGGTCTTCATTGAGGAAGACCGCTTCGATAAAGAGCGTATCCACACCGTCGAGGAAATCCGCAAGAGCATCCCGGTTTCGGGAATTGTCCGCCACGTCTGTGACATAGCAGACCTTCTGTCCCGGAACGAACTCCAGAACCTTGGCCTTCAGATCACCGAGGGCCAACATTTCATCGCGCGCGCCCGCTCGTGTGCGCCAGTGAACCCTTATCAATGCGTCGTCGGGCGCCCCAGCACGCACCTGCTCCTTGAGCTTGGTAAGCCACGGACCGGTCGGCAGCCCCAGCTCTTCGAGCCGGTTCTTCCACACGTTGATATGAGTGCCTTCCTCGAAGGCGAACGCCAGAGAGACCAATCCATGGTGCTCGAGTGCCGTGGTGCGCACCTTGAATCCAGGAGATTCCAACAGCACTCCCCCCTCAGCCGCCACGGTCGGCAGCTCTTCGCGATGGAAACCCGTTCGGCTCCGAAATTTTGCG
>Ga0070680_100004765_pt1 | contig 10212 bp, 13 predicted proteins | sample KBSC73BmetaG_FD_64672 | JGI IMG/M metagenome (GOLD analysis project Ga0070680, IMG submission 64672) | Corn rhizosphere microbial communities from Kellogg Biological Station, Michigan, USA - KBS C7-3B metaG | ecosystem: Host-associated > Plants > Roots > Rhizosphere | place: USA: Michigan... | reverse complement strand
GCACCGGAGCGGCGGGAGTCCCCCCCGCCTCGTAGTGGACCCGGCACTCGTCCTCGCGGCCGCGCACGACACGGCGCCCCGCGAGCACGCCGCGCGTCTCGGTCACCACCGTGCGCTGGCCCTCGCCGCGGGTATCGGTGTGGAAATACACCACGACCCAGTCGCGCGTCGTGCCGAGCTCGTGAGCGCGCGCGGTGTTCGAGAACAACGCGGTGAGCTGCCAGTGATCCCGCTCGGTGTGGAGGATCGGCAGCCACGCGTCGCCGGACGGATTGAAGCGGCGCGGCGCGATCCGGGGCAGGCGGTCGGCCGCGGCGGCGTCCCGGTACTGACGGTCCACGTCGAGCAGCACCGTGACCGGAGGCTCGGGCGTGCCGGCATCGCAAACCCGCAGGCCCGATCGTCCGAGCATGCTCGCCAGAGTGGCCCGCAGCGCGGCGGCCCGGCGGGGACCGACGCCGGGCACCACGGCCAGGCGGCCGTCGTGCGCGGCCACCTCGAGGGCCTCCAGGGTGTCGACGTGCAGCGTGTCGTGGATCCGGCGCGCCAGCGCCGCGCCCACGCCGGGCACGGCCCGGAAGAGCCGCTCGGGGTCGAGCGTGCCCCGCAGCCGCTCGAGCTGCGCCCAGCGGCCGGTGCGCAGCATCTCCGCGATGGCGGCCGCGATCCGCGGACCGACACCGGGCAGCGCGTCGAGCCCCTCGATGCCGCCACGCTCGTAGTTCTCCCGCAGGTCATCCGGGCAGGCCGCCACCGCGTGGGCCGCCTCGCGGTAAGCGCGGACCCGGAACGGGTTGGCTCCCTGCTGCTCGAGGAGGTCGGCGGCCTCGCGCAGGCGCTCCGCGACGACCTGGTTCGTGGCGCTCACGCCCGCGTGGCTGCGCCTCGGTGGGCGTCGCGCACGCGGTAGCCCCGAGCCTCGAGCGCGGCCACCGCGGCTCCCGGTTTCATCGTCGCCACTCGCACGACGATCTCCCGCCCGCCGTCGGGACCGGGCAGGGTCATGACGCTCACGATGCGGGCGCCGGCGCCCTCCACCGCGCGCACGACCTCGCCCAGCTCATCTTCCGGTCCCGGCAGGATGACGTCCAGCCGGCTCGACGGCTCCAGCACGCCCATCGCCCGCACGAACAGCTGGAGCACGTCGGTCTCGGTCACGATCCCCACGAGGCGACCCTCCTCGGTGACCGGCAGCGCGCTGATCTTCTGCGTGGCCATCCGGCGGGCCGCCTCCTCGACCGTGTCCATGGGCGCGATCGTGGTCACCGTGCGCCCCATGATCTCGGACGCGGTCAGCCGTTCGCGGGCACGCTCGAACTCGGCGCCGATCGCGCCGACCCCCGCCAGGGACGCCATGGCCTGCTTGACGTCACGGTCGGAGATGATGCCGATCAGGGCCTCGTTGTGGATCACCGGCACGTGCCTGAACCCGCGAGGCTGCAGCAGGCGAAGCACCTGGGACAGCCGCGTATCGGGGGTCACGGTGACGACGTCACGCTGCATGATGTCCTTGATGAGCACGGCTCACATGTCCTCCATCCCGTGGGGAGTCGCCGCCGTCGCCTTCTTCTCCGGCACCTCGGTCAGGGTGGCCTCGGTCAGCAGCAGGAGGCTCGCCACCGAGACCGCGTTCTCGAGCGCGATCCGCACCACCTTGGTGGGATCGATGATACCGGCCTCGACCAGATCCACGTATTCCTTGCGGGCCGCGTCGAAGCCCATGTTTCCCGTCCCGGCGCGCATCTGGTTCACCACCACGCCCCCGTCGACGCTGGAGTTCTCCGCGATCTGCCGGGTGGGCGCCTCCAGCGCACGCCGGAGGATCTGGAGTCCGGTGCGCTCGTCACCCTCGCTCTTGCCTTCCTCGCGCTCGACGGCCTCGATCGCCCGCAGCAGCGCGAGCCCACCCCCCGGCACGATGCCCTCGGCCACCGCGGCCTTGGTCGCGCTGATCGCGTCGTCGAGGGCCTCCTTCTTGCTCTTCATCTCCGACTCCGACGGCGCCCCCACCCGGATCACCGCCACCCCGCCCGAGAGCTTGGCCAGCCGCTCCTGGAGCTTCTCCTTGTCGTAGTCGCTGGTGGCCTTCTCGATCTGGGCCCGGATCTGCTGCTTGCGCCCCTCGATGGGGGCCTTGTCGCCGGCGCCCCCGATGATCGTGGTGTTGTCCTTGTCGACCACCACGCGCGTGGCCCGTCCGAGGTCCTCGAGCGTGAGGGTCTCGAGCTTGATCCCGATCTCCTCGGTGACCACGCAGCCGCCGGTCAGGATCGCCATGTCCTCCAGCATCTCCTTCCGCCGGTCGCCGAAGCCCGGGGCCTTCACCGCCGCGCATTTCAGCGACCCCCGGATCTTGTTGACGACCAGGGTGGCCAGCGCCTCGCCCTCGACGTCCTCCGCGACGACCACGATGGACCGGCCGGCCCGCGCCACCTGCTCGAGGACCGGCACGAGGTCCTTCATGACCCCGACCTTCCGGTCGGTGAGCAGCACGAGCACGTCCTCCAGGACCGCCTCCATCTTGTCGGCGTCGGTGATGAAGTACGGCGAGAGATAGCCGCGATCGAACTGGAGGCCCTCGACCACCTCGAGCTGCGTCTCGGTGGTCTTGGACTCCTCCACCGTGATCACGCCCTCGTTGCCGACCTTCTCCATGGCATCGGCGACCAGCTCGCCGATGGCCGCATCGTTGTGGGCGGAGATGGTCGCGATCTGGGCCTTCTCGAGCCGGCTCTTGACGGGCCGCGACAGTATCTTCAGCGAGTCGACCGCGACGCGGGCCCCCCGATCGAGGCCGCGCTTGAGGTCCACCGCGCTGGCTCCCGCCACCACGTTGCGCACCCCGTCGGCGAAGATCGCGTGGGCCAGGATCGTCGAGGTGCTCGTGCCGTCACCGACCGCGTCGCCGGTGCGCTCCGCGGCCTGGCGGATCATCTGGACTCCCAGATTCTCCACGTGGTCCCTCAGCTCCATCTCCTTGGCGATCGTGACGCCGTCGTTGCACACGACCGGCGCCCCGAAACGCTTCTCCAGCAGCACGCACTTGGACTTGGGACCGAGGGTCACCCGGACCGCATCGGTCAGCGCGCTGACGCCGCGCAGGATCCGCTCGCGGGCCTCGGAGCGGAAGAACACTTGCTTGTGGGCCATTGTCCGCTCTCCTCTGCTAGGGGCTGATCACGGACAGATGTCTGTGCAATCGACGTACCTTCTCGCAGGAGACCGAAAAGACAGGAGAGTAGACCGACGGCGGAGGCGGCGGAGCGAAGCGCCGGCGCCACAGGTGAGGCAGCGCCACCCCGGCGGCACGCTCAGCAGACGGGATGCTCTCCCCGGATCAGCTCGGTCCGGAAGACGGGCAGGCGCGCGAGCTCGGTGTCGACGACCTGGCGGATCTCTCGCTCCACGTCCGCCAGGGCGACTCCGGCCGGCAAGCGCACCTGGGACTCCCGTCCACGGGCCGTCGACCGGCTCGCCGAGCCGCCATGTGAACGTAGACCTCGCGCAGCGCCGGGCATCGGGCGTGAACCAGACGCGCCAGGCGGTGGCTGAGAACGCTATAGATCTTGCCGGCATGCGCGGCGGGATTCTTGCCCGCGGTGGCCTCCCCGCCCGTCGGCCGTCGCGCGAAGTATTCGCCCGATGCAGCTCATCGGCGCCGTGCGCACGCTCGCCGGCGTCCCGGTCGCCTCCGCGAGGGACCCGCAGACGTCCTCACACCGGGAAGCGCAGCTCGGCGGCGACGCCGCCCGCCGCGGCCAGCGGCTGGTGGCTCTCGATCGTCCCCATCGAGCCGCCGGCCGCGATCACGCGCGCGGTCATCGCCTCGGCCAGGTCCACCGTGGTGGCCTCGCGGCCGCAGGTCGGACACACCCAGGTGAAGCCGGCCTGGAGGCGGCCACAGCCCGTGCAGCGACGACCCGGCGTGCTCCACCCCTTGAGCAGATAGAGCCGGTGAACCGCCCCGCGATTGACGGCCTCGAGGGTGGCGTCGAGGCCGGCGGTGGCCCTTCCGCGCTTGGCGGCGGTGGTCAGCGCCGCGTGACGGCCGCCGCCTCCTGCTGCGCCTGCGCGCGGGAGAGATACTCGGCCGCCCGGCCGACCATGACGGCGGTGGCCTCGTGATGGGCGCCGGTGACCGTCCCCACGACCAGGTCCGCGATCCGCCGCGGCAGCTGCTCGCGGAACACCGGGACATTCGGCGGATCCCCCGCCAGCACGATGCGCCGGACCTCGTGCTCGTCCACGAGGCCGACGACGGCCTCCGCCACCGCGGCGAAATGCCGCGCCCGATGGTCCTGGATGTGCCGCTGGTAACGCGACTGGGCCATCTGTGCCCAGCCACCCCGGCGGTGGTGGCCCGGGACGTCCGCGCGCAGCACCTCCTCCTCGACTGCCCCGTCGGGCGAGACCAGCATGAGCCGCGCCGATTCCGCGTCGACGAACACGACCAGGGCGGGCGGCGCCAGCTCGACCAGCTCGGCCAGCGGCCGCAGCACCGGGGCCTCGGCCACCCGGAAGAGGTTCTCGAAGGAGGCTCGGCTCGGCAGGATCTCTCTCAGCCCCGCCGCCTCGCAGGCAAAGAGCGCCACCCCCCGCGCCTCCGTCATGGAGGTCTGATTCAGCAGCGCGCCGCCCTCGCTCTCGACCCAGTGCAGGTCTGCCTCCGAGAGGCCGGCCACACGGGCCGCACGGGCCTCGGCCAGCGCGTTCTTGAGAAAGACGCGCACGCGGTCGCGCTGGTGCTCGTCTCTCCAGTGCGTGTTCAGGTAGACGGACACCACCGGAGTCGACGACGGCTCGGTCCGGGCCAGCTCGGTCATTCGAGTCTTGAGATCCATGGAGCCTCGCTAGGCGCCACGGGCGCGACGCGCGGAGCGCGACCGGCCGGTGGCCTGCGCGCGCGCGGCCGCGAAGTACTTCTTGGGATGCCGCTTGTCCTGCCGATCCCGCTCGCGGTAGCGCTCGAGCTGGCGCTTCAGGATGGCAAGGGCCGCGTCGAAAGCCAGCCGCGGCGTCTCCGCGCTCCGCTCCACGCGGATGTTCGGCCGGCGCGGCAAGCGGACCGTGAGGGCGCAGCGGAGCGCGGGCCCCCCCTTCGGCCCGTTGTCGTCCACGAACACCGCCTCGGCCCGCAGCGGCCGGACCGCGAGCTGGGTGAGCGCCGCCCCCATCCGCTTCGCGAGGAGGGCCCGAAGCGCCGGGTCGTTGTCGATGCCGTTGATCTGTGCCTTCTGGGTCTCCGGTGTCATATCCGCTCCTGGCTGCTCCTGGCTCGGCCCCATGCTCGGCATCGGGGCGGCCCTCACGGGTAGGCCACGATGATCTCCGCGCACTCTGGCGCGCAGGTGGCGTCGACCCGGACCACGTGGCGCAGGAGATCCGTCTCGGTGACGATCCCGACGACCCGTCCCTGCTCGAGAACCGGCAGCGCGCCCACCTTCTCGGCGCGCATGGCGGCGGCCACCTCGATCAGGCTCATCTCGGGCGTGGCGGTGACCAGGTCCGTCGACATGATACCTGCGACGTGGACCTCGTCGAGCAGGACGTCGACGCGGGTCGATCCGAGCGCCTCGAACGCTCGGCGCGAGAAGAGGTGATGGCGCAGGTCGCGATCGGTCACGATGCCGACCAGGGCTCCCTCCCGGCTCACGACGGGCAGATGACGCGCGCGCGCCCGCTGCATCCGGACCACCGCGTCCAGGCACGACTCCGATGGCGCGATCGTCACCACCTGCTGGCTCATGATGTCGCGGACTCTCATGATCGCGATACCGTGCAACGCCGGTGCCAGCGACGTGCCTCGGGAATTCACGGCGTTGACCGACGGGCTCCCGCGGAGGGTGGGGCAGCGGCGCCCCGGCCGGGGCATCCGTGCCAGCCCCTCGTGCTATCCTGCCGCCGATGCCATCGAGGGACGTGGCTGCATTCTTGCGCCAGCGCCCGGTCTTCGCCGGGCTTCCCGCGCGGGAGATCGAGGAGCTCGCCACGGTGGCGGTCGAGGAATCCCACCGCGCCCGCGCCTACATCTTCCTGGAGAGCGATCCCTCCCGCTGGTTCTACCTCGTCAAGTCGGGCCACGTGAAGATCGTGCGGCACTCGAAGACCGGCAAGGACGTGGTGCTCGAGCTGCTCGGGCCGGGCGAGGTGTTCGGAGGCGTCGCCGTGATCGAGAAGCGGCCCTACCCGGCGGCCGCGCAGGCCACCGAGCCCACCGTCGTGGTCAAGATCCCGGCCGGACCCGTGATCGCCCTCGCGGACCGGCATCCCGCGTTCATCAAGGAAATGGCCCTGATGATCGGCCGCCGGCTCCGCGCCGCCCACGACTCGGTGAAGTCGCTCGCGGTGGATCCGGTCGAGGCGCGCCTGGCCGCGGCGCTCCTGCGGCTCGCCGAGCGCGAGGGCACGCGAGGCAAGTCGGGCGACGGGGTGACGCTGCCCTTCCACCTCACGCGCCAGAGCCTGGCCGACATGACGGGCACCACGGTGGAGACCACCATCCGCATCCTGAGCCGCTGGCTGCGCGACGGGCTGCTCGTCGACGAGGGCGGACGGCTCGTCCTCACCGATCGGGAAGGCATGACCGCCCTCGCGGAGGGCGAGACCGAGCAGGGATGACCCCGCTCATCCGCCGCTACATCAAGACCAGCTTCGTCTTCCTCGTCTCGGGGCTCGCGCTCGGCGCCTACCTCATCGTCGCCCAGTTCCTGCTCGATGCCTACCCGCCACGCCTCCTCGTGACCACTCACGCGCATCTGCTGCTGGTGGGCTTCATGCTGATGATGGTGATGGGCGTGGCGACCTGGATGTTCCCGCGACCCGCGCGGGACGACACGCGCTACCGGCCGGAGCTCGCCGAGGCCGTCTACTGGGTGATGACGATGGCCACCGCGCTGCGGGCCGGCGCGGAGATCGCGGTAGCCCTCGCAGGGACACTCGGCCTGCGCTGGCTCATCGCGCTGGGTGGGATCGGCCAGCTCGCCGGCGCCCTGCTCTTCGTGCTGAACATGTGGTGGCGGGTGCGCATGCCGCCCGCGGCCGCATCGGCGTCCCGCTGACCCCCTGCTCGTTCCCGATTTCACCGCCTATGATCGGCGTCATAGCGGGCGCGAGCGCGCCGCGATACCGTGGGAGCCAAGGAGGAGTCACATGGCCCACGAATGCAGCTGCGATCACGGTTCGCCGATGGTGCTCGACGTGCGGGAGATGGCCCCGCGGGAGCCGGAGATCGGCACGGCGGAGGCGCCCGTCGGGGCGGAGCAGACGGTGGGCGAGGTCGCCCACCATCGCGCCGGGGCACTCGAAGTCATGAAGGAGATGGGGATCAATCACTGCTGCGGGGCCCAGCTCACGCTGCGCGAGGCCGCCGCGTCGGCCGGGGTTCCGCTCGACACGCTGCTCACCGCGCTGAACGGGGTCGGGAAGGCGCCCGCGTGATCTCGCCGGACATGACGGTGGCCCGGCTGCTCGACGAGCACCCCGAGCTGATCGAGGTGCTGGCGGGCTACCACGCGCACTTCAAGCAGCTCAGGAACCGATTGCTCCGCCGGGTGATGGCCCCCCGGGTCACGGTGGCGCAAGCCGCGCGGATGGCGGGCCTCCCGCCTGACGAGCTGCTGAGCGTGCTGCGGCGCGCGGTGGGCGAGCCGGAAGGCCCCCGCCCTGCCCTCTCCCCGGACGCTCCCTCTCCCGTCCCCGGAGCGGGCGGGGGTGAGGGCGGACGGCCCCGCGAGCTCGCGGATCTGCCAGAGGCGCGCCGCGTGCACCTCGACCTGCGCGAGGACATCCGCCGTGGCCAGGAGCCGTTCGGGCGGATCATGGCCGCGGTGAAGGGGCTGGGCCCCGATCAGGCGCTGGTGCTGCGCGCGCCCTTCGAGCCGATCCCACTCTACGACGTGCTCGGCAAGCGCGGCCTCGACCACTGGACCGATCGGCACGCGGGCGACGACTGGTCGGTGTGGTTCTATCGCGCGCGGGTCTCACCCCCGGAGCCGTCAGCCGAGGCCGAGCCCATCCGCGGGCGCTGCGTCCTCGACGTGCGCGGCCTCGAGCCGCCCCAACCGATGGTGCGCGTCCTCGAGGAGATCGATCGGCTCGCCGCGGGCGGCGAGCTCGAGGTGCACCACGACCGCCGGCCGCTGTTCCTGTACCCGCAGCTCGACGACCGCGGCTTCGTGCACGAGACCGACGAGCCGGGGCCCGGCCTGGTCCGCATTCGCATCCGGAGAGGCCCGGCGTGAGCACCACGCCACCGCCCGGAGGCGGCCCCTCGCCGCTGGTCCCCCTCGCCTACCTGGTCTGCGCCGCCGTCGCCTTCGTGGCGGCCGCGACCGGCACCGCGTGGCTCGCTCCCGAGCTGGCCGGGCACTACTATCACCCGCGGCTCCTCGCCCTCACCCACACCGTGACGCTCGGGTGGATCACGGTCGCGATCATGGGCGCGAGCTACCAGCTCGTCCCGGTCGTGCTGGAGCGCCCCATCTGGAGCGAGCGGCTCGCCCGGTGGCAGCTCGCCATCGTCGCGGTCGCCGTGTTCGGCATGGTCGCGCATTTCTACCTCGGCACCTGGCCGGGCCTCGCGGGTGCGGCGGCCCTGCTCGCGGTCGGCATCCTGCTCTACCTCCTCAACATCGGCCTGAGCCTGCGCGGCTTCAGGCAGTGGACGTTCACCGCGCGGCTGGTGATGCTGGGCTACGGTGGGCTCGCCGCCACCACGCTCTTCGGTCTGACGCTGGCCGTCAACCATCTCCGGCCGTTCCTCCCGAGTGAGTTCTTCCCCACCCTGCACGCCCACGTGCAGCTGGCGCTGCTGGGCTGGGTGACTCCGATGATCCTGGGCGTGGCCGCGCGCGTGTACCCGATGTTCTTCCTCGCGCCCGCGCCGGGCCGCTGGACGACCCGCGGGCAGCTCTGGGGCCTGGCCGCCGGCGTGCCGTCGGTGGTGGCGGGTCTGCTGACGGGAGTTCCCGCTCTCCGGGTCGCCGGTGGGCTCGCGGTGGCGGTGGCGGCGCTGGCCCACGCGTCGTGGGTGCTGGAAGTGGCGCGGACCCGGAAGCGACGGGGGCTCGATTGGGGACTTCGCTTCGTGCTGACCGCGACCGGCTTCGTCGTGCCCGCGATCGTCCTGGGGCTGGCCCTGGCCGCGGATGGTCTCTCGGGGCCGCGAGCGGCCCTGGCCTATGCCGTCGTCGCTCTCGGCGGCTGGGCGTCGCTCACCATCGTCGGCATGATGCTCAAGATCGTGCCCTTCCTCGTGTGGTATCGCGCGTACAGTCCGCGAGCGGGACGCGAGCGCGTGCCGACCCTGGCCCAGCTCTCCTCGCCGTGGCTCGAGGGCGGCGCGTGCGTGCTGCTCACCGGGGGCGTCGGGCTCCTGGCCGTCGCGGTGTTCGTCGGGGAGGTGGCGTGGATCCGCGCTGCGGGCGTCGGGCTCGCGCTGGGCGCCGTCGCATTGGGGGCTGCGCTCGGGCGGACCCTCGCGCATCTGTTCAATCCTCGCCTCGCCTCCGGCGCCGGCTCGCCCGATGGCCCCCCGCTGACGCTGGTGAGGCCACCGGAGTCCCGCGCGTCGCGGACGGCCGCGGAGCGGGCACGATGACCCCGAGCGGCCCCGCGGCCGCCTCCGAGGCGCTGGCCGGCGCGAGGGTCGGACCATGAGCGTCAGCCCGGAGCAGATCACCGAGGCGCTGCGCGACGTCTTCGATCCGGAGCTGGGCATGTCCGTCGTGGATCTCGGCCTGATCTACGACACCGCGATCGACGCCGGGCGCGTGCGGATCACCATGACGCTGACCACCCAGGGCTGCCCGCTCCACGACTCCATGGCCGGGTGGGTCCGGCAGTCGGTCGGCCGGATCCCGGGCGTCGAGGAGGTACTGGTCGCGATCGTCTTCGATCCGCCCTGGACACCCGACCGCATCCGCCAGGACGCGATCCGCTAACCCGCAAGTCGTGCCGCGGTGGCGGCGCCCCATCTGTGGCGCGGTCGCCTCGGAGCACCGGTCCACCTCTCTATGACCGGGCTCATACCGCCGCGCCGCCGCGTGTCGCATCTTGAGATCAGAGCGAGGGATTCCGGCAGGCGGTCTCACCGGCACCGCCCTTGCACCCAGATTCACAAGAAGAGCCGAGACGCCACAGAGGAGGGCGAGCGATGAAACGGGGACTCGTGATCGGAGCGGTCCTGATGACGGTCGCGCTGCTGGTCGGTGT
>Ga0070680_100004758_pt1 | contig 10217 bp, 10 predicted proteins | sample KBSC73BmetaG_FD_64672 | JGI IMG/M metagenome (GOLD analysis project Ga0070680, IMG submission 64672) | Corn rhizosphere microbial communities from Kellogg Biological Station, Michigan, USA - KBS C7-3B metaG | ecosystem: Host-associated > Plants > Roots > Rhizosphere | place: USA: Michigan... | reverse complement strand
TTGGTGTTGGCGATGGTGCCGGCGACCAGCGCCTCGTCGACCATCGACAGCCTTTTGTCGCTGTCGACCTCATCTTCTTCCTCGACCGGATTCATGCGCGTTCACTCTGGGCGGGCGCGGCGAATTGGGCAAGCCTCGACCACGCCGTCCGCTTGTCGGAGAACGGCCGGGTGTTGGCCGCGCTCGAGGAGGGAAGATCGATGAGCGCGATATTCGGCGGCGGCTCGCCGATCAGCTTCCGCCCGACGGCCGCCGCGGTCGAGCCGTTGAACGCGATCGCCTTCAGATCCGGGTAATCGTGGAGCACATGCTCGATGCGGTTGTGCGCCGCGTCGCGGATCGCCTGGTCTAGGCTTCCCGGCCGGCTCGCCGAAGCGATGACATCCCACAGGCCGATGCGCCGCTCGGCAAGCCGTTCCAGCCGTTCTTCATAGGACAGCGACTGCAATTCTTCGCCAACGGCTGAACCGAGCAGGCGCCAGAACTGGTTGGTCCGGTGGGCATAATATTGCCGTGCAGCAAGCGACGCATCGCCGGGCAGGCTGCCGAGGACGAACAATCGCGCGTCGCTCCGAGCGATGGGCGGAAGGCCGAATTTGACGCCCACGAATTAACCCCTACAGCCCAGCCCGTGAAGCCGACGGACCTCCGCGTCGCCCTCTTCTCGGGCAATTACAATTATGTGCGCGACGGGGCCAACCAGGCGCTCAATCGCCTCATGGGATATCTCCTGCGCCAGGGCGTGAAGGTCCGCGTCTATTCGCCGACGGTGAAGGAGCCCGCCTTTCCGGCGACCGGGGACTTGGTCAGCATCCCGGCCATCCCGATCCCCGGGCGCACCGAATATCGCCTGCCGCTGGCCTTGCCGCCCCGAGTCCGGCGCGACCTGGCGGAGTTCAATCCCAACGTCGTTCATGTTTCGAGCCCGGACATCGTCGGCCATCGCGCGGTCACCTGGGCCCGCAAGAGGCAGATCGCCTGCGTCGCATCGGTCCACACCCGGTTCGACACTTATCTCGCTTATTATCACTTGCAGGCGCTTGAGCCGCTCGCGCGCGACATCATGCGGCGCTTCTATCACCGCTGCGAGGTGGTCATGGCTCCGGCGGAATCGACAGCGATCATCCTGCGCGTACAGCGGATGAACCGCGACATCGCGATCTGGGCGCGAGGGGTGGACCGGGAGCAGTTCAACCCCGAACGCCGCGACATGGACTGGCGCCGAGCACAAGGGATCGGCGACGACGAGATGGTCGTCGCCTTCCTCGGCCGGGTCGTCATGGAAAAAGGCCTGGATGTGTTCGCCGAGGCGATCCATGTCTTCGCCGAACGCGGCCTCAAGCATCGTGTGCTGGTCATCGGCGAGGGCCCTGCGCGGTCATGGTTCGAGCAGCAGCTGCCCGACGCCATCTTTACGGGCGAGCTTACCGGAGATGACCTCGGCCGGGCGCTCGCCAGCGCGGACCTGTTCCTCAATCCCTCGATCACCGAAGCCTTCGGGAATGTGACGCTCGAATCCATGGCTTGCGGGCTGCCGGTCATCGCCGCGGAGGCGACCGGCGCGACCAACCTGGTGCGCCACGGAGTCACGGGGACTCTGGTCGACGGCACCGAGCCCGACGAATTCGCCGACGCGCTGGAGGCTTATGCGCTCGATCCCGACCTGCGGCGCCGCCAGGGAGAAGCGGCGCTGGCCATCGCCAAGACGATGGACTGGGATTCGATCAACGCCGCCGTGATCCGGGTTTACATGCACGCGATCCACAAGCGCGAGCGGCTTGCGCGGATGACGGGCCGCTAGCGCCCGGTCACTTGATCCGCTCGATCTTTTGCGCCGCTTCGTCGAGGACCGCGGCGATCTCGTGGAGCAAATCTTCGTTGAATCCATCGCGGCTGACGCGGTGGCTGAGCGCGGTCATCAGATTCTTGACGGCGCGGCCGATCGCCGGCCCCGCGTCCGAATGGCGCGGCTTCATGTCGTCAAGTCGCTCGAGCAGGCCGTGGACTTCCTCGCCATGCTCGCCGAGATACTTGCGCCCCTCGTCGGTCGCCTGGAATGGCTTTCGCTGTCCTTCGCCCGGCGCCTCTTCGATCAAGCCCATGTCCTGGAGCAGGGTCAGCGTCGGATAGACGACGCCGGGGCTCGGCGCATATTCCCCGCCGGTCATTTCCTCGATCGCGCGGATAAGGTCGTAGCCGTGGCGCGGCTCATCGACGATCAGCTTTAACAGCACGAGCCGCAACTCGCCGCCTTCGAACATGCGGCGGGCGCGCCGTCCGCGGCGACCGCCCCAGCCGCCGCCATCGGGCCCGTCGCCGAAATCGAAGCGGAAGGGTCCCCAGCTGCCCTGCCAGCCGCGGCCGGTCGCGACTTGGCGCCAGACGTCGGCGAAACGAAACGCCCGCTCGCATTCCGGCGGGAACGGGGGCATCGGCGGGATTGGCGGTTCAGGGGGATGAGGATGATATCGAGGCATGGCTGCGGTCCTCCTTAGATGCGTCGTAGATATATCGTAGCTGCATCTTGAGCAAGCCTGTTGATGCAATTTGCCGGATGCGGCTTATGGTTCGCAGACCATGGCGGACCTGTTTGCCGATCAGGAATTGCCTGCCCGCCCGGCCGACGTGCCGGCGACCGGTGCGCCGCTCGCCGACCGGCTGCGCCCGAAATCGCTCGAAGAAGTCGTCGGCCAGGAGCATCTGACCGGTCCGGACGGCGCCATCGGGCGGATGGTCGCCGCGGGACGGCTCGCTTCAATGATCCTGTGGGGCCCGCCCGGCACCGGCAAGACAAGCATCGCGAGGCTGCTTGCCGACGCCGTCGGGCTGCGCTTCGTTGCGGTCTCGGCGGTTTTTTCGGGAGTCGCCGACCTCAAGAAGATCTTCGCGGAGGCCCGTACCGCCGCCCGCGCCGGACAAAAGACCTTGCTGTTCGTGGATGAGATTCACCGCTTCAACCGCGCCCAGCAGGACGGTTTCCTGCCCTATGTCGAGGACGGCACCGTCACGCTGGTCGGCGCGACGACCGAGAATCCGAGCTTCGAGATCAACGCCGCGCTGCTGTCGCGCTGCCAGGTGCTGATCCTCCGACGCCTCGACCATGATGCGCTGGAGGAACTGGTCCGCCGCGCCGAAGCGCTGGAGGGGCGAGCGCTCCCGGTCACGGCGGAAGCGCGTGAGGCGCTGATCGCGTCCGCCGACGGCGATGGGCGATTCCTGCTCAACCAGGCGGAGACTTTGTTCTCGGTGGACCTCAAGGAGCCGCTCGATTCCGCGGCTCTGTCCGAGCTGCTGCATCGGCGGGTGCCCGTCTACGACAAGGACCGCGAGGGGCATTACAACCTCATCTCGGCGCTCCACAAAAGCATTCGCGGGTCGGACCCGCAGGCGGCGCTTTACTATCTCGCACGGATGCTCGTCGCCGGGGAGGAGCCGCTTTACCTGCTTCGCCGACTCACCCGCGCGGCAGTCGAGGACATCGGCCTCGCCGATCCCAACGCGCTTCTGCAGTGCCTCGCCGCCAAGGAAATGTACGATTTCCTCGGCTCTCCCGAGGGCGAGATCGGGATCGTCCAGGCCTGCCTCTATCTCGCCACGGCGCCCAAATCGAATGCAGCCTATACGGCGCAAAAGAAGGCGTGGAGCTCGGCCAAGGAGACCGGCTCTCTGATGCCGCCGATGCACATCCTGAATGCGCCGACCAAGCTGATGAAGAGCGTCGGCTATGGCAAAGGCTATGCCTACGACCACAATGCCGAGGAGGGCTTTTCGGGGCAGGACTACTGGCCCGAGGAGATGGAGCCTCAGAGCTTCTACGAACCCACCGACCGCGGCTTCGAGACGCGGGTGAAAGAGCGGCTGGACTATTGGCAACAGCGGCGGAAAGAGCTGCAACAATCGGGCGAGGACGCGGGTTGAGCCGCCAAGGCTGAGCAGGGAGCAAGCACATGTACCAGGTCGATTCCGGCGCCTACTGGCAGGCACAAACGATGTACTGGGGACCCAAGATCCTCATCGCCATCCTGATCCTCGTCGCGACCTGGATCGTCGCGCGCGCAATCGGTTGGGTGCTTCGAAAGGCGATCGACCGGAGTCCCGCGCTGAGGAAACACGTCACCGGGACGCCGGAGGAAACCGTGGGACATCAGCTCGCCGTCATCGCCAAGTTGATCATCTGGCTGGTCGGGATCATGGCCGCGCTCCGCTTTCTCGGAGTCGGGCAGATCCTCGCGCCGATCAACGAGCTGGTGACCGAGATCTTTGCCTTCCTGCCCAAGCTCATCGGTGCCGGCCTCATCTTCTTCATCGGGCTGATCGTCGCAAGAATCGTCAAGCGGCTGGTCGAAACCGTGCTCATCGCCGCGAATATCGATGGGCTGCTCGCGCGCATCGGCATCGGGTCGACCGAGGGGACGGTGCGCACGTCGCCGACGTCCGTGCCGCCCGGAGCGGCGCCCGGCGCCACGCGTGCCAGCCTCGCGCGCGCCGCCGGCGTGCTGGTCTATGCGCTGATTATCATTCCGGTCGCGATCGCCGCCCTGCAGGTGCTCGGGATCGAGGCGATTTCGGGTCCTGCGATCACCATGCTCAACGAGATCCTGGCGGCGATTCCGCGCGTGCTCGCCGCGGCGCTATGGCTCGGAATCGCGTTCGTCGCCGGGCGATTCCTCAAGACCATCATCGAGGCGATCCTACCGCCGACGGGCTTCGACGATGCGATCCGCTCCACCGGCGTCCTTCCCACGACCGCCTTCCCGTCGCGGATCGTCGCCAACATCGCGATGATCGCGGTGATCCTCGCCGCGGCGATCGAGGCGGCGCGCCAGCTCGGCGGCGACGAGATCGCGATCTTCCTCGCGCAGGTCACGGCGCTCGGCGGCAAGGTGATCTTCGGCACCCTGATCATCGTCGTCGGCATCTTCCTCGCGCGGATCATCTCGGGCCTGGTGGCGAGCGGCACCGGGGAGGGCGGCTATGCCCAGACAATCGTCCGCTACGCGATCATCGCCCTGTTCACCGCGATCGGCCTCACCTTCATGGGGCTCGCCGACCAGATCGTGATGCTCGCATTCGGGCTGATCCTGGGTTCGGCCGCAATTGCCTGCGCCATTGCCTTCGGGCTTGGCGGCCGCGACGCCGCGGCGCGGGTTCTCGAGCGCTGGACGGACGAGCCGGACGGTGCGCCAATGCCGCCGCCGCGGCCAAGGCGCATTCGCCAGGCCCCGCCGCCCGAGGACGAGCAGCCGCCGCTGGTCTAGGGGCATGACTTTCGACGAGGCGATCGCCTTCGCGCTGACGCTCGACGGCACCGAGCTCGGCAAGAGCTACGGAATGCCGGCGGTCAAGGTGGCGTCGAACGGCCGCGCGTTCCTGTTCCGGAGTCACGAGCCGGACACCTCCTTCGGCGTGGCGATGGACCTCGACTCGATCGAGATCCTGAAGGAAACCGACCCCGACACCTTCTGGCAGACACCGCATTATGTCGGCTGGGAGGGTGTCCTGATCCGCTACGACAGCAAGGACGAGGACCGCGTCCGCGAGGTGATCGAGCGATCGAGAGACTTCGTGGCGGCGAAACCCAGGCCGCGTCCGCGCAAGCGCAAGTGAGGCCTTTTGCGAGCTACGTCGCCATCGATTGGTCGGGCGCGAAGGGCCGACGGCACAAGGGCATCGCGATCGCCGAGGCGCGTGGCGAGGCAGCGCCGCGGCTTATCCGCGCGGGTCATGTCTGGTCGCGCGAGGAGGTGCTCGCCTGGCTGCTCCGGCGCGCGGCCCGAGAGCCGACCCTGTTCGGCTTCGATTTCAGTTTCGCACCGCCAATCATTGAACGCGGCGAATATTTGCCTGGTGAAGTGAAGGTGCCGAAGACGGCGCGCGAGTTCTGGGCTTATGTCGATTCGAAGTGCGACGACGAGGACCTGGGCGCCGCGAGCTTCCTCGAGCGGGTCCACCGCAAGCATTTCTATTTCGGAATCGCGGATGGCGTGAAGGCGGGCTTCATGCGTTTCCGCCAATGCGACGCGCGCCTCAACGCTCAAGGCGGCCGCAAGACGGCGAGCGCCTACGACGCGATCGGCGCGGCACAGGTGGCGAAGGCGAGCTTCGCGGGCATGCGCTTCCTCCACAAGCTCGACGGAAAGGTCGCGATCTGGCCGATGGACCCACTGCCCGATCATGGCAGCGCGGTCGTCGAAATCTACACGCGCATTTACCTGCGACGCGCAGGCCTCAGCGGCGTGAAGCTGAGGAGCCGCGCCGAGCTCAACCGGGCGTTGAAGGGCCTTGGAAGCGCGTCCGCGCGGCTTCGGTTCGAACCCAACGACCACCAGACCGATGCGCTGGTCACCGCTGCGGGAATGCGCCTTCTCTCCACCACCGAAGCGCGCGCCTTCGACCCCGAGGGCCTCACGCCCGACATCGCTCGAAGCGAAGGCTGGACCTTCGGCGTGCTCTAGCCGATGCTGCAGCCATGAGTGGGCTATCATCCCATCGCGAGCGGCATCAGGTGCAGCGCATCGGCTGGCTTCGAGCCGCGGTGCTCGGCGCCAATGACGGAATCGTGTCTACCGCCAGCCTCATCGTCGGCGTTGCGGCGGCCGCGTCTTCGAAAGACGAAGTGTTGCTCGCGGGCATCGCGGGGCTCGTCGCCGGAGCGATGTCCATGGCCGCCGGCGAATATGTGTCCGTAAGCTCGCAGGCGGACACCGAGGCCGCAGACCTCGCACGGGAACGGGCCGAGCTCTTGAGCGATCCCGAGTTCGAGCATCGCGAGCTTGCCGCCATTTACCGCAAGCGCGGCCTGGATGACGAGACGGCCAGCAAGGTCGCGACTCAGCTGATGGCGAAAGATGCACTAGCCGCCCATGCCCGCGACGAGCTCAGCATCACCCACATCACCACCGCCCGTCCGGTGCAGGCTGCCTTTACGTCCGCAATCACATTCACAACGGGCGCTGCGCTGCCACTTGCCGCCGCGTGGCTCTCCGCGGTCGGCCAGCCGATGATCGTCGCCGTTTCTGTCGCTTCGGTCGTGTTCCTCGCCGTGCTCGGCGCTGTCGGGGCGAAGACAGGCAACGCCCCTGTCGTGAGGGCCGTCCTGCGTGTCGCTTTCTGGGGAGCGGCCGCGATGGCCGTCACGGCGGGCATCGGCCGCCTCGTCGGAGCATCGGTCTGAAACGCTGGACCTTCGGCGTCCTATGACCCAAATGCGGGCCGAGCCGGATTAGCTCAGTTGGTAGAGCAGCGGTTTTGTAAACCGAAGGTCGCGGGTTCGAATCCTGCATCCGGCACCGCCCGTCCGTCGATCGAGAGTGCCGACCATGCATTGCAGCGAACCCAAGCCCGTTTGTGAAGTCGGCGCGGAGCTTGGCGAAGGGCCCGTCTGGGACGCACGGGATCGCGCTTTGTGGTTCGTCGACATCAAGAACAGGAAGGTGCACCGCTACGACCCGGCCACAGGCGACTACCGGACATGGCAATCGCCCGAGCCGGTCGGCTTCCTGTTTCCCGCCCGCAGTGGAGGTTTCCTCGCCGGGCTGGAATCGGGCCTGTTCACGTTCGATCCGGAGGGCGGCACGTTCGACCGGATCATTACCATCGAAGCGGACAAGCCGCACAACCGCCTAAACGACGGGGCGGTCGATCCGGACGGGCGGCTGTGGTTCGGAACGATGGACGACAATGAAAAGCAAAAGACCGGCGCCTTCTACCGCTTCGCCGACGGCGCGGTATCGCCGACTGGAATCGGCGGCATGGTCGTGACCAACGGGCCGGCGGTGTCGCCGGACGGACGCATTCTGTACCTGGTCGACACGTTCGACCGCCGGATCGATCAGGCGGAAATCCATGATGACGGCAGCCTCGGCGAACGCCGTCCCTTCGTCAGGATCGAGCAGGGCGCCGGCTTCCCCGACGGTCCGACGGTGGACTCGGAAGGCTGCGTCTGGGTCGGGCTCTATTCGGGCTGGCAGGCGCAGCGTTTCTCACCCGACGGCAAGCTCGCCGGCAGCGTTCGCTTTCCGACGGCCAATGTCACCAAGCTGGCGTTCGGCGGCGATCATCTCCGGACGATTTTCGCGACCACCGCGCGGCACGGGATGAGCGACAAGCAGAGATCGGAACAACCGCTCGCCGGGCACCTTTTCCAGTTCGAGTGCGACGTCGCCGGGGTGGACTGCCCACTGGTTCAGCTGGCGTCCTGAAGGTTCATCGCCAGTGCGATTGCGCCAAGCGGGCCCGAGTCGCGGCCGAGGGCCGGCGGAACGATATAGCGGCCGTCCTGCGGCAGCGTCAGGAAGCCGTTGAGGCTGTCCACCAGCATGGCCTCGATCCGCTCCAGGAGATGCGGATTGTTCTCGACGACGCCGCCGCCGATGGTGATTATGCGCGGCGCCGCGGCGCAGACGATCGCGTGGCAGAGCTGGGCCAGCGCCCAGACGACTGAATCCCAGACGGGATCGTCGGCGGGAAGCGATTTGGCGTTTTCCGCGCCGGCACGCGCGACAAGCGACGGGCCGGCCGCAAGCCCTTCGACGCAATCGCCGTGGAACGGGCACGATCCCGCGAATTCGTCGCCGGCAAGCCGCGGAACGCGAATGTGGCCCAGCTCGCAATGGCCGAAGCCACGCGTCGGAACGCCGTTCGCGATCAGGCCAACGCCGACGCCGGTGCCGACGGTCACATAAGCAAAATCGTCGAGGCCGCGTCCCGCGCCCCAGCGCATTTCGGCCAGTGCGGCGGCGTTGACGTCGGTATCCATCGCGACCGGCCCGGCAAAGCGGAGTCCGGCGAGCAGATCCGTTCCGGCCCAGCCAGGTTTGGGCGTCTTCGCGATACGCCCCCTGGAGAGATCGAGCGGGCCGAAGCTGGCGATCCCGAGCGCATCGAATTCCCAACCGCTGAGGATCGCCGCGATCCGGTCAAGCGTCTCCTTGGGAGCCGCCGTGGCCAGCGTCTCGCGCGCCAGCACGTCGCCGGGACCGCGCGCGAGGAGGGCGACACACTTGGTGCCGCCCAGTTCGACGCCAGCGTAAGTTCGCCTGGGGCTATTCGTCCCCATCGCCCGTCAGGAAGGCGGGCGCGAAGTCGGGCGCGGGGCCTTCACCTTCGCCACCCTGGCCTTCGCGGTCGCGCCTCGGACCACGGTCGCCGCGGTCTCCGCGCGGGCCGCGATCACGATCACCGCCCCGACCGCCGCCGTCGCGCCTCGGGCCACGGTCACGGTCGCCGCCACGGCCATGCCGGCCACGGTCCCCGCGGTCGCGTCCGCCACCGCCTTCGCGGTCACCGCGCGGCTCCCTCGGGGGACGCGTGTCGGGCAGCTCCTCGCCGGTTTCCTGGTCGACGAGGCGCATCGACAGGCGGACCTTGCCGCGCTGGTCGACCTCGAGCAATTTGACCTTGACCTCCTGGCCTTCGGAAAGGACGTCGCGGACGTTCTCGACCCGCTCGTTCTTGATCTCGGAAACGTGAACCAGGCCGTCCTTGCCGGGCATGAACGTCACGAACGCGCCGAAGTCGACGATGCTCGCCACCTTGCCGGTGTAAATGGTGCCGGGCTCCGGCTCGGCGACGATGCCCTTGATCCAGTTGCGCGCGGCCTCGATTTTCGACAGGTCGGACGAGGCGATCTTGATCGTTCCGTCGTCGTCGATGTCGACCTTGGCGCCGGTCTCGGCGACGATCTCGCGGATCACCTTGCCGCCGGTGCCGATTACTTCGCGGATCTTGTCCTTCGGGATCTGCATCGTCTCGATCCGCGGCGCGTGCGCCGACAGTTCCGAGCGCACTTCGCCCAGGGCCTCGTTCATCTTGCCGAGGATATGGGCGCGGCCCTCCTTCGCCTGGGCGAGGGCGACCTTCATGATCTCCTCGGTGATCCCGGCGACCTTGATGTCCATCTGCAGCGAGGTGACGCCCTCGCTGGTGCCGGCGACCTTGAAGTCCATGTCGCCGAGATGGTCCTCGTCGCCGAGGATGTCGGAGATGACGGCGAAGTCCTTGCCTTCCAGGATCAGGCCCATGGCGATGCCCGCCACCGGGCGCTTCAACGGCACGCCGGCGTCCATGAGCGCGAGCGAACCGCCGCACACCGTTGCCATCGAGGATGAGCCGTTGGACTCGGTGATGTCGGACAGGACCCGGATCGTATAGGGGAACTCCTCTACGCTCGGCAGCATCGGGTGAAGCGCGCGCCAGGCGAGCTTGCCGTGGCCGAC
>Ga0070680_100004757_pt1 | contig 10219 bp, 9 predicted proteins | sample KBSC73BmetaG_FD_64672 | JGI IMG/M metagenome (GOLD analysis project Ga0070680, IMG submission 64672) | Corn rhizosphere microbial communities from Kellogg Biological Station, Michigan, USA - KBS C7-3B metaG | ecosystem: Host-associated > Plants > Roots > Rhizosphere | place: USA: Michigan... | reverse complement strand
CGCCTCCGCCTCGGCGAGCAGGACTCGCGCGGCCGGCACGCACCCGAAACGACGGGGGAGCGGTTCATGCTCCTCGCGGACACGGTCGTCGCGGCGATCGGGCAGTCCGTGCAGCCCGAGCTCGTCGAGTGGGAGCTCGGCCCGCAGGGCGGTGTCGACATCGACGCCGCCGGCAGGACGAGCCTGACACACGTGTACGCCGGCGGTGACGCCGTCAACGGCGGCGCAAGCGTGGTGCAGGCGGTCGTCGACGGGCGGCGCGCAGCACGCGCGATCGAGGAGGACCTGTGCCCGGCCTGACCGAGATCCGCTGGCACGCGCGGGCGGGCCAGGGCGCGAAGACCGCGTCGCATGTCCTCGCACTCGCGCTTCTTCGCTCCGGCAAGAGCGTGCAGTCGTTCCCGGAGTACGGTCCCGAGCGCCGAGGCGCACCGCTTCGGGCATACACCCGCTACAGCACCGCGCCGGTTCGCCGCCACGATTCGATCGAGCACCCGGACCTCGTCGTCGTGCTCGACGAGACGTTGCTGGCCGAGCCCGCCGTGTCCGAGGGCACTTCGGAGCAGACGCCCGTCCTCGTCAGCCGCTCCAAGGGTCGAATGGCGAACGTGGAGATGCTCGGCTCGGTCGCAGCAGCGCTCGGCGAGCCTCCCCTCGAGACGCTGCAGGACGCCGCAGCAGAGATCCTCGGCGGCAAGATCCCGCCGGCCGAGCTGCGCGCCGCGGTGAGCAAGGGCTACCGATGCCGCAGCTGAAGCAATGGAACGAGCTTCCGGTCGCGGGCGCGCTCGCGCCCGCCGACGCCGCGCAGCCGGTGACCGGTGGCTGGCGCACCGCCGGCCGCCCCGTCCCGCAGCTCGCGACCTGCGTCAACTGCCTCCTCTGCTGGCTCTACTGCCCGGACTCGGCGATCGTTCTCGACGGGACCACGTTCGCGGGCATCGACTACGACTACTGCAAGGGCTGCGCGCTCTGCGTCGAGGTCTGCCCGGCCGGGACCCTGTCGATGCAACCGGAGGACGACGGATGAGCACCGTCGCGCAACAGCTCCTGACAGGCGGGGAGGCCGTCGCGCATGCGCTCTGTCAGATCCAGCCGGACGTCGTACCGGTCTATCCGATCACCCCGCAGACGCCGATCATCCAGACCTTCTCGTCCCTCGTGGCCGACGGCGAGGCGCACACCGAGATCGTCAACGTCGAGTCCGAGCACTCCGCGATGAGCGCGGCGATCGGCGCAGCGCTCGCCGGTGCGCGCACGGCGACGGCGACGTCGTCGCAGGGCCTCGCGTTGATGGCGGAGGTGGTCTACATCGCTGCGTCGATGCGCGCGCCGCTGACGATGGCCGTGGGGAACCGCGCCCTCTCGGGCCCGATCAACATCCACTGCGACCACTCGGACTCGATGCTCATCCGCGACTCGGGCGTCGTGCAGCTGTTCGCGGAGAACGCGCAAGAGGCGTACGACCTGATGGTGATGGCGCCGCGCATCGCCGAGCATCCCGAGGTCTCGCTGCCGGTGCTCGTGTGTCAAGACGGATTCACGATCACCCACGCAGCGGAGCCCGTGAGCATGCTCGCGGACGACGACGTCCAGGCGTTCGTCGGCGCCTATCGCACTCCCGTGCGGCCGTTGCTCGACGCCGCGCACCCTGCGACGCACGGGCCGTTCGCGATGCCCGACTACTACTTCGAGTTCCGCCGAGCGCAAGGAGCTGCGCTCGAGGCTGCCCGCTTCGTCGTCGCAGAGGTCGCTGACGACTTCGCGCGCCTCACCGGCCGCAGGAACGATGCCGTCGAGTCGTACCGCCTCGACGGCGCGGACGTCGTGGTCGTCGCGCTCGGCTCCACCGCCGGAACGGTCAAGGACGTCGTCGACGAGCTGCGCGACGGCGGCGAGCCGGTCGGGCTGTTGAAGATCCGGTCGTTCCGCCCCTTCCCGGCCGCCGCGCTCTGGAGGCTGCTCGCCGACCGGCGCGAGGTGATCGTCCTCGACCGCGCCGACTCACCCGGCGGCGCTCCGCCTCTGGCGGCCGACGTGGCATTTGCGCTCGCGGGCTGCGGCGCGACGCTACGCGGCCACGTCTACGGGCTCGGCGGGCGCGACCTCCATCCCGAGGCGATTCGCGAGATCTTCCACGACCAGGCACCGCGGTACGTCGGCGTGCGAGGTGAGCCGTGTCTCGTTTGAAGACACTTGTCGAGCATCGCAACGGAGTCGACCCGCTCCGCGGCGGCCACGCGCTGTGCCAGGGCTGCGGCATCCCGATGGTCGTGCGTGTCGTGCTCGGCACGATCACGCGACCGACGGTCGTGGTCAACGCGACCGGCTGTCTCGAGGTGGCGACGACGCGGTTCCCGACGACCGCCTGGAACGTGCCGTGGGTGCATGTCGCCTTCGAGAACGCAGCGGCAGTCGCAAGCGGCATCGAAGCGGCGCAACGGGCGCTCGCGCGTCGCGAGTCGCTGCCGTCGGCCGGAGACGTCGCGATCGTCGTGTTCGCGGGCGACGGTGGGACCTACGACATCGGCATGCAGGCGCTCTCCGGCGCGCTCGAACGCGGCCACCGGTTCCTGTTCGTCTGTTACGACAACGAGGCGTACATGAACACGGGCGTCCAGCGCTCCGGCGCAACGCCCTTCGGCGCCGGCACCACGACGAGCCCGGTCGGGCTCGAGAGCTTCGGCAAGTCGCAGAGGCGCAAGGACATGACGGCGATCGCCGTCGCGCACCACGTGCCGTACGTCGCTCAGGCGGCATCCACGTACTGGCACGACCTGAGCCAGAAGGTGGAGCGCGCCGCGCGCGTCGACGGCGCCGCCTTCTTGAACGTCCTCACCGATTGCCCGCTCGGGTGGGGCCACGAGCCCCGTCTCGCGCCGCACGTCATCGGTGCAGCGGTCGAGACGCGCTTCTGGCCGTTGTACGAGGTCGTCGACGGCCGGTACCGGCTGACGTACGAGCCGCCGAAGCCGCTGCCGGTCGAGCGCTGGCTCGAGGGTCAGCAGCGGTTCGCACACCTCCTGCGGCCGGAGAACGCGGAGCTGGTCGAGCTGATCCAGGAAACCGTCGATCGCGACTGGGCCGAGCTCGGCTCGCTCTGCCGCGTCGGCGACGAGAAGGGAGTCTTGTCATGACATTCGTCTACGACTTCGACGAGCGCTGCGACGGCGGTCGCGCGCTGCTCGGAGGCAAGGGACTGGGGCTCGCCGAGATGACCCAGCTCGGTCTTCCGGTTCCCCCCGGCTTCACGGTGACGACCGAGGCATGCCGACTCGCATCCGAGCGAGGTTCCCTGCCCGGCGCTGTCCTCGACGAGATCCTCGACCACGTTCGCAGCCTCGAAGCCCGGTCGGGGAAGCGGTTTGGCAGCGAGACGAACCCGTTGCTGCTGTCGGTTCGGTCCGGAGGTCCGATCTCGATGCCCGGGATGATGGAGACGGTCCTCAACCTGGGGATGAATCGGGCGACCGCGCGCGGGATCTCCCGCCTGACGGGCGACAAGCGGTTTGCGTTCGACGCGTACCGGCGCCTCCTGCAGATGTACGGCTCCGTCGTCGCAGGCATCGACGCCACCCGCTTCGAGCAGGCGATCGAGCTGCTGAAGGAGCGTCGTGGGATCCGGCTCGATTCGCAGCTGACCGCATCGGACTTCAGCGAGCTCGCGGGGTGGTTCGAGGCGATCTTCCGCGAGCAGACCGGACGGGAGTTCCCGACGGACCCGCGCGAGCAGCTCACGTCGGCGGTCGCGGCCGTCTTTGCGTCGTGGGAGGCGCCGCGAGCACGCGTCTACCGGCACGAGTACCGGATCTCCGACGATCTCGGCACCGCCGTGAACGTGATGGAGATGGTGTTCGGCAACCGTGACGCGCGTTCCGCCACCGGCGTGTGCTTCAGCCGAAGCCCCGCGACCGGTGACCGCAGGCTGTTCGGCGAGTTCCTGGTCGATGCCCAGGGGGAGGACGTCGTCGCGGGAACGCGCACCCCCCAGCCGATCGATCGGATGAAAGAGCTCTTCCCCGCTGCCTTCGGCGAGCTCGAACGTGCGGTCGCCGAGCTCGAGCGGCACTACCGCGACGTGCAGGACGTGGAGTTCACCATCGAGCACGACCGGTTGTTCCTGCTCCAGACACGCAGCGCGAAGCGCACTGCAGCGGCCGCGCTGCGCGCGGCGGTGTCGTTCGTCGAGGAGGGACTGATCGATCGCCGCGAGGCCGTGCAACGCATCGAGCCGGCCGCGGTCGAGCAGCTCCTGCATCCGGCGATCGACCCGGCGGTTCCCGTCGATGTCGCCGCCGTCGGCCTCGCTGCGTCGCCCGGAGCGGCCTGCGGCGCCGTCGTGTTCGACGCCGACGACGTTGCGGCTGCGGCGCTGGAGAAGGACGTGATCCTGGTGCGGCCGGAGACGACCGCCGACGACATCCACGGGTTGATCGGTGCGGTCGGTGTCCTGACTGCGCGCGGCGGCATGACGTCGCACGCGGCGGTCGTCGCGCGCGGCATGGGAAAGCCGTGCGTCGCCGGCTGCGGCTCGCTCCACGTCGACCTCGAGAACCGCACCGCGGATCTCGGCGGTCACCTACTTCTCGAAGGTGACGTGATCACGGTCGACGGGACGACGGGTCGTGTCGTGCTCGGCGCGGTTCCGCTCGTCGAGCCCGAGCCGAACGCCGACTTCCAGGTCGTGCTGGAGTGGGCGGATGAAGAGCGCGCGCTCGGCGTGCGCGCGAACGCCGACACGCCGGAGGACGCTCTCCGGGCGCGGCAGAACGGGGCCGAGGGAATCGGGCTCTGCCGGACGGAGCACATGTTCATGGCGGAGGACCGGCTCCCGGTCGTGCGGCAGATGATCCTCGCGTCGACCGACGAGGAGCGCTCCGCCGCCCTTGCGCGACTGCTACCGATGCAGCAGCGCGACTTCGAGGGGATCTTCGAGGCGATGACCGGGTTGCCGGTCACGATCCGTCTTCTCGACCCTCCTCTCCATGAGTTCCTGCCGCCGGCCGAGGAGATCGAGGACGAGCCGACCCGCGAGCGCGTCGTCGCGCTGCACGAGGCGAACCCGATGCTCGGAACGCGCGGTTGCCGGCTCGGGCTCCAGTGGCCCGGCATCTACGAGATGCAGGTGAGGGCGATCGCGCGGGCAGCCCGTGCCGTCGAACGGCGCACCGGCGTCGCGCCACAGATCGAGATCATGCATCCGCTCGTCGCGTTCGAGGAGGAGCTCGCCCGGCTTCAGGAGCTGACCGCGAGGACGGTCGCCGAGGAAGGAGGGATCGCCTACCGCTGCGGAACGATGATCGAGCTGCCGCGCGCGGCTTTGCGCGCCGGCGATCTCGCGCGACATGCGGACTTCTTCTCGTTCGGGACGAACGACTTGACGCAGACCGTGCTCGGCTTCTCCCGCGACGACGCGCAGGGGCGGTTCCTCACGTACTACCTCGAGCACGGCGTTCTGGCGGACGACCCGTTCGCAACGCTCGATGTCGAGGGCGTCGGCGAGCTGATCCGCGTCGCGGTCGAGCGCGGCCGCTTCGCCAACCCCGATCTGCACGTCGGTGTCTGCGGTGAGCACGGCGGCGATCCCGCCTCGATCGCGTTCTGCCACGAGGCCGGGCTCGACTACGTCTCGTGCTCCCCGTTCCGCGTTCCGGTCGCGCGCCTGGCCGCCGCCCAGGCCGCGCTCGCGCAGGTCAACGAGACCGCCTACGTCCTGGCGGGCGGCTGAGAGAAAGGAGCAGTCATGACAACTCGCATCGCCATCAACGGCTTCGGTCGTGTAGGTCGCTGTGCGCTCCGGTCGGCGTTCGAATCGGGGGCGGACGTCGAGTGGGTGGGGATCAACGACGTCGCCGACATCGCCACCTTGGCGCACCTGCTGCGACACGACACGGTCTACGGCCCGTTCCCGGGCGAGGTGCGCGTGCGCGGCGACCGGCTCGTCGTCGACGGCACGGAGATCCCCGTCAGCTCGAAGCTCGATCCGATCGACCTCCCGTGGGACGACCTGCAGGTCGACGTCGTCCTGGAGTGCACCGGCAAGTTCCGCAAGCGAAGCGAGGCCGCGAAGCACATCGTCGCCGGCGCGCGCAAGGTCGTCCTCTCCGCACCCGGCAAGGACGTCGACGCGACCATCGTCCGCGGCGTCAACGACGACGCATACGACGCCGAGAAGCACGACGTGATCTCGAATGCGTCGTGCACGACGAACTGCCTGGCGCCCGTCGCCAAGGTCCTCTCGGACGCGTTCGGCATCCGGCACGGCACGATGACGACCGTGCATGCGGTGACCGGCGACCAGCGCGTCGTCGACCTGCCGCACAAGGACCTGCGCCGTGCGCGCGCGGCGGGCGCGAACATCGTCCCGACGTCGACCGGTGCAGCGAAGGCGATCGGCCTGGTCGTGCCCGAGCTCGCCGGGAAGCTGCACGGCATCGCCGCGCGCGTGCCGGTGCTCACCGGCTCGCTCGTCGACCTGACCGTGGAGCTGGAGCGCGAGACGACCGCCGACGAGATCAACGCGGCGCTCGAGCGCGCGATGGAAGGCGATCTCGCGGGCATCCTCGAGGTGTCGCACGAGCCGCTCGTCTCGAGCGACGTCATCAAGTCGCCCTACTCGTCGGTCGTCGACGCCGAGCTCACCACGGTGACCGGCGGCACCCAGGCAAAGGTCGTCGCCTGGTACGACAACGAGTGGGGCTACGCCACCCGGCTCGTCGAGCTCGCCCAGCGCGTGCTCGTGCCCGAGCCCGCTCTCGCCTGATCGGGGAAAACCCGGTCGGGCGTCGGTGCCGGCCCCGATTCAGTGGGGCCGGCGCCGCGTCACGCTCGAAGGGACAAAAGGAGGCGCTCATGAAAGCGCTCGTGTATCACGGCCCGGGCAAGCGGGCCTGGGAGGAGGTCCCGGACCCGGTCATCGTCGAGCCGACGGACGCGATCGTCCGCATCGACGTCGCCACGATCTGCGGGACCGACCTTCACATCCTCAAGGGCGACGTGCCCGAGACGACACCCGGCACGATCCTCGGCCATGAGGCCGTCGGGACGGTCGTCGAGGTCGGCGCGGCGGTCACGACCATCGAGCCCGGCGATCAGGTGCTGGTCTCGTGCATCACGTCGTGCGGACGCTGCCGGTTCTGCAAGGAGGGCCATTACGGCCTCTGCACCGGCGGCGGCGGCTGGATCTTCGGTCACACGATCGACGGTCTGCAGGCCGAGCTCGCCCGTGTCCCATTCGCCGACACCTCCGTCTACAAGGTGCCGGAAGGACTGACGGCCGAGGACGTGATCTTCCTCGCCGACATCCTTCCGACGGCGTACGAGGTCGGCGTGCTGAACGGCGGGATCCAGCCCGGTGACACCGTCGCGGTCGTGGGGGCCGGCCCGATCGGGTTGGCGACGATCATGACGGCGAAGCTGTTCACCCCGAGCAAGATCATCGCGATCGACCTCGCCGACGCCCGCCTCGAGAAGGCGCTGGAGTTCGGCGCCGACGTGGTGATCAACAACGGCGCCGCCGACCCGGTCGCGAAGGTGATGGAGCTCACGAACGGCCTCGGCGTCGACGTCGCGATCGAAGCAGTCGGCGTTCCCCAGACGTTCGAGCTCTGCGCGGAGCTCGTCCGTCCCGGCGGACGGGTGGCGAACGTCGGCGTGCACGGTCATCCGGTGACGCTTCATCTCGAGACGCTGTGGATCCGCGACGTGACCATCACCACCGGTCTCGTCGACACGCTCACGACACCGCAGCTCATGCGGCTGATCGAGGAGCGGAGGCTCGACCCGGCGCCGTTCGCGACGCATCGGTTCGAGCTCGCCCAGACGGAGGAGGCGTACGACGTCTTCGCGGCGGCGGCCGAGACGCACGCGCTCAAGGTGGTGCTCACGGCGGAGCCCGTCGCGATCCTGCCGGAGCATGAAGCCGCGCCTGAGGTCGCTCTCGTCTAGGACGCGTCGCTGGACGGGGTGCCGGGAACGTCGCCGGCGCCCCGTCTACGCGGTGCGCAGCGAGCGATCGAGCAGCGTCTCGAGCGCCGGAACCACGGTCACAGCCCCGTAGGCGCGCAACATCTCCGCGTCCGCGCCTTGGGCAACGCCGATCACCGGCATCCCGATGCTCCGCGCGGCGACGACGCCGGCACCGCTGTGGGTGAGCGACACCGCGCGCTCGGGCGGCGTGTCCAGCTCGGCGCAGGCGGTGACCAGCAGATCGGGAGCGGGGCGGGAGCGGAGATTCAGCGAGCGCATCGTGCTCGCGTCGACGCGCGCGTCGATCAACTCGGCCAGGCCGGCCGCCTCGACCATCGGAGACGAGGTCGTGCTGGCCGACACCACCGCGCGCCTGATCCCGCCGAGACCGACCGCCTGGAGGTACCGGTGCGCCCCGGCGAGCGCCGCCACGCCTCGGGAGTGGAGCCCGTGCTCGACGAGCTCGCCCTTGCGGCGTGCGATCCCGGTGACCGTCTCGTCGGGAAGGCGCAGCCCGCGGCCCGCGAGGAAGAGCTTGATTCCCTCGGTGCGGAGCCGTCCGTCGAAGTACGCGTGGTAGTCGGCGTCCTGGTCGAACGGCGTGTAGGGCGCGCGATCGTCGAGTGCGAGGGCGAGCAGGACGGGCTCGAGCGCCTGCGCCCACGCGGATGCGTGGAGCGCGTCGCTGTCGGTGAGGACACCGTCGAGATCGAAGAGGCACGCAGCGACATCCTCCGGCAGTCCGAGCCGGTGCGGACTGACCGGCGCGGGCGCGAGCCAGGGCGCGGGGCTCAGATGGTGCAGCGCGGCCACCGTGCGGAGGAGCGCCGTCGTTTCGCGACGCTCCTCCGTCAGGCGATGTGCCTCCCGAGAGACCTCGGCGGCCGGCAGGACGGCGCGATCCGCCTCGAGCGCCCGCGTGGCCGCGTCCAGGGCCGACTGCCACTGCGCCGCCGTCGCGTTCAGATCGGGCGGCTGCGTCGTCGCGACGGTCACTTCGGCTGCCGGAAGGCGTAGCGGGCGACGACCCAGCTCGTCAGGAACGCGAACAGCGCCAGGACCACCGCGGACGGGGTCGAGGACGTGTGGGTGCCTGCTGCGTTCGAGGTGACGATGTCCGGGCCGAAGAGCGCATCGAGGCCGACCACCAGCCAGATGACGCCGATCGCGACCGAGGGCCAGACCGCGGGGTCGCGGGTTCGCCGCTGCGACGAAGCCTGCGCCTCGAACGAGGTCATCGGCTCGTGTGCCGCACTCGTCATGGTGTACCTCCTTTCGCCTCATCGTCGACGATGCGGGTCCGCGGCGGATCGGGGGGTTCGCGGAGACGTCGTACGGCCCCGCTCGTACTTTCCCCCGTCGAGCGCTCAGGGGTTTGCCCGATGCGACGTACCCCCGCCTGCAAGAGCCTTCGGTTGTCGGCCGATCAATCACCGCGGCCGTCAACGGACCGGCCAACAGGAGGGATCATGGCCAATAGGAGAACCGCCGTCGGCTGGCTTCTCACCGCCCTCGTCTCCGTCGCCGTCGCAACGGCGTTCGGAACAGTAGGCGCAGGAGCCGCGTCGCAGGCGAAGGCGTATCCGCGCGAGCAGACGCTCATCACAAGCGGGACGCAATGGGGAAACATCGCGGGGATGAACCCGTTCACGCACAACAATGCGGCTGGGATGATCGGGCTCGTCAACGAGACGCTGCTCCGGTACGACCCACTCAGCGACCAGTACATCAACTGGCTCGCGTCGTCCGCAAAGTGGACCGGACCGAAGCAGTACACGGTGGTCGTTCGCCCACAGGTCAAGTGGAGCAACGGACGGCTGTTCACGGCCAAGGACGTTGTGTTCAACGTCAATCTGCAGCGGTTCAACACGGGGCAATGGAACAACCTGTGGGTGAACCTGAAGCAGCCGATTCGGATCAGCGGGAACACGGTGGTCTTCAACTTCAAGGGGACACCGAACTACGTGCAGTGGCAGAACATGATCTGGAACATGCCGATGATCAGCCCTGTCCAGGGTAAGACGATCAAGACGGCCCAGCAGCTGACCACGTACAACCCGCACATCCCGATCGGGACGGGGCCGTACAAGCTGGACACCAGTGGCTTCGACGTCACGACTCGCGTCGTCTGGGCGAAGCGAGCGCACTGGTGGGCTTCCGACCTGGGCATCGCGCCCTCGCCGGCGCCCAAGTACATCATCGATCTCGTCAACACCTCCAACACGAACAGCCTGTCGGCGGTGCTCGCCGG
>Ga0070680_100004755_pt1 | contig 10222 bp, 7 predicted proteins | sample KBSC73BmetaG_FD_64672 | JGI IMG/M metagenome (GOLD analysis project Ga0070680, IMG submission 64672) | Corn rhizosphere microbial communities from Kellogg Biological Station, Michigan, USA - KBS C7-3B metaG | ecosystem: Host-associated > Plants > Roots > Rhizosphere | place: USA: Michigan... | reverse complement strand
TGCCGCAGTGCGGCTACTGCCAGGCGGGTCAGATCATGTCCGCCGCGGCGCTCCTCGTTGCCAAGCCGAATCCGACCGACGCCGACATCGACGGCGCGATGAACGGCAACATCTGCCGCTGCGCCACGTACCTCCGCATTCGCGAAGCGATCCACCGCGCGGCGTCGATGCCGGCCGCGGTCGGCACGCGCCAGCGCGAATCTCACTCGTAAGGAGGGCGCGCCATGGACACCAACACGCGCGTTGATCGCCGCTCATTCCTCCGCGTCACGGCCCTAGCCGGCGGCGGAATCATGCTGGGCAGCTATCTGAAATTCGGAGAAACCGCGGAGGCATTCGCTGCCACGACGGGAAGCGGCGCCGCCGAATTCGCTCCGAATGCCTACATCCGGCTCATGCCCGATGGCATCGTCACGATCGTCGCGAAGAATCCGGAGATCGGACAGGGCGTGAAGACGATGCTCCCGATGCTCATCGCCGAGGAGCTGGACGTCGACTGGAAGAACGTGCGCATCGAGCAGGCCATGCTCGACACGACGAAATACGTGCCCGGTCAGAGCGCCGGCGGCAGCACCGCGACGCCGAGCAACTGGATGCCGATGCGTCAGGTGGGTGCGGCCGCGCGCATGATGCTCGTCACGGCGGCAGCGCAGACGTGGAACGTCCCCGAATCAGAGCTCGAAACGGCATCGGGCGCTGTCATTCACAAGGGAAGCAACCGCAAGATCGCGTACGGTGAGCTGATCGACAAAGCGTCGACGGTCCCGGTGCCAGAGCTCGCGACGGTAAAGCTGAAGGATCCGAAAGATTTCAAGATCATTGGCACGCGCGTCACGGGCGTCGACGTGAAGGACATCGTGCGCGGCAAGCCGATGTTCGGCATCGACGTGACGCTGCCCGGCATGCTGTACGCGAGCTATGTGAAGTGCCCGGTGTTCGCCGGCAAAGTGGTCAGCGCGAACATCGACGAGATCAAGTCGCTTCCCGGCATCAAACATGTCTTCACGGTGGAAGGCGGCACGCAGGGCGGGTTGATGGGCCTCATGCCGGGCGTCGCGATCGTCGGCGACAACTGGTGGCTCATTCAGCAAGCGCGCACGAAGCTCAAGGTCGTGTGGGACGAAGGCGCGACGGCGTCGCAGTCGAGCGTCGGCTTCGCGACAAAAGCCGCGGAGCTTGCCAAGGGCCCGCCGGCACGCAACGTCCGCAAGGACGGCGACGTCGATGCGGCGCTCAAGAGCGCGGCCAAGGTCGTCGAAGGCTCATACTTCTATCCGTTCATCGCACACGCGCCGCTCGAGCCGCAGAACACCACGGCGCTGTTCAAGGACGGAAAGTTCGAGATCTGGGCGCCAAGCCAAACGCCGGCCGGCGGCCGGGGGCTCGTCGCCAGCACGCTCGGCGTTCAGCAAACTGATATTACGATTCACATGACGCGCGTCGGCGGCGGGTTCGGCCGGCGGTTGAGCAACGACTACATGGTCGAAGCCGCGGCCGTCGCCAAGGGCGTGCCCGGCGTGCCCGTGAAGCTGCTCTGGACGCGCGAGGACGACATCACGCACGATCCGTATCGCTGCGCGGGCTACCACAACTTCACCGGCGGCGTGGATGCGCAGGGCAAGATCGTCGCGTGGAGAAACCACGTCGTCGCGTTCGACGGCGCGTCGAGCGGATTCCCCGGCGCTGGCGAGTTCCCGGCGAAGTTCGTCGCCAACTACTCGCTCGAGGCGTCCGGCATGCCGCTCGGCGTTCCGACCGGACCACTCCGTGCGCCGGGGAGCAATGGCTTCGCGTTCGCGATCCAGTCGTTCATCGACGAGCTCGCGCACGCTGCTGGCAAGGATCCGGTGCAGATGCGTCTCGATCTCCTGGCGAACGAGCAGCCGTCTCCGCCGCCGGCGCCAGCGGCAGCAGGCGCTCCGGCAGGTGGCGGCCGCGGTGGACCGCCGCCTGGGTTCGACGCCGCGCGCATGCGCGCGGTCGTCGAAGCAGTCGCTCAGCGCTCAGGCTGGGGCAAGCGGCAGCTGCCGAAAGGCACCGGCATGGGCGTGGCCTTCCACTTCAGCCATCGCGGCTACTTCGCCGAGGTCGTACAGGCGACGGTGAGCAAAGCTGGCGACGTGAAGGTCGACAAGGTGTGGGTCGCCGGCGACATCGGTCCGCAGGTCATCAATCCGAGCAATGCCGAGAGTCAGGTGCAGGGCGCGGTGCTCGACGGCATCGCCGAGGCGCTCGGACAGGAGATCACCATCGACAAGGGCGCGGTGGTCCAGAAGAACTTCAACACCTTCCCGCTGCTGCGCATGCGGCAGTCGGCGCCGGTGGATGTGCACTTCGTGTTGAGCACCTCGCCGGTCACCGGCCTGGGCGAGCCGGCGTTGCCGCCGGTCGTGCCGGCGCTCTGCAACGCGATCTTCATGGCGACTGGCAAGCGGGTGCGGTCGCTTCCGCTGTCGAAGCAGGATCTGAAGTGGGCGTGAGCGCCGCGGCGCGGCGTTGAATCGGTTGACCAGTGTTTCGTGGTCATCCCGAGCGAAGCGAGGGATCTGCACTTCGGGTCAAGGTGCAGATCCCTCGCTTCGCTCGGGATGACATCTTCGACCGATCCTCCGGCGCTTCGGTGCCGGAGGATCACTACTATGAGGAACCGATCATGAGGATTCGCTCGTTTGTTGCTGCATGCGCGCTGGTCGCCCTGCCCGTGGCGGCGCAGGCGCAGAAGCAGGTCGTCACCGGTACCGGCGTGAACAACTCGGCGACGCTGTCGGCGGGCGTGAAAGTGGGCGACTTGCTGTTCATGTCCGGTCAAACGCCGGCGCGCGGCGACAGCACGATCGAAGGACAGACGAAGAGCGCGCTCGAGAAGATGAACCCGGTTCTCGCGGCGGCGGGAACGTCGAAAGACAAGATCGTGAAGTGCACCGTGTTCCTGATCGACGTGAAGGACTTCGCCGGCATGAACAAGGCCTACACGGAATTCTTCGGGGCAAACCCGCCCGCCCGAAGCACGGTGGTCGTCGCGGCACTCGTCGTGCCCGGCGGCAAGCTCGAAGTGGAGTGCATTGCGTCGTTGAAGTAACGGGGGACGGGCGACGGACGATCGGCGACGGGCGAACGCTGCTGCTCAGCCGGCGAGAACAAGAAGAACGGCGTCGCCCGTCGCCCGTCGCCGGCTTTCCGAATCAGACCATCGCTTCACCGACGATGCGAAGCGCGGCCCGAACGGCGCCGCGCGCGGCGATGACCGGTTCCGTCGCGATCTGAGCGCCGGGCACCGCCGACTTCAATCGATGCTCGAGTCGCTTCCGCAGCGTGCCGCCGCGCGGAAGCATTCCGCCCGAGAGAGCGACGGGAAGCGCCGCCCGTTCGTCGACAAAGAGCTTTCGCGCGAGCGCGCGCACGTGCAGCATCAATTCTTCGACGGCGAGCGTCACGATCGCATTCGCGCGAAGATCGCCCGTCTCGGCGACGGTGAGGACGACTGGCGCGAGCGTGGCGAGTGTTGCCGGAGTCGCTTCCGCGGCCCAGCCGACGAGATCAGCCGTCTCGTTCACCTGCGCCGCCGTGAGCACAGCGCCTGTGAGCGCAGTCTCCGGCTCGCGACCGTCCGCCGCGGCAGTCACCACTGACAGTGCTTTCCGTCCGATCCACGCGCCGCTGCCCTCGTCGCCCGCCGCGGGGCCCCAGCCGCCACACCGCGCGGTCGCGCCAGTTGGGCTTCGCCCGTACGCGACCGATCCCGTGCCGCTGATGAGCAGCACGCCCGGACCGTCGCCGAATGCGTCGTCGAGCGCGATGCTGAAATCCGAATGAATCACCAGCTCGGATGCGAGATCGCGGGCGACGAGCGCCTGCCACAACGCCTGACGTTCCGTCTCGCGACCCGCGCCCGCGACACCGACGCAGATCGCCCGCGGCGTCACGTGCGTCATCTCGCACGACGCGAGCGCGTCGCGGACGACGTCCGTGATCACGTTCGCCGAGTGTTCCGCTTGCCCGGGCCGAATGGCGCTGCCGGGCCCGATCGTTTCGCCGAGCACGCGGCCTGATTCGTCCGCGACCATGGCGTGCGTCTTGGATCCGCCGCCGTCGATGCCAATAACGATGAACGTCATGTGATCGTGCCTCGCGCCGCCGCGGGTTCACCGTGCGTCAGCGAGGAAACAATTCCAACGAGAAGGGTGATAACGGTTCCGATCAACACGTACCAGGGCCACGCGATGCGCGAGATCGGTGTGAGCCACGGCGCCCACGCGGGCACCGCGGTCGCGATTTGCTTCGCGAACACGATCACGCTCATGACGGCGATCCCAACCGCCATCCCGAGAATCGCATCGCGCTGCTCAGCGCGTCGCCAGAAAATAGCGAGAAAGAAGCCGCCGAGCAGGCCTCCATACGTGAACGACGCGATGGACAGCGCGACGACCACGACCGGCGTGGTGGGGTTTTCCGGAAAGAGCAGCGCGCCGCCGGTGAGCACGATGCCCCAGAGCAGCGCGAAGATGCGCCCGACCCGAAGCGTGCGCGGATCATCCGCCTTGTGTCCGGTCAGCGGGAGATAGATGTCGTGCGTCGACGCGGCCGACAGCGAGTTGATCGCGCCGGAGTGCGTGCTCATCGTCGCGGCGAGCACGGCAGCGAGCAGCAATCCGACGAGCCCATGTGGCATATGATCGACGATGAAGCTCGGGAAGATCGCGTCGGCGCTCGCGAACTTCTGGCCGCCGTAGAATCCCCACAGGCCGATGCCGAGCATCAGGAACAGCGCGAATTGGAAGATCACCGCGACACCGCTGCCGATGACCGCGACCTGCGCATCCTTGAGCGAGCGCGCCGACAGCAGCCGTTGCACGATCAGCTGATCGGCGCCGTGCGACGCCATCGAGAGAAACGCCCCGCCAATGAGCCCAGCGAACACCGTGAGCGGCTGATCGAACCCGGTGTACCAGTTGAGGATTTGCAGCTTCCCGGCGGCCGACGCCGCGGGGAGAATCGCTCCCCATCCGCCGTTCGTCAGCTGGCCCGCGATGATGACCGCCGAGATGCCGCCGAGGATGTAGACCGAGGCTTGTACGATCTCGGTCCACACGACGGCGCGCATGCCGCCGCGGATCGTGTAGATGATGGTGAGCGTGCCGAGAACGAGCACCGCGACGGGCATGACGGCGCCCGCCGGAAGGAGCGGCCCGATGATGAGCGCGATCGGCACGGCCGTCGCGAAGACGCGCACCGAATCCGCCATGCCGCGCGTGACCATGAACACGATCGATGCGAATCGCCGCGTGGCGAGTCCGAAGCGCTGCTCGAGCAACGCATACGCGGTGACGAGATTGCCCTCGTAGTATCGCGGCAGGAGCGTGTACGCGAGCACGATGCGGCCGATCAGATACCCGCCGGCGACTTGCAAGAATCCCAGATTGCCGACGTACGCCAATCCAGGAATGCTGATGAACGTGAGGGCGCTCGTCTCGCTCGCGACGATCGAGAACATGACGGCCCACCACGGAATCGCGCGGTCGGCGACGAAGTAGTCCTTCGAATCCTTCTGCCGGCGTCCGACCCAGATGCCGAGGGCCGTGACGCCGACGAGATACGCGACGATGACGATTGCGTCGAGCGCGTTTAATCCGCGCAGAGCTGTCATCCTCTGCGAGCGAAGCGAGCGGAGGATCTACTGTGAATCACGCGGAGCTTGCTCAGAGCGACCTCCGAGACGGACGAAAGTAGATCCTCCGAGCGCTTCGCGCTCAGAGGATGACAAGCCCTACTCGACAACGTACGCTTCCATCGCGAAGTACTCGGCCAACCCGAGGCGATCCAATTCCGCCGCCGTTCCCTTGTTCCGAGCCTCCACTCGCTGCCAGAACTCACGCTCGTCATAGCCGCCAGGGAAGGGCGCCGAATCCTTCTGCGATTGATGCTTGAAGATCGCTTGAATCTTGAGGCGCAGCTCTTCTTGCGACAACGGAACCAGCCACGTGGCCTCATGAATCGGCCACTCCTGCCACGCGCCGCGATAGAGCCACACCTCCGGCAGCGGGAAGCGCGTGGCGCCATCACTTTTGCTCAACTGTAGCAGCGCTTCGTCGATCGCCTCTTTGCACATGCGATGTGTGCCGTGCGGATCCGACAGGTCGCCGGCGACGAAGATGAGGTCCGGACGAATCTCGTCGAGCAGCTTCTTCACGATCTCGACGTCGGCGGGGCCGATCGGATCCTTGCGCACCTTGCCGGTCTGATAGAACGGCAGGTTGAGAAAGCGCGCGGCGCTGCGCGGAAGACCGACGGTCTCGATGCCACTCACCGCTTCCGCTTCGCGGATGATGCGTTTGATGTCCTGCACCTCGGGGATGTCGACTTCGCCCGGATGCTTCCGATCGAGACATTCGTTGACCTTCGACGCCAGCGGATCCACGCGCTCGGTGTCGATCAAGCCTTCGGCCGCGAGACGCTCGAGGAAATCGACGTAGCGCCGCACGTCATGATCGAAGACGGCGATGTTGCCGCTCGTCATGTACGCGACAGTCACCTCGTTGTCGTTCTCGGTGATCTTGCGCAGAATGCCGCCCATCGAGATGACGTCGTCGTCCGGATGCGGCGAGAAGCAGATCACTCGACGCCCGACCGGCAGCTTCGACTTGCCGCGGATCTTTGCGCCGAGCGCGTTGAAGACGGTGCCGTTCACATCGCCAGGCGAGCCGAATTTCGCAACGAGCGACGACAGGTGCGCGTCGGCGTAGTCGCGCTGCGTGAGCTTGAGGATCGCCTTGTTCGTCTGCTGAGACAGCCAGATCACCGCGCGAACGATGAGGTCTTGCGTCCACTGCACTTCGTCGAGGAGCCACGGCGTCTTGATGCGCGTGAGCTCCGCGGCCGCGGCGCGGTCGACATAGAACGTCGTGTTGGGATGGTTTTGGAGGAATGTCGCGGCCACTTCGACGTCGATGTCGCCTTCAACGGCTCGGCGCACGATCGGCGCTTTGTGCTCGCCCGTCGCGATGATCGCGATCTCGCGCGCCTCGAGAATCGTCGCGATGCCCATCGTGACGGCTTCGCGCGGAACGTATTCCTCGCCGAAGAAATCGGCGGCCGCGTCGCGGCGCGTGATCGTGTCGAGCGTGACGAGGCGCGTGCGGCTGTCCGCGCCGGACCCGGGCTCGTTGAAGCCAATGTGGCCCGTCTTTCCGATGCCGAGGATCTGGAAGTCGATGCCGCCGGCGCGCTCGATCGCCATCTCGTAGCGCTGCGCCGCCTCGGCCACTTCCGTGCGCGGAATGGCGCCCGGAGGGATGTGCACGTTCTCCGGGTTGATGTCGATGCGCGAGAACAGGTTCTCCCACATGAAGCGGTGGTAGGAGTGAATGCTGTCCTTCGGCATCGGGTAGTACTCGTCGAGATTGAACGTCACGACGTTGGCGAAACTGAGCTCGCCTTTTTCGTACATGCGAATCAGCTCGCGGTACACGCCGATCGGCGTCGAGCCGGTCGCGAGACCGAGCACGGTCTGCTCGCCCGCCGCGTTGCGTTCGCGAATCAGCGTGGCGATCCGCATCGCCACCAACCGGGCGATGTCCTCGTGGTCGTCGACCACGACGGTACGGATGCGCTCATGTGCGGTCGCCGCGGGGTGACTAACGCGCGACGGCCCGCGATTCGATGAATCGCGGGCCACCTCTTCAGTCACGACCGCGTCCCCGGCTGCGCCAGTGACGGATCGTCTCATTTTTTGTCGGGCTGACGTTACGCGGAAAAGGAGCTTCCGCAGCCGCAGCCGCCGGTTGCGTTGGGGTTCTTGAACGTGAAGCCGGAGCCTTGCATCGACGAGACATAGTCGATGATGACGCCGTTCAGGTATTGTGCCGAGAACGGATCGACGAAAACGCGCCAATCCGCCTGGTCGATGATGAGGTCGTCTTCAGCGGCCTCGTCCTCGATGAGCAGCCCGTACTTGAAGCCGCTGCAGCCGCCGGGCTGGACACTCACGCGGAGGCCACCCTTGGCCGGATCGACGTTCTCTGCCTGCATGAACTTCTTGACCTCGGCGCCGGCGACGGGCGTGATCGTCACCATCACCTCGGGCTGATTCATCGTGCTCATTGGCGTACTCCCTCGCTGAAAACGCAGCCGTGATAGATGAAAGCTAACCCCTTCTTGCGGGAAGAGGGAAGCGGGAAGAGGGAAGCGGGAACGACCGGTAGGGGCTCGTAAGTGGAGGCCAGAAAGCGTTAGTCGGCGGCGATTCGATCTTCGACGCCCATCGCCATCGGCGGTGAGGGCTCGGCGCGAAAGGAGCGAGCGATCCACGCGAACGCGATGACTGCGATGACGAGCATGATGACGCCACTCCCGATCTCTCCGAACACGAGTTTGCCAATGCCGAAGAGCGTCGCATAGACGGCGACAATGCCGGCGATCCAATTCGTCCACGCGAGCGCGCCGCCAGGAATAGGCTCCCGACCGAAACCGAGCTCCTCGGACACGCGCGCCCAGCCAGGCCCACCCGGCCGAACGCGCTTGTAGAACGCGGCCAGCGTCTCAGCGCGCTCGGGCGCGGTCATGAACGTCACGCCGAGCCAGATGATCGTGCTCAATACGACGGTGATGAGCATGATCACTGAATCATTGCGCGGATCGGTTGCTGGAAACCAGCGCCCCGGAACCATCGCGAAACAGATTCCAGAGATCACGAACGACGCGAGCATCGCGCTGATCTCCGACCACGCGTTGATCCGCCACCAATACCAACGAAGAATCAGAACGAGGCCGGTGCCGGCGCCGATCGCGAGCAGGAATCTCCACGCGCCTTCGACCGACGAGAGCTGCCACGTAACGACCGTTGACGCGAGGAAGAGAAATATCGTCGCCCAACGCGACACCGCGACATAGTGCTTTTCGTTCGCCTTCGGATTCATGAAGCGGCGATAGACGTCGTTCACCAGGTACGACGCGCCCCAGTTGAGCTGCGTTGCGACGGTCGACATGTAGGCCGCGGCGAAACCGGCCATCATGAAGCCGCGCCACGGCGTTGGCAGCAGGTCCACGAACGCTTGGACGTAGGCGGCTTCGTGATCTCCCTTCGGGCCGATGCCGCCGGGGTAGAGAATGACCGTCGCGAGCCCGGTGATGATCCAGGGCCACGGCCGCAGCGCGTAGTGGGCGACCTGGAAGGACAACGTCGCGAGTACGCCGTCGCGCTCCGTGCGCGCAGAGAAGATTCGCTGCGCCACGTACCCGCCACCGCCCGGTTCCGCGCCCGGATACCACGCGGCCCACCACTGCACACCGAGGAACACGGCCAACGTGAGGATCGGCATCCATGCATAGGCGACGATGCCACTGGCCGTGAAGCTGATCGGCAGCACGGAGAGGGCGGCGGTCTCGCTGCCGTAGTGCGCGACGAGCTTCGTTTTCATCACGTCCATTCCGCCGACAGCTTTCACCGCGAACACGGCGAGCACGATCACCGCCGTCATCTTGATCACGAACTGCACGAGGTCGGTCCACAGCACGGCCCACATGCCCGCCGCGACCGAGTACGCCATCGTGATCACGAAGCAGATGAAGACGGCTACGACTTCGCCGGAGATGGTCGCGCCGAAGAGCTGAACCGGATGCAGACCGAGCGAGATCGTGAGAATCTTGATCATCGCGCGCGTCACCCAGCCGAGGATGATCAGGTTGATCGGAATGGCGAGGTAGAGGGCGCGGAAGACGCGAAGCGCGGCGGCGGGATTTCCGCTGTAGCGAACCTCCGCGAACTCGACGTCGGTCATCACGTTCGCGCGGCGCCATAGGCGCGCGAAGAAGAACACGGTGAGCATGCCGCTCATCAGCATGTTCCACCACAGCCAGTTGCCAGCGACGCCGTGCTCGAAGACGAGCCCCGTTACCACGAGCGGCGTGTCGGCCGCGAACGTCGTCGCGACCATCGATGCGCCGGCGAGCCACCACGGAACGGCGCGTCCCGAGATGAAATACTCGCTCAGGCTCTCGCCGCCTCGTTTGGTGAATGCGAACCCGATTCCGGCCGACAGAAGGAAGTACGCGGCGACGATCGCCCAGTCGACCGGAGAAATGTTCATGGTTTTGACATGAGCTGAGGGTTCAGCACCGTCGACATCACGGCGTCGGCCAGTTGGACGCGCACGCGGCCGATCTTCGTGTTGGCGCGCGTCGGGTTCACGCGATTCGTCAGCAGAATGATGAAGATGTCACGCGGCGG
>Ga0070680_100004750_pt1 | contig 10228 bp, 8 predicted proteins | sample KBSC73BmetaG_FD_64672 | JGI IMG/M metagenome (GOLD analysis project Ga0070680, IMG submission 64672) | Corn rhizosphere microbial communities from Kellogg Biological Station, Michigan, USA - KBS C7-3B metaG | ecosystem: Host-associated > Plants > Roots > Rhizosphere | place: USA: Michigan... | reverse complement strand
GCCGTCGTCTGAAGTTCCCGGGTCGCATCCGTCTTCGTCGCGCGTGCGCGCGGCCGGCGCGCCTTCGCTCCAGGCGCCGTCGTCTGAAGTTCCCGGGTCGCATCCGTCTTCGTCGCCCGTGCGCGCGCCCGCCGCGCCCCCGGCGGCTTCGCCATCGCCGGACGCGCCTGCGTCGCCGCTGGCGTCGCATCAGGCTCCGTCGCCGCTGAAGGCGGCGCACGGACCGTCGTTGCCCGGCACACCGGATGCTCGGGACGTCCCGGTCACCGCGGCGCCGGCTGCTCCGACGCCGTCTCTCCCGATCGCGCCGAAGGCGAGCGCGGTGGGCGGGCAGGGGGCCTCCTCCGTAGCGCCGCCCAGTGAGGCGCCGATCCCGCGCGCCATCACGCCGGCCGCTTTGCCGTCGCGGTCAGCGGTCCGCGCGGGTGCCGTTTACGCGAAGCTGGCCACGGACGGTGCTCCCTCCCGGCGCTCCGCCGGTGAGGTCGTCGCGCCCTCGCGGCCGGCCGCTACGCCGCCGGTCATGCCGGCCGCGCAGCCGTTCACGGCGCCGCGGTCCTCGCAGCGTTCCCCGACGCCGGCGCAGGCGCCGGCCGACGGTCCCGCTTCCGACGCCAAGCCCACGGCGCGAGCGCAGGTCCGCGCCACGTCGCACCAGCAGCACCCCGCTGCCGGTGTGCCCCACGCCGAGTTGACGGCGTCCCCGGCCGCGGTGGCACCGCCGACGCCGTCGCCCCTCGTCGCTCACGCCCCGGTGGCCGGCACCGCGCCCGTCGTCGCCGGCGGAGGTCACGCCACGACCGAAGCGCCCGCGCCTGTCATCGCGCCGCGCGGACCGGCCACGCCGGTGGCGAAGGCCGACGCGCACGCCGTGTTGCCACGCCCCGACGCGCGTCCGGCCGGCGCCACCCCGCATCGGACTGCCGCGTCCCATCCGGCGCCGCACACTCCGGCGCACGCCTCCACCAGCGGCGACGGCGCTCCGACCGCCGCCATTCCTTTCGCGTCGTCGCAGAACGCCGCCCCACGCCGCGACGGCGCGGTCGCCCCTGTCCAGGCGTCCGCTCAACCGGCCGGGGCGCATGCGCCCGCTCCGATCCAGCTCGCCGCGACCGAGGTCGCACCTCGCGCTGCGCGCCAGGTGAATGTCGGTCCGCAGCTCTCTGGCGAGGCTGTCTCTTCTGCTGCTTCTTCCTCCGCTTCTTCCCCCTCCGCCCACCTCCCGACCGGTAGCGGCGTGACAGCGACCGGCGAATCGACGGCGGCGCACCCCACGCCGCTCGTCGACTCGTCGCCCGCCAACCCACCCCTGTTCCGCCTTTCCGACACGCGCCGTGTCCAGGCGGCGCATCTCGACCTCGCGCAACAGTCCTACCAGCCAGGGACCGTGGCCACTTCGTCCCCTTCTGCAAAGGGTTTCGACACGGGCAAGAAGGTCGATAAGGGGGGCAAGTCGAAAAAGTCTCGCCCCGCGAACTTCGCCCAGAACCTGACGCCGGTCGCGGTGCCCGGTTCTTCGCCTGCCGCCGTCACCGCGCCGCCGAAGACGCCGCCCGCGGGCGACGCCGTGGCGCCACGGGCGGCGGCCCCGGTCGGGCGTCCCGCACGCGCGCCGCAACCCGACGCGATCCACGAGCTGGCTTCCGCCGGTCCAGGCGGCCCGCACGCCGTCGGGGCGGGCAACGCGGCCCACGCGGCGGTGCCCCACGCCCACGGCGCGGCCCCCGCGACCCAGAAGCGCGACGTCCCGTCCCCCTTCGCCGAGGCCCTGGCGCCGGCCAGTCGCGACAGCGTCCCTGTCCTGGAACGGGACCCGAAGCGATCCGAGGACGCACCCCGATCCACCGCGACCGAGCCGCGCCCCGCGAACCAGCAGCCCGCGCCCGTGGTCGCCGCCGACAGGGCGCAAGGGCAGGCGCCGCTGCCCGCGCACGCGCAGCCGGTGTCACCGGCCGCTCCGCAGCCCCCGGTCGCGCCGGCCGCCATCGCCCAGGCGCCCCTGGCGGCGCAGCCCCTCTACGACCTGGCCACCGCCGATCAGTCGCTGCACGCGACGGCGCTGGGCAAGAACGCGCACCTGCACCTCGAGACGGGCGCCGCCGGCCCGCTGTCGCTGCACCTCACTGTCCAGGACGGCGTGGCCGACCTGGAGGTCGAGGGGCCCGCCGTCGAACGCCTGAAGATGCGCCCCGAGGAGCTGCGCCGGGCGCTGGCCGGCGAGGGTCTGGCCCTCGGTCACTTCGCCTCGCGCGTGAACGAGACGTCGGAGACGCGCACCCATCAGGACGGCTCCTCGACGCAGAACCCGAACGGCCAGCAACAGGGCAACGATGATCGCGCGCGCCAGGCCGACGCGGCCCCGCGCGCCGCGGCCACGCCGTTCACCACGCAGTCCGGCGCTTCGTCGTACGGCGGGGAAGGCCGCCGCCACTGGCAAAGCGAGCCCGGCGACCCAGCCGATCGCGACCGCCGTCCCGCTGGCGGCCCGGCCAGCGGTTCCTCCTCTTCGAGCTCGAGCGACGCCCCCCAGGGCCCCCGCCGCGGCGTTCACGTCACGGCCTAGGAGAACCACCCATGTCGACCATCATTCCAGGCATCTCCAACAGTGCGGCGAACAACGCCGCCCCGTCGACCGTCACCCCCACGGGCAACGCCGCCCTGGGCAAGGACCAATTCCTGCAAATCCTGGTCGCCCAGCTCCAGAACCAGGATCCCACCCAGCCGCAGGACTCCTCGCAGTTCGTGGCCGAGCTGGCGCAGTTCTCCTCCCTCGAGGCGCAGCAGAACACGGTCAGCAATCTGAACGCGCTGATGGTGGGCCAGGCCACCGCGAACTCCACGGCCGCCACGTCCTTCATCGGCAAGCAGATCGGGTTCGCGGGCGGGACGGTCAACTGGGACGGCACCAAGGCCGTCAGCGCCACCGTCGAGGTGCCCAACGGGGCCAACAAGCTGACGGTCGCCGTGTCCGATCCGAACGGCAACGTGGTCCGCACCATCCAGCTCGGCTCCGAGAGCGCCGGCGACGTCACCGTGACCTGGGACGGACGCAACAACGCGGGCGATCTCGTAGCGCCGGCCTCGTACACCCTCTCGCCGGCCGCCTTCGACGCCAACGGCAACGCCGTGGCCGCCAACCTCAGCACCTCCGGTGTCGTCACCGGTGTCCAGTTTCAGGGCGGGGTCCCGTACCTCCAGGTCGGGGACTCGCTCATCCAGATGTCCAGCGTCACCTCCATCAACGAAAGGAACACCCCATGAGTCTCGTTTCAGCACTTTACACAGGTCAGACCGGTCTCGAGTCCAGCAGCACGGACCTCTCGGTCATTGGCGACAACATCGCGAACTCCGCGACGGTCGGCTTCAAGGCCAGCCGCGCCGACTTCTCGAACGCGATGGCGCAGCAGATGGTGGGCGCCGGCGGCGCCATCTCCCAGGTGGGTCTCGGCACCGAGTTGCTCAGCGTCCAGAAGATCCTCAGCCAGGGCGCGCTGAACAACACGGGCGTGGCGACCGATCTGGCCCTCGACGGCGGCGGCTTCTTCGTCGTGAAGGGCTCGCACAATGGCCAGCAGGGCCAGTTCTACACGCGCGATGGCCAGTTCACGATGGACAAGTCCGGCTACCTGGTCAACCAGGAGGGCCTGCGGGTCCAGGGCTACCCGGCCGACGGCACGGGCGCCATCGGCCCCACCGCGGGCGACCTGCAGCTCGGCAGCGCGGCCTCGCCGGCGCTCCCCACGTCGAAGATCACCATCAAGGCCAACCTGGACGCGGCGGCCACCGTGCCGACGACGGCGTTCGATCCCACCAATCCGGTGAAGACCTCGAACTTCTCGACCAGCGTCACGGTGTTCGACTCGCTGGGCCTGCAGCACCAGGTCGACGTGTACTTCGTGAAGACGGGCGTCGACGCGGCGACCGGCAACGCGCAGTGGACCTACCACGCCCTGACGGACGGCGGCGGACTGACTGGCGGCACGCCCGGCCTGGCCACGGAGATCCAGACGGCCGACCTGACGTTCGACACCACGGGCAAGCTGGCGTCGGTCAGCAGCGCGACCGGCACCTTCAATCCCATCAACGCCACGCAGGGGCAGGCGCTGACGTTCAACCTGGGCGATGACATCGCCTCGGGCGGTACGGGCCTGGCCGGCACCACCCAGTTCGCGGCGCAGTACGGCGCGACCTCGGTCACGCAGGACGGCTACGGGTCGGGCGTGCTGTCGAGCATCAGCATCGACAAGATCGGCAACGTGCAGGGCTCGTTCAGCAACGGCACCAGCCGTGTCATCGGGCAGTTGACGGTGGCGCTGGTGAACGCAGCCGATCAGATGGACCGCGTGGGCGGCAACCTGTTCGCCGAGAACACGGCGTCCGGGAACGCCACGCTGGGCAAGGCCGGTTCGGGCGGCCGCGGCGGCATCGCGGCGGGCGCGCTCGAGAACTCGAACGTCGATCTGTCGAACGAGTTCATCCACATGATCACCGCGCAGCGCAACTATCAGGCGAACGCCAAGACCATCACCACGGCGGACGCACTGCTGCAAGAGCTGATGAACATCAAGCGGTAATGGAGGTCCGGGTGGCGGGCCTGTCGGGCTCGCCGCCGTGAATCATTGATGGAGAACGCCCGCGGGAGACCGCTCCCGCGGGCGGTGACGCCAACAACCGTCCACAACCGCTCATGAAGCGTGCTTGGTCTGACGATGGGGACAAGAACGTCTTCATCTGGCCGGAGAACGCCAAACCAGGATGTACAACCGCATGATCTTCTTGACGCGCTTCGATGGAACGGAGGTGGTCGTGAACTGCGACCTGATCGTCACCATCGAAAAGATTCCCGACACCGTGCTCACCCTGACTACAGGTGACCGCATCATGGTGCGGGAGCCCGTCGAGCAGGTGGTGGAGCGCGCGGCGGCGTTTCGTCATCGTGCCCTTCAGGGGCCGGGTTTTCGAGCCGATACGCAGGACATCTCGGCCGCGTTGGGCGGCCAGCAGCAAGGCAATTCGTCAGGCAATTCGAAGGACTCGTAGCACGCCATGGACATCACATCGATAGGTGGCATCGTCTTCGCCATCGCCTGCATCCTGGGCGGTCAGGCGATCGAGGGTGGACACGCCGGCTCGCTGGTGCAGGCCACGGCGGCCATCATCGTCATCGGTGGCACCATCGGCGCGTGCGCGGTGGCCTTCCCGATGCCGGACTTTCTCAAGGGCGCCAAGATGGGCGCACTGGCCTTCAAGAACAAGAAGAGCGACTCGGAGGCGCTGATCAAGCAGATCGTCGAGCTGGCCGCGGTGGCCCGCCGGGAAGGCGTGCTGGCGCTGGAGCAGAAGCTCAGCGACATCAAGGAGCCGTTCCTGAAGCGCGCGGTCGGCTTCCTGGTGGACGGCGTCGACGCCGCCATCGCGCGCGATTCGCTGGAGACCGAGATCCACCATGAGTTCGAGAGCAACGGCGTGGCCGCCAAGGTGTGGGAATCGGCGGGCGGCTTCGCCCCCACGGTCGGCATCCTGGGCGCCGTGCTGGGCCTGATCCACGTCATGGAGAACCTGTCCGATCCCTCCAAGCTGGGCGGCGGTATCGCCACCGCTTTCGTGGCCACGGTGTACGGCGTCGGCGCGGCGAACCTGCTGTTCCTGCCTATCGCCAACAAGCTGAAGCGCAAGCTGGGCCTCGAGAAGGAGCGCAAGACTTTGATCGCCGAGGGCGTGCTGTCCATCCAGGCCGGCCTGAACCCCCGCGTGCTGGAAGAGAAGCTGGCCTCGTACTCCGGTCACCATGCGCCCAAAGAGGGCGGCAAAGACCACAAGTAGTCGCCCGTGGCGAAGAAGCAACACCACGAAGAGCACGAGAACCACGAGCGCTGGCTCGTCTCTTACGCGGACTTCATCACGCTGCTGTTCGCGTTCTTCGTCGTGCTTTACGCGACCAGCCGCCAGGACAAGCAGAAGCTGGTGCAGGTCAGCCAGTCGATCAAGTTCGCCATGCACTTCAAGGGCACGGGCGGCATCGAGTTCCGGAATCGGTTCGAGGGTCCGCCCACCGAGGGTGGCCGCTGCAAGTCCCAGCCGAACGGCATGGAGCAACGCCAGCGCACGAAGCGCGAGGAGGAGGCCCAGCAGCTGCGCAAGAAGATCGAGCGCCGGCTGAAGCGCTTCCTGCAAAGCCGGCCCGAGACCCACGTCCAGATCGACGTGGACCGCGACAAGCTGACGGTGCGCCTGTCGGCGTCCCACTTCTTCGACCCGAACCAGGCCGCCATCCGCCCCGAGATGATCCCGGTGCTGGATGTCATCGCCGCCGAGATGGTGGCGGAGGGGATGCCCATCCGCGTGGACGGGCACACCGACGAGAGCCGCCTGATCAGCACGCGCTACCGCGACAACTGGGATCTGTCGGCCTCGCGCGCCGCGGCCGTCGCCAGCTACATCCAGCACGCGCACAACGTCGACGGCAAGCTGCTGTCGGCGGCGGGCTACGGCTCGACCCGTCCCCTGGGCGACAACTCGACCCCGGCCGGCCGCGAAGCGAACCGCCGCGTCGAGCTGCTGCTCGAGTTCACCCCGCAGGAATAGGATCGTCGGACTTCGCCTCTGCCCGATCAACGCTGGTGGGCAGGGTCACCTTGAACGTCGTCCCCTGGCTGGGGACACTCTCGACGGTGATGGTGCCGCCCATCTCGGTGATGATGTGGTGGCAGATGGCCAGGCCCAGCCCCTTCCCCTTGCCCACGGGGTTGACGCTGAAGAACGGCTCGAAGATACGCTGGTGTAGCTCGGGCGCGATGCCCACGCCGGTGTCGCGCACCTCGACCATCACCGCGCGGTGACCGTCGGTGGTGGTGGTGATGGTGATCTCGTTGTCGGCGGGCGCGTCCGACGTCATCGCCTCGGACGCGTTCAGGAGCAGGCTGATGAAGACCTGGCCCAGCCGCGCCTCGTCCGCGTTCACCGGGGGCAGCGGGTTCAGCTTCGTCACCAGCTTCGCGCGCGGGCGGATCTCGCTGGCCAGCGCGGCGATGGCCGCCTTCAGCACGTGGATGACGTCGGTGGGGCGGTGCATCTTGTCACCGCGCGCCAGCGCCCGCATATCGGTGACGATGTTGCGAACCCGCGTGGCGCCGTCCCGCGCCTCTTGCAGCGCTAGCCGGATCTCCATCAGGCGGCGGGGATCGGTCAGCGCGGCTGGGTCGCCCAGCTCTTCCTCGGCGTAGGCCAGGTTCGCGGTGATGTAGGCCAGCGGGTTGTTGATCTCGTGCGCGATGCCGGCGGCCAGCGTCCCCATCGCCGCCAGGCGGTCGGTCACCGCCATGCGCGCCTCGAAGCCGCGGCGGTCGGTGATGTCGCTGTACGTCAGGACCACCTGCAGCACCACCCCGTCCTCTCCCAGTTGCGGGTCGGCGGTGGCCAGCAGCCAGACGCGCTCGCGGCGGCGGGGGTGGTACACGCCCATCACCACGTTGTTGACCGCCTTGCCGGTCGCCAGCGCCACGGCCAGAGGCTGGGTGTCGGGCGAGAAAGCCGAGCCATCCTCGCGCACCACCGACCAGGCCGGATCGACCTCTTCCTCGCCGCGCAGCTGATTTTCGGTCAGTCCCAGCAGATCCAGCGCCGCCTGGTTGGCCAGCCACAGGCCCGCGTCGGGGCCGGTGATGACGACGCCCACGTGCAGATCGGCCAGCACGGCGCGCAGCCGGGCGTCGTCGTCCAGGTGAAGCGAGAGCTGGCGAGGTGCGTTTTCCGGATCCATGGGTCCAGGTCGCTGAAGGGGGGCATTGTGGCACTGGTGGCCCCGATGCAAAACTGGAAATCGGCAGCAAGTGGGAAACGAAAATCGGTGGCGGTGGTAGATTCGTTGCGTCGTGATGCGGCGCCCCCGCGATGAAAAACTGTCGGGTTGGGGACGGGTTCCTACCGTCTCCGCTCACCAGGTCCTGTCCGAGGATCTCGCGTCCATCACGACCGATGTGCCGCTGTCGCGGGGCCTCGGCCGTTCGTACGGCGACGCCTCGCTGCCGGCGCAGGGGGATCGTCGCGTCGCCGGCTCGGTCCTGGCCGATCGCATCCTCAGCTTCGATCCGGACAGCGGGATCCTGCGGGCCGAGGCGGGGCTGTCCCTGCGCGAGATCGTCCGCCTGTTCCTGACGCGGGGGTTCTTCACGCCGGTCTCTCCCGGCACGCAGTTCGTGACCCTGGGGGGCATGGTGGCCGCCGACATCCACGGCAAGGGGCACCACCGCGACGGCTGTTTCGGGCAGTACGTGACCTCGCTGCGCATCCGCGTGGCCGATGGGCGCATCATCGACTGCTCGCCGACCAAGGAGCGCGATCTTTTCCGCGCCACGATCGGCGGCATGGGCCTGACCGGCCACATCCTGGAGGTGGCGGTGCGGCTGAAGCGCATCCCGTCCCCCTGGATCTACTTCGAGAGCGTGCGGGTCCCCGACATCGACGCCTACATCGCCGCGCTGAAAGAGTCGTCGGCGACGTGGCCGCAGACGGTCGGCTTCATCGACTGCACGAAGCGGGGGCGGTCCCTGGGGCGCGGCATCCTGATCAAGGGCCGCTGGGCCGATCCGAAGGAGGCGCCCCCGTTCCCGCCGCCGCCGAAGCGCGAGCGCAGCGTCCCCTTCGATCTGCCGAGCGGGTTGATCAACCGCCTGTCGATCCGGGCGTTCAACGCGCTGACCTACTGGAAGCACTACGCCCCCGTGAAGCGGGGGATCATTCACCCCGAGAGCTACTTCTATCCGCTGGACGCGGTCCTGCACTGGAACCGCGCCTACGGGCGCCGGGGGCTGACGCAGTACCAGTGCCTGCTGCCCAACGAGGCGGGACCGGGGGTCGCGCGCCGTTTCCTCGAGCTGATGCAGTCGCACCACGCGGCGTCGCCGGTGTGCGTGATCAAGGACCACGGCCCCCAGGGCATCGGCCTGCTGTCGTTCCCGCGGCCGGGCATCTCCATCGCGGTCGACTTCGCGGTCGGGGATCGCACGCAGGCGCTGGTCGACGCGCTGAACGAGTTCGTGATCCGCGAAGGGGGCAGGGTGTATCTGGCGAAGGACGCCTTCACGCGGGCGGCGCACTTCCGCGCCATGGAGCCGCGGCTGGCGGAGTGGGAGGCCATCCGCCGGCGCTGGGATCCCGAGCGCAAGTTCCGCAGCCGCCAGTCGGTGCGCGTGCTGGGCGATGATCCGGCGCCGGGCACGACGCGCGTCCCCGAGGAGGTCCACGACGCGTCCTCCTCGGGCCTGTCTCCCGCCCCGCGGAGCCGGACGGCGTGAAGATCGTCCTGCTGGGCGCCACCAAGGGGATGGGACGTTCGCTGGGCCGCTTGCTGGTCGAGCGAAAGCACGACCTGTTCTTGCTGGGCCGCGAGGCACAGGATCTGGCCCGCAGCGCGCGTGACTTCGAGGTGCGGGGCAGCCGCCCCTTGAACAGCGTCGGCAGCGCGCCGTGCGATCTGGCCCATCCGGACAGCTTCCCGCCCGCCCTCGACGCGGCCGAGAAGGCGCTGGGCAAGATCGACGCCGTGATCGTGACCGGCGGCCTGTTCGCCACGCAGGACAAGCTGGAGGCCGACCCGGACTTCACGGCCCAGTTGCTTCAGGTCGACTTCACCGGCACCGTCCTGTTCTGCGAGGTCGCCCGCAAGCGGCTGCTGGCCGCGGGCGGCGGCACTCTGTGCGTGTTCAGCTCGGTCGCGGGCGAGCGGGGCCGCAAGCCCGTCATCATCTACGGCGCCGCCAAGGCCGGCCTGTCGCACTATCTCGAAGGACTGGACCACAAGTTCAGCGGCCAGGGATTGACCGTCATCAACATCAAGCCCGGCTTCGTAAAAACCGGCATGACCGCCGGCCTGCCGGCGCCCCCCTTCGCCGGCGACCCCGACAAGGTCGCCAAACTCGTCCTGACCGCCATCGAAAAAAAGAAGCCCGTCGCCTACGTCCCTGGTCCGTGGGCGCTGATCATGTTCGTGATCCGTTTGTTGCCGCGCGCGATCATGCGCAAGATCAGTTTTTGATCGTTTGGGTTCGTGAGGCTCTTTCGCTCCGGTCGCGGGGGGACGAGCGGGTGGGGTGCCCCTGCCGTGCTCAAACCTCAAGATCCCACACAAGTTCTTGTGTGGCGGATCTGGCTGTGATCTAAGAAGGAATGGCTACGGATTCCGGGCAGGAAGAAGGAATCGAGGGCGAATACGAGGGAGCGTCGCTCGGAG